>Ga0172381_10000026_pt1 | contig 164273 bp, 157 predicted proteins | sample Leawel6488metaG_FD_119754 | JGI IMG/M metagenome (GOLD analysis project Ga0172381, IMG submission 119754) | Leachate microbial communities from a municipal landfill in Southern Ontario, Canada - Leachate well 64-88 metaG | ecosystem: Engineered > Solid waste > Landfill > Unclassified | place...
CTCGGCCCAGCCGAGATTACGCTTGGCAGGAGGGGCAGGTGCGTGATTGAGATTGGCGTGCCAGGGAAGTCCGCGCACGGGGCGAATGCCGCGCTTGGCACCAATGCCATTTCCGAGGCCGCGCGCCTTGCCCTTGAGCTTGAGAGGATGAACGGGCGGATGGGAAAGCACCCGCTCCTTCCCCCGCCCACGCTTTTCGTGAGGAAAATATCCGGGGAGAGCACCTCGCTCTCGGTGCCTGACGCCGCGATGCTCGAGCTGGACATCCACCTTGTGGTGCCCCAGACGCCGCAAAGCATGCTTGATGACGTGAGGGCGTTCATAGGCGGGCTTTATGCCGCCGGGAAATTCACTGCCATGGACGGGCGGAAGATAAGCGCGCGCCTGAAGGAAAGGAAGGTGCCCTACCTCGCGCCCTACGCCACTTCCCCTAAAAACGCGCACGTGCGGCTGCTCTCCGCCATCGTGAAGGAGAAGTTCGGAAGCGCGCACTATGCCTACGGCGCGTCTGTTGCGGACGACAACGTGCTTGCCGCGCACGCGCCCACATTCTCCATCGGCCCGCTCGGAGGCGGCGAGCACACCTGCAACGAATGGGCGTCGAAGGAAAGCTGCCTGCAGCTCGCAGACATCGCGCGCGAGTTTGTGAGACGACTGTGATTGACGAGAAGACATAGAAGAATGGGCAGTTGCCAGGTTAGAACATCGCAATAACCTTCTTCGCTCCGACTGAGCGACGATAGAAATGTTGTCGCCCACGCCCTTCCAGAGAGTGGTTTTTATTTACTATTGCATAATTATATGTCAAAAATATATAAAATTACAAACATATCAGTCAAAACCGATTATGACACTGGGCTTTGAAAAAATAACGAAAAATAATCTTTTAACTTTCTCTTAAGACGTAATAAGCACCGCGATAGATTCCAACTCTTTTTATGAATCTAAGTGTTATCATCTCATTTACATCAAGCCGCGCAGTGCCAAAAGATACCTTGTTTAGTTTTATGTAATCCTTCATTTTCATTGTTTTGTTCTTCTTTAGAAAATCAATAGCGGCAATCTGTCTCATATTTAGCACATCATATTTCTTCGTTTTATTGGCTTTAAGGACAACTCTGAAGAAAGATGGATAAATCCCAAATTCTGGATCGTCAAGGCCATATTCTCGCATCTTCGCCCTCATTCTCGGCACACCTGACCCAAGTCCTTCCACATAATCATAGTCTCTAAGTATACGATAAGTCAGCGGATTTCTTTGGACAGAAAGTGTTCCAAACAACTCCTTTGGCAAAGCATTCGGAAGAGAACCCGGGTTGGTTATCTCTATTCTATCGTCAAACACGTAAATCTGGATCGCATCCTTGCTGAAATAGTCACGATGAGCAACTGCATTAACTATGGACTCACGGATGACTTGAATTGGGTAGAGATATTTTTCCTCGCTTTTTGTTTGCTCCCCAACTTCTATTCGTTTAGGTATGTTTGCCTTAACAAACGCCATAGCACGGTCAATCGCCTCAACTAGAGTTGTTTGAACAAGCTCGTGAGCAGCAATATCAACAGGCTCAATTCCAGAAAAGCGAACCATCTTGATTTCAATCTGTGGATTGAATTGCATTGGATTCCTGGCAAAAAATAGCAGTGCCGCACTCTTTATCTTCAGCTCACCGTTTTGGACTGCAAGCTTTTTACTGATAAGAAAATCCTTGATTGCATGGGATTGCAGAAAATCATGCTGCTTTCTCAAGTTCAAGTAGTTTGTTATTTTCTGATTATCAAGATCACTAAGTTTGGCATTGGTTATCGTGTCATCAAAGGAAAGCACTTGCTTCATTCTGAGAAATTCCGCTATTTGCGGACCTTCAAATTTATGGAGCGTTGAACCGATTTTTCCATAGATTACACCGTCAAAAGTGTGGTAAGTGCAGTCCGGCGCCTTTTGGACGGTTATTGCAACAATATTTTTACCATTATAATGAATAACTTCTACAACAGGAACTATTGGAGAGGCTATCGCTTTTGCTGCCGCGGCTATTTTCTGTTGTAGCTTGTCAATATCTTCAGTTATACCCGTTATCTCTTTTTTTGGAGATATGCCGATGAAAATAAGACCGCCGTTCGTATTTGCCAAAGCGCACATATGCTGAGACAACTCTTGGTGACTATGGACAGACTGTTTGAACTCGACATCCTGGGTTTCCCAGACCTCTATTATCTTCACCAATTGTTCTTCGCTGATCATTGCACCACTCATTTCTAATATTAGTAAATAATAGAAAAGTATTAGTATTTAAAGCTTTTGGCTTATTGGAAAAAATATGTAGAACGAGAATAGTAACTCATAGTATGAGTTAGTATTTAGAAGTATTAATAGTTACTGATAAATAACGAATACTAAAAGCAGTAATCATAATGTGATCTTCGCCCGCCCCATCCCCTTCACCGCACCTTTCAGCACGGCAATCGCGCGCCTGTAATCGGCGATGTCTATCACTTCGTTCGGCGTGTGGTCGAGCGCGGAATCGCCCGGCCCGTACGCGATTGTCGGGATGCCTGCGCGCGAGGTGATGTTCATGTCCGCGCTTCCGCTCTTTTTCACGTAGCGCGGGGAGAGCGCGCACTCGCGCATGGAGGCGACCATCGCGCGGCAGAGGGGGTGGTTGGTGTCTGTCTCCACGCCGGGGAGGCTTTCATGCACGCGCAGCGTCACGTTCTGGGGCGCGAGCATGCGGAACTTGCGCACCACGGACGCGTTTTTCACCGAGGGGGGAAGGCGCACGTCCAGCACGAAGTCCATGTTCTCCGGCACCACGTTTATCGCCTCGGACGAGCCTGCGTGGATGTTGGTGAGGTTGATTATCACGCTGTCGAACTTGCTGTGCTGCGGGTATGCCGCGCGAACGCGGGTGTAGAATTCGAACGTGCGCTCGATTGGGTTTTCCGACGCCATGCCCGCGTGGAGCGCCTTGCCGTGCGTGCGGCACTCCACCACCAGCCTTCCCTTGTAGGCGATGGTGATGCCGTTCGTGTTGGATGGCTCGCCGTTTATCGCCATTTTCGGCCTTGCATAGGTGAGGAGGTGGCGCGTGCCCTTGGAGGTGGTTATTTCCTCCTCGGTGACGCCCGCCACCATGATTTTGAGCGGGGTGCTGCCTGCGCACTCCGCGCCTGCGGTGAGGAGCGCGGCGAGGGAGGACTTGGCGTCCACTGCGCCCCTGCCGTATATCTTGCCCCCTTCGCGCCTGTGGGGCAACGGCTCGGCAATGGTGTCCATGTGCCCGAAAAGCAGCAAGTCGGGCGAGTCGCCTTTCCTGTGGGGATAGTTCGTGGCGACTGCATTGCCTGCAGCGTCAATCCACGCTTTTTCGAATGCGAACTGCGAAAGGTAGCGCTGGCAAAGCTCAGCCGCCTTGCGCTCGTGCTTGGACGGGCTGGGAGTGGCTATGAGGGAATCGAGAAAGTCCACGGCGTCCGTTTTCATTGCAAAACCTCGGAAATCGTTGCTGCAACATTGTCAAGGGACTCCCGCGGGATTATGTAGGGCGGGAGCAGCCTCACCACCTGCTCGCCAGCCGGGAGCGCGAGCACGCCTGCAGCCGCAAGCTTTGCAAGCGGCTCTTTTGCGGGCACCTTGAGCTCAATTGCCATCATGAGGCCCAAACCGCGCACCTCGCGGAACTGCGCCTTGCCGGAAAGGGAGGAGGACAGCTTCTGCATCATGTAGGCGCCGTCCGTTGCCGCCTTGGCAAGCAGCCCGCCATTTTCAATGGCGTCAAGCACGGAATTCGCCGCAGCGCAGGCAAGCGGGTTGCCGCCGAACGTGGTGCCGTGGTCAAGGGGCGTGAAGGCGGAAACTTCCTCGCTTGCGATTATGGCGCCGATAGGCACGCCGCCGCCAAGCCCTTTTGCAAGGCACACGACGTCGGGCTTAATGCCGAAGTGCTCGTATGCGAAGAATTTGCCCGTGCGCCCGCTGCCGGATTGCACCTCGTCGCAGATGAGGAGCGCGCCCTTGTCCGTGCAGATGTCGCGCGCGGCTTTCAGGTATTCCCCCTTTGCCACCCGCACCCCGCCCTCGCCCTGGACGGGCTCGAGTATGAGCGCGGCGGTCTCGTTTGTCACCGATGCCTTGAGCGACTCGACGTCGTTGAAGCGCGCGCGCACCACAGGCCCCAGCAGCGGCTCGAAGGGCGCGCGGTATTTTTCCTTGAATGTCACCGAGAGCGCGCCGCTGCTCCTTCCGTGGAATGCGTTCATGGCGGACGTGAAGGATTTCCTGCCCGTTTTCTTGCGCGCGAGCTTTAGCGCGGCCTCCACCGACTCGGTGCCGCTGTTGCAGAGGAATACCCTGGAAGGCGTCCCGAAAAGCGCGCTGAGGCGCGAAAGAAGGCGCGCGCGCTGATTGTTTGCGAATGGGGATTGGCAGGTCATCAGGGTGGAAGCCTGCTTCTGTATCGCTGAAACAAGCGAGGGATGGCTGTGCCCCAGTATGGCAACACCCACGCCCGTGTTGCAGTCAATGTAGCACTTGCCTTCCACGTCCCAGACGAATTCGCGCTCGCCGCGCTCCAGGGCGATGCCGCGCTTGCCGTAAAGGTTCATCTCGTACTGGAGCTCCTGTGCGCAAAGTTCTGAGTTGTTCATGGTACCATCCTTTTCATTTCACAAAGTGCGTGCCGCTGCCAGCAAGCGCGCTGCTTGCGGGCTTTTCCCCGGTGCCGCTGCATATCACCACTTCAGGCACGCCGCCAGACAGCGCTTCCGACACGGCAACGAGCTTGCGCTTCATGCCTGCCGAGGCGCCCTTCTGGAAGGCGGGAATTTCCGATGCGGTTGCCTTGCTTACCAGGTCGTTGGGGAAATTGCGGAAATAGCCTTCAACGTCCGTGAAAAGCATGAGCTTTTGGGCGCGGAGGGAAGAGGCGATGGCTGCTGCCGCGCGGTCCCCGTCAATGTTCAGTGGCTCGAACTCCTCGCCCTGCGCAATGGGCGCGACGATGGGGACAAATCCCTTTTCCAGCAGGGCAAGCAGGGGTGCGGAATCTATGCGCAATATTTTGCCGGAGTAGTCGTCGCGCACCATCCTTTCCTTGCCGTTCTCCACGCCCACGAGGATTTTGCGTTTTGCGAAGACTATGCCGCTTGATGCGGACACCCCGACTGCGTTCACGCCTGCCTTGCGGAGCTGGAGCACCAGGGAGGAGTTCACGCCCCCGCCCACTGCCATCACGAAGTTCTGGATGGTTTGGAAGTCAGTGTGGCGGGATTTGAAGCCTTCCTTTGAGTAGATGTAAGAGGGTTCCCTGCCAACTGCCTTCTCAAGCGCGGTCACCTGCGGGCCGCCGCCGTGCACCAGCACCACCTTTTCGCCGGAGGAGAGAAGCGAGGCGATGTCTGCGGCAAGGCTGGCTGCAGAATCTGCCATGCTGCCGCCGATTTTCAGTACAAGCATAATAGCACCTATTGCCCATGAGCCACTATCGCGCGGCTGCATGGAATGCTGCCGCCGATTTTCAGTACAAGCATAATAGCACCTATTGCCTATGCGCCCCTATCGCGCGGCTGCCGATTTCCAGTACAAGCATATGCGCACCATTTTGGGAATCAGAGCGGGTGGAAGCCTGGCATCCAAAGCCCCGTCTTCTCGTCAAACCCGTTCATGAGGTTGAAGCACTGTATTGCCTGCCCGCCGCTTCCCTTCACGAGGTTGTCAATCGCGCTCATCACGATTATGCGCTGCTTTTCAGCGTCTATTTCAAACCCGATGTCCGCGAAGTTCGTGCCAATGAGCGGCTTGGGCTCGGGGTAGCGGTAAAGCGTCTCCTTGTCCTTCACGAGGCGCACGAATGGCGAGCCGGAGTAGAAGCTGCGGTATGCCTTCCACACGTCAACGTCGCGCGTTTCGTTGGGGAGGCGCGCGTGGACAGTTGACATGATGCCGCGCACCATCTCGATTGCGTGCGGCGTGAGCCCCACCGATATCGGCGCGCCCGCGATTGCCGAAAGCTCCTGCTCTATCTCCGCGGTGTGGCGGTGCCCGTGCGGCTTGTAGGAGCGCACAGACCCCGAGCGCTCGGGGTGGTGCGTGGAAATGTCGAACGAGGCGCCCGCCGCTGCCGAGCCGATTTTTGAGTCTGCGATTATGCCGTCCGTGGAGATTATCCTGCTCTTCACGAGCGGGGCGAGGGCAAGGATTACCGAGGTGGCAAGGCAGCCTGCGCATGCCACGAGCTTGGCGCCCTTTATCTCTTCGCGGTGGAGCTCGGGTATCCCGTACACGGACTTGTCAAGAAGCTCGGGCGCAGGGTGCTCCTGGTAATACTTGGCGTACGTTTCCTTGCTCTTGAGGCGGAAGTCCGCTGACAGGTCAATTATCTTTGCGCCAGTTTCCCAGAACTGCTTCACGTACGGGGCCGCGGCCTTGTGCGGCGTGCAGATGAATACGGCGTCAATGTCGGTGGAGAGCTGCTTTACCGGCACGAAGGAAAGGGATGTGAAGCCCCTAAGGTTCGGGTTGAGTTTCGTGGCTGCCTGGCCTGCAAAGCGCTCGGAAGTTATCTGCGACACTTCCATTTCGGGATGCATGAGCGCCCAGCGAAGGAGCTCGCCGCCGGTGTAGCCGGAGGCGCCGATGATGGAAATCTTCTTTTTTGCCATAGAAATTACCTCGTGGATGCGATTTGCGCGCAGCGCCTGCAGTTGCCTGCCGCTCCGTCTGCCTGCGCCGCCTGCGGGCCGCTTTACCTGCCTGCCGCAGTTTTTGCCTTCCCCGTCATCTCTTTGCGCGCTTCAGGAAATATTCAATCATTTTGTCGCCGATGTCCACGCCAGTCACCGGCGAGGAGTTGCGGAACTCCGTGGTGTGGTTCACCTCGTGGACAACAAGCCCGTTTTCGGATTCCATGAGGTCCACGCCATAGATGCCCTCGTCGAGGAATGAGACCGCCTTGAGGGAAAGCTCGCGGATTTCGGGCGTGACGGGGCAGTTGCTTGCAGTGCCGCCCCTGCCGGTGTTCGTTATCCAGCCGGATTTCTCGGTGGAGTGGCGGTAGATTGCAGCGACCACCTCGCCCCCCACCACGAATGCGCGCAGGTCGCGGCCTGGCTTTTTGATGTGCTCCTGCAAATAGTAGACTTTCTGCGACGGGCTGCCCATCTCCTCGCGCGACTCGAGCGCGGCGTCAAGCGCGTCGGTGTCGTTTATCCTGTGCACCATGCGCGCCCATGAGCCGGTGGTGGGCTTCATCACCAAAGGGAAGCCGAGCTTGCCCGCCGCCTGCCTCGCAGTTTCCGGCGTGAGGGCAACATAAGTCTTCGGGGTCGGCACGCCCGCCTTCGCAAGCTCGATGGACGTGAGCATCTTGTCCCCGCAGATGCGCGCGGCATCGTAGGAGTTCATCATTAGCGTGCCCTGCCGCTCAAAGTAGTATGTGAGCGCCTGGCTGCGCGAATACGACACCGAGCGCTGGAGGATTGCGTCGTATTCCTTCCTGCCGTTGCCCGTGATTGCAAGCAGTGCCTCGCCGTCCACGATGCGCTCGAGCTCCGCCCCGCGCTTTTTCGCGGAGTCCAGAAGCATCTTGTTTTCGACAGAGACTATGGTGTAGCACAGTGCAAGCTTCATTCAGTTCGCCCCGCATGCCGGGGCAGTGCCGCGCGCTAGTCGCATTCGTCGTCGCCCCATTGCTTGTCTTCGTTCCAAACAAATTGCATACTCCCGCCTCAAACATGTAATATAATATGCATGATGGTTACTCGCCCCAGTCCTCTTCCACGCCGGGCGCCTTCTCGAGCTTGGGGGGCGTGAGTGCGCGCACTTCAAGGCGCGTGCCGCAGTCGGGGCAGGTCAGGATTTCGCCGACCTCGGCTGTTGCCGAAAGCTCTATCGGCGATGCGCATTCCGGGCATTCTGCGTTTGACATGGGACATCCCTCCTCTCTGCTAGGCATGTGGAATGAATGTTTTATATATGTTTCGCATGTTTTGCCTTTTTACAACTAAAAAAAGCACTAGGAGCTAAAAAATAGGCTAAAAACGGCAAAAAGAGGGAAGAAAGCGGCGAAAAACGCAATCTACTTCCACTTCTTGAGCACCATGTTCGTCTTGGTAGCGGTGACTTCCGGGTGGTGGCGGAGCGAGTCTATCCTGCGGTTGAGCTCGTCCATGTCGGGCGCAGCCAGGCGGACAACCAGGTCGGTGTCGCCGGAGATTTCGAAAAGCGAGGTGACGCCCGGCGAGCGCATGAGCTCCTTGAGTATTTTTTCGGAGGCTGCCGAGGGAAGGAGAGTAACGAAGACGATTGCCTGCACCGCGCCGCCTTCCTCCACGTCCACCGTGAAGCGGCGTATCACGCCCCTTGAGGCAAGGTTTGCCACGCGGCGCCGCGCGGCAGGCTCTGAAAGCCCTACCTTTTTCCCGAGCGTAACGTTCGCAATCCTGGCGTCCTCGCGGAGGATTTCGAGTATTTGGCGGTCAATTTCGTCCATTTTCCATGCCATGGCATACAATTGGGGGCAAGCAATTTTAAGCCTGGCGGATAGGAAATATTGCGGTGGAAAAATGAGGATTGCGCTGCCGCGCGTGCAGAGAGGGAAGCTTGCAGAGAGCGTGCTGCCGTTTGCCGCGCTCCTCGCATTCGCCCTCGCCTTCCTGCTTTTCCTGTCGGTGGTGCGCGCAAGCATCTTCACGGACGTGTCGGAGGGCAAGAAAATCTGGTTCGAGCTTTCGTTCCTGCTGCTTGCCGCCATACTGGCGCAGATGCTGGTGCACTACCTCAAGCAGCCGTTCGTCATGGTGCTCTTGCTTGTGGGCGTGGCGATTGCGCCGCCCACCATTGCGGCAATCTACCCGTTTTTCACGTCGCTTTTGTCCTGGCTGCCTCTCCAGCTTCCGCAGAATGCGCCCGTGCTTGTGCAGAGCGACGAGATGGTGATGGTATTCGCAAAGCTCGGCTCCATACTGCTGCTTTTCAAGATAGGGATGCATTCGGAGACGAGGAAGGTGTTCAACCTGAAGAACCTGGTGATTGCCGCCCTGGGCGTGATAGTGCCTTTCATCGGGGGCTACCTGTTCGCGGTTGCGGGCGGGCATGATTTCTATTATGCGATGTTCCTCGGCGCTGCGCTCACCGCCACCTCGGTAGGCGTGACGGTTGCGGTGCTCGAGGAAATGAAGATGGTGCAGTCGGACATGGCGCAGGCGATACTTGGCGCTGCGGTGATTGACGACATACTTGCCCTGCTTGTGCTGTCCGTGGTGTTGCAGGCGCCTTCCGGCTTTGGCGAGGGCGCGCTGGCGTCCCTTGCCACGCTCGTCGGCACTGCGCTGGTGTTTGTCGCGGGAGGGATACTGCTCGGGAAGTTCGTGGTGGAAAATTACCTGGACGCGTCTGTCGAGGGCAACAGGAACAAGGGGTTCCTTGCCATGCTCGCCTATCTTCTCCTCTATGCGTATGTCGCCGAGTACATCGGCCTGTCCGCCATCGTGGGCGCGTTCGTGGCAGGCCTCACCATGGGCTACAGCGGGAAAACCAAGGAGCTTTACGGCATGTTCTTCCCGCTCGAGGCGCTGTTCGTCCCGGTGTTTTTCATCTCGCTCGGCCTGCTCGTGGACATAAACGCGCTTGCGGCGAACATCGTGCCCGTGCTTGCAATCACGCTCATTGCGATTGCCACCAAGATAATCGGCTGCGGCGCCGGGGCGCTTGCCATGGGCGCAAAGGCGCGCGAGTCGCTTGCCATTGGCGCGGGGATGATTCCGCGCGGGGAGATTGCGCTCATCATCGGCCTTTATGGGCTGACCGCGCTCACGCCTGCGGGCACGCCTGTCTTGGGCGCCGCCGAGTATGCGGTGATTGCCTCCATGGCGTTCTTGACCACGGTGGTGGCGCCGGCAATATTGCAGATGGCAGTCAACAACCCACGCCTAAAGGCGGGGGCTTGTTGATGAGCATAGGAAAATTTTTGTGCGAAAGATTAGCTGCCTTTACCCATGCCTGAAAGGCATGGGCTTCGGGCGTGGGTTGTTGTGAAAATGAACAGGAGGGCTTGAGATGCAGGGCAAGCGGCAGTTCGGCGCCGGGCAGACTGGCTACAGCGCGGGCGAGAGATTTTTCCCCCATAGCAAAAGGATGGGCCAGGCGGCAAAGGATTTCAGATTGATGTTCGACAGCGGATGCGGGCTTTTGACAGAGGGGAAGTTTGACGATGCAGGCAGGGAATTCAGGAAAAGCCTGGAGCTTTGCCCTGACGACAGGAATGCCAAGGCGCAGCTTGCAGCGCTTGAGTTCTGGGAAAAATCGCAGAAGGCGGCGAATGATGCGATAGCTGTGATTGCGGAAAATGGATGCGCGCGCATGTTCGGGGAAAAGGAATTCGGGGCGCTGCTTGAGGCGATTGGGAAGAAATATGGCAACGGGCCTGAAGCGCTTTTCGGGGCAGGCAGGGCTTTTGCGGCAATGAGGAACAGTGCCGATTGAGACGTGTTTGCCGGGAAGGCATTCGGCGCGGCGATTGGCAGGCTGGACGGGGAGAGGGGGAGCAAGTTCAGGAAAGCACTCGTGCACCTTGTGTGGTCGGAAATCCCCGGCTGCGGGGCGCATTTGGCCGAAGCGCACAGGCTCAATCCCGAGCTGAAGCCGTACAAGACATTTTAATGCCTTGCTTTCAAAAGGGAAAATAATGCGGATGTAGTATAACCTGGCTAGTATTTTGGCCTTCCACGCAGTTGAGCGGGAGACCGCTCGATGTGTGGACAAGCCGAACGAAGTTCGGCTGCGTCCATGGCCAAATTTTGGCTGAAGACAGTCAAAGGTCCGGGTTCAAATGACAGCCCAAGGGGGACAAATATGCCCCCTTAGTCCGTCACCGCCCAAACCCCCGCGGGTTTGCGGCTTTGAAAATCCCGGCATCCGCAAATTTTCTTTTCAAAAATTTGAGGATTCATTGCACGAAGTGCAATGTGCATCCGCAAATTTTCTTTTCCATTTCAGAAAATGAGGATACGTTGCCAACGGCAACGAGCATCCGCACTCTTTTTCTTTTTACGTCTTAGAAATAGCAGTTTGTGAATGTAGTGTTAGGGATTTGAAGTGCGGCGGCGTATATAGATTAACCCTTTCGCTATTCCACCAGATGGAAATCGTCTTTAACTAGAACATTTTTAACTCGAGGAAGTTTCATTGCAACTGCCCGAATAAATCTGTCGCCAGAAGGGACCGTTCCGTGAACGCTTCCAATTGGAACTGATTTGAACGAATTTTCTGGAACCTGAATCTCTTTCCCGTTTATATGAAATGTTACTGAGTCTATAAACTTGAATGTCTCCTTGTACGTTTCATGATAATGCAATGGTAGACGACCGTCTGGAAGGATTATCAGGTGCTGAACCGGCATCTTGCCAAGGGTAAGCGTGTTTCGTAGCATCTGATAAATGAAAAAACCCTCCTTGGGGGTAAGTTCTGGTTCAGTTATGCTTATTCTTGGGTCTGTTGCACGAAACAAGAAACTGACTGCTTCAAACATTTCCACAAGCAAGCGTGTATTGCATGCGGCCTGATTAATTAATATCGCATTTGAATGGCGTTCCAGTTCTATCTTGCTCGAAATTATCGGCTGCTTGGATATATCTTCAACCAGCATCGCGTGGCGCAGAGGCATCAGGATACGCCCCTTTTTGGCGTAGGTGTAATCTAATCTCTGGATTCTCTGGATTTCCGCTCCAGTGAATCTTAGTGGAATTGCCATAAGAATAAGGTGTGTTGGTATATGTTTAAAAATGTCTCTATTACGAGGAAACTTCTGAGCAACAAGCAGAGCTTGTGAGAGCAGTAAATGGCAAAGAATAGGAAAAACGTTCGAGATTGAGTATTAGGGATTATACGCTGAATTATATGCCCGGCATCCGCATTTTCTTTTTTCAAAAAATTTGAGGATACGTTGCCAACGGCAACGAACATCCGCAAATTTTATTTTTTCGTTTCATTCCGTTTTCCAGTCCGATGTTTGCCATTTCATCTGGCGACATTGAAAACCACAAGCCTTAAAAGGTGGAACCGCCATAAAATAGTTGGAGGGAGCATATGGCAAATCCTAGCATAGTCACTACATTCAAGCCGGAAGGCAAGCCGCAGCCGGCTTTTGCTGATGGCTCGTGGAAGAACCCGGGCACGTCTGGGCTGATAAGCAGGGCAAATCTTGGCGGGGTAAAAACCGAAACAATAGCCGCCCATGCGGGAGTTTCGAGGGACGGGAAGAACCACGCAGTCATGCCCACGTATACCGGCACCACGGTCTCCACCGCCACTTGCGAGGAGCTTGCTGATAATTTTTCAAATGCGGTGGTCGCGGGAAGGAAAGGCCAGATATATTCCAGGCTGGGAACCCCGAACACGTTCGCGCTCGAGTGCACCCTTGCAGACATGCACCCCGGATGCGCGGATGCCATGGTGTTCGCAAGCGGAATGGCGGCAATCAGCCACACGCTGCTTTCCCTTGTTGCGCCCGGGGACAACGTCGTGGTGCACAGGGGCGTCTATGGCTGCACCGACAATCTTTTGAGCATGAAGTTCCCGAGCTGGGGCTTTGAGGCGAGGTTTGTGGACATGCGCGAGTCGGGCGCGATTGAAGCGGCAGTGGACAATCGCACCAGGGCGGTGTTTTTCGAGACGCCTTCCAACCCCGTGCTGGACATCATAAATATTGCAAATGCCGCGAGGGATGTGAAAGGGAGATGCCCGGTGATAGTGGACAACACTTTTGCCTCGCCGGTTGGGCAGAACCCGTTCGAGAACGGCGCAAACATCGTGATATATTCCATGACAAAGTCCATAGGCGGGAATTCCAACGCCACGGGCGGCGCGGTGCTTGGCTCGGGCGCTTTCCTGGAGCACCTGTTCTACACGAGGAAGGATTTGGGCGGCATGCTTGCCGCAAAGGAAGCGGCTGCATTCCTTGACGGGCTGAAGACGCTGCCGTTGCGCTACCCCAGGATGGCGGAAAACGCCACCGAAGTGGCGCACATGCTCATGAGGAATCCGAACGTGGAAAAGGTGCATTACCCCGGGATGGGCATGGGATACCCGTATGGCCAGATGAAAAGCCCCGGGCACATGGTGGCATTCGAGCTCAAAAAAGGGCTGGAAGGCGGCAAGGCGCTGATAAACAACCTCAACATGATAGTCAACGCAGTGAGCCTGGGGAGCGTGGAAAGCCTGATAAGCCACCCTGCAAGCACCACGCATGCGTGCGTGCCAAAGGAGCAGCGCGAGGCAAAGGGCATAACGGACGGGTTGGTGCGCCTCTCGGTGGGAATCGAGAACATCGGGGACATAATGGGGGACCTGGAACAGGCCTTCAGGAAAGTCGCCTCGCTCTGAGGGAAAAAGGCACACATTTAAATTCTGCTGCCGCGATAATGCCTTGTGGGAAGTCCGTGGCAAGTTTGTTCGAGCTAGCCTGAGGACTTTTTCTCACTTTTTGAGCAGATGGAGGTTTTCCCATGGTCGTGTCTCCCATCGAAAGCAGGTACAGAACCGAGATGAACGCTCTTTTTGACGAGTCCGCGAGGATAGACTCGTGGATGGAAGTGGAGGTTGCCCTGGCGCGCGCGCATGCAAAGCTCGGGGACATGCCATCCGCAGCCGCGGAGGAAATCGCCGCAGGCGCGAAAAAGGTTACGCTTTCGCGCGTGAATGAAATCGAGGCGGAAATACACCATGACCTCATGGCGATGGTGAAGGCGCTGGCTGAGCAGTGCCCGAAATACGGGGGGTACGTGCATTACGGCGCGACTTCCTATGACATCGAGGACACGGCGACGGGCCTGACGATGAAACGCGCGATACAGTGGCTGAGGCAGAGGCTGCTTGCCACGAGGAAGGTGCTGGGGAAGAGGGCGCTTGAGACAAAGGCGCTCGTCTGCATAGGCAGGACGCACGGGCAGCACGCGGTGCCCACCACCTACGGCATGAAGTTCGCAATCTGGTACAAGGAGATTGAAAGGGACCTCCTGCGGCTGGAGCAGGCAGAGGAAATGATTTCGGTAGGCAAGATGGCGGGCGCGACAGGCACCATGGCGACATTTGGCGGCAAGGGAAGGAGGATACAGCAGCTCGTGATGGACGAGCTTGGCCTCAGGCCCGCGGAGGTCTCCAACCAGGTGGTGCAGCGCGACAGGCACGCGCAGGTGATATTCGCCCTCGCGCTCGTAGCAGCGACGCTTGAGAAAATCGCGAAGGAAATCAGGAACCTGCAGAGGAACGAGATACAGGAGGTCGCGGAGCCGTTCGGCGCAAAGCAGGTGGGCTCGTCCACCATGCCGCAGAAGAGGAACCCGCACAAGTCCGAGAGGGTGTGCTCGCTTGCGAGGCTGGTGAGGGGCAGCGTGGCGGTGGCGATGGAGAACATTGCGCTGGAGCACGAGCGCGACCTTACGAACTCGGCGAACGAGAGGTTCATCTTCGCGGACAGCTTCATCATAACCGATTACATGGCGTCCGAGATGAACAAGATACTCGGCGGGCTCACGTTCTATCCCGAGAACATCGAGAGGAACCTGGCGCTCACCGGCGGCGCGGTGCTGTCCGAGCGCGTGATGATAGAGCTTGTGAAGCGCGGGATGGGAAGGCAGGAGGCGCACGAGCTTATGAGGACTGCGAACATGGAGGCATTCGAGGGGAAGAAGAAATTGCCCGCGGTGCTTGCAGGGAAGAAGGAAGTTTCAAAACTTTTCAAGAAGGGAGAGATGGAAAAGCTGTTCGACCCGAAAACTTACATCGGGGAGTCTGTGGAAATCGTGGAGGCGGCAATCGAGGAATAGAGGGGGGGACTATGACGAGCTTTTTGCAAAAAGTGGACCCGGAAATGTACGGAATAACGCGCGACGAGCTTAAGCGCCAGCGCGAGGGGGTGGAGCTCATCCCTTCCGAGAATTTCGCCTCGCTCGCGGTGATGGAGGCGCAGGGCGGCGTCTTCACCAACAAGTATTCCGAGGGCTACCCGGGCAAGCGGTACTACGGCGGCAACGAGTTTGCGGACAAGTCCGAGACGCTCGCCATCACGCGCGCGAAAAAGATATTCCATGCCGACCATGCGAACGTGCAGCCGCACGCAGGCTCGCAGGCGAACATGGCGGCGTACTTCGCGCTCCTCAAGCCGGGCGACAAGGTGATGGGGCTGAACCTGTCCTCGGGCGGGCACCTCACGCACGGCTCGCCGGTGAATTTCTCCGGAAAGACGTACGCGATAATCGCATACAACGTGGATGCCAAGACGCACCTGCTTGACTTTGACGCCATGGAAAAGCAGGCGAGGGAGGAAAAGCCTGCGCTCATCGTGGCGGGCTTCACTGCCTACCCGCGCCAGGTGGATTTCAAGAGGTTCAGGGAGATTGCGGACGCGAGCGGGGCAAAGCTCATGGTGGACATGGCGCACATCGCGGGCCTGATTGCGGGCGGCGCGCACCCGCAGCCATTCCCTTATGCCGACGTCGTCACAACCACCACGCACAAGACGCTGCGCGGGCCGCGCGGCGCAATAATATTGTGCAGGCAGGAGTATCAGGTACCGATTGACAAGGCGGTGTTCCCGGGGCTCCAGGGCGGGCCGCTGGACCACGCGATTGCCGCGAAAGCTGTCTGCTTCCACGAGGCAATGCAGCCCGATTTTTCCGCCTACGCGCGCCAGATAGTGAAGAATGCGAAGGCGATGGCGGATGAGATGATGGCGCAGGGGATGGCACTGGTGTCCGGCGGCACCGACACGCACCTGCTGCTCGTGGACCTGAGGAGCATGGGGATTACGGGAAAGGAGGCGCAACTTGCGCTTGACGAGGCGGGCATCACATGCAACAAGAACACCGTGCCCTATGACACGCAGTCGCCGTTTGTCACCTCGGGCATAAGGCTGGGCACGCCCGCGCTCACGACGAGGGGCATGAAGGAGGGCGAGATGGAGGAAATCGCGCGCATGATAAAGAGGGTGTGCAGCGCGCCGACGGACGCGGCGCTGAAGAAGAAGGTGAAGGAGGAAGTGCTTGCGATGACAGCGCGCTTCCCGCTTTACCCGGAGCTGGGATGATAAGTGCGATGGATGGGGTGGATGCAATGGCTGCAAAAATCATTGACGGGAAAAGGATGGCCGACGCGCTCCTGGCAGCCTCGGCTGAAAAAGTTTCCGCGCTCGGCTTCAAGCCATGCGTTGCCATCGTGCTGGTTGGGGACGACCCCGCCTCGCAGACATACACCAGGAAAAAGCACGACGCGTGCGCGCGCGTGGGCATGAAGTCCAAGAACATTGCCATGCCCGCAAGCGCCAGCCAGAAGGAGATAATCGCACAGGTGCGGCACCTCAACGAGGACCCGGAAGTGGATGCGATACTGGTGCAGCTTCCCCTTCCGCAGGGGATTGACGAGGACGCGGTGCTTGCCGCGGTGGCGAAGGAGAAGGACGTGGATGGATTCCACCCTGAGAATTTCGGCAAGCTTGCGCTGGGCATCGGGAAAATCGCGCCGTGCACGCCTGCCGGCGTGATGCACATGCTCCGCGAGAGCAATGTTTTGGTTTCCGGCAGGAACGCGGTGGTGATTGGCAGGAGCAGGATAGTGGGAAAGCCGCTTGCGCTCCTGCTGATGAACGAAGGCGCCACGGTGACGGTCTGCAATTCGAAGACGCGCGACCTTGCCATGCACACGAGGAACGCTGACATAATCTGCGCCGCAGTGGGAAAGCCGAAAATGGTAACTGCGGACATGGTGAAGAACGGGGTTGTCGTGATTGACATCGGCACGAGCAAGCAGGGCGAGAGGCTGGTGGGCGACGTGGATTTCGAGGGAGTTGCCAGGAAGGCCTCGCTCATCACGCCTGTGCCTGGCGGCGTGGGGCCCATGACGATTGCCATGCTCATACAAAACACGCTTTGGTGCTATGAGGAGAGGCGGAAGAAAAGAAGTGAATGATGTGGCCACCTACGCGCGCGCCCTGCGGGAAATCTACTCATTGGACAAGTTCGGAAGCAACCTGGGGCTGGAAAGGATGCACGCCATCCTGCAGAAGCTGGGGGAGCCGCAGAAGCGGTACAGGTGCGTGCTCGTGGCAGGCAGCAACGGGAAAGGCTCCACCACGGAAATGATTGGCGCCATTTTGCAGGCGGACGGAATGAAAACAGGCACTTATTTTTCGCCGCAGGTGGAGGAGTTCCCTGAAAGGATAAGGGTGGGCGGGAAGAATGCGGGCAGGCATGAGATTGCCGCCGCTTACGATGAGGTTCGCGCGGCTGCGGACAGCGTTGCCCCCCGGGCGACTTTTTTCGAGGTAGTCACCGCGATGGCGCTCCTCGTTTTTGCAAAGAGAGGGGCGGATGTTGCGGTGCTGGAAGCCGGCCTGGGCGGGAGGCTGGACGCCACCAATGCCGTGGAGCCGGAAGTGTCGGCAATAACCTCGATTTCGCTTGAGCACACGGATGTGCTTGGGAAAACCGTGGGGGCGATTGCGCGCGAGAAGTGCGGGATTGCGAGGAAGGGGAAGATGCTTGTTTGCGGGGAGCTGGGGAAGGAGGCGAAGCGCGCGGTGAGGAAGGAGGGAAAAAGGATTGGCACGGCTGTGAAGTTCGCTTCGCCTGTCCGCGCAGTGGTGGCTGCGCCGGGGGAGTTCCAGCGAAAGAATGCCGCTGTTGCCGCGGAAGTCTGCAGGGCGATGGGCGCAAGCGCAGGGGCGATTGGCAGGGGCCTGGGAAGCTGCGTGCCGAAGTTCCGCCTGGAAATGAGGGGGAATGTCCTGCTGGACTGCGCGCATAACCCCGAGGCCGCAGCCGCGCTTGCAAACGAGGTTGCGCGCGTGAAGGTGCGCGGGAAGAAAGTGCTCCTGTTTTCCGCGATGAAGGACAAGGACTATGCTTCGGTGCTGGGCATGCTGGCGCCTGAATTTGACGAGGTTATTATCACAGAGGTGAAGCTTGCGCGCGGCGAGAGGGCGGAAAGGCTGGCATTTGCTGCAAGAAAAGCCGGCGCAAATGCGGCGGCTGGAAGGGCGCATGCAAAGGGAGGCAGGGCGCCAGGCTGGACTGTTGCCGTGGCGAGGGAGGCAAGAAAGGCGCTGGCGCTTGCAAAGAGGCGCGCGGGAAAGGGCGGGCTTTGCACGGTGGCTGGCTCGATATACCTGCTGGCGGAGCTGTACGGAAAGGATAGGATAAAAATACGATTGGCGCAATAGATGGGCGTGGGAAAATGGACAAGAACAGCATGAGGAAGGAAATGATTGCGAAGCGCGAGGCGCGCCATTCCGAGGGGAAGGGGCACATGCTTTGCGTGGAGATAATGGACAGGTTCGTGAGGCTGCCCGATTTTGAGAAGGCAAAATGCATCCTGCTTTATTCGGCGATAAAAGGCGAGGTGCACACGGATTTCATCATCCAGTCTGCGCTGTCGCTTGGCAAGAGGGTGGCAATGCCGGCCACCAGGAAGGAGAGCCACTCGCTTGAGCTTTACGAGATAAAAGACATGGGCGACCTTTCGCCAGGCGCATTCGGGATACCCGAGCCGCAGGCGCTGCCTGAAAGGCGCGTGCAGCCGTCCGAGGTGGACCTGGCAGTGGTGCCGGGCGTGTGCTTTGACAGGCGCGGCTTTCGGATTGGCTATGGAATGGGATATTACGACAAGCTCCTCAAGGAAGTGCCCGGCAGGAAAATAGGTCTCGCCTACTCTTTCCAGGTAATGGATAGCGTGCCTGCGGAAATCCACGACGTTGCGATGGACGCGGTGCTCACGGAGAACGGGGAGCTGGAATGCAACGGCGCGGCGGCGGGCTTCAGGGTGGCTGTGCTTGCGTCCGGAAGGGGAAGCGACTTCCAGTCCATTGTTGATGCCGTGAAGTCGGGGAGCCTGCGCGCGGATATCGTGGGGCTCATCACCGATAACCCGGAAGCAAAGGCGATACAGAGGGCGAAATTGGCGGGCGTGCCGTCGTTCGTGGTGCAGCATGCCACGCGCGAGGAGCTGGACGAGGGCGTGCTTGCAAGGCTTGACATGCTCAAGCCTGACCTGGTGGTGCTGGCGGGCTACATGAAAATAATCAGGAGCAAGTCTCTCCTGTCGCGCTACGCGGGCAGGATAATCAACATCCACCCGTCGCTCCTGCCAAAATACCCGGGCGCCACGGCGCAGAAGGACGCGTTTCAGGCTGGCGAGAAAGTGTCGGGCTTCACGATACATTTTGTGGACGAGTCGCTTGACGGCGGCAGGATAATCTACCAGGAGAAGGTGGACATTTCAGGGTGCAAAAGCGCGGACGAGGCTGCGGAGAGGATACTCGCGCGCGAGCATGTTGGGCTGCCGATGGTGGTGGGAAGGTTCGCAAAGGGCGAGATTCCGCAGTAGCCACCTACCTTCTGCGCGCTGATTCGGCTTTATAATTTTTTACCATGGAATAGTGCTCACGCGTGGTATAAATGCTCGAAAAGCTGCTGAACTGGCTCAAATGCATATTCAAGAAGAAAAAGGCAGTGAGCCTTGGCATTTACGGAAGCCCGAACGTCGGGAAGACCACCCTTGCGAACAGGATTTGCGTGGACTTGGCAGACGAGCCGATGGGCGCGGTAAGCCCGGTGCCGCACGAGACAAGGCGCGTGCAGAAAAAGGAGAACATGACCCTGAAGCTCAACGGGTTCACGCTCACCATGAACCTTTTGGACATGCCGGGCATTGCGGTGAAGGTGGACTACCGCGACTTCTTGCAGTACGGAATCGACAAGGGCGAGGCGCAGAAGAGGGCGCGCGAGGCAACGCTCGGCGTGGTCGAGGCGGTGCGCAACCTGGACAGGATAGACGCCGCGCTTTTCGTGATTGACGCGACGGAAGACCCTTATACGCAGGTGAACATCACGATAATCGGGAACATAGAGGCGCGGGACATCCCCATCGTGGTGGTGGCGAACAAGATAGACCTGCCCAACGCCAACACGCAAAGGATAAAGGAGGCGTTCCCGGGCTACGAGTGCGTGGAAGTCTCGGCGATGACAGGGGAGAACCTTTCAAGGCTTTATTCCACGATAGCGAACAAGCTCTCCTGAATGGGGCGGGAAAAACATGCACAAATGCTCAAAATGCGGCAGGGCTGCAACAAGCCTTGAGGAAATCGAGGCGGGCTGCCCTTGCGGCTCCAAGGTTTTCATTTTTGACAGGCAGATAGCGCAGGCCGTGGCTGCCGAGGCGGAGGGCACGGGCAGGATGGATGGCGCGCCGGCAGGAAACAACGGGGGAGCGGCGGCCATCGGCATGGAAGTGAATGGCAGCGGCGCAATTGCGGGGAACGGCATCAGCATGGCACCAGCCACGGAAAGCACTGCCGCGCCCGCAGCGTTTGCAGTGCCTGAGACGGCAAAGGGCAAGGCGCCTGATGCGCCTGGCGCCCCTGAAGGGCAGGAAGGCAAGGTCCCCGATTCCTATTTCGCGCGCACCTCGTTCACCAACGACGACATCGAGAACATAAAGGTGCTCACGCAGGGAGTGTTCATACTCGACGTGAATGCGATTTCCAAGAACCCAGTGGTGCTGAAGGACGAGGACGAGATATACTATGTGAAGCTGCCCCTTGTGCAGAAAAGGGCGCCTGCGCCCGGGAAGGAAGAGGGGGACGGGAAGAGGTAACTAGTTCTTGAGCCGCTCCCTTTTCGCCGCGTTGGCGGCAAGCGCAGGGATAAGCGCGGATATTTTCCTTGCAACTTCGGCAGATTTGCGCCGCTCGTCCATGCGCCTGTCGATGTCGGCAATTGCAGTTTTCAGCATTGGAATGGCTTTTTTGACCTTGGCGTCGCACTCGTCCATTTTTTCTAGAATGGCGAGATTGTTGAAAAGATAGGCTCGGAGCGCCTTTCCGCCATATGGGGAGAACGCCTCGAGCCCGCAGCTCATTGAATGCTGGATGCTTACACTGGCAAAAACATCGAGCTGGGTTAGAAGGAATTGCTCGTACCGTTCGTTAAACGGAACATTGCCTTTGTCAACCATGTGAAAAATCCTGATGAAATTGAAGCGGTCTTGCTTTTCGTCCACTTCCCCCCTGAAAGACTTGAATGCTAGCCGCCACAATTCTGGCGGCTTGTTGTCCATGTATTCCTGCATGCGCTTGAGATATTCCTGCTTCCCTCCCACGCGCTCAATTATGTCGCTATTAGCCACCCAAAAAAACGAGCAAAATGATGTGCAGTCGTATGTCGAGTTCAGCGCCAGAACAAAAAGCGCATCGAGCGACTTCTTTCCCCCGAATTTGGCCATGACTTCGCAGAAGCCTGCTGCGATATCAGACGCGAGCTCGTCTCTATCAATCAGCCTGGAGGAACCGATGAGATTGTATCTTTCTGCATAGTCCGGGGCAGCCTCGATTTCTCTGATTGCCGAAAGAAAAGCTTTCTTTGTCTGCGCATTTACCCTGCTTTGGGGAATCATCTTGTCCATGCACGCAATCATCCTGTCATCGTCGATTGCAAACGACGAGGTGGGAAGCTTTGCGATGTGGCTAAGGACGCCATCTGCTGCAAAGCCCCACCCGGATAACGGCTCATCAGTTTCGGCAAGCCAGAAGAGGAATTCTTGCAGCTGTGAGGTGGCTCGCCTGTCTCCGGCATTCGAGCGGACGCAGAGGTCGGAAAATACATGAGATTCCTGCTCGCCACCCGCACGGAACGCATCTTTTAGTGCCTGAATATCAGCGCTTGACTTATCCATCCTTCCACCCGCCGGAATTCGGACGAGATGTGGTTAAAAATAGATATTATTGCGAGCAAATCAGACGTCAAGCAGTATCCGTATCGTCCAGCCTTCATTGCCTTTTTTCACCATCAGCTCGTGGTAGGTGACGGCCTTCACCGTGTCGCGCGGGCGCTTTTTCTCGCCGAAGGCTGTGAACTCGATGTGTTTTTTGCCTGCGTCGAACGCGGTTACCTGCACGCGCGAGAAGACGATTTCGTTGGTGTCCATGTAGGCAAGCATGTCAGCCAGTGCCTGCACGGTGAGCTCCTCGATGTTGTGCGCGGTGACTGAGAAATTCGCGCGCGCCTTCTCTTCCGCAGTGCCGAAGACAGAGAGCATGGCGTGCGCGGAGTTCTGGAAAGCCTCCTCGTATGCCTGCCCGTATGCCTCGAACATTACGTCGGCAGTGTGCTCCAGGAAACGGTACTTTTCTTTCTGCATCATATCACAAACAGGAAGGGAATTGAAACAGGGAAATGAAAAATCAGGAAAATGAAAAACGGGAATGGAAAAAAATCAGGAGATGTCCACTTCCGTGCCGATTGCCTGGCCCGGAAGCCCCTTGTCGAAGCGTACGAGCACTGCGCCGGAGTTGCCGTGCGCCTTGGATATCTTGCCGACTATTTCCTTGCCGGTGACGGTTTTCCAGCACACGCGCTTGCCAATCACGCCGTTGGCCGATGCCCTGTCTGCAACGCCGTCTATCTCCACCACGTACTGGTTGGTGGATGCCGTGTGGACGCCGCGCCTGTTGCCTGAGAGAATGCCTTTCATGATAAAACCCTCCTAATCCCTGCCTGAATGTGTCATCTATTAAAGCAAGCCTATTTAAAGCTCACCCCTTCACTGCGTCGGGGAAGGCGGGCTGGGCGCGCTTGGCGGGGCGCGCCTTGCGGAGCGCAAAACGAAGGAATACACCATAGCCGCGGCAAGCACGATTGCCGCAATCCAGGCATAGTCGGGGATGGCAAGCGATTGCTGCGAAGCCGCAGGCGCCGGAACCGAGGGAGTTTGCGAGGAATTCCCCGCCTGCACCGCCTTTGAGGCGATTTCGGATGCAAGGGATGCGTCCAGCCCGGCAAGCGCGGCGTTTGCTTCGGACAGCTGGGGAAGGGTGAGGGGCGCAGTGTAATTTGCCTTGAGGGCGGCAATCAGCCCCAGGTGCGCCGAAACGGATTGGTTGCCAATCAGCCAGGCGCCGCTTTTTGCCTTTTCGGAAAATCCCGCCATGCCAAGCGTGAAGGCGGAGTATTGCGCGCGGTCTGCGCCCAGCCGGGCAGATGTGGAATTGGAAAGCGACCCGAACGCCGGGCGCATGGCGAGCGCCTGCTTGTAAAAGCCCGAGTCCGACAGGTTTTTCGCCTCGGCTGAGATGTTTTCAAGCCGGGAAATCATGACGGCTATCTGCGGGTCCTTTACCGTCTTTGCAAGCTCAAGCGATTCCGCCCTGAGGGCGCGGACGCCATTTTTCATGCTGAGGCGGAATTCCTCGTAGTCCTTGCCGCGCGTGGCTAGGTAGGCGTCGTTTTCCGCGCTCCTGTTCGCTATCGCCTCCGCGCGTGGGCGCTGGCGCGCCATTTCGGAAAGCGTGGCTTTCAACTCGGCAAGGTGCTGCGATTGCTCCGCGATGAGCGAAGCGGAATAGTCTATCTGCGGGCAGTACTCGTAGCACCGGCGGGTGGTGTTGCTCCCCGAGCAGCCGGTATCGTTCTTTGCGAGGAAGATGTTGTTTTGGGACATGTTCGCGGCAAGGGAGGAGAGGCGGGAAAGCAGGGATATCTTGCCGTCGATTGCCGATTGGTCGAAGCGTATGGCAGCTATACCATCGGAATACTCGTCAAGGACTGCGGAAAACTCCTTGCGCTTGGCATCCCAGTCCATCGCAGCCTCCAAAAAGCCGTCGGACTGGACGATGATTTCGCATTGGGGCACGGAAAAGCAGGAGACAAGGCACGTCTGCTTGTCGGTGCAGCCCGGGTCCGAGTCGTCGCCGATGTATTGCAGGCATTTTGCCTCGCTTGCCTGCTTTGCCGCTTTCGCCTGTGAGGGGAATGATGTTGCGGATAAAATCTTTGCGTCGTACCCCTGCCTGTTCTGCACATCCTGCTGGAGCAGCGAAGTAAGCGTGAGGACATCTCGGACCGTGCTTCCGTTCGAGCCGTCCACGACGTATGTTTCATTCCCGCCTGCGCTCACCAGATAGTAATCGCCATCGCACATCATGGGAACGTACGCCGCGCCCGCGTCGGGCTCGAATGAGTACGAGATGAACATCTGCAGGGGAGAAGAGGCGGATGCGCACGCTGCCAGGAGCAGCAGGGGAAGCGCCAGGGAAAAATGGGAAACTTTCATGAGGGCACTTCGCCAGCAATGGTTTTAATCCTTGGCGTGGGAATCCCACTCGGAGTGGATGCCATGAAGATTCCGATTTTCGTATTCGCATTTGCAGCGCTGTTTCCGTGCGCGTTTGCGTTGAGCGTGCTTGCGCCCGTGTCTGCGCAGGTGAACCAAGACTCGTCAATCATCATAGGGGATGTGGGGCCGGGGCAGACTTTCTCGGTTGTGGTTGACCCGAAGGTTTCGACAGGCGGGCCTTATGGGACGGGCGGCGCATACGACCAGCTTTCGGCAAGCTCACTCCCGGACGGATGGACGTCCACGCCTTCCAAGCTTTATGCAACCCCGCTCCAGGCGGACATCACCGTGCCGAAGGACGCGCAGGATGGCGACTATATGGTTGCACTCAGGCTTTGGGACGAGGCAGGCGAGCTGGGGCTTGGCGATGACGTGGAATTCACGGCAAAGGTGACGGTCACGCATGACGTCATGGACATGACGGTTTCGCCGGTAAGCATAAGCACGGGCGCAGGGCAGCCCGCAAGGTACACGATAACGATTTCAAACAAGGGGATGGCAAACGACGTGTTCGTGGTGGGCTCGACAGGGGTCCGCACATGGGAATTCCGCAGGAGCATCTACATCCCCTCGCAGACCACGAAGACGATGACATACGAGGTCGTGGGGGACGACGAGGCGGATTATGACGTGGCGCTCTGGGCGCGCTCGTCCTCGAGCGACAGGATAAGCGCGGAAGTGCCGGTTACGCTTCGCGTGAACACGGATTTGCTTTCGGACTTCAAGTCCGTTAACCGCGGCGTGCTCCTCTTCCCCTCGGCAGAGGCGCCGCTGTATTTCGTGGTCGGGCTGCTTTCGAACTTTTTGCCCTGAGGTGTGGTTTTGCCAGCCAAAGCAAGCAATGCCCGCTCAGCCGCAAGGCTGATGGAATCAAGCGGCAGCCTGCCCGCTTTTTCCCCGAAAAAGCGAAGCTATGGGGGAAGCGGGCGCAGGCGCGCGGCAAAGGAGGCGGCTGAAGCGCTTTTGGAAAATCCATCGCAGGACATCGAGAGGCTGAAGAACAGGATTTCGCGCGCGCATGGCATAAGCTACCTCAAGAATTCGGAAATGCTTGCCTTTGTCCCGCGAAGCGAGGCGGCGCTTTGCCGCGCGCTCCTCAAGTCCCCCACGCGCACGCTGTCCGGGGTGACGCCGATTGCGCTCATGCCGCCGCCAACGCCGTGCCCGGGCAGGTGCATATACTGCCCCAAGGGGGAGAATGCGCCGCAGTCATACACCGGCTACGAGCCGACCACCATGAGGGCGATTGAGTGCGGCTACTCCGCGAGGAAGCAGATAGAGGCGCGCATCGGGCAATACACCGCGCAGGGACATGGCACGGACAAGTGCCACCTCATCGTGATGGGCGGCACCTTCCTCTGCTCGCCGGTGAAGAGGCAGCAGGCGTTTGTGAAAGAGGCGTTTGACACCCTCAACGGGAAGCGCAGCGGCACGCTTCGCGCCGCGATTGATGCGAACGAGCGCGCGCGCCACAAGGCGATTGGCGTGACGTTCGAGACGCGGCCGGATTTCGGAATGGAAAAGGAGGCGGACGCCATGCTTGGCCTGGGCGGCACGCAGGTGGAGCTTGGCGTGCAGGCGCTTTCCGATGCCGTGTACCGCAAGGTGCATCGCGGGCACACCGTGGACGACGTTGCGCGCTCGACTGCCATTCTCCGCGACTCGGGCTTCAAGATTTGCTACCATATGATGCCCGGCCTGTTTGCCACTCCTTCGCAGGATGTCGGATATTTCAAAAAGCTGTTTTCAGACCCGCGCTTCCAGCCCGACATGGTGAAAATCTACCCCGTGCTCGTGATGCAGGGCACGCCGCTTCATGCGCTTTGGAAGCGCGGCAGGTTTTCGCCTTATTCGACAGAGGAGGCCGCCGAAGTTATTGCCGATGCCACGCGCTTCATCCCGCCATATGCGAGGGTGCCGAGGATACAGCGAGACATACCGTCCCCGCTTGTTGCGGCGGGCGTGAAGAACTCGAACCTGCGGCAGATTGTGGACGGGCTCCTGCGCAGGCGCGGGGAGAAATGCAGGTGCATCCGCTGCAGGGAGATTGGCAGCGAGGAGAGGGAGGGGAAGGAGCCTGGGAAGCTGAGGCTGGAAATGAATTCGACCGAAGGCGCCCCGCTGCAAGCAGCGGGGTATCATCGCCATTCGGTCGAAATGTTGCCAGTTGGGCCCCGCCGCAAGCGGCGGGGTATCACCCAACTGGCAATGAAGAGGCGGGAATACCTTGCGGCGGGGGGAAGGGAGATTTTCCTCTCGTTTGAGGATGAGGGAAAAGACCTTATCGCGGGATTCTTGAGGCTGCGGCTGCCCGCGTCGCCGCACAGGGAAGAGCTGGCGGCGTCGTCCATTGTCCGCGAGCTCCACGTTTATGGGCAGGAGGCGGCGATTGGCGAGCGCGCAGAGGGGAAGGAGCAGCACAGGGGGCTGGGGGGAAAACTGCTTTTGGAAGCCGAAAGGATTTCGCGCGGCGAGGCGGGCATGGAAAAAATATCCGTGCTTTCAGGCCCTGGCGCGCGGGGCTATTACCGCAGGCTGGGCTATTTTCTTGAGGGCGCGTACATGCAGAAGAAGCTGTAGGCGCGCGAGGGCGGGAAGGCGCCCATCCCAACGTCCGCAGCCGGGCGCCCGAGGGAAATCACCATCGCCCAAACTTTTGCGCGTGGAACGGGCCGCGCACCTTATGCAAGCACGCACGCCCCATGCAGGCACATGCGAATTATGCAAGCACTTTCTCCACTTTTGCGCTGCCTATTGCGCGGGGCATTGCCTCGGGGAGGAAAAGGCACAGCGATTCGCCCTGCCGCAGAGACATGGGCGCGGTGAGCGCTATTTCGTATTTGCCACCGTCGAGCCTTTTCGCCTTGCAGGCAACGTACCTCAGGCCGGAGAGCACGAAGAACTGCGGCACGGTTATGTCTCCCTTGTAGAATTTTGTGAGCGAGATGCTTGCTTCTATCCTGTTTGCAGCGGGGAATTTTTCTTCCACTGCGAGGTCGCCCTTGCTTACGTCATCAGCCTCAAGCCCGCGCAATGAAAGCCCCACGCGGCTCCCGGTCCCGGCTTCCCTGACGTCCACGTCCTGCACCTGGATGGACTTTATCTCCGCTTCCCTGCCTGACGGGAGGAAGCACAGGTTCTGGTGCACCCTTACCGTGCCCTGCTGCATGATGCCAAGCGCAACCGTGCCTATCCCCTTCACGGCAAAGCACGAGTCTATCAGCACCTCTGTCTTCCCCTCGCTTTTCCGAAGGCTTGGGAGGGAAAGGAGCTTTGCGCGCAGGGCGATTGCATCGCCGTCGAAGAATTCGTACTGCTGCACGCCCGCGGACTTGATGAGCGGCTCGATGTCGCTTTTCCCAACGCGGTCGGCGAGCACCACCAGCCTTTTGCCGAAAACTGCACATGCCACGAGCATCTCGCCGGCGAACTTGTCAATCCCGTTCGGGCGGAAGTATGCAACGTCGCAAAGCGAGAGCGCGTAGAGCAACGGCTGTATCTTCTCGGGGTATTTGCTCGCCTGGTAGAGGCAGACCACGCTGTCCCCCTCCTTGAAGTTGTAGATGGAAAAGTCGCTCTCGCTCCCTTTCTTGCCGATTTTCTTGGCGAATTCCGCATCCGGCTCGAGCGCTGCTACGTGTATGTGCTTCATTTCATCAACCTTCTCTTCTCATTTGTGGTAGCTCCTATTATTAATTATCATGCAGGCGCGGTAAATCTGCTCGATTAAGAAAAGCCTGCACATGTCGTGCGTGAACGTCATCCTGGAAAGCGAGATGAGCTTCGCCCCCTTTTTCAGCCCGGGCGAAATCCCGTCTGCGCTGCCGATTATGAACGTGGTTTGCCCGAATCCGCGCGCCTTTATGAAATTTGCAAATGCGACTGAATCCGTTTCCTTGCCTTCAACGTCGAGGATGTAAGTGCCGTCGCCAATGTATTTCCCAAGGCGCATCGCCTCTTCCTTCATGCCGAGGTCGCGGATTTCCACCCACTCAAGCTTGCAGTAGGGGCGCAGGCGCTTTTCATATTCGACAATGCCTTCGAGGAGGTATTTCTCCTTTACCTTGCCGATTGCGACTATCCGTATCTTCTGCATTTTGACCAGCTTTTAGAGAGGGAACCGGGCAGTTGCCGCGCGCTTAATTGCCCTGGCTGCGGGCGTGCTGCATCTTGGACATCGCGAATACCACGAGCACGGCAAGCAGCGTTACCAGGAAGGCGACCAGTATCTCGTATTGCCAGGCGCCGCTCACGGGCAGGAATGCCTTTATGGTGTCCATTATCGCGGTCTGCCAGAAAAGCGCCGCCACCACCCCGAAAGCCGTGCTGACGAAGACGACCATCCGGCTGCGGAACTCATCCTCGAACGCGTCGCGGATTTTTTTCGCCTTTTCAAGGCGCGCGCGCACTTGCCGTATATTTTCCTTGGCGCGCAGGCGCCTTTCAATATCATGCTCGTTTTCCTCGAATATCATGGAAGCACCTTGCGGAAACGGAACGGTTCCGGCGGGGAAAAAGTGCGGCGCGATTTTCCCCGAGGGAAATGCGCCCCAAATTTTCCAAGAAAAATTTGCGGCGGACTTCGGCTTCAGCATCGAGCTTTGCTCGATGTCTGATGCATTTTGTGCCGCGGCACAAAATGCACATGCAGCCGAAGTGCCGACCTTTTTTGCTGAAAGCAAAAAATGCGGCTGCCGGGATTTGAACCCGGGTCGCGAGCTTGGGAAGCTCATATCCTACCAGGCTGGACTACAGCCGCATCTTTTCTTGTTGTTGGAACTGGGCCGGTGCCAAATGAGCCACCCGGCAACTCATATGAAAAAGAAAAAAATGCGACCGCCGGGATTTTCAAAGCCGCAAACCCGCGGGGGTTTGGGCGGTGACGGACTAAGGGGGCATATTTGTCCCCCTTGGGCTGTCATTTGAACCCGGGTTACGAGATTTATGCGGCCAATTCCGCAAGAATCACTGCCGAACAGCCATGGCAACCTCGAGTCCTACCAGGCTAGACTACGGTCGCACCTTTCCCGATGGGAAAGTCCGGTCATGGGCACGGTTGGGCGCCCAAGCCTTCGCAGTCGTGAGGTGATTAAAATCCTCCATTTTAAAACTGTTTCGTTTCATTTGGCGATAAGGGAAAGAATACGGCGGCGCACCAGCATATACTTTATATTCTATTCTTGCGCAATTGGAAAGCATGGGTGCACGGGGCTTTGTTTTCTCGCTGGACGCGTTTGTGGCGTTCATTCTCATCATGATTACCATCAACCTGCTTATTTTCACCATTGGCGCGCCCAAGCCATATTATGCGGAGCTTGAGGCTGCGCACGTCATTGCGCATGACACGCTGCAGGTGCTTGCCACGAGCGGCAGCGCAGCGCAGGCAGGCGAACCCCATCAGACGTACCTTGAAACGATACTGCAGGGGGACGGTTCGGCGCCGGACATAATGAGAAAGGTGGCCGGCGGCAACGAGGGCTATCCGCCAATAATACCGAAAGGGTACGGCTACAGGCTGGAGTACCTGAACCTGGACGGCACGCACGGGGAAACATCCGATGACTGGGTGGCGATTTACGACGCAGGAAAAGACCAGGCGTCAGACCGCTTTGGCAAGAGCTACACCAAGCTGCAGGCGTCAGCAACCATATTCCTGTCGGCATACGTGCTCAAGCCGATGCCAGGCCAGTCGCCATTCTGCTATGCGGGATGCCGCGGCTACGGGATAAACGGAAGCGGGGAATATGTCTATGCCCAGCCTTGCGACACAACACCATGCAATGTCACGACATCGAATTTCCGCGTTGGCGAAAACACGGTGAGGATAGTAAGGTTGGTAGTATACACGTGATTGCATGGCAAGGACAACAAACAAGGCACGGGGCGGTTTCTTTTTCGCAGTCATGGCGCTCGCCATACTTTCCCTTGTGCTCATGACGGTGCAGGTATGGGTGAAAACGTCCGAGCAGGCGGACTACCATTCGTCCCAGCGCTTCAAGGGAGAGGCAATGAGGTCCGTCCTCGCCAGCCTGTCGGACAAGACGCTTGCCGAGTTTGCAAATGCATCGGCATTCTATGCCACGTACAAGATGGTGAACCGCACGTCGAACCAGGGGCTGGAATTGGGGCAGGCACCAGGCACGGACGAAAAGCAGAACAAGAACACCGGGCTTGTGGAAAACATCACCATAGGGCTTATGACAAACGGCAGCAGCCCGTCGAACTGGGGCTACAGCATAGAATACAGCAATGATGAGAAAAATGCGTACACACTTGAGGGATGGAAAAACAGGACAGACGCCGCCGCAAACGCGATGGGATTTGACATCCAGTTTTCAGATGCAAAAAACTTCAGGTATTACCAGATTGACGCCTGGACCGTGGGCGTGTCGTTCGACATGGACATGAACATCACGGACAGGGAGGGCACCATGCGCCAGAACAAGGCGATGCGCGCGGAGAGCAACTTCTCGATTGAGGGGTTCTTGGACCCGATGGTGACCAGGAAAGACATGGAGCACCGCAGGGTGGAACGGGGCGTTGCCACTGAAAAGCAGATTTTCAAGAATGACAAGTACAATTTTCCTGAAGATGTGCAGCCAACCATGGTGAAGGAATATGGAGAGGAGGGCAATGGCTGGTTCTTCGGGCCAATTACAGACCTGACCCCGGATGAGATAAACTCGCATGAGACAGAAACAGGATGGACAGGAGGAGTCAGCATTGAAAATCTCAAGCAATATGTGCTTGTGAGCAGTTACAATGATAGCTTGGCGAGCATTGCAGAGTCTTATGGTGCGGTGATTGTTACCCAAGAGCCGCGCACGGAGACGGTCATTGAACATGGGTGCAATGTCACAAGGCAGACAAACTGCCTTAACTGCATGAAAAAGACAGAGGCGGGACAGGGCTGCACCGAAACTGGATGGGAACTTTTCGGCAACATTGTGGATGTTCCCGTCATTGCGGTGACCAACTGGGATACCAAGAACGTGACGCCCGTAACAAGGGCGCAGGCGGGCGGCGGAAAGATTACCGAATACTCTGTGCTGATTGACAATGAAAAGGAGAGCAAAGATGACAAGAGGACGGGATACCACAGGGTGTGGGACGTCACCAGCCTGCGGGACATGGCAATATGCGGCTTTTATGTCGAAGGGAATGGACCGTCGTTTTTCCAGAGGATGTTAACTGGCGCGGAGAGGATTAACAATCAATATTTCGGCATTGAAAGTTTCGTGGTGGGCCAGTGGGCAGGCGGTGCAATAGACAAGGAAGATAACTATGCCGCAGATCAGTATTCACGGCTTGATTGGGAGTTTTACCAAGGATTGGAAGGGAACAGTGTTGCCAAGGTAAAGGGCATGATGGGCTGCAAGAGCAAGGAGATGTGCAGCACGAAGAATGCGACCGAAATGGGGCTTGGCCATTTTAGGCTTTCAGATGAGGCAGCCACGAGGTATCTTTCAGAGGATATTTCCTGCAAGGCGACGCCATCCGCGCCTTGCGAATGATGGTGAAAAAATGAACGGGAAAAACATTCACGGGCAAGCGACCACGGAAATGCTCGTGCTGGTGGGCTTTGCGCTCGTGTTCATCATACCCCTTGCCCTCCTTTTCCTTTCGGCCTCGAACAATGAGCTTGGCAAGACTTCAGTCATGCAGGCAAAAGCCACTGCGCGCACCATTGCAGACGGCGCAGGGGAAGTGTATTTGCAGGGCCCTGGCGCGACAAAGTACATCACGGTCAACTATCCGCAAGGCATAACCGGCGCGAGCGTGGGGAACGGGATGGTGGTGCTCACGATGGACTTGAACGGATACAGGCAGGACATCGTGGCAGCCACGTTTGCAAACATAACCGGCAATCTGTCCGGCAAGCGGACAGCAGGCCTCCAGGCAATAAAATTGGTGAATAACGATGAGAACGTTGTCAACATCACATACCAAAAGTGAGCGCGCGCAAGCGGCAGTTGAAATGCTTGCGTATGCCGCGTTCTTCTTCGCGGTGTTCGTGACAGCCGTGGCTGTGTTCCTCCAGGCGCAGAACCAGGAGCTCACGCGCACGGAAAACACATACGCGCAGGAGATTGCATACGGGTTTGCGGACAACATACACATCGCCTTTGTGGCAGGGCCGGGCTTTGTGGAAAGAGTGGAAGTGCCAAAGGACATACTTGGCAAGAAGTACCTGCTGCTTGTGAGCATATCGCCCGACGCGTCATTGCAGGAGACGGGGAACGTCTATGTGAACTGGGAGTCCGCCGGGAAGAATGCGAGCTTTTCCGCGCCAACAGTAACGGCAAGCTATGCGCCTACAACGGATGGCGGCATGGTGACTGTTCCAGAGGAATCCCCGTACGGGGGCAGATTCATCATAATAGACCCGTCGGCAGGGAGCGCCCTGAACATCAGCAACAACGACGGAATAATAGGGATAATGAAGGGATGAGCATGAAGGGGCAATATTTTTCATTTGACGCGATAATCGCCACCATAATCATGGTGCTTGCGTTCTCCTCGCTTGTTGCCTACTGGCATGGCGCGCAAACGGTGATGGAGTCGCGCACCAGCAACAATCTTGCTGACGCGAACAGGGTGGCTGAGTCGCTGATGTCGCCGGGCTCGCCCTTGGAATGGGCGAACGGCAGCTATACATTGGGAGATGTGAGGCAGATAGGCATTGCCACGGGCTTCAACAACGAGCTTGACGTGAACAAGGTGATTGCGCTGCAGAGAATTGCATCACAAGAGAATTATTACAAAGAAACGGGCAACCTGCTGCGCGCGGGCGGGGAATATTACATATTGATAGAAAGGTCGGACATACCGAAGTCGGAGTTTGCGCCTGTTGCCGAAATAGGCCGCCGCCCTGAAAACGCAACCTATGTCGCGGTTGCAAACAGGGGCGCGACTTATGACGGCCATCCCGTGAGCGTGCGCGTGTTCCTCTGGAAGTAGCTTGGTTAATTAAGCAAAGAGGCAAAGAAAAGCAGCGCGGGAAACGCATAGCGCTTGAATTGGACAAAGTCTGCAGACAGACTTTGTCCGCATATGGAAATCCGATGTGCATTTTGCGAAGCAAAATGCATCAGACATCGAGCCGCGGCTCGATGCCGATAGGAGTTACATATGCAATGAAAAACTTCCAGAGAAGTTTTTCAGCAGTGGAATCATAGGAATTCCACAACAAGGACAAATTTCCAGAGAAATTTGTCCGCATTGGAATATAGAAATTCCACTACAAGGACAAATGCGAGAAGATATCATGGATATTTCAGGGATTTCGTCAACCGCGGAAATCAAGATACCACTTGACCCGCTGCAGCAGATAATCGGCCAGGACGAGGCGGTGAAGATTGGAAGGATGGTGGGGAAGCAGAGGAGGAACCTCCTTCTCGTAGGCCCGCCAGGCACGGGAAAGTCCATGCTTGCGCAGGCAATCGCCTCCACCCTTGAAAAGCCGAAGGAGGAAGTGCTGGTGCTCCACAATCCCGAGAAGCCCGAGCGCCCGCTTATCCAGGTCAGGGCTGCGCCCTCGAAGAAGGCGGACAAGCGCCCTGCGTGCGAACTGCTCGACCCATACAGCGTGCCGGCATTTGTCTCCGAGAAGCTGGGTTTCCGCTGCAGGCGCTGCGCGAGGATGTCCTCGCCAGACGCGTCATCGTGCTACTTCTGCGGCGCGGACAAATACCGCCGCGTGCGCGGCCCGTTCGACGATTTGCTCGTGGGCGGCGCAACCGAGCGGCAGGACAGGGTGAACACCACGCGCGTGCGCGACGGGAAGGAAGAACTCGTCGTTTTCGAGCGGCGCGGCGAGAAGGTCGCATTGCTCACGCAGAAGGAGCTTTCGAAAATCGCCGAGCTTGAGAAGAAGGCGCAGTACAAGGTGCTGCTTCCGCTCGACAGGGCGGTGTTCGTGCAGGCGACCGGCGCGTCCGAGACGGAGTTGCTCGGCGATGTGCGCCATGACCCGTACGGGTCGCACCCGCAGATAGGCTCGCTCCCGTACACGAGGGTGGTGCCGGGGGCGGTGCACGAGGCGCACGAGGGCGTGCTTTTCATAGACGAATTGTCCGCGCTCGGAAAGCTGCAGCGCTTCCTGCTCACCGCCATGCAGGAGAAGAAATACCCCATCACGGGCAGGAACCCAACGTCCACAGGCTCGTCCGTGCGAGTGGATTCCGTGCCTTCGGACTTCATACTTGTCGCTGCGGTGAATTTCAACGACGTGCAGAACATCCTTTCCCCGCTGCGCAGCCGCATCCTGGGCAACGGGTACGAGCTTTTGATGAATGCATACATGCCCGACACGCCCGAGAACCAGATGAAGCTCGTTCAGTTCTTCGCGCAGGAAATCACGCGCGACGGGCGCATCCCGCACGCGGATGCCGGCGCGATAGATGAGCTGCTCGGCTTTGCGCGCAGGAAGGCAAAAGAGGTGGACGGCAAGAACGGACTCACCTTGCGCCTGCGCATGCTCTCCGGCGCGGTGAAGATGGCGGGCGACCTTGCTTCAGGCGAGGGGAAGCCGCTCATCACGCGCGAGGACGTGAAGTTCGCGCTGGCAAACGCGCGCCCGATAGAGGAGCAGGCGGGCGAGAAATACGGCAGCTGGTACCGCGCGGGGCTTGCGGACGCGGGAATGAAGCGCGAGGGCGGCGGGAACGAAGTAGGTTAACTTTTTTTATATTCCCCGTCTCGTTGCTTCGCCAGAATCAGGAGAAACTCTAGAGTTTCCCAAGCCCCCAGACAAGGAGCACTGCGCCTGCTATGAACATGGCGGGCAGCGCGAGCTTGAGGAGCGCGACCACCGCGTTTATGGTTGATGCGATTTCCGCGGATTGCCCGGTGCCGAACACGCGCAGCCTGAAGCGCTCGGATGCCGCGCCGAACTTCACAGCCTCAAGCCGCGAAAGCGCTTCGCCGAAAAGACGGCGCACGGCGCCTGAGACCGCGCCCTTGTCGTCCACGCCGAGCGGGTGCAGCACGCCCTGCACCGTGTTTATCTGGTGCGTGTCGGTACTCATCACCTCGCCGTTGCACGAGTAGCCGTGCTCGCGCCCGAGCTCGGACATGAGCGAGATGAGCGACTCGCGGAATTCGGGCGTGACGCTGTTTGAGTCTGCAAGCAAAAGGGCGGTGAGCTTCCTGCCCTGCGCGAAAAGCGCGAGCTTCAGCCCGTTGCTGCCAAGCGTGGCGATGGGAAGCCTTGACTCTGCGCTGCCGAACAGGAATGGCGCCATCCTGCACGGAGAGGAAAGGAGCTTCTCGGTTGCGTCAAGCATCTCGAAGCCTATGGGGCTCCCGACTTCCACCGAGGAGATGTCGCCGGTTTCGGCGTTGTGCTCGTCCACCACGCAGGCGCCCTCGACGTATTTTTTCGCCTTCTCCATGAGCGCCAGGCCCAGCCCGAAGTTTATGTCCTCGGTCGTCTTGGGGGCGCGCGTGTAGGAAAGGAATGCGAACTTGCCTATGCGCATTGCGGACGCCCTCACGCTCCCCACCCTGCAGACGTCGTGCGAAAGCCCGGCAGGCGCGGCGCGCAGGCGCGCAAGCGCGCGGCTGCAGGCGGAAATCACCTTGCCAGCCTCGCCGGATGTTACCGGGTTGAGGTCGTGCGTCGCAGTCCCGTGGAAAACGAAAACGTTGCGCCTGCCGCCCTGCGAGAGCGCGTCGGATATCGTGTGCGTGAACTCGCTTCCGCCGAGGTTGCCGAACGGGCCGAAGTGGATGTAGGGGACCACGAAGAGCGTTTCGCGCCCCTTGCCGGAAAAGCGCGCCAGCCACACCAGCGTTTCAGCGTCCTCGCCTATCTCGTCGAACACCTCCTCGAGGTCCTTTTCGCCGTAGAGCCATTGCGAGAGGAACATGGAAAGCGCGTCCATCGAGGAGACGCCCAGGTTCTTCTTCATTGGCGCGGAGACGATGTAGAACATCAGGTAGATGCCGCAGATGAAGACGAACGACGAGAGGAAAACGCGCAGCAGCACGCCCGCCGGGTCGAAGCTGCCGCCGAAGTTCGCGCCGGTCAGGAAGAAGAATGCGAACAGGGCAAGCTGCATGAGCGACAGGAGCGGCGCGCTTTTCCTGAAGTCGAACGCTATGATGAGGAGGAAATACCAGAGCGCGAACGAGACGCCAAAGCCGACGAACACGAGGTTGGAGGCGCCTGGCACCATGCTTGAGAACAGGAACGACGCGAGGTAAAATGCGCCATAGCATGCGACTGTGATGAGGGCGAGGAAGGAGGCGCGGCGGAAGATTGCCTTGCGGCGAAGGATGAAAAGGGCGGCTGCGGAAAGCACGGCCGGGAACGCAAGGAGATAGACGCCGTCAAAGCCGCCGGCGAGCGCTGAAAACGCGTCAAAGGAATTCGAGCGCGCCATTGCGAAAAGTATCCCGAAAAGGAAGGAGAGCGCAAAGATGGCGATGATTGTCTTTGCGGGATGCGGCAGGGAGACAAAATACTTGGAAAGCGCAAGGGCGTTCTTTTTTGTTTCCTGCATAGGCTCGCCTACTTGTTGCCCTTGCTGGAAGCCCCCTTCTTTTTCTGCGACGGGGAAACGTCCTCCTCGCCGATTATCATTTCCTGCAGGAGCGCGGTGTTCTCCATGTACTCTTCCGCCACTTCCCGGAAGCCCCTGCCAGATTTCTGGGCAAGCTTCATCAGCTCGAGCGAAATGTAGCGCATTTCAGTGTTTGCGCTGTAGCCTTCGTCATCTTCACTATCCATAAAACTCCCGCATGACGTTGGGAGATACGGATATATATACCCCTAGGAAGCAGAAGCCAAGCACGGAAACCATTGACGGTGCGCCCGGTTGATGTTCATGGCCAGATATTGCCCGAAGTGCGGAAAACCTGACACGGAAGTTTCATTCCACGGCGAGCTGTGCATGGAGTGCACGAAGACGATGATAGGGGAGCTTCCCAACGTGCAGGTCACCATCTGCGCCAAATGCGGCGAAGTGCTGGACAAGGGAAGGAAAAAGAAGGAAACCACCGTGCAGGCGGAAGCCACGCGCCTGTTGAAGCTCAAGGGCACCAACCCAGTTTATGCCGAAGACATGGCAAGCGTGGAGTACGACACGCCATCGGGCAGGATAAAGCGGGATTTGCTCGTGCTCATCAGGAAGGAGCAGTGCGTTGCCTGCGCGCGCTCGAACTCGCAGTATTTCGAGGCGATAATACAGATTCGCGGCGACGACAGGCTGAAGGTGGAGAGGATGGTGGAAATCCTCACAAAGAGGGTGGAGTCGCGCTCGTTCATCCCGAAAATCGAGGAGCTGAAGGAAGGCATTGACATCTATTGCGGCTCGAGAAACGAGGCCATCGCCTCGCTCAACGCGCAGAAGCTGGGGTTCGTGAGGACGGAGAAGCTCGCCGGCGAGAAGAACGGGAAGCGCCTCTATCGCACCACCCTGCTTGTGCGCCTATAAGTGCCCTTCTTCTTTCAAAAAGGCAAAAAACATCTCTAGCGTGGGCTTTTCCTTGTGCAGCACGTTCCACTTGCGCACTATCTCGCCGTGCTTTATCAGGTCCGCGCGCAGCGCCGAAGCGATGCGCGGCATGCCTTCCCCCTTTGCGAACTTCACCGGGCAGAGCGCGCGCTTTTTCATTTCCGCGCCGTCAAGGTCGAACGGGTAGAGCCGGCAGACGGACGGGCGGTCATTGTAAAGCGCACAGGCAAGGTCGCGCCCAAGGAAGATGCAGTCCTCGCCGGAATGCCTTATGACCAGGAAGTAGTCGCGCAGCTGCCCGTTTTCAAATGCGAGCACGGGATAGTGGGGCGTGCGCCTGTAATCCACGCCGGAGGTGAATTCCAGTATTTCCTGCGGCGCTTTCCCCGACGCGCGCACCAAGCGCACGGCTTCCGGCACGGTAAGCACAACCGAGAGCACGCGGCAGCAGCGCGCGGTGCAGCTTTTGCACGAGTTCACTATTTTTGGAGATGGGGCTCCTGAGGGATTTCCATCTGCAGGCAAATTTCTGCTGAAATTTGTCTTTGGCGGGATTTTTTCCTTTTCCATCTGCTCACTTGCCTTGCGGTTCAATCGGCATTCAGCTGCGGATACTCTATCGGGATGTCCCTGAACTGGTCTATCTTGTAAATATAAGTTGGCTCCACTCGCTCTATGATGCCAGAGAACTTGAATTTCATTTCCCGGATGATTTTCCTGAAAGGCTCCCCCCGCTCCACCTCGATGTCAAGCACCAGGTCCCAGTAGCCTATCACGCGGATGTGGTGCACGATATTGGGATGCATCTGGCAATAGGTGAAAAGCATCCTTTCCTTCTGCGTCGTGATGTTTGCCAGCTTGAAAAGCACGCGGTGGCGCGGCTTGCCCAGGAGGACGTGGTTGGGCAGGATGGTGTAGCTTTGGATGATGCCGGAGCGCTCCAGCTTTTTGACTGTGTTTTTTGCGGATATCTCGGAAATGCCGACTTTCCGCGCGATTTGCACCAGCGGCACCCGCGCGTTGGAATTCACCATGGAAAGCACTTTCCTCCCGTTTTCATCAAGCGCCTCTTCGCGCACTTCCGCCCCGGTGAATGCGGAATACTCCTCCTTCGGCTGCTTCTTTTCGGCATCAACAAGATAGGAGCGGTGGAACTGGGTGAAGCCGATTGGGATGGTGGCGTCGTATTCGCGGAAATTCCTGCTATAGCGGTTGTTCAGTTCCGACATTATCTCCTTCAGGTGGAACATCCCCTTGGCGCAGATGGCGATTATCAGGTCGGCGTAGCCCTCGCCGCGCATTATTATCGGGATGAAACGGTGATTGTTGAGGTATGCGAAGAGCTCCTTTTCGGTTTTCTCGTCCATGTTCTGCAGCTTGATGAAATACATGCCGAAGAAGTAGCCTGCCTTCCGATACTCAATCATGGGCCAGCAATACTGCAGCGCGCCGGATGCCATGAGGTTTTCCACCCTGTACTTGACAACCTGCGGGCTGGTGCGGAGCGTCTTGGCAATGGCGCTGTAGGACTGGCGCGAGTCCTGGTCGAGCGCGTAGAGTATCTTCCTGTCCGTCAGGTCCATAATTTTAAAATATATAAGAAAATGTATAAATAACTATGTTTTTTAAAGAAAATAGCTAGGGCATTTTAAATATACCAAACCATATAGACACCACAGGCAACAGGCAGGGGGCGTTTGCATGATGCACATGAACAAGCACGGCAATGGAATCACGGCAAGCCGCAGGGCGGATGGCACGTGGTTCCACAGGAAAAAGGAATGGGCAAAGCTCAATGCCTGCGCGCTTACCGGCGTGGCGTTCGGCATCACTTCGGCATATGTTGCCCCGCAGCTCGCGCAGCAGGCAGGCATGGACAGGATGCAGGCCGCCACGTGGGTGGCAAGCACGTCGCAGTATGTGATAGGGACGGGCGCCATGTTCGCGGCGTCCTGGGTGGTGAACCGCAAGGAATTCAAGGGCGACGCCAAGGGCCTGCTTTGGCACAATCTCAAGCTTGTGGGAAAGTCAACTATGGCAGGAATCGTGGCAATGGCAGCAATGGCGGCAAGCGCGGCTGCCGCAACATATTACGGGGCTTCGGAAAAGATATCGCTCACCATCGCCCTCGCAGCCAATTATGCGGCTTATCTTACATTGTTCAACCTGTTCAACCGCAGGAAACACGGGGGGCAGGGCGAGGCGATGGAACGGGACGGGGCGCCGGACGCAAGCGCAGGCGGGAGATTGCATGGATATTGACTCTGCATGGAAATCGACCTGCCGCGTGCTTTTGAGGCGCGAGATTGGCGGCATGGGGGAGTATGAGGCTTACCTGAAGAAATACGTGGGGCCGCTGCGCATGCAGAGGCGCTCCTGCCTGTCGGGCAAGGCAGTCACCACTGCGGATGACGACTGCGGGGAGGAGGTGCGCTACATTTCGGACTCCGAGCGCGGGCAGTACTTCAGGCTCCATTCCGCGCCGTTCCCCATTGACGACATAAAGGACATTGATTCCCTGCGCGCGGCAATTGGCGAGAGGTTCATCTATTCAGGGGACATCGTGCTCGGCAACTCCTGCGGCGTGGAAGATGTGCAGCGCTGCTCCAATGTCTCTTGCGTGTATCATTCGCAGGACGTTTCCGACAGCAAGCATGTGGCGCACTGCGCAATGCTGCGCCGCTCAAGCCATGTGTTCGGCTCGGATTGCACGGGCGAGATAGAATTCGTGATAAAGAACTTCCAGGGGTGGAAGAGCAGGAGGATGTTCGAGACCGCGAACACTCAGGACGTGTCCGACGCGTATTACTGCGCGAACGTGCGCCAAAGCCAGGAGTTGATGTTCTCGTTCAACCAGGATGCCAAGAGGTTCATGATTGGCAACCTTGAATTGCCCAAGGAGAGGTACATGGCGCTCAAGGAAAAGCTGGTGGCGGAGATTGCGGACGAGCTGGAGCGCAGGAAAGACATTGTCTCGCTTGCGGAGCTGCTGGGCGCGCCGGCGAGAAAGTCTCCCGAGGAGAGGCCGGAAAGCTGGGACACGCACGGCAAGCCGTACTTCGGAAGGCCCGCCGCCTACCCTGCTGCGCTGGATGCCGCGTTTGCGGGCGCATGCAAGGCAGTGCTTGGCAGGCAGCTGTCGGGGAAGCTCACGGACTATGAGGGGTGGCTCATGCGCCATGTGCGCGCGCCCCCGAAAGGGAAATCCGCCGCTAGCGGCAAGCCGCTCCTCATCCTGCCCATACTTTTCAACGAGCCTGTGAGGGGCACGCACCTTACCGAGGGCGAGGCAAGGGAGGCGGGGAAGAAAAAGCTATCGGAGGCGGATGTGGAAAGGCTGGCGCTGGCAAACGCAAAAAAGGCGCTGGCCCCGATTGCCTATTTCACGTGCGACGTGGCGCTTGGGAACAACATGGCATTGGAGCAGGTGGTGAGCCACTCCGGCTCCAACACGGTGTTCGGCGCCTCGACAATGTACGACTCCAAAAGGTGCGCTTATGACTGCTGGGTATCGCACGAGGCCGATTGCATGTTCGGCTGCGACCACGTGTTCTACTCGCAGTTCTGCATCAACTGCTACCGCTCGCTGAGGCTTCAGCGCTGCTTCGAGGTGAGCGACTCGCTTGACTGCACCGACTGCCATTTCTGCCACAACTGCGAGGGCATGAGGGACTGCATGTTCTGCTTCAATGCCAAGGGGCTGAGGAATGCGATTGGCAACGTGGAATTGCCGCGCGGGCGCTACCTTGAGGCGAAGGGGAGGCTGCTTTCGGATATCGCTGCAAGGGCGGAGAAAGCGCGCGGGATGGCGCTTGACATCTACAGCCTCGGCTCCGCGCGCCCTGTTTTTAATATTTGACAGCAAAAGTGTGCCGATAACATGGACGCCGCGCTTGAAAGGCAGCTTCAGAAGGGATGGGACGGCACCTGTAGGGTTGTGTTTGGCACTGAATTGGGCAAAGTAGAGGATTTCCGCCCCTGGTTCTCGGAGTATTTGCCCAAGACTGCAATGCGCAAGTCCTGCCTGTCGGGCAAGAATGTGCTGCTGGCGGCGGACAACTACCCGAAGCAGGCGAAATTCCTCTCCTCCGATGAGCTTGCCTTCAACAAGGATTATGCGCTGTCAATCAACGAGATAAAGGATATTGATTTGCTAACGCGCGCGCTTGCCGAGAAGTGCGAATACACCGGCAACAAATGCCTGGGCACGAGCGCGAATGTGGGGCAGTCCGACCTGGTGCTGGACTCGCAGCAGGTCTGGAATTCCACCAACATAGAGTCGTCCATGTGCTGCGATTCCTCCTTCATGATGAGGAGGGGCAGCAAGTACTGCTTTGGCGCGGGCTGGGGCGCGATGACAGAATTCGCAATACGCTCGGTCGCGCTTCTGAACATCAAGCGCTGCTTTGAAACGCATTTTTCAGTGAATGACAGCGACTGTTATTTTGTTTTCAACTGCTTTGGAAGCCATGACCTGATGTTCTCGTTCGGGCAGAGGAACAAGGGGCACATGATTGGCAATCTTGCACTGCCGAAGGAAAAATACTCTGCACTCAGGAAGAAGCTGGTCGGGGAAATTGCAGAGGAAATTGCTGTGAAAAAGCGTTATCCTTCCCTTTTTGAACTTATGCCAAACGCCCCGCCATTGCCAATGCCTTCCATCAGCTTGCCGGAAAGGAAGGACGTGAAAAATGTGGCAACTGTGGAGAAGGGGTTTGCCAGCACGTACAAGCTGATTTTCAAAGTTGAGCCGCGGCGGAGCATTGAGAGATATGCGCCATGGCTTGAAAGAGGCACTATCAGCGCAGTGAAAACAACTTCAATTTTCGGCTCTGAGACATGTTATCCGCAAAACATGCCCCTGTTTTCCAACCTACCGAAAAAAAGGACAGTGAGCGAGACAGAGTCAATGGCGCTTGCATCAGTGCATATGGAAGAAAACGATGTGGAAACGCTTGGCAGTGTGCTAGGGGCACTTGGGAAGATTGCCTACTTCACTGCGGAAATGTACGAGGGCGAATGCCACAATATTAATGGCACGCCTTTGGTGCTTGATGCCCATGACACTTATAGGGGCTATGAGTCCACTTGTTCCATGAACACGGCATGCACTTCCCTTTCCCTGCACTCAAAGTACGTCTATGGATGCGGAAGGATACTGGAAAGCGAATTTTGCATGAAATGCTACAACTGCCAGCATCTTACACGGTGCTTTGAGATGGACACCTGCCAGAAGTGCGCGGATTCGTATTTCTGCCACAACTGCGAGGGCCTGTCAGACTGCATGTTCTGCTTCAACATGAAAGGCGCGCGCAATTGCATCGGAAATACGCAGCTCACGCGAGAGGAATACATGAAAGCGCGGGATGCCCTGCTGAAGGGGATGGCGGATGAATTGGACGCCACGCGCGCGCTGAAGATGAGCATCTACAATATCGGGGCGAAGAGATGAACGAACCGCTTGAAAGGCAGCTTCAGAAGGGATGGGACGGCACGTGCCGGGCAGTTTTCGGGGAGGAAGTGGGCGCGCTTCACGAGTTTGAGGCGTGGCTGTCAAGCGGAGGGTGGAATCCCAAGGCCGCGCGCTCGTCCGTTTCCGGCAAGGAAATTTACTTTGGCGTGGACTGTTGCCCTAAGGGCGCGAAAAATGTTGGCTTTGACGAGGTTGGCACGGGCAAGAAGTTCGAGCCGCTTTCAATAAATGGCATCAAGGACATGGACTCGCTCATCGAAGCCGTGCAGGAGCGCGCGCAATACGCCGGGAGCGTGATGTTGGGCAACTGCAGCAATGTTGAGAAAAGCTCCAACATCTCGGACAGCCATTACATCCTCGGGTGCGACGGCTGCGGCGACTCGAAGTGCCTGGCGCACACAAGGTTCGCGCGGCTGTGCGAGTCGGTGTTCGGCTCGGATGCGCCCGGCGAGTCGTCCTTCTGCATAAAATGCAACGACACCTACCGCGCGGTGCGCTCATTCGAGCTTTGGAGGGGCGGGACCTCTTCTGACTGCTATTATGCCTACAATTTGGACGACTGCGCGGACTGCATGTTCTGCTTCCAGCTAAAGGGCAAGAGGCACCACATCGGGAACCTTGAGCTTCCAAAGGCAAAATACCTGGAAATCAAGCGCAAGCTTGTTGCGGAGATGGCGCAGGCGCTTGGGGAAAAAAAGCGCCTGCCTTCGCTTGCGGAGATTGCGGGGAACTGCCCAAAGCCCGATGTGAAAGGAGCGCTTTTCGGAGTGGGAAGAAAGAGGATGGAAGAGAACAAGGCACGGATTGAAGAGGCGTTTTCGGATGTTTCAGGCATGCTGCTGGGAAAAAAGCTTGCCGGCATGGACGGCTACGGCGAATGGCTTGAGGCGCACACCCGAAAAATCGAGGAAGGAAAATCGGCTTTCAGCGGCGAGCGCGTGCTGATAATGGACTATGCGCGCCAGCTCGACCTGCCGAAAGGCAGGCTTGCCACTTATCACGAGGCCTATGCATGGGGCGAAACTGCGAAAATAAGCGAGGAGGAAGCAGGGAGAATCACGCTTGGGAACGCGCACGCCATAATCGGCAATATCGCATATTTTTCAACCGAGCATTATCTGGGGGTGAACAGGAACATCATCGAATGCCCCGTGGTGGGCAATTGCACGGATTGCTACAGGCTGTCGCCGTCAGTGCTTACCAAAAGCTCGGCATTCTGCTTCTGGCCCAGAAGCTCTGAGCGCTGCTTCGGCTGCTCAGTGGTATTTGACTCCGGCTTTTGCATGGATTGCTACCACTCCGTGAAGCTCCAGCGCTGCTTCGAGTGCGACTCGTGCAGGTCGTCGTCGGATTGCTATTTCTGCCACAATGCCGAGAACTGCCATGACTGCCTCTTTTGCTTCAACGTGAAGAACCTCCGCTACGCGGTTGGCAATGTGGAGGTGGGCAAGGAGGAGTACGCGCGCGTGAAAAGGCTCGTGCTTGCGGAAATAGGCGCGCGGCTGGAAAAGGACAAGAAGCTGGGACTGAGCATCTACAGCATCGGGGCGAAGGGATGAACAAGGTTTAATAAGATATCTATTAATAACTATTTGATATCAATAAATAACAAAATTATACGAATTTTGTTAGACGTCGAAGCCGACTTCGACGAGGATAACAAAAAGTGATTTATATGACAAAAGGGATCCAAATCATGAAAATGGAGCACGCCCCCACCCTGAACACCGTGATAATGGTGGAAAACACGCTTGCAAGGGCGAAGGAAAGCGTCATCACCGTTGCCGCGCTCAAGCGCGCGCTTCCGAAGCAGGTGAACCACAACACCCTCAAGTCCATACTCATTTACCTAGAGGAAAGCAACAAGATTGCGGTGAGCATGCGCGGGATTACCTGGATGCACAACGCCAACGCACGGATTGGAAAGGCGATTGCGAGAGGGATGGAGATATGAAGGCGGTGCGGGTTGTCCTGTCGAGCGAGGCGGAAGAGGTATACCAATACCTGAATGAAAAGGCACCCAACTCGAAAAATGAGCGTGCTATCCTGAAAGCGATAAATTACAAGAAGGAGCTCATCAAGGTCAACGTGCATTATGGCGAGCCGATTGCCAAGGCAAAGATACCTGCGGATTACATCCGCAAGTACGGCGTGAATAACCTGTTCTGGGTGAGCCTTCCGAACGGCTGGAGGATGCTGTACACGCTTACGCCGAATGGGGAAGTAGAAATCGTGGCGTTTGTTTTGGACATCATAGACCATGGAAAATACAGCAAGAAGTTTGGCTACGGATAGGATACCCATAAGGTGCGGAAATGAGCAAGGAGCAGGACGAGATTAACAGGAAGTGGAAGGATGGAAAATCCGCGAAAAAGATTTTCCAGAAGGACGGCGAGCAGCGCGAGCTTTTCTCAGACAGGAAAGTGAAAGCCGCCACCATCGGCTTTTACCACCAGGATTGCCAGACCTCAAAGAGCACGGAGAAGTTCCCGCATGTGAGGCTGGACGAGGTAAGCAAGGTGGTGTACCTTGACAAGAAGCCAGGCAAGATTGACTATCTCCTGATGTGGAACGTGAGCGCGGAAAAGCCCTCGGAAGTGGACGAGTACCTGGCATATATCAAGAAGAACAATGACACCAAGAGGCTCACTGTGCTTGAGAAATCAGGCAACCAGGCGCTCATACTCCTGAATGCGTACATGCCCTCCTCAAGCTATGAGAAGGTGCTGCAAAGCGGCACTGTGCCGTCCGCGCCCGTTGTTGCAAAGGAAGGCTATGAGACGTACAACGTAATTGCGCCAGACCCCAGGGGGATAAAGAAACTGGCGCACGAGCTTGAGGCGATTGGGGATGTAAAGATAATGCGTGTGGGGGATTACCGGAGCAAGGTGTCTGGCCCCTCGCTTACAGACAAGCAGAAGGACGCGCTTGCCGTTGCGCTCATGAACGGTTACTATTCATGGCCGAGGAATGCCGGGCTGGAGGATTTGGCGCGCGCTGCCAAAGTGAGCAGGAGGAGCATGCAGGAAAGGCTGAGGCGCGCCGAGGCGAAGCTGTTCCCGCACCTCGTGAAGAACTACTTGGACAAAAAAAAGTAAGGAAAAGCGTGACATATGCCCAATAAAGGATTATTTCCTGTGAGAGCCATATCTGCCGCATGGAAAAACCATCAGAGGCAATGCCAGCCCTCCAGAAGAGATGGGACAGCACATGCAGGGTGCTTTTTGGCATGGAAGTTGGCGCGCTTCCCGAATTTGGCGGGTGGCTTTCAGAAGTGGGTGAGAGGCTTGTGCACCGCCGCTCCTCTGTTTCAGGCAAGGAAATCACTTATGCCATCAACTGTTATGGTGAAGGAAGCAGGGGGATTGGCTTTGAGGAGATTGACTTCACAAAAAAGGCGGCAGCGCTCCCTGAAGGCGTTTTGGAAGCCAGGGGCATCGAGGCAATCACCCCACTGCTGCAGGAGCGGTTCCATTACGCAGGAAGCGCGGTGCTTGGCAATTCGCAATACGTGGAAAAAAGCTCGGGTATCACGGACTGCTTCTACATGCATGAGACAGGCAAGCTCACCGAATGCAAGTACACGGCGTATTCCGTGCTCGGGAGGCTGGGCGAGGACTGCTTTGGCGTGAACGGCATTGGCGAGAGCGCGATGTGCGTGAAGTGCTGCGAGACTTTCCGGGACAGGCGCTGCTTCGAGCTTTGGCAGAGCCGCTCGTGCTCGGACTGCTATTACTCGCATAATTTGGACGACTGCCAGGAATGCTTCTTCTGCTTCAACGCCAAGAACCTGCGGCACGCAATCGGGAACGTGCAATTGCCCAAGGAAAAATATTATGAGGCGAAGAAGAGGCTACAGAACGAAATGGCAGAAGCTCTCAGGCGGGACAGGAGGCTGCCAACACTCGTGGAGATTGTCGCAAAATGCGGCAAGCCATCGCCCCCGAAGGTTTCTGCGCCCGCAATGCCCGGGAAAACCGACAAGGCAGTTATCGAGGAGGCTTTTGCCAAGACGTGCAATATCGTGCTTGGCAGGCGGCTGCCGGGCGGCATTGACGATTATGCCGGATGGCTGAAGAGGGACATCAAGAGGAGCGAAACGCTGAAGTCCGCTGCGAGCGGGAAACCCGTGAGAAGGTTTGATTATTGCGAGTATTTTGCGCTGCCTTCCGACAGGCTGCTTTTGAGCGAGGAGGCGCGCGAGGCAGGCGAGAGGCTGAAAATAGGGGAAGAGGCTGCGGAGAACCTCACGATTGCAAACGCACACAGGATGTTGGGGGGGATTGCTTTCTTCTGCCCGGAGTATCGGGACGGGATGAACCTGAACATCATCGAATGCGCGACAGCGGGGGACTCTGCGCACTGCTACCGCTCCTCGCCGGTTGTCTTCTCAAAATATGCAGGCTATTGCTTCTGGCCGCGCTCAAGCGAGCACTCGTTCGGCTGCGCAGCGCTGCTTTCATCGGAATTCAATGTGCGCTGCTTCAACTCGGGAAAACTGGCGCGCTGCTTCGAGGTTGATTTCTCGCGCGATTGCTCGGGCTGCTACTACTGCCACAACATCGAGAATTGCACCGACTGCATGTTCTGCTTCAACGCGAAGAACCTCCGCTACGCGGTTGGCAATGTGGAAGTGGGGCGCGAGAGGTTCATGAAGGCAAAGGAGGCGCTGCTGAAGCAGGCCGGGCAGGAATTGGAAACGAAAAAGAGCCTGCGCTGGAGCATTTACAATATCGGCGGAAGAGAATAGCTACTTTTTCCTGGTTTTGCTTTTTGCCGCTGCCTTTTTGGCAGGCGCCCCTTTGCTTGCAGGCGCTTTTGCCCTGGAAGCCTTGGGCATGGCGGCGGCTGGCGATGGCGCCTCTTCTTTCTCAGGCTCAGGCACGTCATCTTCGGGCATGGAAACGGCGGGCGTGCGCTCGCGTGCGCGCGCGGCGGCCTTTTCGCGTATGCGCGCAAGCTTTTCGGCAAGCGACGCGTCCTCGTCCGCCTCTTTTTGCAGCGGGGAGCGCCCTTCGGGCGCGCTTTCCTCCTGCCCTTCATCGGCAGGCGCATCTGCCTTCGCTTTTGCGCGCCTGCCCCTGCGCGCGGCGGGCTTTTCTTCTTCAGGCTCTTCAGGCTCCTGCACCGGCTCGTATTCAGGCATGTAAATGGGCTTGTGCTTGTGCGGCTTTGCCTTCTTTGGCGCGGGCGCCTCCTCTTCATCGCCAGGAGATTCATCGCCTGCTGGCGTCGCTTCCCCATCAGTAGGCGCTTCCTCGTCTTCGGATGGAACGCCTTCCTCGTTTGAGGGGGCTTCTTCCCCGCTTTCTTCCGAAGGCGCTTCGGCATCTTCATTGCGAGGCGCGGGCTCTTCGTTCTCCGGCTCTTCCTTGTATGCGGGGTCTTCGTCAAGCGCAAGCTCCTTTTCCTTCTCAGCGATGTCGTTCTCGCTCTCCTCTTCCTCGTGCGGCTCCTCGCCGTCTTGGAGCTTGATGGGCGAATCGTCCTCGAGCTTCATGCCCATGAGCTCGTCGCGGGGCTCGCCCTGCTTTTTTTCTTCGCCCTCATCGCCGCGCCCTTCCCTTTCCTCGTCATCACGTTCTTCCCTGTAAATCCTGGGCGGCTGCGGCGCAGGGGCGCCATAATGCACGTTGTAGCTTGCAGATGACTGCGATGCGCCGGTGGATTGCGAGTAGGCATTTCCCTGGCGGGGAGCCTGGCGCTCAGGCTCGTTGCCCGCAGGCGGGCGCACATTGCCCGACCCGTATTGCGCCGGGGGCTTGCCGCCCGAATCGCCGGTGTCATGCGAGGCGTCCATCTGGGACAGCTCCATGGAGGGCTTGTAGCCCCAGCGGGCGACGTCAACCACGTGGAGCTTCATGGGAAGGATGTATTTCTTGCCGTCGAAAAGGCGGACGATGCACTCGCGCTGGTGCAGGCGGACGAACATTTCCTTCTTGCTCTCCTCAAGCTCGGTCTGCGTGCGCGCCTTCTTGAACGATTCCTCTATCTTGATTTCCATTATCGAGGAAATCATGGTGGCGTCCTGCCTGTTGAGCTTGAATGAGACGATGTTCCTTATGTTAGACACGATGCTGTCGTGCACCTCCTTCGTCATCTGCCCGAGGTACTGCATGGAAAGGTAGGCATAGAGGTTGAACTTGCGCGTCTCGGAGAGGATGTCCTTCACCACCTTGGTCTCCACGCGCTGGAACTCGTCCATCACGAGGATGGTGGGCGTGTCGAGCTTCTCGGTGATTGCGAGGATGTACATCTGGTTTATCACGGCGCCGGCCAGGAAGTTTATCATGCGCTTGCCGAAGAAGTTGGGGTTGAAGGAAATCACGGTGACGTTGTTCTTGCGGATGAGGTTGAGGAGGTCCTCCTTCTTCTTGTCCCCGCCAAGGTAAAGCTCGTATTCGCCCACGAAGTTGAGGACGGGCAATATGGCGTCGTTGAAGTGGTGGATGTAGATGTCATTGAACTCCTCGTCGAAGAAGCGCTTTATCTCGTCGTTCTCGACGGAGGAGACGAATTCCGCGCGCTTGGAAGAGTCCGTGAGCAGGAGGGAGACGTTCTTCAGGTTCATGGCGTCAATTGAGGAAAGCAGGTGCACGGCGTAGAACAGCACGCGCTCGGAGTATTGGTTGTCCCCGCCTATCGCGGAGGAGAGGAGCTGCGAGATGAGCTGCGTCATCAGGGGCGTCTTGTTCCCGCCTACGTCCAGGGGCTCGATGTAGTTGTGCACGAGGTCCACGATGTAGTCGTCCGGGAACATGCGCACGAACTCCCCGTGCGGGTCAATCATCACTATGCGGACGTTGCTGCCGTATTTCGCCTGGATGGATTTTATGAGCGCGAAAAGCCCCTTGCTTTTCCCAGTGCCGGACGCGCCTATCACCAGCGTGTGCTGGAAGATGTCGAAGTTGTCCACGCCCACGCTTATGCCAGTTTCCTCGAACACCGGGTACCGGGAGGTTACCGACATGCGCTTGGGGATGGGGTCAAGTATCTCTATGTACACCGCGGGGTTCTTTTCCAGGTCAACCTCGAAAAAGCGCTCGGGCGAGGTGGAGATGACCACGCTTTTCCTGCCCCGCTCGTCAACCGCGGTGCCGAAACCCAGCGTTTTCCCAAGCACCCTCCACATCTTCAGGTCAACCTCCAGGATGCGCTCCTTCAGCGCAAGGGAGAGGAAGTCCTGCCCGCCCCCGAGGAAATAGAATTTCGGGAACGGGAAGAGGCTGCCCTTTTCCTTCTCGAGCAGGATTGGCTCGGACACCTTGTAGGGGAAAACGAGCATGGACATGTCCGCAAGCCCCTTCCTCTCGCGCGCGAAGAACTGCACGGTGTTTATCTTGCGCTTGGTGATGACGTTTATGAAATTGGGGGAGAAGAAGTCGCGGAAGTCAATGAACCCCAGGAACGGCATAGTGGACTTGAGAATCTGGTTGAAGAGGTTCCTCACGTCCGACTCCTTTATCTTTTCAGAGTAAAGGAGAAGTTCGCGCGCTTTCACGTTTGCCATTCAATGCCCCGTGACAGCACCTTTGCCACGCATTATTAATAAACGTTATAGAGATGCGAGGCTCACTTCCGCTTGAAGAGCCAGTACCAGAGCGCGGCAACGAACACGAGCCGCAGCGCAACGCTCACAAACCCGCGCTGCAGGCCGAACACCTCGATTTGGGGGATGGATATCAGCATGGGGTGGATGCCGAAGCCGAAAATCCCGAACGTGACCGCGTCCCAAAGCGCGTGCCCGACAGCGCCGGGGGCGATTGCGCCGGACTTGAGCCTTATCAGCCCCCAGACCATCCCGTCCAGGAGCACGCCCGCAAGAAACACCGGCATCATGTTGGCGGACACCATGTAGTCAGGGTCTATGAAAAAGAGGGGGATGTGCCACATGCAGTAGGCAAACGACGTGAAAATCACGACTTCCTTTGCACCGATTTTTTTCCCCTCCATGAAGCCAAAAAGCCAGCCGCGGAAGAAAAGCCCGGTGGTGAAAAAGTTCAGCACTATGAAGATGACGAACATGCCTGCGAACGAATATGCCTGGTCAACGGACAGTATGGGGTTCAGGTCCTCGCCGGTCAGCACCATCACGGCCACCACCCCGGCAAGTATGCAGAGCGGATATGCGACTGCGATTGCGTAGTCCTGCAGGCTGCCGAGGCAGAAGCCCATTTTTTCCTTTCCGAGCCTGGAAACGAACAGCCAGAGCGCGGCGGCCAGGAAGAACAGCCCGCCGGTATACCACGACGGGTCGCTGAAGGCGAATGCAAGAAGGCTGCAGACCGCCAATGAGGCCAATGCCCAGAAAGCCGGGAAGGCGTATTTTGACAGCGGGGATATTGATTGCTTGCCGGATGCCTGCTTGTTGCGCTTAGCCATATGCCCACCCTTATGAATACCTGCCCAATACGTTTTTCGTCCCGCGCTGCACGCCCGCCACCCCGAAGGGGGAGGTGTAGGTTATGTTCAGTGAAAAGTCATAGTATGCCCCTGCCGTGCCCGCCTGGGCCCCGCTGAACCGCAAGGTCTTCGTCTCGCCCGGCCCGAAAGTGGTGGCAGTGGTGTAGGCGCCGCTTGAGATGCTCAGGCGCGTCATCGTGTATGTGCCTATGGCGTCCTTGTTCTGGACCACCAGCGTCACCGTGCCGTTTGCAAGCACGGTGCGCTCAAGGATGCCGAAAGGCCGCGCCTGCCCGCGCCAGTATTCGTCGGACTGCGAGATTTTCGCGTCCGATGTCACGCTGGGCACAAAGCCCACGAGGGATACGCCTATCAGCGCCACAAGGAGCACGACGGCCATTATGACGAGATATTCAGTGGCCCCTTGCGCGCGCATTACAAAACCCGATGCCAACAAAAACACCTTCTGGTTCGGACGATTGGCACGCAACTTTTATATTCGTTGCACTGGGCAGGGGGGATTGGAAAGAAGAAACAGGGCGGGATTGCAGGATTTTGCCCGAACCCCAACATGCAGGTTTTTAGTGGGATCGTAGGGATTTGCGTCGTTGCCGCTTCGCGACAACTTTGCATCCAAAAGCTTTGCTTTTGTCTGACCCCTAACATGCAGGTTTTCAGTGGGATCGTAGGGATTTGAACCCTAACATGCAGGTTTTTTCTTTCCCCGAAGGGAGATCTGGAGCCTGCCGCGCTACCAAGTTACGCCACGACCCCCTATTTAACTACTTTTTACCACATAATTTCCGCCCTGACCCGCCGCTCTCTTCCGGCGGTGCCGCAATGGCTTATTATAGCGCTCGGTTTTTTAAATCAGCTTCAGCGTTTTGGAATGCTGAATTTTTCAGCCCCAGGCTTGAGCCGGACAACCAGGGCATCATTCTCTTCCCCGGCCTCAAGGTCATTCCAGTTCTCGTTTATAGCGATTCTCAGGCAGTCCAGCCTCACATCAAAGCCCATCGAATCACCTCCGGTAGGTGTTTATCGTGGTTCACTCCAAATTCTATGCCGAAACAGACTGCCCAATCCGCACTTAACACTCAGGAAATGGAAGTTCAATCCAGCTTCGGGAACGTTTGCTTGCTCTTGAACACTTCGTAGGTCGGCTTCAGCGCCGCAAGCACGAATACCAGCGCATACCATGACCAGTCAAGCGAAAGAAGCGGCGGCCAAAGCTTTGCCAGCAAAAGCGCAAGGAAGAAAACGCTGATCTTCACCAGCCCCACGTCAAGCGCGCTCATTTTCTTTGCCTTCGCATCCGCCCATTTCCAAAAGCCCATGCGCTCACCTTGATTGAGTTTTTGCCAAGAAGCTTTTACCTCTTGCGGTCGAGCCCGTTGCCGCGCTATCCCTGCGGGAAATAGCAGAACCTGTATTCCTTCACTATTCGCACCCATGCCTGCGCGCTCATTATCCTGTGGAAGCGCCTCACCACGGACTGCGTGATTTCGCGCACCTCGCGCTCGCCGCTCGCGCGCACGTCGTACATCAGCTCGTACTCCGACACTATGCGCATGACGCGGCGCACCTGCGGCATGGAAAGCAGGAAGGAGGAAACTGCGCGCACGTTCTCATCCGTGGGTGCTGACAGGTTGAGGAGCACGCGGTAGTGGCGGAAGCCCTCCATCTCGCTCCCCAGGTTTATGGTATAGCCCCTGATTATCTTGCGCTCCTGAAGCGACTTGAGGTGGTAGCGCGCAGTTTCGGGCGGCATGCCAGTTCGCTTCCCAAGGTCAGAATAGGAGATGCGCGTGTTGCTGGCAACCGCGGAAAGGATTTCCCTGTCCTTCTGGCTTATCCTTTCCTGGCTGCGCTGCACGCCAAGCGTCACGGGATGCTTGGGCGAATCGGAGCTGCTGGAAAATGCGCGCGGCACCACGGTGGTCGTGCTCAGATGTACTGCCCAGTGCATGGATTGCACAATGCCCCGTAGGATGCGGTGCAGCCTCAGGCTTTTCCTGGCAAGGTCCGCGGTCCCTTCGCTTGCAATGCTCAGGGAAAGGTCCCACTCTCCCTCGCACTTCAAAAGCGAGAGGACGCCAAGCGAGAGAAGCTCGGATGCCACCTGCTTCTCCTTTCTGGTCGACACCGGCTTGAGCTTGAAGTTGAAGATATGGACGCCGTAGCCGACGCGTTCGCAGTCGATGAGCGCGGCAAACGAGCCGATGCTTCCGTGTGCAAGCAGCGAGGCTATGCGGCTCGAGGCGTTCTGCTTTGACACGCGGGCACTTGCCGCAATCCTGGAAATCGGCTGGCGGCTGTCGCAGAGCAGCTGCGCAAGGATTTTGCGGTCTGTGGCGCTAAGTTCCCCTCCCATGCTTGACTTCCAGCAATATAATTAAAAAAAGTTGCCATCTGTCAAGCATTTCACCCCGGAACTGCTTTTAGGGGCAGGCGAGAGTATCTACTTGGTGGGCGCAATGGGCATAGAGTGCGCGGCAAAGAGCGACAGGCGCGGACTAGGCACGCCTGCCCGGGCCTTTTTGCAAATAGTCGCCGCAAGGAAGCGAGGATGCAGCATAAGCACAGACTTCTTCGCGTGTGGGCATGCATAGGGAAAAGACCGACTGAAGACGACTGCAATGCTGTCCAGCCCCTCGCGCGTGCCCATGCGCCTGCCACCTCCAACTAACAATGAGGAAATCAAATGGGCGTACGAAACATTGCAACCAAGAATGCGGATCAAACTGGGAAGAAGTTGACATGTACCGCATAATCTGGTATTATTTCTAAATGGTGATTTATTGGAAAATGAAATTGTTGCACAGGCGGCAGGATTTGACGCGGGCAGCCTGCTGCCTTTCCTGCTGGCGCTTGCTGTTGCGCTTGTCGCGGCAAAAGTTGCAAACGCCCTGGTGAAAAAGGCGGCGAAAATGCTCGTTGGCAGGACAAAGACAAAACTGGATGATTTCCTGCTTGAAGCGCTTGACCTGCCGCTTACGATATTCTTCACAGGTGTTGGCATATATGCTGCCGCTTTTCTTGCTGGGCTGGACACGCATCCCCTTTTCGGGTTTGCCGCAAAGGAGTTTGTGATATTGGCGGGCGCTTATGCCGTGTATCAAGCGTTTTCAGCGCTGCTGCGCTGGTATGTGGAAGAGGCTGCAGCTGCAAGGAACCTGCCCTTGGCGGACCTCCAGTCCACGCTGCGCAGGGTGGGCGCGCTTTTCATCTTCTCGATTGCAGTCATAATGGCTCTGGACACTGCAGGCATCGAAGTGAACCCGCTTATCGCCTCGCTTGGCATCGCAGGCCTTGCCGTGGCGCTTGCCTTCCAGGACACGCTTGGCAACTTTTTTGCAGGCATCACTATTTCCGCAGACAGGCCGGTGCGCGAAGGGGACTACGTGCAGGTGGAGGGCGGCTATGAGGGATATGTACACAAGATAGGCTGGAGAAGCACGCAGATTCGCGCGCTTGCCAACAACATCGTGGTGGTGCCAAACTCCAAGCTTGCAGCAAGCATCATCACCAACTACTATGCTCCCGACAAGTCGCTCGCAGTCATTGTGCCAGTGTCAGTTGCATACAGTTCTGACCTGAAAAAGGTGGAGCGCATCACCTGCCAGGTGGCATCTGATGCCCAGAAAAGGGTAAAGGGAGCATCGAAGGACTTCGAGCCTTTCATACGCTATGGGGCATTTGGCGATTCCGGCATATCCTTCAGCGCCATCCTCCGCGCGAATGAGTATGTTGACAGGTACCTGCTCACGCACGAGTTCATCAAGGCGCTGCACGCGCGCTATGCAAAGGAAGGCATCGAAATACCGTATCCCAAGCGGCACGTGTATGTGGAAAATCTGGGCAAGCGGAGGGGAATGAAGTGACAACTGACACAAAGGACATGCTCCGGATACTCCTGAAGGACAAGCATCTGGTAATGGCATCGCACACTGAGCCCTACACCCACGTCCACGAGGACGGGGTGGTGAAGCTTCGCACAGGCACCGGCGGGGTGGTCACTGCGCTTGACCCGCTCATGGCTTTCAACAAGGGCACGTGGGTTTCGGTTGGCACCGGAAAGGCTGACAAGAAGGCAGTTGACCGCGAGAACAAGGTGCGCGTGCCTGACGAAAATGGCTATTCCCTGCGCAGGATTTGGCTCACCAATCAGGAAAGGGACGGCTATCTTGACGGCGTGTCCAACGGGGCGCTCTGGCCGCTTTGCCACATGGCATACGTAAGGCCAAGGTTCGTGGACGCGGAATGGGAAGAATTCAAGAAGGTGAACCGCAAGTTTGCAAACGCAATATCCAAGGAATGCAGGCACAACACATTGGTGTGGATACATGACTTCCAGCTCTGCATGGTGCCCAAATACCTCAGGAAAATGCAGCCTGACATCACCATTGCCTTTTTCTGGCACATACCCTGGCCCAACCCGCAGGCGTTCTCGATATGCCCCTGGTCGAATGAAATCCTTGAGTCCCTGCTGTGCAACGACCTGATGGGCTTCCACACCCAGCAATATTCATTCAACTTCCTGGACAGCGTGGACACTTCGCTTGAGGCTAGGGTGGACCGCCCCTCGCTTGCGGTATACCACCGGAAAACGCCCACGTTTGTGCGGTCAAACCCCATAAGCATAGACTCGGAAAGCGTGAAGCGGCTTGCAGCACTGCCTCCTTCGGAATACGTCAAAAACCTCCTGGCGGAAAACGCCCTTGACAGCATGGAATTCGCAATAGGTGTGGACAGGCTGGATTACATAAAGGGGCTGCCCGAGAAAATCAAGGCGATGGACGCATTCTTTACTCTCCACCCGGAATACATCGGCAAATTCTCGCTTCTGCAGATAGCCTCCCCGACAAGGGTTCACCAGCCCGCGTACCAGAAAGCGGCTTCCGATGTCACGAGGCTGACAAACGAGGTGAACGAAAAATACCAGGGCATGGCAAAGCACAATCCAAATTGGAAGCCCGTTGTACTGGTGTTGGAGCAGATAGACCGCGCCGATGTCTATTCCCTCTATTCCCTGGCAAGGCTGTGTATGGTGACCTCACTCCACGACGGGCTAAACCTCGTGAGCAAGGAGTTCGTGGCATCCCGCGCCAAGCGCGACGGGGCGCTCATACTCAGCAAGTTCACAGGCGCCGCAAACGAGCTTGCGGGCGCGCACCTGGTGAACCCCTACTCTGTGGAGGAGATTGTCAAGGCGATGCATTTTGCCCTCACGCAAAGCCCGCGGGAGCAGGCAAGGGACATGGCACTCCTTTCCCGCCAGGTTGCGGAAAGCGACGTCTATGCCTGGTCATTCAACTTCCTCAAGGAGCTTCAGGCCGCGCACATGATGCGCAGGGTGGCATAGATGGAAATCAGGACAGTGGTGCTTGACTTCGACGGGACGCTTGCGCCCATCAGGCGCGACCCATCAGCCGTGCGGCTGCCCGCCTCGATGCGCAGGCAGCTCGCTGTAATGGTTGCCGCCGGGCTTGAGGTGATGGTGCTTTCAGGCAGGCCATACTCTTTCCTTAAAGCACAGGAATTCCCGAAGGGCGTGCGCCTGTGCGGGAATTTCGGCAACCCGTCCGGCAGGCGGCAGGCAGGATTTGGAAAGGGATTCCTGCTTGCGCTTGGCAGGCTCGCAAAAATACGCGGCGTGGAAGTGGAGCGCAAGGCAGGCTATGCCGTGCATTACAGGAAGGCAAGGCAACAAGACATTGAAAAAGTGAAGAAGCTTGTCTACATTGCGGCTGATGAAGCAGGGGACGGCGCGTCCATGCTTTATGGGAGGAAGGCAGTGGAAATACTCCCCGCCGGGGTCATGCCCAAAGAGGAATTCCTGTCAAAGCTGGCGGGCGAAAGAAACCACGGCGTGCTTTTCATAGGCGACGACCCGTCCGACCTCGCGGCAATGCACGCGCTTCGCAAAAAGGGCAACTTTTCCTGCGCGCTTGTAAAGTCGGGGGAAGTGGACTCGGGAGTTGGCAGCTGGCCTGCAAAGCTTCTGAACAGGCGCGCGCTTGAGCGCTTCCTCAGCCGGCTTGCGCGCGCACAAGGTCGACGTAATTCACATCCAGGCTAAGTGATACCCGATTGCCGAGGTTCTTCTCAAGCGCTGCGCGCATCTCCTCCGCCTTTTCCTGCGTGATTGGCTTTGGCGAGTCAAGGGAGGCTGCTATGGCAAGGGAGCCGTCCTTCGCATGCTCGAACGAAACGTCCGTGAGCCTCGCGCCGAGTATGCCGTCAAGCTGCGAGGCAAGCACCTTTTCCGAGGTGGAGCTGATGCTGGAGGACTCGATGCTCTGCCACATTATCCAGGCAAGCGGCACCAGGATGAGCAGCAGAAGCACTGCGGAGGTCTGAAGCTTTTTCTTTGTCTCTTCCTCCGCAAACGACCAGCGCGGGCTGAATTCCATAAGCCAGAAAACTGCGGACGCGGCAAAGTTTATGGCAACGATGTTCGCAAGGAACGTGAGCCCGCCGCCAAGTGCGATCACTGGCTGCTTGAGCGCAAAGCCGATGCCCACCACGCAAAGGGGAGGCATCACCGCGACCGCGATTGCCACGCCGGGCAGCGCGGCGCCTATGCTTTTCTTGGTGAGCGCGTACGCCGCCGCCGTGCCGCTTGCAAGCGCCACGAACAGGTCAAGCGGGGTGGGGGCGGTGCGCAGCAATATCTCGCTGGTCACTGTGGCGTTTGGCACAAGAAGCGTGAGGAGCGCCACCAGGACTATCACAATCGCAACCCCCTTTGCCTCTGCCTCGATGGCGCCCGAGAAAAGCTTGATGTCGCCCTTCACCGCGCCAAGCGAGATGCCAATTATGGGCATGAGCAGCGGGGAGACCAGCATGGCGCCGATTATGACAGCAACGTTGTTGGTGAGAAGCCCGATGGTGGCGATGATTGCCGAAATGACGAGCATTGTGAAATACTCGTTTGACGGATGCGAGCCGCCGCCTATTTCCAGGCTTATCGCATCCTTTTCCTTCGGGCTTATGCCGCCAAGGTAGTTCTTGAGCCATTGGATTATGTCCATATGCGCGATTTTTGCGCCAAACTTATTATTCTTACTGTGGTGCGTGCCGACGCAAACGCATTAAAGCATTGGCGCGTTACAGAACCGCATGGTGCTTGCCGAGCTTTTCACCCTGATAATCTCCATAGTCGTGCTTTCGCGCGCGGCGTCAGTCGTGGTGGACAACGCATCAAGGCTCGCGCGCTTCTTCAACGTGAGCACGCTTGCCATCGGGCTGCTGTTGATGTCGGTTGCCACTTCGCTGCCCGAGCTTTCAGTGTCCGTGATGTCATCGGTCGCTGGCGAGGGCGCGATTGCCGCCGGAAACGTGTTCGGCTCAAACATTGCAAACGTCCTGCTCATACTCGGCCTCGCCGCGGCGCTTTACGGCTTCAAGGTGAGGAGGGACATACTGCCGGACATTGCGATAGTGCTCCTTGCCACCACAGTGATTTCAGTATATATAATATACAAATCAAGCGTGGATGGGGGCGCGCTTTCCTTCTACGAGGGGGTTTTGCTGCTCCTGGTGTTTGCCTGGTATGCAAACAGGATACTGTCAAAAAAGAGGATTGACGAAGCCCCCGCGGCGTCAAAAATGAGCCTGCGCGACGGGCTCCACGCGTTCCTGTTCTTCGGCGCAGGCGTGGTGGTTGTGATAATAAGCTCCAGCTTTGTGGTGGACTCTGCTGTGTCGCTTGCGAAAATCGCAGGGCTTGCGGAAAGCTTCATAGGTGCCACCATAATAGCGATAGGCACCTCGCTCCCGGAGCTGTCAGTCGACCTTGCCGCAATAAGGAAAAAGCAGTACGGGCTTGCGCTCGGGGATGCAATCGGCAGCAACATGGCGAACCTCACGCTCGTGCTCGGCACTGCCGCGATAATAAGCCCCATAGTGGTGCAGCTCAAGGTATTCTCTGTCGCGCTCCTATTTGCAATAATAGCGAACATGGCATTCTTCTACATCGCCGTGGTGAAGAAGGAATTCGGCAGGAAGGAAGGCATCGCCATGCTTGCGCTTTACGCGATATACATCATTGCGATATTCTACCTGCAGTTCGCATGAGCCGCGCGGCGGGGTGCGTTGGGAAACCTGCCGGTGCACATTCTCCATTTGAGTTTCCTATCTAGTAGAGCCCCGATATCTGCGAGAAGATGACAATCAGCAGAAGCGCAATCGGGACGAGCACGCGCGAGGCGAATGCAAAATAGCCATCGTAGCGGGGCGGGAGCCCGATTGCACCCGAGATGCCCTTATGGGGCAGGAGATAGGCGCAGGAGATTGCCACCGCAAGCGCTGAGAACGGCGCGAGGAAAGACCCGAAAAAGAAATCGAACAGGTCCAGGAAAGGCTTTCCGAACATCGAAAGCGTTAGCGGGGAATATGAGAGTGCAGAAAGCATTCCCACAAGGAAGATTCCCGCGCCGGCAATCGCGCCCCATTTCTTCCCGAAAGTGACGAACGACACGTTTACGTGCTCGACCATGGAGATTACCGATGTAAAAGCCGCCGCGAAGAGAAGCCCGAAGAAAAGTGCGCCGACGATTGCACCTAGAATACCTTGCGACAGGAAGAAGAGCGGGAGCGTCTCGAACGAAAGCGCAAGCCCGGTGCCAGGGGAGGAAAGCGTGGAGGCGAGCATTGCCACTGCGACGAATGCAAGCGCGGATGCTGCGGTGTCGGCGCCTGCGACCTGGATTGAGGATGAGAATATGTCCTTTCCGCGCTTCAGGTGCATCCCGTATGTGAACATTATGCCGTACCCCACTGACAGGGAGAAGAGCACCTGCGAGAGCGCATAATACCATGTGCGCGGCTCGAATATCTTCTCAGCCCCTGAAAAAGCGTTTTGCCGGAACGAATCAACCGCGCCGTCGAGCGTGCACGCGTAAGCCGCAAGGATGACAAGGGAAATGAAAAGCAGGGGGACGAGCTTCCCGGTGATTGGCTCGATGCCCTTGCTGATTCCGCGGAAAACCGTGAAATACGCTGCAGCGAAAATCAGGATGAAGTACGCGATGGGTGAAAAGTCGCTTTGCATGTGCTGGAACGAGGGCGCTGAGCCGAGAAGGAAATTCCCGGCAAACCAAAGCGTCCACGCGCACAGGACCATGTAATAGCCGGTTATCACAAGGCTCACGATGACCGGGAAAAAGCCGAGTGCCTCTCGGATTGGCCTTTTCAGGAACGGGATGTTCTTGGTTTGCCAAACCGACTTTGCAAAGCTTTTTTTCTCCCTGAACCCCTGTCCCGTTTCCATGAGGAAAAGCGGTATGCCTATTATCGCAAGGCAGGCAAGATAGGGTATGAAAAACCAGATGCCGCCGTTCTCCGAAGCTATGTAGGGGAAGCGCCAGATGTTGCCAAGCCCGACTGCCGCCCCGATTGAGGCAAGGACAAATGCAGTCTTCGAAGACCATTGCTCAGCCATGCATCTATGATTCTTGGGAAAATCAAATAAACACGCCTGCAGGGGGGAAATGCCTGCCGCCGACACTCTTTTTAATGCTCAGCCGCTTTATCTGCCCATGCAGAATCCTGTTCCCAAGCTGGTTTCCCGCACAAAGGTGTGGTCGGGCTACCTTTTCATACTCCTGGGGCTGCTCATGGTGCTGATGGTTATCCGCGCCGCCTTTTTCGGGAATATACCTGAAGACAAGAGGATATGGGTGGAAATCACCCTGCTTCTCCTGGTGGCGCTCGTGGCCGAAAGGCTGGTGCAGCAATGGAAGCAGCCGTTCGTGATGGTGCTGCTCCTTTTGGGCGTCCTGATTTCGCCATACACGCTGAATGCAGTATGGCCCGCTGTGATGGGGGCAGCCACGCCCATCCTGCAAGGTGTTGGCATACAGCCGCCAGCATCAACGCCCGAGCTTTTGGGTGAAAGCCAAATCGTCAAGGTCTTCGCAAATATCGGTGTCATAATACTCCTTTTCAGGATAGGCATGCACTCCGAAATAGAAAAGGTCTTCAACATGAAGAATTTCCTGGTGGCATTGGGGGGCGTAATTCTTCCCTTTGTGGCAGGATTCATGTTTGCGCAGTGGAGCGGGGGCGGGTTCGCATTCTCGCTTTTCGTGGGTGCCGCGCTGACCGCCACTTCGGTCGGCATCACGGTCGCCGTGCTTGAGGAAATGAAGGCAATAGACAAGCCGTTTGCGCAGGTGATACTCGGCGCCGCGGTCATAGACGATGTCTTGGCTTTGGTCGCGCTCGGGCTGGTAAGCAGCATGCCATCCGACCTTGCGGCAATCTCAATCGCCCCGATTGTGCAGGTGATGGGCATTGCGCTGGTATTCGTGGTGTCCGGGCTGATGCTTGGCAAGATTTTCGTGGAGCGCTTCTTCAGTTATGAGGAGGAAGAAATTTCCAAGCGGACGCTTTCTGGCATGCTGGCGCTGCTTTTCTTCTATTCCTTTGCCTCCGAGGCGCTGGGGCTTTCTGCCATAGTGGGCGCGTTCATCGCAGGGCTCGTGATAAGCTATTCGCCCATGGCGCACAAGCTGAACAAGGCGCTGTTCGCAATGGACGTCATTTTTGTCCCGATATTCTTCATCTCGCTCGGGATGCTGGTGAACGTTTGGGATATCCCTGGCGCGCTGGTGCCTGTTATTGCGCTCACCGCAATCGCCATAATCACCAAAATGATAGGCTGCGGCCTGCCCGCCGTGCTCATGGGGATGAAACCGAAGGAAGCCCTGCTGGTCGGCTGGGGGATGGTCCCGCGCGGCGAAATCGCGCTCGTTATCGCACTGATTGGCATAACCACGCTCGACCCGACGGGCAAGCCTGTGCTCGACGCCGCGGAATACACCATCATCGCCTCGATGGCGTTCCTTTCCACGGTGATTGTGCCCGTGGGGCTGAAGGCGCTGGTTGCCAGGGCAGAATCCTCATCAAGCCAGGGCTAATGCGCGTGCTTGATTATGGGCGCGCCGCGCCAATATCCGCGCTCTTGCCGCGCATGAAAATTTCCTTGGTGTTTCGTGGCAGCGCGTATGGAGCCAAGTATAAATGGGCCAATTTAGGCGCCTGAATCGCGCTCGGCGCATAATCTTGCCCAATTGTACACGAGGCAATAAGGTCAGTACGGCACAAAAGGAGGACATGGCACTTGGCATTCGCCTAGATCTGAGTGCATATGAAGCCAAAGGCAACCTGACCGTCCAGCTCAAGGAGAGCTTGACGCCATGTGGCAAAAAAGCGAAAAGCCAGTCAAAAAATCAAAAGTTTATCTCGATGACCCCAGGACAAAATGTAATAAGTTACGCCACGACCCCCTACTTTTGGCACTAAGTCACGTCGAAGGGGCTTTCACCCCCGATTCCATGACTTGGTAGCGTTAGTTTATGTATAAAGTTAAAAAAGAGATGCAGGTCTTCTGGCAACTAAAGCGGCTTTGGTTCGATTACCTTCCCGCCGGATGCCACCACCATGCGGCGCCCATCTTCAAAGATAGCATAGACGTCAGCCCGTATCGGCGAGATGGGCGCGTAAACTACATCCTGGTGCGTGCTTGCATCCACAACTCCGCTCCACGACCCTTTCGTTCCGAAATGGATGTTTTTCCCGTACGCTATGTGTACGCCTGCTTTTTCCTCTTCTAGTATGTTCCCAAGCCTGGCGCTCGGATTCAAGCCAAATCCGAGTTCGGCGACGTTTGCGGCATTCGGGTCCTTTTCTATCAGAGCCAGGAGCTTCCTCGCAAAAGCAGAGTCGCCCGGCACCCCCACTATCCGGTTTTTCTCTACGAGCAGGAGAACTGTCTTCCCGTCCTCTGCAGAATAGACGGGCCATACGCCCTCGGTTTGCGAATTTCCAATCGCCGCAAGGGCGCCAGGGTGCACGCCTTCATAGGGCGTGCAGTAAAATTCAGCGCCTGGCAGGTTTGTAAACCCGTCGCCCGGATTCCTGCTGAATCCGGGGCTCATGTGCCAGTTCGCGTGCCTTGTGTCGACATACAATGAGAAGACCAGTCCCGGGGGGACATTGAAAGTTATTTCAAACCCAACAGCATCCTTCACCATGTTCATGGCTTTGGAGCCAAGCTCATTCATGGCGTCATGGTCCACAGACATGGCGCCCTCATTGCTTGAAACCACTGTCGGCATGCTAAGCCCGCGAACCGACCCTGTTTGTTTTGCTATTTCTTTAAGGTCAGCGGTCTGCGAATAGGTTGTCATTGCGACGACAATGTCCGCAGATTTTATTATGCCAACCACATTGGAGACTGGTTCGCCTCCAAATAGTCCGTCGGAAGGAAAATTGGCATTGTGTTTGCCGGGTTCCGCATATTTTAGAAGGGGGAGCACCTGAAAGCCAATCCTTTTTGACAGGACGGAAGCGGCTTTCACCCATCTAAGCAAAAGGTCGCGCCTGTCCTGCCTTTCAGGGTCAAGAGGGCCGTTCGGCTCATCGGTTACAAAGAGCAGCTTTTCGCCTTTCTTCGGCTGGAGGGCGCTGATGATCAATTTTTGGATTCTTTCCTGAGACATGTTCCCCGACAGTTTTTGTCCTGAGAAGTCTTTTGTTGAACCGCTACATCCTTTTTGACTGAAATAAATGTTTTTTCTGAAAATCATGTACCCACCCAGTCCATTTTCTGCATAGAAGTGCTTAAAAAGAATGGGTTGTGGAAAGTGCTCTTTCCAGTCAAAAACAGTTTTCTTTCTCGATGGCCCCAAGACAAAACGTAATAGGATACGCCATGCCCCCATCGTGCGCTACCGGGTTATGACGTGCAACACTTTAAATAGGTTTCAAAAAACTTTGGGCTTGCTCGCCCGCCATTTCTTTCTCAAACCAATCCAAAATGACTATCATTTTGTCTTAAACCAAGACGAAATGATATCTCCAGATACCCTTAAAAACACTAGTTACCTAATAGGTAACTATGTATTCCGAAATTCCCTATGCCTGCATGCGCGCGTACGCGCTGCTCTTTTCTCGCTTCGGGGCAAGCCGCCCCTTCGCCCAATCGGAGCTGGATTTCGTTTTCTCCACCCCAATGAAGAAGAAGGTGTTTTCCATCCTGCTGAATGCAGGCTGGATAAGAAAGCGCGACAGGCTGAATTACCTGTGCAACGAGCCTGGCGAGGTATTCCGGCACCTGCTGGACTTCAAGGTGCCGCAAATGCTGGGGAAGGCGCAAAAGCCCTATGCGTTTTCCGGCCTCTCGGCAATCGAGGTGTGGAGCGACTACTCCTACACGCAGCGAAGCGTTGAGCGCTCGCCGTATTTCATCAGGGTGCTGCGCAGGGATCTGCCTTACTGGAAGGGATTCTTTGCCGCAAAAAGGGTGCCAGTCTACGTTGGAAAGGGAACTTCTATTGGGGAGTTTGCTATCTTACAGCCAGCGGCAAAGCTGGAATCGGTTGAAAAGGACGGGCTGTCTGTCGAGCCGCTCCAGGATGCGATGGCCGAGGCAAGGGCGAATGAGATGCATTATTATGCGTATGAGTATATGAAAAAGAAATACGGGCGAATCAATGGATAAGTTTGCTGTACGCGAAAAGGAAGTGTTCGGCGCGCTCGAAGCGCTTGTGCACTCAAAGTGCAAGTTTGCCGTGATAGGCGGCTATGCAGTGAATGCCTATGCCTTGCCCAGGTTTTCAGTGGACTGCGACCTTGTGGCAAGCAAGGATGGCGCGCGCAAGGTTGCTCACAAGCTGCTTGCATGCGGTTTCCATCGCGTACCTCTCCCAAAGCACGCGCCATACGTGAACTTCGTGCGCCTTGAAAAAGAAGTTCTGCCAAGTATTGTTGCGGCATTCGACATCCTTTATGATGAGGTGCACGACAGGCAGTCAGGCACAACTTTTACCGCGGAGTGGATATTTCTCCATTCATCCATAGTTTCTCTTCCGGCAAAGACATTTGCGGGTCAACTGAAGGTGCGCGTAGTAGACGCAGATACGCTTTTTGTGATGAAGTTCTGCTGCGCAAGGGCAACTGACATCCGGGACATTTTCATGTTCTGTGACAAGGTGAAAGACTGGGAATGGGCCAGGGCTGAAATTGCGGCGAGAATGGATTTGGCAGCGCAGCACAGGAAGATAATGCAAAAGGTGTCTGGCACGGAATTCAGGAAGGATTTGGGCGGCGTTTATGGCTATGTGGAGCCTGCGGCATTCGGAAAAAGGCTGAAAATCTTGGAAAGCGCGCTCAAAATTTCCTAGGAAATGTGCTCTGCCGCAAGGTTAATTAACGCCGTACACAAAATAAGATTACATGGCATCGTCGACGAAGTTCACGCCATGCCCTCATCGTGCGCTACCGGGTTATGACGTGCAACACTTTAAATAGGTTTTAGGGAACTGGCGCAAGCCATTGGGAAATGCGCGGACTGCGCAGGCCAAGCGCTTTACCTGACCGGCAGGTATTTCCTGTAGTTCAGAAGCCTGTTGAGCGGCATTTTCGGGAAATCCGTTACAAGCCCCAGGTTTGCGTAGTAAAGCGCGGCCCTGAAAGTCCCGCTGCTCTCCAGCCTGCGCGCGGAAGTGGTGACCGTGGGCTCGGGAAGGAAAATCACCCGCCCGGCCTTGTGGAGCCTTTTTGCGAATGCACCGTCCTCAAGCGGGGCGTTCGGGAACCCGCCCGTCCGGAAGAATGTTTCGCGCCGCACTGCGTTGTTGAAGCCGAGTATCTCGCCCCTGCCGAATGCGCCCTTGATGAGCAGGTACTTGTTTGAAAGCTCCTGCACTGCGCCTAGCGTGCGGCTGCTTTTGTCGAACCGGAACGCGCACGACAGGCCCGAGATGCTTTTTTCGCGCATGACCGCGTGGACAGCCTCCATGTAGTTGCTCGGGATGCAGGTGTCGGCGTCCACGAATATGAAAAGGCTTCCCTTCGCCGCCTTTGCGCCCGCGTTCCTGCCGAAGGAGATGCCCTTCTTTTTGGACGTGACGAAGCGGTCCGCGCGCCTGAGGGCTATCTTGCGCGTCCCGTCCGTGCTTTGCCCGTCAGCCACAATAAGCTCATAGTCAAGGGAAGTCTGCTGGCGCCTGATGGAGCGGAGGCACGAGGCAAGCAGCTTTTCCTCGTTCAATGCCGGAACTATTACCGAAACGTCCATGACGAACCTCTGCGATGGCTTTCCCTTGTGCGATTTCTGCGCCAGGCAAGATTAAATAGGCATGTCAGCTTAAGGCAAATGCGCGGATGAGGATAAGTGGATTCTCTGAGCAGGGGCGGTGCTATCACACCGCCTTTGCCATGACGCCTAACACAATTACTGACGCGCAAAAAAAAACAGTAAAGCCCGGATTCTGTTGGCGCGCCGCGCAGCTCCTCTCGCGCAAAAATCAGGAAGGCTCGTAAAGCTCTATAGGCAGCCCGTCGGGGTCGCGCAGGAAGCAGAACCAGGCGCAAGACGTGCCCTTGGAAGGCGCGTCTATGTCAAGCCCCTTGGCTGCAAGCTCGCGCTGCTTTTTTCTGACATCGGCAACCTCGATGGAAATGTGCTTGAGACCGAGCACTGACAAGTTGGACAAGTCGTCTTTCCTGCCCACTGCATTTTGAAACTGGAAGATTTCCAATTGGAAACCCTCCAACTGCAGGACAACTGCGCTGCCCTTCCAACCGGGCTTGGTGAACCGATTCACCTCAGTGAAGCCAAAATTTTCCTTGTAAAAACTGGCGGATGCTTCCAAATCCCGGACAGTCATTGCGATGTGGTGCACACGCATTGAAATCTTCCCCGCTTTTATTTCCGCCGAGCTATCCCGCGCGGTTTTTTCCGCAATCAGTTCTTATTTTTCCTTCCGGCCATTTCGCGCGCTTTTTCGGAAGTCATTTCTTCTTCGCGACCATTTCTTTTGCTTTTTGCGCAATGTGCTCTGCGGACAGGCCGAAGCGCCTGATGAGGTCCCAGGGCGCGCCGGTTTCCCCGAACCTGTCCTCAACGCCCATCATGTCGAACACCACAGGCTGCGCGCAATTGGTGAGTATGGCAGCGGCCACGATGTTCCCAAGCCCGCCCTTCTGGTGCTCCTCCACCGTCAGCACGCAGCCGCATCCGCGCGCGGCTGCGAGGATGGCTTGCTTGTCAAGCGGCTTGAGCGTGGAGAGGTTCACCACGCGCGCGGCGATGTGGAATTCCTCTTTCAATATCCAGGCCGCGCGCATTGCCTCCGCCACTTCGGGGCCGCAGGAGATTATCGCGATGTCCTCGTGCGCCTCTTTTGCGTCGGTGGAAAGCTGGTGGGTGAAGGCGTCGGCGAACTTAGGCTGCTCGCCGTTGTAGCGTATGATTGTCGCAATGCCGAACCTGTATGGGGTGGAGGGCGAGGTGATGATGGGCGTGGGCTCGCGCGCAAAGCGGAGGTAGCACGGGCCGTTTATCTGGTCAATCATCGCGGCGGTTGCCTTTTTCGTCTCTGCCATGTCGCAGGGGATGAGAAGGCTCATGTTGGGAAGCCCGGCTATCTGGAAAATCTCCTCAAGCGCCTGGTGCGTGGCGCCGTCAGGCCCGACGGATATCCCGCCGTGCGCGCCCACAATCTTGACGTTCCAGTTGCCGTAGCACACTGTCGTCCTCACCTGGTCAAGCGCGCGGCCCGCGGCGAAAACGCCATAGGTGCCGAAGAACGGTATCTTGCCCTCCTTCGCCATGCCCGCGGCAACGCATGTGCCGGACTGCTCGGCGATTCCCATTGAGAAAAAGCGGCCCTTGCGCTCGGGCCTGTTCTTGTAGAACATGTTTATCGAGATGGAACCGGAGATGTCCGCGCCGAGCGCGACCACGTTCGGGTTTTCATTCTGCTCAAGCTCGTCGCCAAACCCGTCCTTGGTGGATTTCATTTCCACTTTCATTTTCTCCTGCGCGTTCCACCAGTAGTTGCGCGAAAACCTGGGCATTGCCGCTTCGATGGCGGCGCCCACTTCCTTTTGGTGGGCCGCTGCAAGCGCAATCATTTCGTCCTTGGGAAGGCGCTGCATGCCAAGCTCGGAAAGGGCCGCTTCCAGCTCGTCCTTTTTCGGCGCGCGCCCGTGCCAGCCAGCCTGGTTTTCCATGAATGAGACGCCCTTGCCCTTCACGGTATTTGCGATTATCACCGTGGGCTTGCCTTTTGTCCGCGCGGCTTCCTCGAACGCGGCGATGAGTGCCTCGATGCTGTGCCCGTCGGCAACGATGACATGCCAGCCGAACGCGCGGTATTTCTCGTCAATGGGGTCAATGCCCATCACGTCGCGCACCGCCCCGTCAATCTGCAGGGAGTTCTTGTCCACTATGCCCACGAGGTTGTCGAGCTTGTAGTGCGCAGCCTCCATCGCCGCCTCCCAAATCTGCCCCTCCTGCTGCTCCCCGTCGCCCATCAGGCAATAAACGCGGTAGCCTTTGCCGTCCAGGCGGGCGGCGAGGGCGTCGCCGACAGCAATGCTTAAGCCTTGCCCGAGCGAGCCGCAGGATGCCTCGATGCCCGCGCATTTTTTCCTGTCAGGGTGCCCGCAGAACGGCGAGTCCATCTTGCGGAGCAGCGCGGTCTGCTTGACGTCGAAATAGCCCGTGTAGCCGAGGGGGATGTACCATGCCGGCGCCTTGTGGCCTGCGGAGAAAAAGAGCCTGTCGCGCGCATCCCAGGCAGGGTCGGACGGCTTGTGGCGCATGGTGCGGAGGTAAAGGGTGGAAACGACGTCCATGCAGGACAATGTGCCGCCCGTGTGCCCGCTTCCCGCGCAGTGGAGCGCGATGAGGGAGTAGCCGCGCATTTCAGCAGCGGCCCTTGCAATCTCCGGTGCGGAATAGTTTTTTTCGTTGCCGTTCGCGTCGAATATCCCCATATTACCAACCTTGACCTGCATTTGTATTGTGATTTTCGTGCAGCCTTCACCACGTGAGCGTGCCGTCTTTTTGGTCCTTGGTGCCAAGCACCGCCTTCATGCGCCGGATGCCCTCGACGATATTGTCCTTTGAGGTCGCATAGGAGAGGCGGATGTGCTGCTCCGGGTCGCCCGGGTTCCGCCTGCCGAAGTGTATATCCGCAAGCACCGCCACGCCGTTTTTCAGTAGGAGCCTGCGCAGCTCCTCGGAATCCTTGAGCTTGAGCTTTTTCACCGCTGCGGTGACATTGGGGAACGCGTAGAACGCGCCGCCCGGCACGAGGCATCGCACGCCGTCCACTTCGTTGAGGAGCCTGACGATGAGGTCTCGGCGCTCCTTGAAGGAGGCAGCCATCCTTTCGCTTTCGTCCTGCGGGCCGTCAAGCGCCGCGGCAAGAGCGTATTGGGACATGTGGTTTGCGCAGCTCTCCGTGTTGGTAACCCAGCGCGCGATGTGCGGGGCGAGCACGGGGTTTGCGATGTAGCCCATGCGCCAGCCTGTCATTGCGTAGGATTTCGATGCCCCGTCGGAGACGATGGTGCGCTCGTACATTTCAGGCAACGAGGCGATGCTCCTGAATTCCTTGTCGTACGAGAGCGTGCAGTAGACCTCGTCGCTGTAGACCCAGAAGTCGTGCTTCTTCGCAAGCGCCGCGACTTCCTTCAGGTCGTCCTCCTCCAGTATGCCGCCAGTCGGGTTTTGCGGCGTGTTGATGATGAGGAGCTTTGTCCTGTTGGAGATGCGCGCCTTCAGCTCCTCGATGTCGAAGCTGAATTTCCTTTTCTCGGACAGGGGCAGCGGCACCGGCACCGCGCCGTTCGCGATTATCTGGGACTGGTATATCGGGAAGCCGGGGTTGGGGTAGATTACCTCGTCCCCCACGCCGTGGTCGGTGGTGCAGGCAATCGTGTATGCGATGAACGGCTTTGCGCCGTTCGCTATCACCACGTGCTCGGGCTTCACGTCTATCCTGCGCGTGCGGGACAGGTAGCGCGCCACGGCCTCGCGTGCCATCATGGTGCCCGCGGAATCGGTGTAGCCGGTTTTCCCGTCGTTTATCGCCTTTATCGCGGCGTCCTTGATGTGCCGCGGCGTGTCGAAGTCGGGCTGGCCGATGCAGAAGCTTATCACGTCCTTGCCTTCCCTCTTCAGGCGGTTCACTTCCGCAAGCACTTCAAAAGCAGTCTCGGTTCCCAAGTCCGTTGTCCGTTTAGAGATGTCCAAATAGCTCACCTTGAATCAAGCAGCGCTAAACCGCACCGCCCACACATGTTGGGATTTGCGGCAATATAATTTATATGTGATGGTTGCCCGGGCAGCAATGAATAAAAACAGCCATGCGCGAAATGGAGGCATGCTTCAAAAGATAATGGCGCAGGCAAAGGGGACCTGGGACGACCCGTTCAGCCGGTTCCTCGTCCTCCTCATCGTGGTTGCCGCGGGCTATGCGCTTGCCTTTTCCGCGACAGTGGAGCCTGTTGCGCCGCAGCAGTTTTCCGGCAACGCCACGCTAGACGTTCATTTCTTCTACCACCCGTCATGCCCGCACTGCAAGGAGCAGATGCCCTATAACCAGCAGATTGCGGAGGAATACCCGGGTGCGAGATGGATTTACCACGACACGTCCGACCCTGTGCAGAACGAGCTTATGGAAAGCACGCTTGCGGCACTCGGCAGGAAGCAGGAGGGCGTGCCGACCACGATAATAAACAAGACGGTGATTGTGGGCTTTGACAAGTCAAGCACGCCGCAGAAAATCCGGGATGCGATTATCGCAGGCAATGGCGCGGGAAACACTGAAGGGAAGAACGGGACGGCGCAGGGAAAGGCAATCACGTTGCCGCTTGTCGGCACCATAAACCCGTACGAATATTCCCTGCCGGCGCTCGCGGTTACCCTCGGGCTTATAGACGGGTTCAACCCGTGCGCGATGTGGGTGCTTGTTTACCTCATCTCCCTCACGCTCACCCTCAACGACAGGAGGCGCTTCCTCCTGGTGGTGGGCACTTTCCTTCTTGCCTCGGGCGCGCTTTATTTCCTCATAATGGCGGCGTGGCTCAACGCGTTCCTGTTCGTGGGCTATACGCGCCCGGTGATGATTGGCGTGGGCGCAATCGCGCTTTACTGGGGGGCGGTTTCGCTCCGCGAGTTTTGGAAAAACAGGGGCGAGATTGCCTGCCAGGTGGGGGACGCCAGGGAAAAGAGGAAGCTGGCGGGGGAAATGCAGGGGCTGCTGTCATCGCCCCTGACGATTGCCACGTTTGCGGGCATCGTGGTGCTGGCGGTCACGGTGAATTCCATCGAGTTTGTCTGCTCGGCGGCCATCCCGGCTGTTTTCACGCAGGTGCTTTCGCTGTCGGGCGTATCGGCGCTGGAGCATTACTTCTACATATTCGTCTATGTGCTGATGTACATGGCGGACGACATCATTGTCTTCGCGCTTGCCTACTTTGCGGTGGGCGGCACGCTCGGCAGCAAGGTGGCGTCGTACGGGCATGTGATTGGCGCAGCCATACTGATTGCGCTCGGCGTGATGCTTTTGTTTGCGCCAAAGCTGCTCATGGTCTGACCCCCGCCGGGTTCTCCGCCAGCTTGCCTGCCATCGCCATGGCCGCCCGCAGCAGGGCTGCCCATTCCCCACCCCGGGGCGCAGGCTTTTGCAGGCAGCCGCCACGCGGGCGGCAGGGGACGCCTTTTTAATATTTTAGCGACTGATAGGGAACAAGAATAAGGGTGGTTATTTGTCGGGCAAACCGTTTGCAGTTCCTCTTTTGGCGATAATCGGCATTTTTGCGCTCATCCTGCTTTCAGGCTGCCTGGCGCAGGGCTGCTCTTCGGACAAGAGCTGCAAGGCGTGGCAATTCTGCGACACCGCGAAAAAGGCATGCGCGCTGCGCGACGGGTACTGCAACGCTGACAGCGAATGCAACGACGCGCTCAAGGCATGCCCGGCGGCAACGCACCAGTGCGCGTTCCTTGAGAACAGGTGCAGGAACGACGGCGACTGCGGAAGCTGGCAGGTTTGCGATTCAACAGGCAACAACACCTGCAGGCCGCGCGCAGGCTATTGCGACGACGACTCGGTTTGCGACACCGCCACCGAGGTCTGCAGCCAAAGCAGGCACGTCTGCGTGCCCAAGCCCGGCGGCTGCTCGAACCAGTTCGACTGCGAATCGTGGCAGATGTGCAACATGACGTCCAAGAGGTGCATACCGCTCACCGGAAGGTGCGCCTCGGACGTGGACTGCTCGCTATGGCAGGTGTGCAACACCACAAGCATGGTATGCGCGGTGAAGCCAGGCTTCTGCAACAACGACCTGGACTGCGAAAGCTTCATGATTTGCGACAGGGCGCTCAAGCGCTGCGTGGTGTCGTCCGATTCATGCCTGACCGACACGGACTGCCGCGACTGGGAGCTTTGCAACACAGGGACGAACAAGTGCGAGGCGCAGCGCGGGCTATGCTCGTCGCTGGCGGACTGCGAGAGCTGGCAAATCTGCAATGCGGCAAGCAGGCGCTGCGCGAGCAGGCCGGGCTACTGCACCAGCAACTCCGAATGCAACTCGGCATACCAGCAGTGCGATGTGCCCACCCACAAGTGCATGGTGATGGCGGGCTACTGCACCAAATCGGCGGAATGCGCGTACAACGAGCGCTGCGAGCTTGACCCGCTTTCCACAAGCGCATACAGGTGCGTAAAGGCGGTGTGCGGGACCAACGACGACTGCCCGGGCGGCTTCTGCGACCTGGTGGACCACCAGTGCAAGAGCTCGCCCTGACCCGGGCGCGGCACCGCAAGCATTTTATTCTTGAGCAGTTTTGTTAGCTGCAACAACCTCTAGGAGATGAACCATATGGCAACCATAAAGAATGACGAGTTCGGGCCGGAAATGATAGTCCATGTCTATGACCCGAAGACGGGAATGGAAGGGATTGTGGTTATTGACAACACGGCGATAGGCCCAGCAAAGGGAGGCGTGAGGCTGGTGCCGGACATCACTGTCGAGGAAGTGTACGGGCTTGCGCGCGCGATGACATGGAAGAACGCGCTTGCGGGAATCCCGTTCGGAGGGGCGAAGTCCGGCATCAAGGCGCCGGGCAACGCGCCGAACAAGGCGGAGCTTGTGCGCGCGTTCTCCGAGAAAATCGCCCAGCTGGTGCCCTCGAAATACGTGCCCGGGCCGGACATGAACATAGGCGAGAACGAGATGGCAATCATATCAAAGACGATAGGCACGCCAAAAGCGTCCACGGGCAAGCCGGCCAGCATGGGAGGGCTGCCGCACGAGCTTGGCTCCACGGGCTACGGGGTTTTCCTTGCCACCGAGGTGGCGCTTGAGCATGCGAAGATACCGCTCGCAGGCGCCACTGTCGCCATCGAGGGGTTCGGCAACGTGGGGACGTTCACCGCGAAGTTCCTCACCGGGAAGGGCGCAAAGGTGATTGCGGTGTCCGACTCGAAAGGCACGGTTTACCTTGAGGGCGGGCTCAAGTACGACACGCTCATGCAGGTGAAGAAGGAGAAGGGCACGGTCACAGCATATCCGGGCGCAAAGGTGCTTCCGGCTGCCGACCTGTTCGGCATCAAGTGCGACGTGCTCATACCCGGCGCGCGCCCAAACGTGATACGCGCGGACAACATGGGCGCCATAAAGGCAAAGGTGATTGTCGAGGCTGCAAACATCCCGATGACGCCGGAAATCGAGCTTGCGCTTGTGAAGAGGGGCGTGATAATCGTGCCTGACTTCGTGGCAAACGCGGGCGGCGTGATTTCATCATACGTGGAGTTCATCGGCGGGACCGAGCAGCAGATGTTCGCAATGGTCAAGGAAAAGATAACCGCGAACACGCGGCTCGTGTTCGAGCGCGCAAAGGGCGGGGACCTCCGCTCGGCGGCCCTTGCGATTGCAAAGGAGCGCGTCCTTGACGCAATGAACAGGAAAAAATAATGGGGTTATGACATGCTTTGCTTCGTAGCGCTCGCGGTTTTCCTGCTGCTTTCCGTATTCTCAGCGAAGTACAGGCCGCTTGCGCGCCGCGCGCTTGATTGCGTGGCAAAAAAGGCCACGCTCCGCCCTTGCGACACCGGCCTTGACGAGGAGATAAAGGCGGCGAGCATCGCAGGCATCATGAAGATATCGCCAAAGGGCGCGTCTTTCCTCAACAGGCACTTCGAGGCGTTCTCGTTCCTGTTCACGCTGCTGTTCTTCGCCTCGCTGTTCTTCGCGCTGCAGGGGCTGTACAATTTCGCGGTATACGGGAACTGCAACGGGTTTGAGGGCGGCTTCTGCATCTACTCGGGACTGCAGAACGAGGCGTTCCTCAAGGCGCCGACCTCGCTCCAGGGGATATCCGCAGGCAACCCCGGCGCAAACATAACCGTGATTGAGTTCGGCTGCTACACCTGCCCCTACACCAAGGCGGCGGAGGATGGCGTGAAGGGGATAATTTCCAGCTACGGGAACAGGGTGCATTATGTTTACAAGGCATTCCCGCTCCCCGCCCACCCGTTTTCAAAGGAGGCTGCGCTTGCGGCGCTCTGCGCAAACGACGAGGGGAAATACTGGGAATACAGGGCTGCGCTCTTCGGCAGGCAGCAGGACGTGATGCAGAACGGCACCGCGGCGCTGTACGGCATTGCAAGCGGGCTCAACCTTACATCTTTTGATGCGTGCTACGCGTCGGGCAAGCACAACGACTTGCTGCAGAAGAGCACGGACGAATGCACAGCGTCGGGCATCTACGGCACGCCCACATTCTTCGTGAACGGGAAGGCGTTTGCAGGCCCCGGCGCGATAAACGACACCGAGAAGGAAGTGAAGAGGCTGCTTGGCGAGTAGGATGGATGTTGACAAGCTACGCGCGGATTTCCCTGTTCTCCAATCCTCCAAGGCAATCTATTTTGACTCGGCCTGCACGACGCTCAAGCCGCGCATTGTGATTGATGCTGAAAGCGGCTACTACTCGGAGCTTTCCGCGTGCGCGGGCAGGTCGCACCATTCGCTTGCCAAAAGGACGGAGGAGAAATTCGAGGCGTCGCGGGAGAGGATTGCGCGCTTTGTCGGCGCAGGGAAAGGGCAGCTTGTTTTCACCAAGAACACGACGGAAGCGCTCAACCTTGTCATCCGCTCGCTGGATTATTCCTCGCGCAAAAAAATCGTCGCCACGCCGCTGGAGCACCACTCGCTCCTGCTGCCGATAATGGAGCAGCAGAGAAGGGGCGTTGCGAAGATGGAAATGCTTGGCGTGCGGCAGGACGGCACGATTGACGAATCGTCCCTTTCGCTCATTGACAGGGGCACTGCGCTCGTTGCAGTCCACCACACCACGAACACCACGGGCATGCGCGCGCCATTGGAGAAAATCGTGAAGGCGGCGCATGACGCCGGCGCGCTTGTGCTTGTGGACGGCGCGCAGGGCGTGCCGCACTCGCGCGTGGACTTTTCAAGGCTTGGCGCGGACTTCCTTGCCTTTTCGGGGCACAAGATGTGCGGCCCGACGGGCATTGGCTGCCTCGTCGGGAAGAAGGAGGCGTTTGAGGGGCTGGACACGTTCATTGTGGGCGGGGAGACGGTGGAAACCGTGAGCCTGCAGGGCGTGAAATGGAAGGCGGCGCCCAAGCGGTTCGAGGGCGGCATACAGAATTATGCTGGCGCCATCGGGCTTGCCGCGGCTTGCGATTACCTCGCGAAAATCGGCATGCAAAACATCGAGGAACATGAAAAGAGGATGGCGCGCGCGCTCATCGAGGCGATAAACGCCATTCCAGGCTCGGCAATCTACGGCAGCCCAGACCCGTCAAAGCGCTGCGCCCTGGTTTCCTTCAACCTGAAAGGCGTTTCCGCGCACCAGGCCGCGCTCATGGCGGACTCGCTTGGCAAAATTGCGATGCGCTCGGGCGTTTTCTGCGCGGAGCCGGCTGCCAATGCGCTTGGCTTTGGAAAGGGAGCTGCGCGCGCATCGCTCTACCTGTACAATACCGGGGAGGAAGTGCGCATCTTCGCCGAGACGATGGGGAAGATTGCAAAGCTCTGATTTTACAGCTCGGCACAAACAGGAATGCGGTGGATGACTGGCTCGCGTTTTACCAGTCCAGCACGTAACCGAACACGAGCGGAGCGACTATTGTCGCGTCCGACTCTATCACGAAGCGCGGCGTGGTGGAGTCAAGCTTGCCCCAGGTGATTTTCTCGTTGGGCACCGCGCCGGAGTAGCTGCCGTAGCTCGTGGTGGAATCGGATATCTGGCAGAAGTACGACCAGAAGGGCGTCTTCTCCATCTTGAGGTCCTGGATTAGGAGCGGCACCACGCAAATCGGGAAGTCGCCCGCAATCCCGCCGCCTATCTGGAAAAAGCCAATCTTGTGCGCGGCGGACTCCTGCTTGTAGTATTCGATGAGCGAGCGCATGTACTCAAGCCCGCTCTTCATGGTGCGGATGTTCTTCAGCCCGCCTTTTATCGTCTGGGAAACGAACATGTTGCCTAGCGTGGAGTCTTCCCAGCCGGGCACGAACATCGGGAGGTTCTTCTCCGCGGCTGCAAGCAGCCAGGAGTCCTTGGGGTCTATTTCATAGTGCTTCTTGAGCACGCCGGACAGGAGAAGCTCGTACATGTACTGGTGCGGGAAAATCGGGTCGTTGTCGCGCTCGTGCTTCTGCCAGAGCTTGAGCACCTCGGCTTCTATCCGCCTCATTGCCACGTCCTCGGGAATGCAGGTGTCGGTGACGCGGTTCATGCCGGAATTGTAAAGGTCCTCCTCTTCCTTGGGGGAGAGCTGGCGGTAGTGGGGCACGCGCTTGTAGTGCTTGTTTGCCACGAGGTTGAAGACGTCCTCCTCAAGGTTGGCGCCAGTGCACGTGATTGCGTGCACTTTGCCCTGGCGTATCATTTCCGCGAGGGATTTCCCAAGCTCCGCGGTGCTCATTGCGCCGGCCATGGTAAGGAACATGTGCCCGTCGGCATCCAGCAGGTCGCACCAGGCCTGGGAGGCGTCCACGACCACCGCCGCGTTGAAGTGCTTGTAGTGCTTCTTCACGAAATTCCTGATGTACCCTGCCATGTTCCCACCCCGATGGACCGCACCAAAAAAGAACGCGCGACAATGAAAAAATGTTTTTTGCACTCTGAAAGACGGCGTGAAAATATATAAGTGTTTGGGCTTTACGGGGTGAAAATGAGGGTATTTTACATGAACTCCTCGACATACTTCGTGATGTCGGTGGATGAGATGTCGTGCTTCACGAGCGGCGCGTCCTTTATGAACGGTATTTCGTCGGTGTAAATCGGCTTTTCGGATTTGTAGAACACGCCGATTGGCCAGCGCTCGGTTTCCTGCGCGCGCTTCATTGCCGCGTCCAGGCTGGACGGGTCGTGCCCTTCGGCTTCGAGCTTGTAGATTTTCTTCTGGTACAGGTCGTATGGAAGGTCTTTCCGCCAGCTCACGCAGGGCTGGAACACGTCTATGTGGGCGATGCCCCTGTGGGCGATGCCTTGGGAAATCAGGCCGGTAAGATGGGGAATGTCCCCTGCAAAGCCGCGCGCGACAAACGTTGCCCCGGCGGAAAGGGACATCAGGATGGGGTTGATTTCGCGCTCTATCGCGCCGTTGGGCGTGGACTTCGTCTTTGTGCCCTGCTTCGTGGTCGGCGAGGTTTGCCCCGTGGTCAGCCCGTATATCTCGTTGTCCTGGACGATGTATGTGAAGTCCATGTTGCGCCGCATCGCGTGCACGAAGTGCCCCATGCCGATGCCGTACCCGTCGCCGTCCCCGCCCACCGCAATCACCGTGAGCGAATTGTTTGCGAGGTGGATGCCCTGCGCAGGGGGGAGGGAACGGCCGTGGAGCCCTTCAAAGCCGTATGCCTTTATGAAATGCGGGAGCTTGGAGCCGCAGCCCACACCGGAAACGACCACGGCCTCGTGCTGAGGGATGTTGAGCTTTGCAAGTGCGCCTTTCAGCGCTATCAGTATGCCGAAGTCGCCGCAGCCAGGGCACCAGGTGGGCATGTGGCCGGAGTTGAGTTCTGCAACGGTAACCATGGTATCACTCGCTTTCCATCATTCACTTTCACTTTCGCCCGACGAGCCCAGCCACGTGCCCGGCAATCTCCTCGGGCGTGAACGGGCGCGCGTCGTAGCGCAGGTACGCTTTCTCTATGTAATAGCCGGTCTTCTGCAATATGAGGGTGCGCATCTGCGCCTCGGAATTGCCCTCGATGATGACCGTGTTTTTCGATGCCTTGAGGGTCCGAAGCACGGCGGACGCCGGGAACGGCGAGGCGTACCTGATGTGCATGAGCCGCGCAGCCACGCCCTTCTGCTCAAGGAGCCTGAGCGCCTCGAGCGCCGGCCCTTTCGTGGAGCCCCAGCATACGATTGTGATGTCTGACAGCGCCACGGACGCCCCGTAGAACGAGGGCGCGATGAAAACCTCGGGGATTAGGGAGAGCTTTCTCGCGCGCTTGTCCACCTGCTTCACGCGCTCGGCGCCATCCTCAGTTGAAAAGCCAGTCTCGTCGTGCTCGTAGCTGGAGCAGACGTGCATCCCGTTCTTCTGCCCCGGCAGGCAGCGGTTCGAAATCCCGTTGGCAGTGTATTCGTAGCGCTTGAAGGCGGTTGCCGCCTCCATCTGCGCGTCGGCCATGAGCTTGCCGCGCTCGACCTTGAGCGGGAGCTTGCGGAAGTCCTCCACGGTCTGCGAGCTTTCGGAAAGGTACTTGTCAAGGAGCACGATGACCGGCACCTGGAGGAGCTCGGCGATGTTGAATGCGTTGAACGCCTCGACGTAGCATTCGGTGGCGTCGCCAGGCGCGACCACCACGCGCGGGAACTCGCCTTGCGAGGTGTGGAGCGAGAAGAGCAGGTCTGCCTGCTCGGTATATGTCGGGAGCCCGGTGGACGGGCCTGCGCGCTGGGAATTGAATATCACGCACGGGGTTTCCATCATGCCCATCATGCCGATTGCCTCGGACATGAGCGAAAAGCCGCCGCCGGACGTAGCTGTCATGGAGCGCGCGCCCGCAAACGCGGCGCCGGCAATCATGTTCGCCGCCGAAATTTCGTCCTCGGTCTGTTTCACGATTATCCCGTAGTCGCGCTCGTGCCCAGCCATGAGGTGCAGTATCGCTGTGGACGGGCTCATGGGGTATTCCGCCACGAACTTGCAGCCCGCAGCAATCGCGCCAGCCACGGACGCCTCGTTGCCGTTTATGAAAAGCGTTTTCTCGCGCTTCACGAATTCCACCCTTGCCGGAAAGCTGCCGTTCGTGACGGACTTTGAAAAATCATAGCCTGCACGGGCCGCCGCGATGTTGGCGTCCACCACGCCCTGCCCTTTCCGCATCCATAGCTTGTGCATCATGCCCTCGATTATCGAGAAATCCATGCAGAGGATTCCCATCGCGGCGCCGAGGGCGACTGTGTTGAACATTATCTCCCCGCCGGCTGCGGCCGCCATCTGGGAAAGGGGCGCGCCGACGTAGGCGATGTCCTGCCTTTTTGCGATTTCCTTTGCATCGCTTACCTTGCTTGAATCGTAAATGAGCGCGCCGCCCTCGGACAGTTCTGATGCGCGCACCTCCACCGTCTTCTTGTCAAGCGCAATCAGTATGTCGGGCTTTCCCAGGAGGGAAAATATCGGCGTGGGGCTGGCGCTTACCGCGTATGTGTTGTGCCCGCCCTTGATGAGAGACGGGTAGTCGTTTGTGCCGAATACCTCAAGCCCGCTCCGCTGCAGGCATTTTGCGAAAAGCGTGCCAACCGAAGCAACGCCCGCCCCGGCAGGGCCACCTATGAGAAAGTTCACCCTATTCACATCAGCCATGGAATCACTGTTGGTCGCGCAGGAAAAGCGGAATTGAAATTAATAAAGGTTCTTGACGGTGATTGACGTAGTCGGAAAGAAGGAAAAGGAACGGGCGGCGCGGAAAATCAGATGAACTTGCCCATCACGGTCTGCGAGCCATACTGCTTTACGCCGGCGATGCCGCTTGGCGTAGTGTACGTGATGTTCACGCCCCAGTCATAAACAGCCCCGGGGGTGTTGACGCCGCACCCGCCAAAGGACATCTTCTTTGCTTCGCCAGGGGCAAATGTCATAGAAGTGGTGTTTGCCGTGCATGGCCCGACATTGAGGGAGGTGATGGTGTATTGCCCGTCCGCCTTCATGGTCTGGATGGTAAAAGTCCCCGTCCCGTTCACGGTTACGTTCCCGGTTATGCTCCCGGCAGCCACGACGTTCTCCATTATGGCAAACGGTGAGGCGCTTTTCCAATAGGTGCTTGACTGCGTTATCTGCGCGTCGGCAGCCATCCCCGGGAAAAACCCGAGAAGCGCAACGGAAACGAGCGCGACAATCAATACTACCGCCAGCAGAACCAGATATTCGGTTGCCCCTTGCCCTCGAAATAAACCCATAAGATGACCCTATGGAACCGGAATTCGGGTTGAAAATATATAAACGCTTGCCAACTATGATTGAAAATAAGGCATAGGCCAGGCTCTCAATACAAAAAAGAAAAAAATCAGTTGCTCTTCGCGCGCTTCCTGCTCTGGCGCTTTCCGCTTGCCGAATGCTTTCCTCTCTTCATATTTTCACCTCGAAATCTCCAGATAGCGCCCTCGCAGGGATTTGAACCCTGATCTCAAGCTCCGCAAGCTCGCATTCTATCCAAGTTATACTACGAGGGCACGGGATGATAAGAGACTAAACCCTTATTAAGTTTAGGCACCCACAGATTTCCCACGTGGGAACATGTCTTCAAGCTCGGTTGCGCGCATAGACGAAAAGGGCAGGCTCATCGTGCCCGCCGCCTACAGGGAGGTTTTGAACCTCAATGAGAACAGCAACGTGCTCCTTACGCTTGACACTTCGAAAAATTGCCTTGTCCTGCTCCCATTCGCCTCGGCAGGCGACGAGCTTTACAGGGTGGGCGTGGCGCTCTCGGACGCGCCTGGCTCGCTTTCGCGCCTGCTTATCCTGCTTGCAAAGTCCGGCGTTGATTTGGTGCAGTCGGAGTCCATCGCCTCGGACAGGGGCAGGAGCGCGCAATGGCATGCCACGGTGGACCTGTCCAAGTGCAAGGCAAAGCCAGCGGCGATAAGGGAGCTTCTTCTTAGGGAAAAGGTGGCGACGAAAGTGGAAATCGCGCAGGTCTGAGCTGCCAGCGTTGCAGGAAGATTTAAAACATGGTACTTGCTTAGCGATACGGGAGGCTGTTTTATGGGGTTTATGAATTTGTTCGAAAAGAAGGAGCCGATGACTGAATCGAAAATAATGGCGTTGATTCCCGAAGCCACTAGCCTGAGAAAAGTCAATAGGATAATCGAGTGTGTGAAGGGGTTCCCATACTCAACTAGCACAGGCATCTTCAGTGCCCTTGAAAATCAGGTCAAAAGCGGGTCTTTCCCAAATAGAAAGCAGGAGACCGCAACCAACAGCATAAGAGCGGCAAGGATGAAATTGGTGAGATAACTTTTTCTGTTTCTTCGCTTTTTTGCCCGTTTAGCGCCTAGCCTAGCGCACGTTTTATAAACCCTTTGCCCACTAACATGGGAAAATGGGAAAAAGGTGGGAATATGAGAAATGTTAAAACCATGACGAACCTGGCAAAAGTGGAAGCCATTGTGAAGGGGATGGAAAAGAACGGAGGGCGGGACAGGATATTCTCCGCGGAGAAGGGGCTGGCTCTCCTCCGGCAAGTGCCGCTTGGGAACGGCTCGCGGGAAAAGGCCATCGAGGCGGCAGACGGCCTGGCGCGGGAATTGAGAAAGGATTATGGCTGCCCGGAAAAGCGCATCCGGGCGGCGGTTACGGTGACTAAAATCACATCGTTTGCAAGGGAAATAACGCCGTTCGGCGGCTGCAAGGCAGGGCAGATGATGGTGGAAACGCTCTGCCTTGCCTGACATGAATTTGCGTCTTTTCATTTTTGTCGCACCTGGAGCGCAAGCTTTAAACGCACCGCCTGCCCACGTTATGTGGGAATAAGGTGGGATGATGAAGAAGGCGAAGAAAGAGGAGGAACGGAAGCGCAATGTCTCAATCGGCGGCGCGTTCGAGCTGGTTGACAGCATAAACGAATACGCCCGCCGGAAGAACTCCGTGCTTGGCGCGCTTGCCGATTGAGGCGCATTGGAGGATTATTCCCATTTGAATAAAACAGGCAGCGCAGTTTATAACGGGGCTTTTGGAAATTCTTCTTGGTGAGGCTCCATGGCAACAAAAATATTCTCTTCAGAGTCGGTGACGGAAGGGCATCCGGACAAGATTTGCGATGCTGTGTCTGATGCCATACTCGACGCGATTTTGGGCAAGGACCCCAAAGGCAGGGTGGCTGTGGAAACGCTGGTCACGACAGGCACGGTGATAGTTGCGGGGGAAGTGACCACCAGGACGTATGTGGACGTCCAGAAAACCGTGCGCGAGACGCTGCGGGACATCGGCTACACCAACCCCGAGTACGGGCTTGATTCCAAGGACTGCGGGGTGCTCACCGCAATACATGAGCAGTCGCCGGACATCTCGGTAGGGGTGGACGGGAACAAGGAGCACGAGCAGGGCGCAGGGGACCAGGGGATGATGTTCGGGTATGCCTGCGACGAGACGCCGCAGCTCATGCCCCTGCCCATCATGCTTGCGCATGCAATCACGCGGCGCCTGTCGGAAGTGAGGAAGAAAAAAATCCTCCCATGGGTCCGCCCCGACGGCAAGAGCCAGGTGTCGGTGGAATACGTTGACGGGAAGCCGAAGCGCGTTGTTACCGTCGTAGTTGCTGCGCAGCACGACCCGGGCGTCCCCAGGGAAAGGATAGAGAAGGAAATAATCGAGCAGGTGGTGAAGCCAGCGTGCGGCAAGTGGTTCACTCCTGAGACGAAGTATTTCGTGAACGGCACGGGCATCTTCGTGGTGGGCGGCCCCGAGGGGGACACGGGCGTCACGGGCAGGAAAATCATCGTGGACACCTATGGAGGCATGGGAAGGCACGGCGGAGGCTGCTTCTCGGGAAAGGACCCGTCGAAGGTGGACAGGTCGGGCGCGTACATGGCGCGCTACATCGCGAAAAACGTGGTGGCGTCAGGGCTTGCCAGCCGCTGCGAGGTGCAGATTTCATACTGCATCGGCATTGCAAAGCCCACGTCGGTTTACGTGGACACGTTCGGCACCGGCAAGGTGCCGGATGAGAGGATAGAGGCGCTTGTTGAGAAGAACTTCGGCCTCAAGCCTGCGGAGATAATCTCGCACCTGCAGCTTTTGCGCCCCATATACAGGAAAACGTCGGCTTACGGGCATTTCGGGCGCGAGGAGCCGGAGTTCACCTGGGAGAAAACGGACAAGGCCGCGGAGCTTAGGAAGCAGGCGGGAATCTAGGGCTTGGCGGCAAGCGAGAATATGGAGCGGCTGCAGCGCTTCTTCGCGCTTATTTCAGCATTCACGTAGCCAAGCACCATCTTCTTTACGCGCGCGTATTCCTCGCGCGGAAGCTGCCTGTTGAGCACGGCATGGCGCATGCCCTTCACATTGGAGCAGAGGATGCACTCCTCGCAGCCTTCTAGGTTGTGGCAGAAATAGCAGTCGCTGCAGCGGCTGGAGCTGTCAATCTCGAAGCAGCGCTTGCACTCGGTCATGTCGTAGCAGTTGATGCAGAATTCCGAGTCGAGCATGCGCATGTAGCCGCCGAAGATGTACTTGGACTGGATGATGCCGGTGGAGCACGCGGACTTTTGCGACGTGGTGGAATCCCAGCTCGAATAGACCTCGCTGGACGAGATGCACTGGGAAACGTTCACGTAATCCCGGCACGGCCCGTCCACGAAGTCAAGCGAGAGCGCGAAATTGGATGCGATTATTTTTTCCAATTCCACGAGGGGCAAGTGCAGCTGCTGCTCATTGGCGAGCGGCTTGTTCTGCGAAAGGGCCTCCTCGAACGAGCAGAGGCAGGACGCGGGAAGGCCTTTCACCAGCGGAAGCTCGGGCTTTGATGCAGGCGAGCCGAATTTCCCCTTCACCACCTTCACAGGAAGCGCCCTTTCCTGGAGGTAGGGCACGTACGGGGCGATGGGCTTCCTTTCCTGCCCAAGCACTATTTTCGTGGCGTCGGAAAATGCCTTTTCCACTCCCGATGGCGCAGGAAGGGTCGGGATGAATTCCACGCCGCCGTCCTCGCCGCCTTTCTTCGCTGCGAGGCGGGCAATGTCGGAAATCGAGCGCGCGCGGCCTCCCTTGTCAAGCTCGTCCGCGATTTCCAATGTGAGCTTTTTCTTGAGGGCGAGGTACTTGCCCTTGGGAAGCTCGAGGTTGCCGATTACGTTCTTCCTGCCGCGCAGGTTGTAGGCAAACATGCAGTCCAGGCAATTGGTGCAGTTGAATGAATAGTACATGTCGGAGGAGTGCGTGATGTAGAAGGACTCGAAAAGCCTGTTCACGTTTATGCCCTCGTGGCATCGGATGGAGTAGTTTATCTTGGGGAACGCGGGGATGCCGAAGACGCACTCGGACTCGCGCACGTGGGAGATGTATGCCGCCTTTTTCACGTTCCTGACGTTGTGGGAGTAGTAGACGTCAATGCAGTTTATCGCGTTGTCCACGAGCCTTGTGTTCATGTTCTTCTCGAACACCTTGTTGCCGCAGTACGCCACGTTCTCCCCCGCCGCGCGGAAAAGCGAGTCAATGTCCTTTATGTCGTTGATGGAAAATGCTGCGGGCGGGAGGGAAGGCACCTCGTCGGAAGAGACGAAGCGCGCGCCGGAAGGGTAGAGGTGGTGCCCGAGATAGACGTCCTTCCCCGAGACGCCGGACTTTGCGATGGTGTAGGGGAGCATCGCCTCCTTCAGGTAGGGCTCGAACTTCTGGAGCCCGCCCACGTCCCTGCCGAAAAGCAGCTTGCACAGCCCCCTCCATGCCGCGTCTATTGGCGCGATGTTGAAATTTTCCAATGTGCCACCGAGCATCTATTGCCGGCAAACGTTTTAGGCGATTTCGGTGGCGGAAAGGCACTCTTTTAACCCTATCGCCTCTTAACCCCGTACCGAAGGATACAAGGTGAATGATTATGCTGAAAAACTGCGTTACATGCGGAAAGCAGACCAAGGAATACTCGGAGTTCCCGTGCGCAAGCTGCGGCGAGAAGATTGTGCGCTGCAAGCACTGCAGGCAGATTTCGCTCCCCTACACGTGCAAATCATGCGGGAAGAACGGGCCGTAAGCGCGCTTTTTGCCCCCTAGAGGTGTTTTGATGGGACAGGTTGCAGTAGTAATGAAGATAATGCCGGACGACATGGCCCAGTTCGACAAGCTGAGGAAGGATGTCACGGAGACGCTCAAGCCATACAAGATGGAGGAGCAGCCGGTTGCGTTCGGGATTGTCGCGCTTTCGCTCACATTTGTCGTCGAGGACGGCGTGGGCGGCTCGGACCTGCTTGAGGCGAAGGCTGCCAAGATTGCCAACGTCTCGGGCGTGGAAATCGTTTCCGTGGACAGGCTGTAGATTTTTGTTTTGTACTTTTTGGATTTTTATCTTTTTCCTCGCTCTTTTTTCTTTTGCAGGTGTCATCCTTTATATAACATTTGTTACTTAATGGATAACATGCTTGAAAGGCTGATAAAATCAAGGACCGCCGTGAATGTGATTGGCGTGGCGCTTTTCCATGACGGGCTGCATCTGCGGGAGATTGCAAGAAGGGCGGGCACCGCGCCGTCCCAGGCAAAGCGCGAGCTTGATGCGCTCGTGGCGCTCGGCGTGTTGGGGAAGGAAAAGAAAGGGAACATTTGCATCTATCACCAGAGGAAGGAATGCCCTATTTTTGGAGATTTGAGGAACCTGTACCTCAAAACGGACGGGGCTGTTGGGGAGGTTTGCGCCAGGCTTTTGAAAGTGGACGGCATCAGCCGCGCGTTCATTTACGGAAGCATGGCAGGCGGGGCATTTGGCGAGCGCTCGGACGTCGACGTCATGGTGGTTGGCACGGCAGATGATGGCGTGCTCTCGCAGGCGATGTTTGAGGCGCAGAAAAGGACAGGCAGGGAGATAAATTATATATTATGGGGCGAAAAGGATTATGCGCAAAAGGCTAAGGAGAGGGGCGCGTTTTTCAAGTCCGTTGCAGCGGGAAAGAAAATCTGGCTTGTTGGTGAGAAGGTTGGATTTGGCTGAAATGCTCAAGCGAAGGGCGTGCGCACCCTAGTAGTTGAGTCGGCAATCAGGAAAGCATGTGGCGCGCAGTAGCTTTTTATTTGCGATGTGCCTATAGTTACATCAACTTCCCAGCCGCGCAGGTGCAAAGCATGATAATTTACTTCTACGACCTGAAAACCAAGCTAAAGGACTACAACAGGATAAAGCGCATGTTCTACTACGACCTGAAGAAAAGCCGCCTTTCCACCTATCCCACGAAAACAAAGTCCGTGATAATCGTGGACGACAGCGGCGAGGCGATGGCTGACCGCTTCTTCATGCGCCACCGCAAGCACATCGAGTGCTACAAAGCGCGCTGCACGAGCATTGAGGAGATATTTTAACATTTCAGATATAGAATTGACCGGGAGACGCGCATGATTACAGAACTGTCGCTTGAGAACTGGAAATCCCATTCTTCCTCGTCATTCAGCTTCGGCAAGGGGACCAACGTGCTCCTGGGCAGGATGGGCGCGGGGAAGTCGTCCGTGCTTGACGCGCTTTGCTTTGCGCTTTACGGGACTTTCCCGAAAATGAGCAGGCGCGACCAGTCCACGGAGTCGGTGGTGAACATCGCCTCGGGCGCGGAATATGCCTCGGTGTCGCTTGCGTTCGAGCGGCAGGGGAAGAGATACGGGATAACTCGCAGGGTGGGGAAGAAAACCGCGGAGGCCGAAATCCGCGCCGACGGGAAGCTTGTGCAGAAGGGCGCGAAGCAGGTGACGGATTATGTCACGGACGCGCTTGGCGTGGACTATGAGCTTTTCACGCGCGCAATCTATTCCGAGCAGAACAGGATGGACCATCTGCTTTCGCTCACGCCGAGGAACCGGAAGACCGAGATAGACTGGCTGCTGGGGCTGGGGGACTTTGACACCGCGCGCGAGGCTGCGCAGTCCGCATCCGGGAAGCTGTCCGAGCAGGCCGCCCTCCTGCGCGCGGATGCCGACCCGAAAAAGGCCGAGGAGAAGTCGAAAAAGGCGCAGGAGCAGCGCGAGGCCGAGAAAAAGCTTTCGGAATCGTGCACGGCGCTTGGCAAGAGGAAAATCGGGCTTGTGGAAAAATGCAGGCATGCGGGGGCGGCGCTGTCTGCGCTTGAAAAGGCGAGAAGCGAGTGGAGGAAGAGGAAGACCGAGTGCGACCTGCTGTCCGGAAGCATGCAGAGGATGGCGCGCGAGGCCGAGGGCAGGCAGAGATTGCCCGAGGAGAGCATTGCAATGCTCGCGTCGGAAAGGAAGTCGCTTGAGGAAAAATTGTCCTCGGGCAAATCTTCGGCAAAAAAGCTCGCGGAGAGGCTGTCGGCTGCAAAAAGCGGTTTGGCAGTCGTCCAAAAGTCAATAGAGCTGTCATCCGCGCAGGAAAGGAAAAGGGCGGAAATGGAGAGGCGGCTGTCCTTGCTTCTGGGAGGGAAGACGGAGCGCCAGATTGAAGCCGAGCTTGCGGCGCACAAGACGGATGCGGAGAAGCTGTCGTCCGAGCGCGCGCGGCTCGCGGCTGAGGCGGATGAGCTTGGGAAGGCTGCCCACGCGCTGCACACGGCTGGCGCAAAATGCCCGGTCTGCGATTCCGCGCTTGAGCACGGGAAGGCGGAGGAGATGTCGCAGGCAAAGAAGGCAGGCGCATCCGAGAGGGAAGCCAGGGCAAAAGCCTGCGCGCTTGACATTTCAAAAAAGAAAGGCGTGATTTCCAGTCTTGAGGCCGCAATTGCCGACATCCGGCTGTGCACTGCGCAATTGGAGCGCATGAAAGCCGAGGCAGCCGACATCCCCGCGCTTGAAGCGAGGAAAAAGTCCGCGCAGGAGCAGGCCGCCCTGCTTGAAGCCTCGGCAAATGCCGAAGAGGAAGGGATAGCGCGCACTGAAAAGCTGCTTGAGGGCGCAAGGGAAACGCATGAGGAGGCGGTGCGCACGGGGAAGCTCTTTTCCGAGCTTGAGGCCGTGAAGAAAAAGCATGCGGAAGCGTCCGCTGCGCAATCCTCGCTCATGTTTGACGAGGAGAAATACGAGGCAGCGCGGAAAGCCGCGGAGGAGCTGTCCGTCTCGCTTGCGCGCGTGGAGTCTGATTTTTCAGGGGAGGAGAGGAGGCTGGAGCTTGTGTCGAGCCTCCGCGAGGTGCTGGAAGCCGAGCTTGCCGAAATGAAAGGCAAGGCGGCGCTTGCGGGGAAATTTGCGGATGCCGCGCAGGAGATGATGATTTACAGGAACAGCCTCTCCGCGGCGCAATCCGAGCTCCGCTTCACGCTTGTCGGGGAGATAAACGAGGCATTGGCAGAGGTCTGGCCTGCGATTTACCCATATGCGGATTACGACGCCGTGAAGCTCGAGGCCGACGAGAAGGACTACCGGCTCCTGATGCATAAGGATGGCTGGCGCGAGGTGGACAGCGTGGCGTCAGGAGGCGAGCGCGCGTGCCTTTGCCTGTCGCTCCGCATCGCGTTTGCCACCGTGCTCACGCCCGACATAGGCTGGCTCATACTTGACGAGCCCACGCACAACCTTGACGCCGAGGCGGTCGGCCTGCTGGCCGAGGCGATAAACCAGAAGATACCCTCCATCGTGGAGCAGACGTTCGTGATAACGCACGACCCTGCGCTTGGCGAGGCTGCGGAGGGCTCGGTTTTCAGGCTGGAGCGCGACAAGAGCAAAGGAGAGGACACGAAAGTGGAGAAAATCTGATTTTCAGCAGGCGCTGACAGAATGGGGAGAATAATAGCTAGAAGAAAGGTATTATTTTCATCGCCGACTGCACGAGCGCGTCCTTCGGAGCGGCGCGATTCCCCTTTTTCCGCAGGTGCTGCGCTATTTCGTGCCTGCAGACTGGCGAGTGCGAAAGGTAGGCTGATGCAAGGCGCGGCAAGTCGGCCTCCGACGACATGCCGGACGAGACAAGCGCGCGGAGCGTGGAGACTGCCTCGTAGAACGTGGTCTCGCCTTCGTGGAGGGCGAATACCTGCGAGGGGTTGAGGAGCTTTGCCTCCCTTCCCGAGAATTCCACTGCCCCGGGGGAAAGCCCGCCGCAGCCAAACCCCTGCGTGTGGAGGGCGGCAAGCCTTTTCACGACTGCAGCGGAAAACGCCTTGCGCTCGTCGCGCGCGATTGCCTTCCCTTTCCTGCCGCAGGAGCGGCACACCACGAATATTTCGCCCTGCTGTGCGCATACGTAGCCCACCGGCTCCGCAGTGTGCTCGGAAAGCCCCTCTGAGCAAACGAGCGCCATCTGCGCGTGGGGCTCGGACTGCGCGCGGGAGAAGCTGAACTGCTCGCTCCGCTCGGCAAAGGAAGCCCCTTCCGCGGCATTGTGCCGGTCCAGAGGGTAGCTCAGGTGCTCAAACCCCTGCGCGAGCACCGCAAACCTGTTACTGCCCATAAGCGTACCTCTGGAATGTTTTCTTGCCGACCACTAGCGCCGAAACGTTCACCGCGCGAACGCGGGCAAGCGGCAGGCGCGAATTCATGGGAAGGTAGTTGAAGTCCTCCTTCCTTGTCTTGACCCTGAAGAATTCCTGAACGCCGTTCCTGACATTTTTCGCAACTTCCTTGAATCTTAGCATTTTTCCTCACCGTTTTTTTTTGCCATAATCCCGTTTCTAATCGATATTCGTCATTGCAAGCCAGGCTCAGCCCGAAAAACTTCTGCCCGGCTCTCTTTTTTCCAGAGGCCCCTGCAATTTGCCAAGGTCACAAAGGCCAGTCTTCAAGATGGAAGAATATACTTTCCAAAAATAGGGCTAGGCATATGGCAATCCGTAACATTGCATTTGTTGCAGTTTGACACCATGTCAAGCCTCCCGCTTATTTCCATTAGGGAACAATTTAAAAAAGAATGGGGAGGTGCACATTTTTGTGCAGATGCGATGGCGAAAAACGTCAAGAAACCGCATTTTTGTCCTTGATTTCCGCAAGCTTTGCCTTCAGGAGCATGGCCGATTCTTTCGGTATTTCCGAGACCATCACCACTTCGGTGCCAAGCTCAAAGCCCGCCCAGATGGACAGGCGCGAGGCCACCTCGATGTGGAACGGGAAGGCTCCGCCCGCGTGCGGGCAGGAATGGAAGACGAGATTGTATGGGCCAAAGCACGTCGCAGCGTCAAGCGCGGCGAGCACGGACTTGAGGATGGACGCGAGCGAGCGCAGCTGTTCGCCGGAAAGCTCGTGAAGGGAATTTGCGTCAGCCACGGGGGAAATCCACGTCTCGAAATGGTAGCGCGGCGCTGACGGGCAGAATGCAATGAAGTGCGCATTCTGCGCAAACACGTTCTTGAGCGGCTTTCTCTTCATCGCGGCGACCTTGCCCGCCTTCTTCGCAAGCTTCCTGACATAGTCGGGCACGAACGGCATGCCCACCAGCTGGGTGTGCGAATGCTCAAGCGAGGCCCCGGCAGCCTCGCCCTCGTTCTTGAACACGATGGTGTAGGCGAGCTTCGGGTCGCGCCTGGCATCCGCCATCCTGCGCTTCACCATGGAAAGGTAATCGAAAAGGTTTTCCTCGCCAAGCTCCGAGAGCGCCTTTTGGTGCTCCGGCGTCTCCACGATGATTTCATGCCTGCCATAAGCCTTCTTGCTGCCGGCGCAGAATGCCGGGAACTTGTTGGGGAAGCAGCGCACTTCCCACTTGCCGCCCTTTTCAATCCTGTCAATCTCGGTGGGCGTGAGGCTTTCGTTCCCGGGGCAGAAGAAACACTTGCCCGGGACGGCAGCCTTTACAGGGCGCTCCCTCGGCGGATAATCGTACGGCCTTGCCCCGCGCACCGCGGTTATCACCACGCGCCTGCCTATGATGTCCTTGCGGACCTCGTTGACTGGTTTTGCCATGAGAACACCCCGGCTTGCATCCTGGCCAAGCATAACCGCGCCCGCCATTTGCGCCCGCTTCGCCGCCCGCAGCCGTCTGCGCCTTCCTTTTCCGCGCCAGCCATCCGGCCTACAGGAACGCTTCCACGTCCTCTTTCTTCTTCACGCTGTCCTCCTCGAACTTGCGCGCGATGAGCTCAAGGTCTTTGCCCTTGGCTGAGAAAACGACCCTGCGCTTCCGTATCTTGACAAACACCGGCGAGCCTACAGCCTCGCCCACGAAAAGCGCCTCGCCCACGCGCAGCGTGGTGATGGAATCCAGCATCGCCTTGTCAATCCCCTCGCACGACTCGCCCACGTGGTCAATGTCGAACGGGTTGGTAATCCTCAGGATGATGTTTGTATTGCACTGCGCGAGCGCGGTGGTGGCAAGCTGAACGGGCCTCTGGGAAATGAGGCACAGGCACGCGCCGAATTTCCTTCCCTCGCGCGCAATCGTGATTATCGGCCCCTTGGCAAGCGCATGGCGCTTTTCCGCCTTCTCCGGCGCATAGTTGTGCGCCTCCTCCACCACGAGGACGAATGGCGGGATTTTCTCCTTTTTCCGCAATTTGAAAAGCCGCCTGCACAGGTACGAGACGATGAGCTGCTTTTTCTTGGAGTGGTCTATTTCGGAAAGGTCGAACACGGTGAGCTTCCCGGGCGACACGACATCCTCCAGCTTTGGGGAGTCGGTTGCGCCGAACAGGCGGAGCGAGCGGAGCTCGGAAAGCCAGGCAAGGAGAGGGCGCTTCACGTTGTCCTTTTTCTTGTCGGCCATCTCGGTTTCCACGCGCGAAATCAAATCCTCAAGCGTGTATGCCTCGTGCTTTTCCTTGCTTTCCTTCCTCAGCGCCTCCATTATGGGGGCAAGCTCGCGCATCTGCGTGGAGGAAATCTCCGGCGCCCACTCTGCAAGCATGGAAGGCGTGATTTTCCTGAAAGCAATCCTGAATTTCTTCGCGCCGACGACATTCGTGCTCTTGGAATATTGCGTCTGGCGGAAGCCCACGTATTCCCCGTGGCTGTCAAGCACCACGACGGCCATCCTGCCGTCCTCCGGCTTGCGGTCAAGCAATTCCTCGATGAGCACCGATGTGAAATAAGACTTTCCGCTGCCGGACATCGCCAGTATTGCAAGGTGCTTCTGGAGCAGCCTGCCCATGGAGATTTTCGCTGGCAGGGAATGGTGCTGGAGGTTTCCAAGCATCAGCCCGTTGTCGTCAAGCAGCAGGAATTTCTTGAGAAGCGCGTCCTCGGCAAGCACCACCTTGCTTCCGGGCGCGACAGGGTACGTGGAGCGCGAGATGTTTTCCCCCTCGAACACGCCGTGCACGCGCGCGTTTGCCACTGCGTATTCCCACTCGCCGGTAGGGAATGACTGGGAAAGCGGAAGGTTGCGCTCGTATTCCGCGACGGATTCCGCGCGCTCGAAATAGCGGTTCGCGCGCGTGATTTCGGTCACGGACGCCAGCACGAATCCGGACGGGGATTGCACCTTGACAAACTGCCCCTTGCGCACTTTTTGGGACAGTATCACGAATGAGAATGCGATTGTTGTCGGGCCCTCCAGGGTGGAGACCACTGTTCCGGCTTCGTCATCTGCCATGCCATTTTTTCCGCATTATACCTTTTAAACAGGAGCCGAGAATTCATTGCGAGATATATGCCTCAGGCAAACGAGCTTCCATTTTCCGCGCGCTACTCGCTTCCGGCGCAGGTCAGCCAGAACCTGGGAGACGTCTCATGGGAATCCGTGGTGCAGCTTTCCACCGACTTCCAGGTGCGCACCGAGGAAAAGAGGACGAAGGTGCGCAAGCTTGTCAAGGAGCTCCAGATGTCCCGCCTCATACTGATGGAAAGGATAAGCAGGGGCACGAAAGAGGGGAGGATTGACCCGAAGCTCCTGGTTGACGTTGTCAGGCTGCTGCAGCGCTGCGAGGAGGCGATGGAGGAGCACGACATTGACCTGAAGGAGTTTTCCACCTACCTTTACATAGTTGCCGAGAAGCTGAAGAAGGAGAAGATGACACGGCATGAAGGCGCGGGCATGGGCGGCGCCGTGCCCATGAAGGAGGATTTCGCGCGCCTGAAGAGCGGGAAGGGGCGGCTGCCTTTTGGAAAGATGATGGGAAATGCAAGGAAAAAGTAAAATCCGCAACGGTAATTATTATGGAATGGAAATTCGACAACGACTCGTTGGAATTCTCAGGGAGGAAAATCAAGCCGTCCGTGCGCAAGCTCCTGGAAATGACGCCGGTGCTTGCAACGCCGAAAAAAGACACGGGCCTTGAGGCGGATTCGCCGACATACTACATGTACCGCGATGTCGCGCACTTCGGGAAAATCCGCTACGACGTCACGAGGATACTTTCGCTTGACCTTGCGGGGGAGAGGAACAAGACGCTGGGGCACGTCCATCCGCGCTCGCCCAAGGGCACGCCGTGGCCGGAAGTTTATGAAGTTCTCTCCGGCGAGGCGCATTTCCTATTGCAGAAAGTGACGCAGCTTGGCGTGCAGGATGCCGTGCTGCTTTCGGCGAAAAAGGGCGAGTGCCTCCTCATCCCGCCGGGATACGGGCATGTCACGATAAACGCTGGCAAGCGCGAATTGGTGCTGGGCAACCTGGTCTCGTCCGACTTTGACGCGGACTACTCCCAATTCCTCCGCCTGCGCGGCGGCTGCTATTATGAAATGAGCGACGGCAAGCTTGTGAAGAACAGGAACTACGGCGGCGACTTTGAACTCCGCCAGCTCCGCGCGCCCGAGTTCTCATCCGCCTTCGGCGCCTACGCGCCGTTCAGGAAGGGGCTGCTTGAGGCCGTGAAGAACGTTGCGGACATTGAATTCCTGAAGAAGCCCGAGATGTTCTACTGAGCCTTGCCATGCGCTGCTTGCCCGAAGCCGCCTTGCTCGTATTGTTTTTCCCCTTGCAAACTTGCCGCGCGCCTACACGACCTTGCCGCGGGCAAACGCCTCGTTCCCGCCGCCCTTCCCACCGTGCGACTTGAGAAGCTCAACCGCGTTCATGCCGCTTCCCTTGGGCGCGGCTGCGGCAATGAAGCCGTCCGCTACCGAAACCACCGCCGCGAGATTCTGCGCGGAAAGCTTTGCGCAGATTTCCTCTGCAAGCTTTTGCGTGTAGGGGGCGTTGAGCAGCTCGACCACGTTCTTGCCGGCTGCCTTTGCCTTCGCAGCCTCTGTTTCGCTGATTTGCTGCGCAAGGAGCGCCTGCAGCTTCTCCACTTCCTTGCCGCGCTCCTTCCATTCGTTGAAGAACCGCATTATGGCTGGCTTGAGCTGGTCCTCGGGCACTGCCAAGGCTTCGGCAGCCTCGCGCAGCAGCCTTTCGCGCTCCTGGATGTGCTTGACGGCCTCAGGGCCGCATTTGATGACCACTCGTTCCACCCCGTCCTGCACCCCCTCGCGCCTGACAATCTTCACAAGCTCAAGCTCGCCGGTGCTTTTGATATAATTGTGAGTGCCGCCGCACGCCTCGTGGTCTATATCGCCGATTGAAACCACGCGCAGCACCTTGCCGGGCACTGCCCCGCCCTGATACAGCCTGAAGCCGTATTTCTGCTCGGCTTCAGTCCTGCCGAGTATTTCCGTAACCACTGGCAGGCCCTCAAGCACGTACCTGTTTGCAAGCTGCTCGATTCTCTCAAGCTCGTCCCACGTTATCTTTTTGTAGTGCGTCAGGTCGATTTGCGCCTTGTGCTCGTCCTTGTATGAGCCTGCCTGCCAGATGTGCGGGCCGAGCACTTGCCGCGCGCAGGCGTTGAGCAGGTGTATCGCGGTGTGGTGCCTTGTAACCTGCCTGCGCCTTTCCCCGTCCACCTTGCCATGCACGCCCATGCCTGCGGAGAATTCGGCGGGCCTTTCCACCTCGTGCAGGACCACGCCCTTTTCCTTCTGGGTGTTTTTCACCTTGATTCCGTTGAGCGTGCCGACGTCGTAAATCTGCCCGCCGCCCTCCGGGTAGAACGCGGTGGAATCGAGGATGACGTACTTGCCCTTCACGGCAAGCACTTTCGCGTCGAATTCCTCGACTGAATCATAGAACAGCGTTTTCGTCCTCTCGTGCCCGGCAACGTCAATTTTCTTTTCAACCGGCTCGCCGGTTTCCCCGCTTTTCTCCATGAGGGTGTAGAAGTTCTCGGGCACGTTCACCTTGGCGCCCTTCTCCTTGCCAAGCTCGGAGACTAGTTCGGGCGGGATGCCGTCGGACTCGTAGAGCTTCTTGAGCTCCTCAACGCCGATTGGCTTGCCGCGCGACAGGAGCGACGCCACCTTGCCCCTGCCCTTTTCCTTGCTGGCGGCGTATTTCTTCCTCTCCTCGCCTATCACCGCGATTGCCGTCGGCACGCCTTCCTTGAGCTTGGGCGCAAAATCGCGCAGGTGGCGCGCGTGCGCCTCAAGCACGCCAGCGTAATCAAGCGAAAGCGAGAACTCGCCGTCGAAGCCGAACACGCGGCGCAGTATCATGCGCAGGTTGTAGCCGCCGCCGGAGTTCGACGGCAGCATGCCGTCCGTCGAAGTGAACAGGATTGTCTTGAGGTGGTCGGCGCATGCGTAGGCCGCGTGGAGGGGCGCGAATGTGGATTGCATCTCATCTGCGGACATGCCGAGCTTTTTCGCAACAGACGCCTTTTCCGCGCCGATGTCGGCAACGTCGTCAATGTCCAGCGAGCCTGAAAGCTTGGAGTATTCGAGGAACAGCTTCTGGTCCACGCGTATCCCCGCTTTTTCCTGTATCATGGAAACCGCATCGCCGAAGACAATGTCATAGCTGACGGGCGAGGCGTGAGTTATCCACGACAGCCTCTCAAGCCCAGCGCCCATATCAATCACTTTGGTGGAAAGCTCGCGGCTGCCGCCGTCCGGCGTGTTCTCGTACTGCATGAACACGCAGTTGCCAAGCTCGAGCCCGTCCGCAAAATACTCTATGCACGGGCCGAAGTTGCCCCCGCCCATCCAGACGTCCTCGAGGAAAACGATGTTCTTCTCGTCAATGCCGAGGTGCGACAAGTAGCCGATGTCGTGGCGTATCGCCTCGTCCTTCCAGTAGAAGTTGCCTGTTTTCTTCGTGTTGAAGGCGTGCTGGCCCACCATGACGAAGTTCGTGTAGTGCCTGCCCGTGACGCCAACGTTAGAGATGTCCGGGAAGCGTATGCACTGCTGCGGCACCACGAGCGGGTTGGCCGGCGGGTCAAGCTCGCCCGAGACCACGTAGGGCTGGAAGTCGTTTATCGAAGCTATTGAGAAGTACAGGTCGTCGCGCCAGCGCGCCACGGTCGGGAACGATTCGATGGACGCATGCCCGTTCTTCGTGAAATATTCCTCTATCCTTTTCCACGTCTCCACGTACCCGAGCGGGTTTTTCGCCATCTTCTTGCCGATGAACTTGTAGCCCATGCAGGACGCGTCCGAGCATATTTCGCGCGCCTCGACAGACCAGAAGTGCCGCTTGCATTTCGCGCACTGCTGGCGGGTGTACCCGCGCTCGACAAGCGCGCCCACCTTGTAGTGCTTTTCCCAGTCGCGCCCGAATTGCGCGCGCAGCTCCTTCTTGTCCATAGTCCACCTCTGACGAAGAAGCTTTATATTTCTATATTCATAGAAAAATGTCCGGCATGGGCTCGTGGTGGAATGGTTAACACGCTGCTCTCACACAGCAGAGATTCGCGGTTCGATCCCGCGCGAGCCCATTAGACAAACCTCACAGGGGGCTGCCGCCCCCTCGCGGTTTTTCCTTGATTTCCCCTTCACCCCCTTAAGATAAAGAAGATTCGCGGTTCGAGCATCGAATGAGAAGCATTCGGTGCGAAGTCGTCATCAGCACGACTACGATCGCCAACTTCCGCAGAAGTTGGGGAGACAGAAGGGCCGCAACCCTTCTGGATCCCGCGCGAGCCCATTGAAAATAGGCATAGTGCAAACAGTGCCGCCCTAGGCGGCATGGAAAAAGCCGATGTTTATTCCTACTTGACGCCCTTGACGGCAGGCACGCCTTTGCTGAAGGCGAAGTCCACCGACATGTGCCCGTTGTCAAGTTGAAGGCTGAAAGACCCGTTCTCGTTCTTGCTCAGCGGGGCAACGTAAGTGCCGACGATCTCCCGTGTGAGGCTGAGGCTGAGCGCGTCAATCTGGCGGTGAACCTCTAAGCGGACTTTGGCAAGCGCCGCGCGCTCGGAAGGCTTGGGAGAATATGCAGCCAGGGACGTGTCCAGCGACTTGAGAATTTCGAGATATTTCACTACGTCGCTCCTCTTGCTCCCTTCGCTCCAGTTGTCAACACGCTTGCCGACCAGAAGCCCGGTGTTCGCCTGCAGCGTGAGGGAGATTTTCTGGTTCAGCAGAGGGTTCTCAGTTTTCTTCTTCACGGCGTGCTCTTTCATCATTTGGAAAACGAACATCATACCACCTGCACCACTTATGCACACTTCAATATTTAAAGCGAGCGCCGGAGCCTGCAAAATGCGCATCCGCTGCCAAAAATGGCCTGAGGGCGCTTTTTTATTGCTTTCCCTGCTTATCTCCCTTGCGCTCCCATCCAGGGGAATCAGTCCCCTGCCTGGAAGCGCTAACGCGCTCCCATAGTCTAGTGGCTGACTTCGGTGCAATTGTGCACCGGCGCGAGCCGGACAACCCGGTCAAGGACGGAGCCCTCTCATGGCCCTTTTCGACGTATCGAAAAGCGTTCACGGAAATTTTTCCTGAGAAAGGCTCTAACTCGGGTTCAAATCCCGATGGGAGCGTTTTATTTTTTCTTCAGAAAAAATGAAACAGGTTGTGAGGCATCACGACTGCGAATTTTCTTTTTTTACTTTTAACACCTCAACGACGTAATACACTTTGAACAATTCTTTATATACAGCAGCCGCGATAGTTGAGCATGCCTACTCCAGGTATGGTTCAGATTGACCCTGTGCAGAGACAGACGTCTGCCACAGCAGATGTGTTTGATGCACGGCAGACAGCGCTTCAGGCGAAGCAGGATGTCAACCTTCTTATTGAGAAGTTGAAAAGCGAACTTCAATCATCCAAGCACGAAAGTCTTCAGATATTAAGCTCATTTCCAATCCCGATAAAAAAAGGACACGAATGGGAAATGAGGGAGACCTATCGTAAGGCAGCCTGCGATGCCAATGACCTTCTGAGAAAGGAGGGAGCGCCCATTGCCATCTGGCTAGAGGATGTTGGTGACAAGTTCCATATTGTGACTGGAAGATATGAGGAGCGAACGCCCAAAGTAATGCAAATTGAGGAAAAGATGCCGCAGGTCGTGCAGAGCGAAGAAGGTGGAAAGGCAGTTCCAGCAGTCACGCCCATATTCGACTTGACCGAAACTGATAGAAATGAACTTTGTGTCACAAATGAGGTGCTGGCAGGCATGAAGCCCAATCAGTTGACAGATGGGCAATGGAAAGTGCTGAACAAGATTATGGATAAAACAGCGGAGCACATATATGGGAAGAATTTCGACAAGCTTTCACAAGGCAGGAAAATCAATGTGCTGCGACACATATTCTCTCCCCACACCGATGAGGGAAAGGAACTTGGGTTTACATATTCTGGGAGCGCCGAGTTGAAAATAGCTGCGGAAACATTATCTTCTCTGAAGGGAGACTGTGATGACTTCTCGTTCTTGTACATAGCTTGCGCAAACCGCCTGGATGGCGAAGGCAGGCTGCATGTAAAAGACATAAAGCTGGCAGTTGTTGACTATTACGACCCAAAGAACAATGAAATCGGGGCGCATGCAAATGTCTTTCCCGTCGTCCTCAACAAGGTTGGCGGAAAGAGGGCAAAGATATTCCTTGTCGATTTGACTTTCAACACATCTACAACGCCGTTAGGACATAAGGAAAATGAGATTGATGCGAAAAACGACAAGTTCAGAGACAAATTCCTTGGACACATGAACGAGAGCAGGGAAGAAAAGAAAATCGAGGTAATGGAATTGCGCCTCTATGACGGTTTCACGGGGCTGCTTGCCTACTATTACACAAACAATGGGGCGACTCTTGCAAAGGAAGCTAAAGATATTGGCAAAAACTCCGAGAAGCAGATCGATGCACTCATGAAACTCGATGAATACGACAAGGTAGTGGCGATTTACCAGGACATAGACAATAAATTTGAGGATGCAAAGAAAGCCCTCAATGGAGCAATCGAGATTGGAAAAGAGAGCGGCTGCAACTATGGGGATGCGCTTGTTAGGATGGGCATCCTTTACTATGGACAGGGCAGCAATCTGATAAACTGGAGCACGCCACTATCCGCAAGCGGGAAATCGGAGGATGGCACAAAGAAAACAGCGAAAGGCATTGAACTCCACAGCGATTGCTACGCATATTTCAAAGAAGCGCTCGAACTACCAGACGTCAGTTCATTCGTGTTGAACGAGGGGGCAAAAGTGCTACGCGAGAGCCTGAACTCGGAAGGATATCTAATCGCAGAACAGATGGTTGTCAAGGCAATCAAGGCAGCACCATTCAAGCCAGAACTCTACGAAACGCTGCTGTCAATCATGAACAAGGAGGGCAAAACCTCAGAGGCTTTGAAGCTTTTGCAGGAGTATATAAAGGCCCCTGGGCTGCCTCCAGAAGTCAAGAAAATGATTGATGGTTTGATAACCGAGGCAGCGGGAGTACCCACTGAGCACTAGAGGGCGCTATCTTGGGACTGGTTCAGTTACTTTCTGGTTTCTCAGATGCTTGAGTTCCTGCCATTCTTCAAGCAATGCCTTCACTTCCGCTGGTGTGTGGATTTTGAAGGCGTTCGATGGGGTTGCGCCCTTGTCGCTGAGAAAAGCAACACGCAATTCGTTCTTTGCATTCTCCCAGCGGCGCTCAAGTTCCACCCTATCTTCCTTGGAATATGAATTGAGGACTCTACCAGACAGACCGAAAGGCGGAGTGTAGTTTTCTGCATCCAGCCAAGCAGCACGGAAAGCGCCTAGCTCTGGTTTTTTCTCTGAAAATGTCTTGTCACTTAGCGAATTGGAATACGGCATGTAATGTTCAAGCGTCCTTACATCTGGAATTACCAGTTTAGGGATAGTGTCCATCGTCTTTGTCGTGTCTTTCTTCGCCTGTTCTATTGACTTGAAAGCCCCGGTTTGCATCAACAGCACGGTGTCACCCCCTTTTTTTGTTCCTTTGTTCTGCGAATATACCTTGGTAAATATGCCCGAAGTAAGTAAAAAAGCACCTGTAAGGAAGATAGCAGCGCCCACTCTGGAGACATGACCTGTTTTTTGCCTGAAATGAGCCGTCTTGACGTGCATGCATCTATTCTGTCTTCTGGGCTATATAAAGGTAATTTCTCAGAAGAAAATCAGCACATCACCCACTGAGAGTTTTTATTTTTTTACCCGATTTCTCACTAAATAAAACTATATTTAAAAAGGCTTCGCAACAGGAAACGATTCAGGTGAAAAGATGGCGACGCTTGAAACAAAACCGCTAGAAAAAACCCTGCCGATGGCATTCAAGGTTTCAGGGAACAGGTACCTGGTGATGGCGAAATCCAACGATGACGGGAGGCTGAGGGTTTCAGCTTTCATAGGGAAGATACTGGACAAGGAACCGCCGCTGAAGGAAGGCGAACGGATATACTGGATTGCCGCCGGGCAGATGGACGACGGAAGGAAAGACAGCCCGAGAAAAGGGCACATATTCTACAAGGGAGTTGACGACAAAGAGGCTGCCGGCGTATGGAACGCAATTGATTCCGACAGGGCACGAGTAGACTGGGCATTCATCTCCAGAGTGCTTAAGCCAGGGACTCCGATAACTCCGTTTGTGGAGCTGAGCAAGGCCGGAAAGAACTAAGGCGTGCGTCGCAGATGCCAGAATGAAGGTGCTTAAATGGTCAATGCCCCAAGTATAGTAAGGAAAGGGATGGTGAACGACAAGGAATCGGCAGGGGACGCGGCGCTTGATTCGTTCCACAAGGTGATGAAAAAGATGCCCCGGCTGCGCGAGGGCAAGGCAGGGGATGGCAGCGCATGGCTGGCAGGGGCCTGCAAGGATAGGGGCGCGGGCTTTGGCATGGTCGTGGCGGAGGGGCCGCAAATCATCTCGGCAATCAGGCTTGGTGGCGGGAATGCAACCGCATTTTCCAAGCGCGGGATTTCGAAAATCGGGGAAATCCATGAATGCCGCACCTACTGCGTGGCTACGGTGGAAGGCGTGGAATTCGCCTCGAAGGGGGCGTTCTGGATGTGGTCGGCGTCAAAAGACTACCACGACATATGCGGGCACCTCAACGGGCTGCAGGCATATGACGCAACCGGCGGGGTTGACATCGCGATTATTGGCGGCGCGGCTGAACTCCTGAAGGGAAGCGTGCAGACAAAGCATGGCAATTACAGCTTCAGCTTCTTCGCAAGGAATTTTGCCGAGGGCAAAAAGGCAATCAGGTGCGACTATTCTATGCTGCTTGAGGGGGAGAACGTCTGGAACGCCGCTCAGGCGCAGCAGGACGGCACGCTGGAAAAAATATTCAACAAGATGCGGGCGGCTGCGAAGAAAATGTTCCCGAGCGAAATGTGGGGGCAGGTAAAGCTGGAAAACGTGATTGGCGCGCCCTAGCGCACGTATTCTTCCGCCGCTTTCACGATGTTCTGGAAGAAGCGCAGGCTGTTTTTCTCGTAGGAGATTCCCGCAGTGAAGCGCGGGAACTGCGTCCTGTACATGCTGCATTCGGGGTGGGGCATGAGCCCCAGAATCTTGCCCGTCCTGTCGCAGATGCCCGCGATGTCATAAGGTGAGCCGTTCGGGTTGGCAGGGTAGCCTGGGGAGTCGGACATCTTTTCATCGGTGTAGCGCAGCGCCACCATGCCCTGCCTCTTGAGCGAGGCAAGAAGCTCGGAGTCGCGCGGAACGAACTGCCCCTCGCCGTGCCTGACAGGGCACTGGATGAATGATACGCCCTCGAAGTATTTGCACACCGACTTTTGCGGCTTGAGGTAGACCCAGCGGTCCTCGAACCTGCCGCTCTTGTTGAACGTGAGCGTGGACTCCTGGGAAGACGAGCCGGACAGGTTCGGCAGCGCGCCAAGCTTCACCAGTGTCTGGAACCCGTTGCACACGCCGAGCATTGGCTTGCCGGATGACACGAACTCGTCGAACTGCGCCCGGAACGTGCTCTTGAGCTTGTTGGAAAGCACGCGCCCGCCAGCGATGTCATCGCCGAACGACCAGCCGCCGGGTATTGCGAATATCTCGTAGTGGGACAGCTTTTCCCTGCCCGATGAAATGTCCGAGAAGTGCACTATCTTCGCATCGGCCCCTGCAAGGCAGAATGCGTGCGCAAGCTCAGCCTCGGCATTCAGGCCAAAGCCGGCGAGCACGATGCAGCGCGGCCTGCGCTTTTCCGCTGCGGACGGCAAAGCATGCACGGCTGCAGTGCGCCTTTGTTTCGCAGGGGCACTGGCCGGCTTTTTCGCAGCGCCCGCCCCGGATGGCTTTTTCGCATTTGCCGCCCTTGCCTTTGCTTTTGCCGCCATCATCTTCACCGTCTTTTTCTGCGCGCGCCGTTTGGCCGCCATATTTTTCGCCGAGGGCTTGGCTTTTTTATTCGCCGCCCCGCCCGCCATCTTCTTCACTGCCACTTTGGTTTTTTTCTTCGCTGGGGGCTTGGCTTTTTTCCTTGCAGTTCCCCTGCCCGCTGTTTTCCCTGATGCCATATGATTACCAGTCCATTGTCACTTTCCATGCCGATGCGAGCGCGCCTACCGAGGCCTCCACTTCCTGCCTGCCGTTGACGGACACCTTAAGCTCGCCGCCCTTCACCTCGCCCACGCGCTCGCACGCCGCGCCGCGCATGAGCGCGGCAAACGCGCGCTCGTCCTTCCTTTTCACGGACACCACGAACCTGCCTGCGCTTTCCGAGAACAGGAGCTGCACCGGGGTGAGCTTGGCTTTCGGGAACGAGACGTCCGCGCCGACATTGCCGCCGATGCAGCATTCGGCAAGCGCCACCGCCAGCCCGCCCTCGGAGCAGTCGTGGCACGAGGACACCAGGCCGCGCTTTATCGCGGACTCAAGCTTCCTGTAAAGCGCGAAATTCCTCCTGAAGTCCACGCACGGCACGATTGTGCCGGTTGAATTGCGCATGGCGTAATATTCCGAGGCGCCCAGCTCCGCGCGCGTGGTTCCCAGGACGTAAATGGCATCGCCTTGCGACTTGAAGTCGGTTGTCTGCGAGAGTGAAACGTCGTCCGTCCTGCCCACTGCGGAAATGAGGAGGGTTGGCGGGACGGATATCCTCCACCTGCCGTGCTTGTAGTCGTTTTTCATGCTGTCCTTGCCGGAGATGAGCGGCGCGCCGTATGCAAGGCAGGCGTCGTAGAGCCCGCGGCATGAGGCAACGAGCTGGGCGAGCCTGTGCCGCCCGTCGGGATTGTCAGGGGACGCTATCGGGTCGCACCAGCAGAAATTGTCAAGGAGCGTGAGCCTGTCAAGCGAGCCTCCGGCGGAAACATAGTTCCTCACCGCCTCGTCAACGGCGTTCGCGGCCATCTGGTATGCGTCAATGTCGGAATAGCGCGCGCATATCCCGTTCGACACCACCAGGCCTTCCTTCCTGCCAAGCAATGGCGCGACCACTCCGGCATCGGAAGGCCCGTCGGCTTTCACGCCGCACAACGGCTTTATCACCGAGCTGCCCTGCACCTCGTGGTCGTACTGCCTGATTATGTATTCCTTGGAGCAGATGTTCGGGCGGGAAAGCAGCGAGATGAGCACCGCGCCGAGGTTCTGGTTTTCAGGGAGGGCAGGCTCGGACAGCTTCAGCGTGCGGAGCTCGGCCTCAAGCTGCAGCTGCGGCACGCCCTTGTGCAGGAACTGCATGGAAAGGAATGCGACAACCCTTGCGCCGTACATCACGCGCAGGAAGCCGGAGGCGTTGAACTCCCCGAGGTCGGAAACCTCCACGTCGCGCAGGCGCGCAAGCGAGACAAACTCCCCTGCCTTGCCGGGCGGAACCGCAATGGTCATCCGCTCCTGCGACTCGGAAACGAAAATCTCCCACGGGTCAAGCCCGGGGTATTTGAGCGGCGCGCGGTCAAGGTGCACGCTGCACCCCCCGCTCATCTCGGCCATCTCGCCGACAGAGGACGATAGCCCGCCCGCGCCATCGTCGGTTATCGCGTTGTAGAGGCCCAGGTCGCGCGCCTCGAGCACGAAGTCCACCACTTTTTTCTGCGTGTAGGGGTCGCCGAGCTGGACGGCGGAAACAGGCGAGCCTTCGTTCATCTCCTGGCTTGAGAACGTGGCGCCGTGTATGCCGTCCTTGCCAATCCTGCCGCCCACCATGAATATCCTGTCACCGGGCAGCACGCGCTTCTCGTGCGTTTTCCTCCCGTCAGGAAGCAGTGAGGGCATCATCCCGCCCGTGCCGCAGTAGACCAGCGGCTTCCCGAGGTACCGCCCGTCAAAGTAAAGCGAGCCGTTCACTGTCGGGATGCCGGAGGCGTTGCCGCCAGCAGCCACGCCCGCCCTCACGCCTTCAAGCACGCGGCGCGGGTGGAACAGGCGCGGCGGGATTTCCCCCTGATAGTGCGGGTCTGCGAAGCAGAAGACATCGGTGTTGAAAATCGGGCGCGCGCCCATGCCGCAGCCGAGGATGTCGCGGTTCACGCCAAGTATGCCCGTGAGCGCGCCGCCGTACGGGTCGAGCGCGGACGGGGAGTTGTGCGTCTCCACCTTCATCGCCACGCTCCAGCCGGGGACGAATTCGAACACGCCTGCGTTGTCCGAGAAGACCGAGAGCAGCCATTTCCTTTTCCTGGCAAGCCTGGTCGTGGCGCCCTTTATGTACGTCTTGAAGATGGAATCCACGACTTTCTTTTTCCTGCCCTCGGTCAGCGTGATTTTCGCGTTGAATATCTTGTGCTTGCAGTGCTCGGACCACGTCTGCCCGAGCGCCTCAAGCTCCACGTCGGTTGGCACGGGCATGAGGCCCGCCTTCCTGCGCTCCTCGGCGACAGCAGGGTCCATGTAATATGCCTTGATTCTCTTCATTTCCTCGAGCGAGAGCGCAAGCAGCCGCTCGCGCGAAATCTCTACGAGGCGCTTGTCGGGTACGTTGAGGTCAATGTCCGCCACCTTGCCCCCGCCCATCGCGCCCACGCGCGGGACGTCCGCGGAAAACCCGGCAGCCCCGAATTCCTGCGCCGTCTTCACCTCGAAGCGCTGGATAAGCTCGTTTGCCAAAAGTTCGCGCGCGGCCTTTTCGCCTTCCTGCTTCGCCATCTTGCCCGCTATCAGGTAGTGCCTGCTGGAATACACCGCGCCGGAAAGCTTTTTCCCGAGCAGCTCCTCCATCGCCTCGCGCGCCGTGCCGCCCACGTTGTCCTTCACGCCCGGGCGGAACGAGACTGCGATGGCGACGGAAAACTTCGGGGGGAGGAAAAGCGGCCTGTCAACTGAGAAGGATTGGTTTATTGGGTCGCAGAGAAGCTCCGCGCCCACGCGCGCAAGCTCTGCTTCGGGCAAGTCGTCATCAATCGTGTAAACGTCCAGCACGCGCACGGATTTTGCGTCGGCAATGCCCAGGTCGGACTTTATCCTGCGGAGTACAGCATCGCCTGCAGGGTCTATAAATTCTGGCAGGTAGCCGGTTTCTATCCTGTGCGCCATTGAAACTCCAGCCGGGAATTTTCAGACAGCCGCGCGCGCAGCCCGTTCTCCCACGGCAGTGCATGCGGAAGCAACATTTATAAGAGGGGAGCGGATTTTGCACACTAAAGAACAGGGAAAAACACTAAAAAGAAGGTGAAAACCAAGCAACCGCTATTCATCTACAAAAAGCAACGCCCGATTGTCATGCTGGCTACAAAGGAAAGTCGTATGAACATTATATATCGCATACCCATCTTCTTCCATTCGTTTGCCTGCAATCGTGTCCCAGTCAAATTCCCCGAACGCAGCAATGTATTTTCCAGATGCTTCTAGAAGACCAAGATTGTGACCGAATTTTGTGTCGATAAAAATTTCACCAGATTGAAGCCAGTCGTGGTTAGACTTATTAGTAAATCCTATCGCTTTCACATGAGAAAGGGATTTCAACGAGTAGACTAGTTCACCACCCCAACTCTTGCCTAAAACATCGCTATCAATCAACAAAATGAAGTGCCTGTGCACCCTGTTGATTTTGGATATCCGCTCCCAGCCTTCTTTATCGAATATGTGCACGATTACGGGTGCATCGTCATCACCAGAACCCTGCACAAATGCTGAATAAGCCAGCACTTTTCCGTTTATCATGGACGTGTCGATTGAGAGATGGAAAGAGTCCTTGACAGAGACCTGGTTGATGAAAAATACTGGCTTTTCATTTTCAGCACGCAATGCCCATTCAAGATCCTCCGCTGTTCCAGTAATTTGCATGTATTTTTCGAGGGAGCAATAAAGTTTGTCCATAGTCAAACTAGTGTGGTAAAAATCTACCTTGTGATTCCAAATTGGTAGCGCCGTGACAATCGTATTGTTTTCAAGAAGTAGCCTTGCGCCTAGAAAGAAGCTTTTGGGGGAGAGATCGCGTTCATTGGCAGTGTCATAAATAAAGCGCTGTGCGGAATTGCAGCCGTAGATTAATTCACGTATGGTCGTCAACCTATCAAATACCTCGACAGCCAGGCCAGCATCCATATCTTTCAAGTCAGCCAAGCCTTGAAAAGCAGTCACGGTGGGAACTGTATCGCCCCATAGACTATAAGTTTGAGCAAGGCCAGAAAGCCTTGGAGCATAGGCGCTGCCCAGCGTCGTAAATACTTTCTCGGCTACAAGCGGTTCCACCATTATTGCAATTCCATCGGGAAATCCAGTGTTGGCACGGAAACGCACAGCGTCCGAAGAATAATGGCTCTTGATGACTTCTTTGACAAAATACTCAACAGAATCAAGGCGATTCATAAAGAAAAATGATTTGTATGCGCCAGTTCCTTTTGCATCACCATGCGCTGATGAACGTACTGCCAGCGCAGGCTCGTCCCCAAACGCACGACATATCAACTCAAAAACTGCAAGTTCGCCGCGGCTGAATTTCCCTTTGTCGATTAAGGCGCACATTTCAACATAAGTCGCCCCTTTTGCCCAAGCATCAGATGCGCCGCAGCGTTGCAGGAATTCATTGACAAAAGGTATGGATAATATTTGCCTTACCATAAGCTGGAAGTCGGCGCGGAGCAGATGTTCGTGACCATTGAATAAATTATAGGCTTTGCCACCCATATGCGCAGAGGTTTTCTCCCCTCCATGCACCACGAACAGCTCTTTTTTGGTTTGTATATTCATGTTTTAATTATGTGTCAAAAGATATAAAAATGTATGGATAATCTCCCATTAACAGAATAGACACGCACATGTTAGAACAAATACCCGCTCGCATCCTCCGCAAGCCCCACTCCGCCGCCAAGGTCGGACAGCGTATATTCGCGCCCGCCTTCGCGCAACGCGAACGATTTCACGCGCACGAGGTATTCGTCGTAGCGGAAGGTGGTCTTCTGGCGCATCACGAACGGCTGGAGCGCGTAGGTCTCCATTGCGCAGAAGAAGTTCTTGCCTGAAAGCACCCAGATTTTCCTTTCCCCTTCAAGGTACGTCTGGATGGACAGGCTGTGGAGCTTCACCCGCCTGCCGTGTATCTCGAAATAATAGTTCGAGGCAAAGCGAAGGCCCGAGCTGTTGCCAAACGGCTTGCCCGTGAAAACGTCAAGAGCCGCGCCGTTGCCGAACTGCAGCCGCACCCAGTTCCACGGGGCAAGCGGCATGGTCGCCACCACTTTCTGCAAATACGCCTTGCCGGACAGTTTCTTGCCCTCAAGCACGCCGTCAAACTCGAAATAGTAGTTTATCATCGCCGCGCCGAAGCGCGGGGCAACGGGATTTGCGAGTATGTGCACCATTTCATGGTGCTTGCCCTCCGACGGGTGGTAGGCGCGCGCGGTGAAAATCTTCTTCCCGCCCTTCACAAGCTCCACGTCGAAATGGGGATATTTTCCCGATATCGTGATTTTGCTTCCCCCGTCCCTCGCCTCAAGCAGGTTTTTCTCCCTGCCCTTTTCCAGCCGCACGCGCGCGGATGAATCGAATATCACCTGCTTGCCATTGGAGGACTGCAGCCAGCAGACTGCGGCGCACACCACGCCCTGCTGCGCGTTCCCCTCGGGCACGGCGACGCCGTTCACGAGCACCGGGTCAACCGAGCGCCCCATGGTGAGTATCACCTGCTCCTCGCGCGGCGGGGCGCAGAAATGCAGGAACCAGTATTCCTTGCCCATGGAAGGCAAGTCCTCTATCTCGAAGAAAAGCTCGTCGGGGGTAGGGTATTTTTTCGACTCGAACAGGCGCGAGAACTCGGACAGCTTGGAGTTGAGCTGGCCCGTTTTCTTCTTCCATTCCGGGCCAAGCCTGAAATTGCGCAGCTTGGAAAGTGTGCGGTTGGGCATGGCAATCAAAGCAGCTTCAGCGGCAACTTTAATTAACGTTTGGCACCCCACTAACAGATGACGGGGGAATGGGCTAACCTGGTATGCTACTAGGTTTGGGACCTAGTGATTCGAGTTCAAATCTCGATTCCCCCATTTTGCAATCATATCTCGTTTTGGTGCAAACATGAAATACGGAAACTCGGAATTGCGCGGGAAATTCGTGCTTGGCCCCATGGCGGCATACACCGACATTGCGTTCAGGCTTCTTTGCAGGCGCGCGGGCGCGGCGATGTGCTTCACCGAGTTTGCAAATGCAGAAGCCATCAGCCGGGACGGGAAGAATACCGGCGCGCTTCTCCGGACGTGCAATGAGGAGATGCCCGTCGGCATACAGATATTCGGCGCAACGCCCGAGGCGATGGGAAAGGCTGCGGCAACAATAAGCGCGCGCGTGCAGGGCGGGGAGCTGTTTGCCTCGTGCATAGACATCAACTTCGGCTGCCCGGCAGGGAGCGTAATCCGCGCGGGCGCGGGAAGCGCGCTTTTGAAAAGCCCGGAGAGGATGCGCGCGATTGCCGAGGCGTGCGTGGAGCGCTCGGAAATCCCTGTGACCGCAAAGATACGGGCGGGGTGGAAAAGCGACAGCGCAGTGGAGCTTGCAAAAATGCTGGAAAGCGCCGGAGTGTCGGGCATCACGGTGCACTGGAGGACTGCGACAGAGGGGAGGAAAAGGCAGGGCGGCTGGGAAGCGCTGCGCGAGGTCAAGGGGGCGGTGGGCATCCCGGTGATTGGCAATGGCGGCGCGTCCACCCCTGAAAAGGCAGTGCGGTTCCTTGACGAGACGGGCTGCGATGCGGTGATGATTGCGTCGGCGGCACTGGGCAACCCGCACATTTTTTCGCAGGCGAACGATTTGCTGGAAAAGGGGAGATACAAAGAAACGCTTTGGGGCGAAAAGCGCGCATCGTTCCTGGAATACTGCTCGCTCGCCCAGAAATACGAGGTTGCAACGCCCAAGAGGATGCGCGCGCAGGCAATCGAATGGGTCACGGGCTTCAACGGCGTGAAAGAGGCAAGGAAAAGGCTCAACGCGGCAAAAACAGGCCAGGAGATTGAAGGGATAGTGTCGGGGTTCGAGCCCTCAACAGTTCAGGCTAACCAGACATGATGGGACAGGCGCCCGCTCACTCAAGGTCGTCGGACATGAAGGAAAAGTCCGCATGCTCGAACTTCTCGTGCAGCTTTTTCCTCTCCACTGCGTCGGCAGGCTCGTCTATCACCTTGCCAATGCCAGTGAACATGCCATACCATCCGGCAGGGACCAGCAATATCGTGATGACATGGTAGAAGATGCTTTCATAGGTCAGGTAGAAATAGAAGTACGTGTCGAGAAGCAGTATGAGGAACCCCACGAGCATGTAAAAATATCCCCTGGTTTTTGTCTTTTTTATTGCGTCCGATTCGCGCCTAACCATGAATGCGAACTGCTCGCGCAGCCTCTTTTTTATGAGCGCCTCGGCCTTCAGGTCGCGCTCGGCTGAAGGGATGGTGAAGTGCACCTCGAACCCGCCGTGCTTGCTTTCCATGTAGCGGCGGCTCATCTCCTTCAGGAAGTCCTCGGACATCTCGCGCTGGGAATAGGGGCGCGGGTCGAAGTCCGAGAATATGTCGTCGTAGGTGTCCAGCGTGATTGCGATGTCGCGGAGGGCGCCTGCGTTTTCAATCGGCTTTTCCATGGCGCATTCAGGGGATGCAAAGGATAAAAATGTGCCGCATGCGGCGCCAAGGCGGGGCTCTGCAGAAAAATTGCGCGGGAGGCGAGAGAAAAAAGCCGGGGCGGGAAAAAAATGGCGCTGGCCGTGCTCGGCTCAGCTTGGGCGCTTCCTCACGAGCAGGAGAGTCGCGCCCATCCTTTTCTCGAAAAAGCCGAGCGAGAGATAGAGGCCGGAGGCCGTGTTGAGCGCGCGCACCTTGAGGTACGTCATGCGCGCGCCGTGCCTGTCGGCGTAGGAAAGGGCCTCGCGCATCAGGGCGGTGCCGAACCCGTGCTCGCGGTAGTGCGCAAGCACGCCGAGGCCGGAGATGTAGCACCTGTCCTCGCGCATGCGCAGGTGGCAAAAGCCTATGGGCATGCCGCTGCGCTCGGCTATGAAAAACACGTCGTCGGGCAGGTTCCTGAAAATGGCATTGGGGAAAAGCACCGAGGTCATTTCCTCGATTGCGTCCATGTCCGCCTTCCTCGCGCGCCTGATGGAAAAGATTGTTGAGCTGCCAGCCGCGCCCGTTCCATTTTCCAAAGCCAAGGAACCACTTCAAAGGGTGATGAACTCCACGTCTATGCTTTCCCCTATGGTTATTTCCGCGCCGCGCATCTTTTCAGCAGGCCCGAGCTTCACCACAAGCGTCTCGCCGAGTATTTCCCTGCCCTCGTGCTCGTGCACGTGCCCGCAGATGAGGAGTATGGGGCGTTTTTCTTCCACCATCTTCCGCACCGCCTTGCTGCCCACGTGCATGCCGTTCCCCACCTCGTCAAAAAGCCCGTAGGGCGGCGGATGGGAAAGCACTATTGAAAACTCGTCCACGCCCGCGCGCGCAAGGGCGGATGCTATTTCCTCCTCGCTGTACTCGGAAGGGGTGCCAAACGGGGTTGGGTTTGAGCCGCCCAGGCCGACCAGGTTCCAGTCGCCAAGCTTCACCTTCCTGCCGTGCACGAGAACGCCCATTTCGCGCATGCAAGCGGCCACGTCGGGGGTGTCCATGTTGCCGTGCACCGCGAATGCGCGCGGGAAAAGGGAGAGCGCCTCCTTTGCGTATGAAACAGGCCCGCGGTCGGTGATGTCGCCGCAGAAAAGCACCGCGTCGTATTTTTTGCGGGACGCTATCGCGCGCAGGCGGTCAAGCAAATCCTCGCTGGCATGGAGGTCGGAGAGTGCAAGAAGCTTCATGTGAAAACCTCAACTGGATTCTACGCCTTTGCGGATGCGTGGCGCGCCTGGCTTTGCGTGCGGCTGCGCGCCACCTGCCCGTTGCGCATTGCACGCCGGGCGTGCGTTTGCGAAAAACATTGCATGGCAGCGCGCTGGCAGCCGGCAATGAATTCGACCGAAGGCGCCCGCCGCAAGCGGCGGGGTATCATCGCCATTCGGTCGAAATGTTGCCAGTTGGGTCCCGCCGCAAGCGGCGGGTATCGCCCAACTGGCAATGAATCAGTGCCGCCTTTGCTGGAAATCCCTGCTGTTGCCCTGCGGCTTCCCTGCCTCGACTGCGCCTTGCCTTGCCATTATGCGCTTCACCTGGGCCTCGAACTGCACCTTGAGCTTTTCCGCGATGAAATTGTGCGAAAGCGCATCCGCCTTCGCCGCAATCGTCAGCTTGGCGGCAAGCGCGCGGGAAATCTTCCCCCGCACTTTCTTCGGCGCCATGCCGATGGCAGGGTGCTGGAAAATGAGCCCGTGCTTGGGCGGCCGGCTGCCCGACTTCAGGTGCTTGAACAGCGCCTTCTCGGCGCCGAGCACCTGGATGGTGCTTGCCGGGAACATCGCCATCCTCTGCAACCCTCCGGACTGCGCCACGAGCTTTGCCGCAAGCTCCGGGCCTGCGAGGTGCGACATGTTGGGGCAAATCTCGCGCGCGATTTTCGCCTCGTAAGCCTCTATGCCGTCCCGTAGCGCCCACATCGCCTTCACCTGGAGCGCGAGCGAGCGTGCCTGCAGGATGTCTTCTTCCGACAGCACCGTGCCCATGGATGCGCGCGCCTTGTCCGCGATGGACTGCGCCTGCGGGCCGAAGACCGGCGTGAGCTTTGCCATGTCCGGCGCCATCCTGTCAATCGCAAGCACGCCTTCCACGTACTTTGCGTTGTCGGGCGTGCGGAATTCCGGGAAGTGCATGCCGTACCATTCGGTGAGCCTCTCGAACAGCAGGTTCGAGCTCTTGTTGAGCTCGTCCACCGCCGAGACGGACTGTATGAGAAGATTGTCGCGGGATGAGACCGCGATTGTTACCTTCTTTTTTGCCCTCTTGAAAAACTCGTCGCGCGATTGCATTGGTGACATGATACCATCTCCGATAATTTGCTCCCGAGGTATTATCCTCAAAACGTTTATAGAGCTTCGCGGCAAGAAAACATCCATGAAGGGCAAGGAACAATCATTTCCCAAGGCAGAGAGGCTGATGGACGTTGCAATCAGGCGCTCCTTTGTCATCCCGTCGTCAGAGATATACGGCTCGCCGGCGGGCTTTTACGATTACGGGCCTGTCGGCTGCGCGATAAAGCACAGGCTTGAAAACCTCTGGAGAAGCGACATGCTGCAAAAGGAGGGGTTCCACGAGATTGAGACGTCCGTCGTTCTCCCCGAGGCGGTGCTCAAGGCGTCGGGGCACGCGGAGAACTTCTCAGACCCCATCGTCTCGTGCAAGAAATGCGGCTCGCGCTTCAGGGCGGACCACCTTGTCGCCGAAAACCCGGAATTCGCCGCGTCCGGGGCAAAATCGGACGGCATGCCCTCGCAGGAGATTTCGGATGCAATCAGGAAATACAGGATAACGTGCCCGAACGACAAGGGAGAGCTTGGCGAGGTCGGGCGCTTCAACATGATGTTCAGGACGGCGATTGGCGCAGGGGACGAGCGCGTGGCATACTGCCGCCCGGAGACCGCGCAGGGGATTTTCCTCGATTTTTCGCGGATTGTGAGGAATTACGGCAGTAGGCTCCCCATCGGCATCGGGCAGGTGGGCCGCTCTTTTAGGAACGAGATTTCCCCGCGCCAGGGATTGGTGCGCATGAGGGAATTCACCCAGATGGAGCTGGAATATTTCTTCAACCCCGAAAAGCAGTCGCACCAGAAATTCGAAAGCCTGAAAAACGAGAAGCTCGTCTTCGAGATGGAGGACGGCTCAGTGCGCGAGCTTTCGCTTGAGCAGTCCCTGTCGGAGGGGGTTGTGCCCAACGGGATAATGGCGTATTTCCTCTGGAAGCAGGAGCAGCTTTACCTTGCGGCGGGCATCCAGCGCGGGAAATTCCGCTTCAGGAAAATCCCGAAAAACGACACGCCGCACTATTCGCGCGGCAACATTGACCTGGTAGTGGAGACGTCGTACGGGTGGATTGAGACGACGGGCACGGCTTACAGGACAGATTACGACCTTGCCTCGCACGCAAAGGCTTCCGGCGCCGACCTGTCGGTGTTCGTGGAGGAGGAAAAGAGGAAAGTGGTTCCGCACGTCGTCGAGCCTTCCATGGGCGTGGACAGGATGTTCTGGTGCGTGCTGGAGCATGCCTTCAGGGAAAAAAGCCCGGGGAAGGATTGGGAGTGGTTTGACTTCCCGCCCGCAATCGCGCCTTACCACGCCTGGATTTTCCCGCTCATGCGGAAGGACGGGATGGAGGAGAAGGCGCGCGAGGTGGAGGCGCTGCTGCGCGAGGGCGGGCTCACTGTATATTGCCAGGAATCGGGGAGCATCGGCAAGCGCTACGCGCGCGCGGACGAGATAGGCGTGCCCTACTGCGTAACGGTGGATTACGACACGCTCAAGGACGGCACTGTTACATTGCGCTTCAGGAACGACGGGAAGCAGGTGCGCCTGAAGGTCGGGGAGCTTGCGGAAAAGATATCTTCTTTTGCAAAGGAAGGCAAAGTCTCGGCTGAGGCTTTGGCTGAATCGGGCGCAGCCCAATAAGAAGGGAAAGCGGCTGGTGGCTTGGCCTGAAATTCGGCAAAGCCAAATGGGAAGAAAAAAAAGCACTGGCTTGGGCACAAGCGCAACTTGGCTAGTTGGCTAGTAGCCTTCGCAGGAAATTATCCCCTGGTCGGCGTAAATCATCTGCAGCACCGGCTGCGCGACCACCACTATGAGGATGGCGATGAGCGCGCCCGTAAGGCATGCAGTCGCCCATACGTTCGCACGTGCGCGCGTCTCCGCGCCGAGTATCTGCCCCGCGGCGTATATCACGCCGGCAAGCACCAGCATCATCATCGCCACTACCGGAAGCATGGACTTCAGGCTCACACAGAGCTGCGAAACCGCGTTTTGCACGGAGAAGAGGATGCTTGTCGAGCAGAGAAGCATCGCGGCTGACGCAAGGAGCGCGAATGCAATGAGCTTGAGCTTCATGGATGCACCTTTTGACATTGGCGGGGAAAACGATAAAAACGCCTTGGGCGCCCCGCCCCGCGCTTCCCCTGGCGGCGTGATGGACGAGGTATAAATAATAGTGTTTATAAATGCACCTATGTGTTATGCTTCCGCCAAGGGGAATGAAAAAGAAAAAAATCGCCGGGGGGGAGATTGGTTCCCCAATGATTTACGCCCCAAACACGTTCGCCGTTCTTTGGGGGGTAAACCCTAGACCCCTTTCTTTCTAAGAAAGGGGGCTTGGGATTGAACTCCCGAGTAGGTTTCCCCACAACAGGTTAGCAACCTGCCGCACTGGACCGGGCTATGCGACCCCAGCTGATTGTCTTGCCCGCCCTTTTAGGAATGACGCAGGCTTTTATTCCTTTGCCGGATAATACCCGAAAGGGAAAACCGCGCGTTTGCACGGTTTGGCGAATTGTCGGGCCAATTGCCCGAAAACCAGGTGTGAAAATGTACAACAACTACCTTTCATGTGAAGTGTGCAAGGCCGAGCTTACGCGCGAAAACCAGAAGCAGAAGCTGGACGGCGAGGGCTACACGCACAACTACTGCGCAAAATGCTATGCTGAAAAATACCCGAAGTAGGCGGATTTTCCATGGGAAAAAAGTCAAAATCCAGCGTCGCAGCCACAACGCCCCAAAAGGACAAAGGCGGCTGGAAAGGGAAAGCCTATGGCTTGGCGGAAAAATTCGAACAGATTGTGAATGCCGCAGCGGCGCCATTGCCATCGGGCAGGATAAGGCTCTGGCTCGCCGGATTTTTCCACCCCGAGGAAACCTATGAAAAAGTGGAGAATGACGCCACTTTGGTCGGGCTTGCCGGGAATCTCCTGCTTTTTTACATCGCCTACTCCCTGATTTTCTTCCTGTTCATGCTCGCATTCACGTCAATCCTCTCGGCTGAGGATTTGCTGGCGATGGGGCTGCAGAAAAGCCCGGATGTCGCCCAAATCGCGATTGGCTCGCTCGTGGTAAGCCCGATTGTAAGCACGCTCATGGCGCTGGTTGCATTTGCCGCCGTCTTCGTGCCATCGCGCATCCTGGGCGGGAAGGGGACTTATGTGAAGCAGGCGAACTCGATGGCGCTTGTGCTTTGCGGCAGCAACACGCTGCTTCTCGCATTGATGTGCATTGCGTTCGCCATTTTCACGCCATCCTTCATCCTGCGCGATTCCGTGTTTGCAGGGACAGTTGCCTCGCTTGCGGCGGTGATTGTGAGCCTGCCGGTGCTCTTGATTTGCATCGCAGTGCTGCTGTACTCGGTATACGCGTATTACCTGGTGGCGAAAAAAGCCCACGGGCTTTCCGCCATGAAGGCATCTGGCGCGATGGCGATTGCAGTCGTGCTGATTTTGGCATTGGATGCGGTGGCCAATATTGTTTTTAGAAACTGATGAAAACGGGGTGTTTTGATGGCTGTGAAAAAAAAGGCGCGTCCTGCCAAGCAGGAGAAGATAGAGAGCGGGAATGACTCGCTTGCACAGGTGGAGGGAGCCGCAATGGGCGCGGCAGGCTCGCTGGGCATCGGGCGGTTCAAGACGTGGCTGTACGCATACTTCCACCCGTACCAGGCCTGCGGGAAGGAAAAGAAAAATGCAAAACTTGGAAGCACAGCCGCCACATTTGCTCTTGCCGGGCTTGTGCAGGCAGCGGTCTTGGTAATCGTAATAGCGCTTATGCTTGCGTTTTCACTGCGCACCGGGATTTCGTTCACTGTCACAGTGGCAATCGTGATGCTGATTGCATACCCGATAGCGTGCGTGATCGGCGGATTTGCCATGTCGGCACTGTACTTCATAGTGGCAAAGTTGCTGGGCGGCAAGGGCAGCTTCACGGAACAGGCATATTGCATGGCGCTTGTGAGCGGAGGCGTGATACTCATGATGGCGCCCTTCAACGTCCTGCAGATAATCCCCATGATTGGCTGGATATTCAGCCTGCTTGGGCTCGCAGTTACGTTATACGGAATAGTGAGCCAATACCGCATGATAAGCGCGGTGCATTCGCTTTCACAGCTGAGGGCGATTGTGGTGCTGGTGGTCCCCCTGTTCATTATAATGGCGCTCCTGCTCGTTTTTGTCGGCGTAGCAGCCATTGCAGCGCTAGGGGCGTATGGAACCACGCTCCAGGTGCAGTAAGCGCGCCTGTTTCTCCTTTTTTATTTTCTTTATTTGTTTTCTTTTTTTTCTTCCCTTTTCCAAAAGCAGCGCCAGCAAGGATGATAAATTGTGGCAGGATTTCCGGCGGGCCTTGGGAGGAACAGGCAGTATACGCACCGCTGCTCAGTCTTGTATCTTCCCAGCACGGGACAGAATGCGTAGGGCTGCTCCTTCCGGCCTGACCCGATTGGCACTATGAACCGTCCGGAAAGGCAAAACGTCGACGCTTAAGGCACGGGCTTATCCGCTCCCGTCCAAAACACGCGCATTTTCCTCGCGGAAAATGCGTGTCCGTTTTGCTTGCGCAAAACGTCCATCACCGGACATTCGGTCTCGCCAAAGGGGGTTTGCGATAAGGGAGGCCCCTACCCTCCCGACCTATCCTGCCGTCTATTTTCCTGAAAGAAGCCCCTTATATAACTAACTATTATTTGCATCGCATGACGCGCCGGCCGATTACTTGTACCTTAGGAACGCCCCTATCCCATAGAAGCTGCCGAGGAACTGCGCGCCTTCCGCGGTGTCTGGCGAGACCACGAAGATGTCAATGCCCTGCTTGTCCGCAAGCTCGATGAGGTCGTCCACCAGGGAGATTTCGGATTCCACCTTGACGGTGCCGCCGATTGCCTTTATCTTCTCCTGAAGGTCGAACGGGTTTTTCGAGGTGACATTTTGCGCCTCGCCCGTGGTGGTGTCCACAAGCTTTGCGCGCTTGTAGGTTATGCCCTCGGAAATGAGGAGCTGGGAGGCCTGCTTGGACTCGAGCGCGGCGCGCACCTCTTTCTCCCCGTAGGTGGCAAGCCCGCCCGCCACCACCTCCTTTATGAACCTCTCGATAATCACGCGCTCCTGTATCGCCTGCTGCTCCGCGAGGATGTCGGTTGACTTCGCCATGACCTCGCGCACGCCGTACTCGTCTGTGTAGCCGGTGTCCACCACGCCCATTATTTTTATCTGGTAGTTGAACGGGGACATTTTCACGAAGTCGAACTTCGCGGGCCCGGGGCCGCCGACAATCACGCCCTTCACCGTGTTCACGAAATAGCGGTCCATGCATTCGCCGATGCGCTTGTAGTAAAGCTCGATGGATTCCTCGATGAGGCGCTCGTACCTGCGCGCCGACTGCCCGCCTTTGCGGATTTTCGCATGCGCAGTCGAGTTGAGCCTGTGGAGTATGCGGGTGTTGGTGCCGCGCAGCTCAGCAAACGTGCACTCCCTGCCGTCGAGCACGACGATGCCGTAGGAGTCCTTCACTTCCAGCGTGCGCTCCAGGGGCTCTAGGAAAAAGCGCGAGTCGCAGCGGTAAATCTGCACGGATATCGGGTCGGGGGGATAGATTGTGAAAAGCTCGATGTCCACCTTTGCCGGATTTTCTGAAACGTTCCCGCAGAAAATCGCCACGCCGGACTTCGGGGCGACGTTGCCGTAGCTTTTGAGGTGGTGGAGAAGCCTTTCAAGCGCGTCAACGACGTTCTTCCTTGTGCTCTTGCTCTTGATGTTGGACGCCTGCCCCGCCTCGCCGCGCAATTTGTTAGAGGTCTCGTGTATCGCCTGCTCCGAGGGGATGTAGACCGAGATGAGCTCGGTGCCGCTCCCCTTCATTGCCTTGAGGTGCGCGAGCTGCTTCTTCAGTTCGTACTTGAGTTTCGTCTTTTCTTCCATGGACATGACCTTCAGCGACTAAGCTGGTGTGGAGGGGGAATAAAAAAGGGGCGGGTTGATGGCTGGAAACTGCCCCGCGCGGGCTATGCCAGCCGCTTGCCGTCCTTGTCCATGGCGACAAGCTTGACGTCGAATTCCTTCCTGAAATAGCCCATGAGCGGGTCGTTGAGTATGCGCTCCTGCATCTTCTCGGCTTCCTTGAGGTCCCTGCCCATCACAATCCATGTGCGGAGGCCAAGATGCTTCACGCCGTAGAAAAAGCCGGCGTTCTTGTACGGGCCGAACGTCTTGAAGTAATCGGGCACGTTCATGCTCCCTATCGCGAACACCTGCCCGACGTTGTACTTGTCCATGCCGAAAAAGTATTTCATGCCGAGCGCGCGCGCCTGCTGTATGGATGAATGGTGGAACATCCCGAGCGCAGGGGCCTGCTTCTTGGTGTGGGAGTCGTCCTGGACATGCCCGCTTTTCCTCACCTTGTCATACACGAGGTCAAGGAACGTGTTGAGGTGCGTGTTGCCGTCCACCCTGTAATATTCGTTCGTGTGGTAATTCTTCACGCCCGCAGTCAGCGTTATCTTGAGGTTCTCGAACGTGGGGTCGGCGTCAAGGGACTGGCGGAGTATTTTCTTCTGCTCGTATGCGTGCGTGCACAGGTTCACTATGCTTTTCACCCAGTTGCCCGCGATTGTCCCGTTGTGGCCATATGCATCCCGCATCAGGGTCTCGACGTCCTCCTCTGTCTCTATCCTTATCTGGTGGCGCTTGCCGCGAAGCCCGTATTCGAGGACCGCCCTCTTGGCAAGCAGCATGCCCTCCATTTCCAGCGCGACTTCCTGCGCGTGAATCATTCCGCAGTTGAAAAGCGCGTCCTCCACCTCGATGTCATGATAGCTCCGGGTCGAGTGCAACCTGCCCTTTTTCAGCATCACGTTGCCGTGCGCGGTCAGGTGCACGAAGATGTCAATTGGGATGCCTGCCTTGTAGTATGGGAAATATTCGCGCATCTTTTCCTGGATGTGGGATTTTATCTCGTCTATGATGCCCGACGTCACAAAGGTGCCTGCAACCGACATCCTCTGGAAGTCGACCAGCGTCCCCTCCTTCAGCTCCTCCTCGCGCTGCTCATCAAGCGCACGGTAGAAAGCCGCCGAGACGTCCCTCGCGTCGGCGCAGCCCACCACTATGTGGAGCTCGACCTTCCTGATATTGGGTTGCGCCGCGTTGCCGCCGCCATTTTCATTTTGCACGGTGCCGTTTTCCATCAGTTCACCTTTTGCATGGCAAATTAATCCAGGCTGGCCTGGTTTTATCCAGATTAGCCTGCCCACACAGATTATATACTATATATCCCAGAAAAGGATTAAAAAAGCCGCATGCAGGCGTTTGGCACAGCCAAAGTGAAAACAGAACAAGGCCCCACTCGGATGGAAATGGGTGCGCCGGCCCGGGCTTAAGCACCCTTTATATAGCTTTTCCTAATGATGTTAATTACATAAGCCTTAGGCGTAGGGCGTATGGTGACTTGGATGACACTAGAATTTCTATCCCTAAATGCACTGCCAATCTCCATCGCATGTTTCATCGCCGGGGCGCTGCTGTCGCTTCTCCTTTCGCGCAAGCCGGGCCTTTGCACGGCTGTTGGTTTCGGGTTCGCGCTCATAGGCAGCCTCTTTGCGATGGCGGCGGGAGTGTCCGCCCTTTTGGGGGCAGAAACGGGCGCCATCACGCTTGCCTCGCTTGACTATGTCGGCTCGCTTTCCATAAGCATGGACGCGCTCTCCGGCTTTTTCGTCGCCTTCATCGCATTCGTGGGAATCGCCACGTCAATATATTCGATGAGCTACGTCGGGGAATATGCCAGGAAAGGGTACAGCCTCGGGCGCTTCGGCTTCCTCTACAACATTTTCGTCCTGTCCATGCTTCTCGTGGCATCGGCGCAGAACGCCCTGCTCTTCCTGGTGCTTTGGGAAATCATGGCGCTAAGCTCGTACTTCCTCGTGACCTATGAGCACAAGGAAAAGAGCGTGCAGTCCGCCGGCTTCATCTACCTGCTCATCGCCCACGTCGGGGCGGTTGCGCTCACCCTGATGTTCCTCGTGCTGGCGTCCGGCTCAGGCTCCATGGACTTTGCGTCCTTCCACCTTGCATCCTACTCGCCCTTCCTTGCAGGCGCGATTTTCCTGCTTGCGCTTTTCGGCTTTGGCTCGAAATGCGGCATCATACCGCTCCACATCTGGCTGCCCCTTGCGCACCCGCAGGCGCCAAGCAACATCTCGGCGCTGATGTCGGGCGTGATGCTCAAGACGGCGATATACGGCATCGTGCGCGTGCTTTTCGATTTCCTGGGGGTTGCCAACGGCGCAGAGCTTTGGTGGGGCCTGCTCATACTTGCGCTCGGGATGGTTTCCTCAATCTTCGGCGTGCTCTATTCGCTCCTTGAACACGACATCAAGAGGCTGCTCGCCTACCACAGCATAGAGAACATCGGCATCATATTCATAGGCATCGGCGCATCTGTGCTTTTCTCGTGGGCGCACCAGCCCGCGCTTGCAGCGCTCGCGCTTTTCGCGGCGCTCTACCATACACTCAACCATGCGATTTTCAAGAGCCTGCTCTTCCTCGGCGCAGGCAGCATAATCCACGCCACGCACGAGAGGAACATTGACGAGCTTGGCGGCCTGGCAAAGCACATGCCGTTCACGGCCGTGTTGTTTTTCCTTGGCGCGGCATCCATCGCGGCAATCCCGCCCCTGAACGGGTTTGCAAGCGAGATGCTCACTTTCCAGGCGATGCTGGGCGGAATCGCCCCCGGAGCCGGGAGCTTCAACTTCACCTCGCTCACGCTGGCAATCGCCGTCCTCGCCCTTGCCCTGACAAGCGCGCTTGCGGTGGGCGCGTTCGTGAAGGCGTTCGGGATACCTTTCCTCGGGCAGCCGCGCACAAAGCACGCCGAGCACCCGCACGAGGCGCCAAGGGCGATGCTTGCCGGAATGGCAATCCTTGCGCTCGGCTGCATCGCGGCGGGAATATTCCCATCCACGCTTGCGCAGGCATCGTCAGGCATCCTGGAAAGCCTGCACTTCAAGGGCGCGTACGAGGCGGTCGTCCCGGCGGCAGCCGCGCTGCCCAACATGGCAGTACTGTTCCTGCTCCTGGCCGGCTCTGCCCTGATTGCCTGGCTATTGCAGCGCGCGGCGGGGAAAAGGCACAGCCATGTCGGCGAGACGTGGGGCTGCGGCTTCCCGGACGGGACTCCGCACATGCAATACTCCGCATCGGGATTTGCAATGCCCGTCACCAAGGCGCTGGACGCGTGGCTCAACCCGCTGGAGCAGCAGGCTTCCTACGGCCCTGCCATTTTCGACAGGTACATCTACGCGCCGATTTCAAACGCTTACCAATACATTGCCCCGCACTCCGCGATATTCAACACGGGCAGGCTGAACGATTACCTGATGTACCTGATATTGACGCTCGCCATAGTATTGGCGTATGCGATTTTGTGATTCTATGCTTGAAGGATTTTTCACCCCCATCATGGCAGTCCTGCAGGTTGCGTTCGCGCTCCTGCTGTCCCCCCTGCTGATAGGCATAATGCGCAAGGTGAAGGCGCGCTTCCAGGGAAGGGTTGGAAGCCCGGTCATCCAGCCGTACATTGACCTTGCCAAGCTGCTCTCCAAGGGCACCACCAGAAGTTCGGTGACTTCGTTCGTGTTTGCCATCGCCCCTGTTGCGGGCTTTGCGTCCATTGCGATTGCCGCTCTCATGCTCCCCCTGCTTTCCCCGTCGCCCGTATTGGCGGCAGGCATAATCGTTTTCGTCTACCTTTTCTCCGTCGGCAGGTTCCTGACCGCGCTGTCCGGCCTTGATGCTGGCAGCGCATTCGGCGGCATGGGCTCGAGCAGGGAAATGCTGTATTCCATTTTCATAGAGCCTGCGCTGTTCGGCGTTGTCATTCTCATGGCAACCTCGGGCAGCCTGAATATCGCCCCGCTTGCATCAGACATGGCGTCCTGGCAGGCGTTGATTGCGACCCCTGCATACTGGCTCATCGCCATCTCGCTCTTCATCGCGATACTTGCTGAGACCGGGCGCCTGCCGTTCGACAACCCTGCGACGCACCTGGAGCTCACCATGGTGCATGAGGCGATGATACTTGAGAATTCCGGGCCCGGCCTTGCGCTCATAGAGTGGGCGAATGCAATCAAGATATTCCTGTTCTTCGCCTTCGCGGGCATATTGCTGCTGCCGGGCAGCCTGCAGGCAGGCATCTTCTGGCCGGCCATCCTTTTCGCATTCACCGCAGCGCTGTCGGTGTTCGTGGCATCGGTGGAGAGCATCAGCGCCAAGGTGCGCCTGTTCAAGGTCTCGGAGCTTTTGATATTCTCCATCCTGCTTGCGCTCCTGGCGTTCCTGACAAGGATAATCGCCATCAGCCCCGGCACGGACAGCTGGCTGCAGACCATGCTGGCGCTCGCCATGCTCCTCACGGCAATCTATTCCATATTCAGCCTCACGTTCCGCGACCGCATCAAGCTCTACATAGTGCAGAGCATCTGCCTCGTCGCCATCCTCCTGCAAATCATGCTCACGAACAATTCCGAAGGCATGAACTACCTGTTCCTGATGGCAATCGCCACCTTCAAGATAGCCATCATCCCGTTCGTCCTGTACAAGAGCACCTCGTGGGGCATGAAAATCATGCCGCTGCAGTTCTACCTCAGGTTCGGCGGGCCAAAGAAAAAATTCAAGCTCGACCTGGAAGGCGACCCGCTGTTCATGGGCGCGCCCATGACGACCTCCCGCGCGCTCGTGTATGCAGGCGTGCTGGTCACGCTTGCCTTCGCGGTCTCGTCCGTCCTTGGCGGCACCACGCTCATGCTGCCCATCGCGGTCTCGCTCGTGCTCATAGGCATGCTGATAATCGCATCCAAGACGCACCTGCTTCTGCAGCTGCTTGGCTTCCTGATGATGGAGAACGGGGTGGTGCTCCTCCCGTATGCGCTGCACGTCAACATGCCATTCATCGGCGAAGTCGTCACCCTGTTCGACCTGGTCGTCCTGGTGAGGATAACGCTGCTGCTGTCGTTCAAGATGAAGGAGACCCACGGCACGCTTGACACCAGGAAGCTCATCGAGCTGGTGGAAAAAAGGTGAACCTATGCTTGAACTCATCATCCTCCCTCCGCTGGCAGCCGGGTTGCTCGCGTTCATATTCCACCGCAGCCCTAAGCAGGTCGAGGCGATTGCATTCGTGGGCGCGCTGCTCGCGGCCCTCTTCGCGATATTGTCGGTGAACGCGTTCCTCGAGACAGAGGCGGGCTTCCAGGATTTCCACGGCTTGCTCTACATGGACGCGGTCTCCGGGCTTTTCACCTCCATTACCGCGGTGGTGGCATGCTTCATCTTCCTTTATTCCGTCGGCTACATCCGCCACGAGGTGAAGGAGGAGACCGTGGAGAGGGGGCAGATAGGGCTTTACTACGGGCTGCTTTCCCTTTTCCTGGCGGCCATGCTGACGGCAATCCTGGCCGCGCACCCTGTCGTGATGTGGGCTGCCATCGAGGCGACCACGCTTGCCTCGGTTTTCCTGATAAGCTTCTACCAGACATCAAGCTCGATTGAGGCGGCCTGGAAATTCTTCATCATCAACTCCGTCGGAATCCTGCTGGCGCTCGCCGGCATACTGTTCCTCATGTTCGCGCTCCTTCCGCCTGGCGCATCGTCGGGCAGCGACTGGAGCGGCCTCATGGCGGCCCATGAAGGGGCAAACCTGCTCTTCCTGAAGATAGCGTTCGCATTCATACTCGTGGGATTCGGGACCAAGGTGGGCCTTGTCCCGCTGCACGTATGGCTGCCTGACGCGCACAGCCAGGCGCCCACGCCGGTCAGCGCGATACTTTCCGGCCTGCTCCTCAACATAGCGTTCTACGGGATTGTGCGCTCGTACCAGGTGGTGGCGCCGTACGACTCCATGGTTCCGTTCGCATCGGGCCTCCTCATCGGCTTCGGCCTGCTCTCGCTCGCCATCGGCTCGCTGAGGATATATTTCCAGCACAACATCAAGCGCATGCTGGCGTACTCCAGCGTGGAAAACATGGGCATTGTCACGCTCGCGTTCGGGCTTGGCGGCCCGCTGGGGATACTTGCCTCGCTGTTCCACATGGCCAGCCACTCGCTTGCAAAGCCCCTGGCCTTCTTCGGGAGCGGGATACTTGCATTCGCATTCAAGACAAAGGAGATGCCGTACATCAGGGGCGCGGCGCAGATTGTCCCGCTGGTCGCCATACCGTTCGTGTTCATCGCGGCGGGCCTTGCGGGCAGCCCGCCGTTCGGCACGTTCCTGTCGGAGCTTGGCGTGATGGCGGTTTCCCTTTCAACCGGCCAGTGGCTGGTTGCCGCGCTGTTCATAATCTTCACCACAATCGCATTCGCCAGCCTGCTCTACAGGGTGTCGGCAATGGGCTTCGGGGAGGTGCCTGAAGGCACGGAAGCGTTCTCGCCGTCGCTTAGCATGATTGCGGCATTTGCCGGGCTGCTGGCGCTCACGGTATTCATGGGCGTGATGCCCCCATCCCAGTTCATGCACCTATTGGAGCTGGCAGTGCATGCAATCGCAGGTTGATGACATGGACGAGCAAACAAAACAATTCATCCGCGGCCTCGAGGCGTCGGTAAAGAAGGGGAGCCTGGGCGAGGTGCGCGAGCAGGGCGCCTGCATTTTCATCAGCGTGCTCCCGAAATACCTCATCCCCGCCTGCCGCGCCTGCCTGTCAAACGGCGCGGCGTTCGACTCGGCATTCGTTTCCCTGGCGGACCCTGCAAAAAAGGAATTCAACGCGTATTACCTTTTCCGGGCCGCATCGGCCCGCCGCATGGTGGTCGTTACTTCCAGGGGCGGCGCGTTTGACGCGCTTTCGGAAAGCGTGAACGCGGCGCTGTGGGACGAGCGGAAAATCCAGGACCTTACCGGCCTGAAATTGGCGGGCATGCCGGATTCAAGGCTGCTGCTGTTCCACCAGGAAAGCGGCGTGCCTTCAACGCACCCGCTTGGCGGCATGGCAGTAAAGCGCCAAAAGGAAGGGGCGTATCCCATTGCCGGCACAGGCGTGGAAGGCGAGTTCGAGGTTTCCGTGGGCCCGGTGCACGCAGGCATAATCGAGCCGGGCCACTTCAGGTTCCACGTTTCTGGCGAGAAGATAAACAAGATGGAGACGAGGATGTTTTACCTCCACCGCGGCATCGAGAAAAAGGCTGAAGGGCAGAAAGCCGACGCCGCCCTGCCCCTCATCGAGCAGATTTCCGGCGACGAGGTCGTCGCCAACTCGGTGGCGTACTGCCAGGCAGTGGAGCAGTCGCAGGGAATGTCCGTCCCGAAGCGCGCCGAGGCAATCCGCGCAATACTTATGGAACTGGAAAGGATTTACAGCCACCTTGCTGACCTTGGCGGCATGACCACGGACGTGGGATTCACCCTGCCTGCCTCGCGCTTCTCCGTCTTGAGGGAGGACATGATGAGGCTCAACGCGTCCATTTCCAGGAGCCGCTTCCTGCACGGCATGTGCGCGGTGGGCGGCGTGGCTGCGGACCTTGACGGCGCCAAAGCCGCAAACATCGCAAGCACGGTTGAAAGGATGCTCGACGGGCTTGAAACGCTCGAGCGCATGACATTCACTTCCTCGACTTTCCTTGACAGGGTGTTCCAGACAGGCACGGTGTCATGGGGCACTGCCAGGGACCTCTCGATTGTCGGCCCGCCAGCAAGGGCGTCGGGCCTGCGCACCGACCTGAGGAAAATGCTCCCGTATTCCGCCTATGCACAGCAGATTGCAGTCAATGAGATGGTCGAGAAGGAAGGCGGCGACGTGCTTTCCCGCTTCAGGGTCAAGCTTGCGGAAATAAAGGAATCCGCAAGGATTGTGCTTACGCTTGTTTCCCACATGCCATCTGGCGCATTGCAGGACAGGTCATTTGCAAGGAAGAGGCGCGCGGGCACCGGGTTTGGCTGGGCAGAGGCCCCGCGCGGCGGCTGCACCTTCCTCGTGGAATTGTCCGCAAACGGGGCAATCAGGCGCCTTGCCTGCCGCTCGGCGTCGTTTAGGAACTGGCGCGCGCTTGAGAAGGCGGTGGAGGGCAACATCATACCAGACTTCCCGCTTGTCAACAAAAGCTTCAACCTGTCCTATGCAGGCACAGACATGTAATATGGGGGATTGCCATGCTGCTCGAGAACCTTCGATTCATATTCGGCCGCAACTACACGGACGAGGTGTCGGCAAAATCGCCGGACCCGGCCATGCGCGAGGTCGCGCAGCTGCTCAAGGAGAGGCCGCGCTCGCCATTCGCGCGCTCCATCCAGGTGCGCATGGTGGACGCAGGCTCGCCGAACGACGTGGAGCTTGAGGAAGGGCTCATGATGTCCCCGCGCGTGGACGCCGAGCGGTTCGGGATACATTTCGTGGCGTCGCCCCGCCATGCGGACGTGCTCCTGGTGAGCGGGCCTGTTGCCAAGAACATGCAGATTGCGCTCATCAAGACATACGAGGCGATGGCAGAGCCGCGCGTGGTGGTCGCTGCAGGCGACGGCGCCTGCCTTGGATGGGAAGGGAAGGGCAACTACGCGCTCGCCGAGGGCACTGGGCGCGTGGAGGACGTGCTCCACGTTGACGTGAGGGTGCCAGGCAACCCGCCAACCCCGTACCAGCTCGTGGCAGGCCTGCTGAAGGCAGGCAAGGTGCTCGCGCAGAAAGGCGGGGAGCACAAGAAGTAGGTAACTGGCTTTTCGCGGCTGGGCATCACCCAACTGGCAAGGACAAAGTCTGCGGACAGACTTTGTCCGCATATGGAAATCCGATAGGATTTACATATACAAGGACAAATTTCCAGAGAAATTTGTCCGCATTCGTAAATTATCAAATTTACGAATACAATGAAAAACTTCCAGAGAAGTTTTTCAGCAGTGGAATTATAGAAATTCCACTACAATGAAAAATGAATATCTTCTTAGCGCATGCAGGGCGCGCAGACGGATGTGCTTTTGCTAATGCACATGGCAGGCACAGCCAGCAGCGCCGGGCAGTTTCGCCTTGCTTGCCGCATTCCTGAGCTCCGCAGGGGCAATCAGGCCCTGCCCCCCGTCCCTGTATGTAAGGGGAAGCCGGATGTTGAAATGCGAGGTGAAGAATCCGCCCAGGGAATCGTTCATTATGCGGGTGGACGCCATTTGCGCCTCGCGCTCCTGCTTGCACAGCACCGGCCATACGGGCTGGAGCTTGAGGTGCGTTATCCCGTAGAAATAGGACCCAAGCTGGTATGCCCCAAGCGGCCTGCGGTTCTGGTCCAGCATTGCGCTGCCGATTGCAAAAACCTGCCCCGCCGCATACTGGTCGCCTATGTAGAAATCAGCGACTGTTTTCCTGGCGTCCTGGAAATCGGACTTGTGCCAGCAGCCAATGAGCGGCTCCTGCTTGCTTACCCTTGCCGCGTAGTCCGAGGGCACGCCGCTTTCCCTCATGTTGGCATAGACATCGTCAAGGAATGTCTTGATGTGCGTGTTGCCGTCAACGCGCAGGTACTCGTTGGTTGCATAGTTCTGTATGCCAGCGGTGATGTGCACCCCGAGGTGGGAAATCACCGGGTCGTTGTCAAACGCCTCGCGCAGCTTGCCTTTCTGGTCGTTGGCATGTATGCGGAGGTCGTATATGGGTTTTATCCAGTTGACAATCGAGCCTCCGTTGAAGCCATAGAAATTCTTGAGAAGATCCTTTATCTTGGCCTCGGAGTCTATCCTGATGCTGGATTTGACTGAGTTCTTGAACTTGAGCGTGGGCTTGGCATCGAGGAGCAGCCTTTCCATTTCTTCCGCAACGATGTGCGCATTCATCATTCCGCAATTGAACGAGGAGCCAGGCACGACCTCGATGTCGTGCATGCTGTGCCTTTCGCGCACCGCGCCGTCTTTCAGGTGGGCGTCGCCATGCGCGTTGACGTGCACGAAAAACGTTATCTTGACGTCCTTGACGTCGTATTCGTAATATTCCCTGACTTTCTCGAAAATCTTGCTTTTTATTTCCGCAATCGTGCTCTGCGTCGCAAACGTGCCTGCCACGGACAGCCGCTCAACGTCCACCAGGATGCCATCGGCGCGGTATTTTTCAAGCATTTTTTTCATTGAGCCGAAATATGCCCCGGAAATGTCGCGCGCGTCCGAGCAGCCAAGGATTATGTGCACCTGGATTTCCCGCACGTCCTTCTCGACGATGGCAACTTTTTGGGATTGTGAGCCTGATTCATCTTCCATGCCAGCACCCCTATTATTTTATCTAAGCGCAAATGTTTTTCATCTGTTGTACATTGTGTTTATCCGTTGTGTAATTATTGGCAATAGGGTATTTAAACCCTCCGCCGCAGGCGACGAATTCCGCAACTACGGGCAGTTGATGGCTGCCGGAAGGCGCAAGCAGGAGTAAGCTGGTGGCTGCGCGCCCATATTCGCGGCATTGCGCGCCTTTCCCTAGGAGCGCCAGTCTATGCCGCTCCTGCCCATCCGATAAAACACGAGGATGGCAAGGAAAAGCACGCAGCCGAAAAGCGCGAGGCTTGCGGTTGCCTGCTGGGAGTAGATTATCACGGGCTTTGCGCACGCTGCCGCCACAGGCAGTGGCTTGCCAGCCGCCAGGCTAGTCTGGTTGGCAAGGGATGCGTCTATTTCGCGGCTGGAGGCGTCAAGCGCGGACGAGTAGGAAAACAGCCTGTAGGCGTCGGTTGCTGAAGCCAGCTTTTCCTTTGATGCGTAATATATGTAGGCGCCCTGCCCGAAGTAAATCTTGCCCCAAAGCGAGGTTGCCGTGCCGTTGGCAAGCGCGTCCGCGGCTGCCGAGAAGTTCTTGCCCCCCGCCTCGTCCGCAACAGCCTGCGTGGACTTGGCGTATGTTGCCTCGTAAATCGCCGCGCCATAGTCGCCCTCATCATAAGCTTCCAGCCCGGTTTGCAGGTGCGAGAAAGCGTCCGAGCTTAAAAATGACGACGAGGAAAGCGCGCTGTCCGCCTCGGAGAGCCTCTTGTCGGCAAGCTCCATAAGCACAGACTCGTTTATGGGCGTGCCGCCGATGTCGTCCGCCTGCGCGGCAAGCTCGCGCGAAATCCCGCACCATGAATAGGAATAGAGCAGGTCGCGCAGCGTGGAGTACCCTTCGCTGTCGGAGCGCATGGCAATGGTGCCGTTGAGCCTGTTCTGCGCCCAGATGCGCCTCAGGTCGGCGCCAGTTGCCCAGTGGAAGTTCTCCCTGGTCTTTTTCGGGACTGGCAAGGAGTCGAGGCACGCCTGCACGTCGGCAATGCTTCCGTTTATGTCCACCTCCGAATCCCCCATCCCAAGGTATTCCGCGTCCACGGAAAGGAGGAACGCCGAGTTTGCCGCCGTGAACGGGTAGCCCATCGCGATTTGCCTGCGGTACTTGGACAGCTCGTCGGAGAAATACTTTTCCGACTCGTTCGCCATGCCGCCCGATGCGCGCGCATGCGCGAGCGCGGATGCGACCGTATCATCAAGCGCATCCACAGTGTGCGTTGCCACAATCGAGAAGCGGGCGGTGTCGGCGTCGTATTGCTGCGAAGGGAGCGAGGACGGCATGGCATCGCTTTGCAGCGTGTAGTTCGAGCTGAAATTCTCCGAGTAGGAGGAGAAGAGCACGCGCTCCGCCTCGGAGAAGTTAGCCACTTCGATGGCGGCAAACCCGCCTTCGGACGAGACCGAGGAGAGCAGCAGGGACTCGTACATCATGAGCTTGGGGACAAGCATGTATTTCGCGCCGGATTCCTTTGCCGCAAGCGCCTTCTCGATTATGCCGCCCACCTCGCCCACGCTGCCCTCGGGCGAGATTGTGCCTGTCATCACCACGTCGCGGCGTATCGTCCTGTTGGAAATCGCAGCGTTCACCGCGGCGGACATTGCCCCGCCTGCGGACGGGCCGTCTATCCTGTTGCTGCCGAAGTCCCCACGCATGGAAAAGAACACGTCGCATTCGCTGCGGTTGATGCCGGACCGCGAGAATGCGTAGTCCACGGCAGCCTGCTCGGACTCCTGCGTGGAAAAGCCGGTGCGCGGGTCTATCGAGGTGTATATCCTGCCGGTGCCGGGCTTAACATCCACATGGAGCGTGAAGATGCCGCCGGAGTCCTCGCTCACCACGGCTGCCAGGGAAATCTCGCGCGACTCTGTTGGGCAGAGGGCGAATGGCATGGATGCCATTAGGAGCAGCAATAATAGGGGCACTTTCTTCATGGGCATAAACCGAAGAAAAACGATTTAAAGGCGCTTGCCCGCGGCGGGCGAGGGGTGCCGCCTGATTCAATTCGAACCGCTGCCGGAAACCTGCCGGTGCGCACTGCAACGCGGGCGGCGGGCTATGGGCGCTCAGAACTCAGCAAGGAGCTCCTTGTGCGCCTCGAAGTACTTGCGCGAAGGCTCGAGCTTTTTCGCAAGCGCCGAGGCTGTTGCGTTCTTCAGGTCCATGGGGTGCAGCTTCCCCGCAGCATAGGCGTCGCGAAGCTCGGAATATGTTGCGAATTCCACGTCGCCGCCGAATTTGGCGGGGCGCGTGATTGCCAGTGGCGCGCCGTTCCTCATGATGAAAACCTCGCACATCTCAAGCACGGGGTTGCTTTCCGCAGCCTTCTCCGGGCAGTAGGCGGACTTCACCTTGCGCGCGATTTCCGCCTCTGAATCATGTATGAATATGCACGAGTCCGGCTTGCTCTTGCTCATCTTGGACGATATCGCCAGGTCATCCGCGGCATTTTCCTCGAACCCCATTTTCTGCGGCCCCAAAAGCCCCATGAGCAGCCTGTGGTGCAGCGCAACCGGCTTTTGCCATTTGTGCCTGTCCGCGATTTCGCGCGCGAGCATGTGCACCTTGCGCTGGTCCATGCCTGCGTGCGCGATGTCCACACCCAGCATGTGGATGTCTGCGGCCTGCATGGCGGGATAGACAACTGAGGCGCAGTCCAGCGCGTCTTTCTGCGTCCTGCCCATGATGGTGGTGCACCGGAGCATCCTCTGCATGGTGGTGTCCTTTGATATTCGGAGCACATCCTTCCAGTAGTCGTTGCCGTAAGCCTCGCTTGCAAGCACGTATTTCACCTTGTCCTCGGTGAGCCCGAGCGAGATGAATGCCGACTTGAAGTATCCACGCGCGACTGACTGTATCCGGTCCAGGTCGCCGCCGAGCTTGCCGTTTATCCAGGCGTGGTAATCGGCAAGGAAAATTGTGGGCTTGATGCCTGCAGACATGAAGTCCTGGAGGAGAATGGAGGTGAGCAGCCCGCTTCCCAGGTGCACCTTTCCCGATATTTCAAACCCTATGTAGTGCTTGGGGTGCTCGTTCGTCTCGAAAAGCGCTTTCAGCTCCTCGCGCGTCACCACTTCCGCGATTGGCGCGCTGGAAACGAGGTCTATCTTGTGCTCAATGTCCATAGGTAAAGAAGGGTGAAAGAAGAATTAAAACGGTTTGTCTCAAAACTGCGCGCGCCGGTTCCTGCATTGCAGGTGCGCCTGCCTGCCTTGCCAAGAGGCAGGCAATTTGCCTTTCCTCCCCGGCTCCAGCGTGCAGCAGCCCTAGCCGAGCTTGCAGCTAGCGTTGAAGCTCTCATCCACATCTATTTCCGCGTGGTTCTCGAAGAACTGCGTGGAAGGCGCGCCGCTGCGCACAACGATGTATGGCGCTTCGCGGAGCTTTTTCTGCACGGTGTCGTACGTGAGCGTGTTGCTTCCGTTCGAGGCGGAATTCGCCGAGATGCAGCCGCTGTCGTCGCAGGCGTACGTGGTGATGGTTTTTGAGCCGAATAGCTGCCCGCCCACGATGTCCACCCCGCACTGGAACACTATCTTTGCAGACTCCTGGCTTGCGCCGCGCGCATCCATGAGGAGCGAGACGTTGCTTGCGCCAAGCACGCGCCCCACAAACGTGTCCATGTCGGAGGGCTTGTCGGCAGGCGGCATGAAGAATGCCACGTATGCCACGAGCGCGATGGCCGCGATTGCGAGCAGGGCAACCCCCGCCCGCCTGTCGCGCTCTGAGAGCTTTATCGAGGGGAACCCCGCCCCCTTGCCGGCGCCCGCAGCCGCTTGCTTCTCCGCGCCTGCCTCTTTCCCGCCCTTGCCTGCGGCGGCATGTGCGGCAGGCTGGCTGGCGTGAGCGCCCGGGCGCTTCTGGGTTGCGCCTTTCTTGTTTTCATTCTTCATAGGAATATCCCCTCGCTTTAGCCAAGCACGTTGGCTATGTCGCACATCGGCGTCTTGCCGTAATAGGCTGCGTTGCCCTTCACTATCGCCTGCTTCGTCACCACTGTTGTGAATGTTGGCGCGGAATTCTCCGAAGCGTATTGCAGGTCAAACACCGGCACGTCCGGGATGTTGTCAAGGCATGTTGACGGCGACAGCCCTGTGGTGGTGCTGTAGGTCACATTCAGCGTGCTGTTGGTCGGGTTGCCGGGGACCATGCGCGTGCAGGTCGTGCCGACATAGTACTTTATGGCGGTCTTGCCCAAAAGCTTCGCCTGCGAGGATATCTGGTCTGCGCAGGCGCGCATGTTGGTGATTGCCTCGTTCGATGCGCCGCCCTCATCCACGATTATCGCCACCTGGCTCGAGGACGTAACAGTCCCCATGAACTCGGTGAACGAGGTGAACTTCTCGGTGCCCAGAACGATTGAATAGAAGCCAACCGAGCCCACGATAAGCAGGAAGGTGAAGCCCAGGAGCGTGAGCACCCAGCCGGAAATCAGCAGCTTGCTCCTGAAGAAGTGCCTGAAGTGGTAGAAGACCGCGGCGAATATTATCACCGCGACTGCAAGGATTGAGAGGTCAACCGCAGCCACCACCAGCGGCGGCACGAATTTGGCAAAGCTCTGCCGCGTCTTGAATGAGACGGGCGTTATGCTGCTTGCAAGGGACATTGCCCCGTCCACCGTGGAGCGGGAGAACGCGTTCCCCAGGTCAAAGACGGATTCCTGCGCACTTTCCGAGGCAGCGACATATGCTTTTGCGTTGGATGAGAGCGACTCGAACTTGCCTGAAAGCGCAACGTACTGCGCTGACGTCATAGGGGGCGTGAATGCCGCGTCCAGCTTGTTCTTGTTCGAAGCGAGCGCATTGTATGCCTCCACAGACGAGCTGGAAAGCTTGTTCACGCGCCACTGCGCGCGGAGGATGTTGTCGCCCGCGTCGTCCTGGGAGTTTACTGCCCGAGAGTATGCCGAGGTGGAGTTGTTTATCATTCCTACAAGCGTCCTGCCGGAAGTTTCATATGAGGAGAGCAGCGAATCGAAGCCCGCAAAGTCGCGCTTGGAAAGCGCCATCTCGAGCTCGTCGCCCTTGGCGATGAAGTTGCCGGCGACCGAGACGAAACTGGTGTCGGAGACAAGCGCCATTGCCTCCACTGCCTGTGCCTTCAGGCCGCCGTATTTCGCCTTTGCCGATGCGAACTTGGGGGCGAACACGACCGCCTTTTCCTCCCCTTCGAGGAAGTTCACCCTTTCCTGGGTGGAGATTACGAGCTTGCTTATGGTTGCGTCAAGCGATGACAGGGGTGCCACCTTTTCCTTGAGCGCCGCAACCTTGCTCCTGCCGGATGTGAGCGAGGCATAGTCAAAGTGCGCCTCAGGGCAGATGCCAAGGCAATCGCGGCACGTGGTCGTTTCGGGGAAGCGCAGCTTGCTCTGCATTACCTCGTCCGCCGCAGTTTTCATGGCCACGAACGCCTCGTCAATTGAATTGAGAGACGCCACGGCGGTTGCAGCCGAGAAGGATGAATATGCCTGCTGGAACTTGGCATCGGCCGCATTGAGCTTGTCTATGCTTTTCTTGTATGCGAGGATGTGGGTGCCAAGCACGTCGGCCATGCAGCCGTCCGAGCCGGTTATGGTGCAGACGAGCGAGGCGGTCTGCATGCAGGTCGCCAGGTCATTGCAGGGCTTGTAGGAAAGGAATGTGCCGCTTGTGTAGCACGTCTTTTCCACCGGCCCGAATTTCGTCTTGTAGTTCCTGCTGGCATTGAAAGCGTCTTCGTATTTTTTCAGGTCCGACAAATCGGAAGCCGAGAGGTAGTACGTGTCGGTGTAATATTTTGTAAGAAGGGAGGTTATCTGCGCCTTTTCCGTGACTATCTGGTCGTTTTGCACAAGGATGGTTTCTTTTCCATTGACCATGACGAGCTTTGCAGCGCCGCTGTCCGATGCAAAGCTTACAGCCGTGACCTGCGACGCGCTTTCCCCGGAATAGAGGTAAGGCGCCATGGAGAAGTCGGCGAATGAATATGAACAGAGCAATACCAGGACTGCAAATACAACGGAAATGAACCTCATCGCAATTACCCCCTTGCACGCGCGCATGGCCATTTGGGCCGGTTGGTCGCCTTCTCGCGCGGCAGTTAATTCTGCCTGCCACAATTTATATAGGTTATAGCGACTTGCACGACGCGAAAGCTGGGCGGGAGCTGGAGAAATGACAAATTTTCAGAGAAGTTTTTCAGCCTGCTTTTTGCTTCAAGCAAAAAGGGACCGGTTTGGCGACCGACCAGGGCCTTGCCCTGGCGGTCCACTCGAATCGCAATTCGAGCCGGACCCATGGAAGTGGAACGGAAGTTCCACTAAGGGGCAAAAAATCCTGAGGTGCGGCTTTCGCCGCACCCAGTTAAAAAGAAAAAAGGGGGTAGAGGCACCCTTTCGGATGCCTCATTGATGCACTTACTGCCTCTTCACACCAGCAATGAACTGGTCTGCTGCAGCCATGGTGTCGCTTGCGGTCTTACCGGCAACCACTATCTTGTTGCCGATTTCCTTGACCACCACGCTGTCAACGTCAAAGTTGACGTTGCTGTCTGCGAGCGCCTCGGACGTCACTGTGTTGACTGCCGGGCCTCCGACTGTGATGGCTACTCCGCTTACAGCCTCGCTGTCAAGCATGACCATGCTTGAGGTCAGCTTGTAGGGCTGGGACACTTCGACTGATGCAGCGTTGTTCGGGCTGATCACTGCAGATACGCCAGTGGAGTCCACTGTGCACTGCGGCGTTCCGCTCGTACCAAGCACTGAGCAGCTTCCAGACGTTGCGTCGATGGCCTTGACCTTGACGGTCACGCCGCCGAACACCTTGCTCTCGCCCACGCCCATCACATAGTCATCAGCAGATGCTGCTGCGGACGATGTGTCTGCGTATGCGAACTGGAAGGTTGGCTGTCCAAGCTTCTTGGCTACCTTGAAGCTCGAATCAGAGGTTCCGACAGACAGCGTCTTCGAGCCCCTCTCGCTCACGAACGTCGGCTCGTAACCGCCGAACACGGCGTTATTGAGCCCCTTGTAGAAGACGTTCTGCGTCGAGGAGTCCGTTGCCTTGAACCTGAACGTCGAGACAGATGTGTCGGATGTCAGTACCGGCACGCCCGTGTAGACGCGGTTGTTGCTGCTTACTCCGTACTTCCCAGCGTCCTCCTGGTAGAGGATAGACACGTTGCCGAAGACAGTGGAGCCGAATCCAGTGTTGTTGAAGTAAATTGCTCCCTGTGCGGCGCTGTTGTCGCCTGCCGTGTCGAACTTTATCATGTTGGTGAGCCCTGAGGCTTCGCTCTGCGCAACATAGCTAAAGTTGTTCCAGTTCCAGCAGTCGCGGCCGGAGATCTTGTAGAACACCTTGGGGGTGTAGTCTACTACAGCGGTGCTCTGGTTCTGCGTGCCGTTGATAGAAGACACGTTGACGCCTGTCTTGCCGATCGGGTCAAAGAGCACTTTCTCGAACATGTAGTCGCCGGAAAGTTGGTCTCCAGTTCCACCGAGGAGCATAGAGCCGCTTGTCTTTATCTCAACCAGCTTGGCCGTGTACGAGAAGTCGGCAGCGCTTGATGCGCCGCACTGCACGTCACCCTCAGTTGCTGCCACTCTGTAGCTGTCAGATGAGAGGCCGCTGTAGGTGAGGGGCACGTAGTCGTCGTCCACGAGGTCAACGCCCTGGTATGTCAGCTTGAAGGTTGGGGTTGACTTGAGGAAGTTCACCACGTCTCCGGACACTGTCTTGTCTGAGAAGCCGTCAATGTTGTAGACGACTATCTCGCGGAGCGAGTCGGTCGCGTTGTTGGACGTTGTACCAGATGTTCCAGATGTGAAGTCCCTGTTCTTCCAAAGTAGGGATACCTTGAAGTCCTTGTCAGTGTCTGTTGAAGACACCAAGTTGTACCTCTGGTTGTCCTTCAGGGTTATTTCGTCGGTGAACACTGCCATCTCGGCCCACTTTGCGTTGAGGGTGAAACCGGGCGCTGTGTTGTAGACGTGAATCTTCACCTGGTTGGATGTTCCGCTCTGGGTGAAGGTGTAGGTCGTTCCGACTGATACCTGGACCTGGCCGACCACTGCATCGTTGGCGTCGAGGACGTCAATGATTGCCGGGTGGTTGTTGTCCGTTCCGGTTGCGACTGAAATGTCTGACAGCCTTACCTTGAAGGTGCCTGCATCGAGTTCGCCTCCGACGTTGATGATGCCGTACTTGGCCTCTTTGGCAAGCTTTATCTGCCCGCCTGCCTGAACTGCGGTTGCGCTTGGGTTGGATACGCTTGGGTTGCCCATTTCACTGATGACCCAGTCCGAGCCCATGAACTTCACAAGCACGCGGTGCCTCTCTGTCCTGTCGTTTGAGGAGCTGCATGTGGTCCAGTCGTCGGTCGTGTTGGAGGCAAGCCCGCCTGTGCAGACCGGGATGCCGTAGTCGTTGCCCGTGAACTTCACGCTGTACGCCATTGCGCTGTACTTGTTGACTGCAACGTCCCTTATGGCGGACGAAGAGTCGTACGCAACTGCGCCTGGCTGTGAGCCGATCCAGAAGCTCTGCTCCTCAGTGTATGAGGTGGAGGTCGCCTGGTCGTCAACTACTGCGTAGTCCGCAAAGCCCGTGAACTGGCCTGAGCCAATCCTATAGAGGTTCGCACCCTTGACGCCAGACTCAACTGCACGGATAGGCGATGTCAATGTGCCTGACGTGTCGGTTGCAGTCGTGGATGCTGTGTAGTTGTCCTCGGACAACGTGTTGTTGCGGTTCTCAAGCGCCCTGTCAATCGTGTCGTAGATGAGCGTCTTGAAGGTGTGCGTTCCCGCGACAGATCCCGGGAGGGAAACTGTGAGGGTTACCTTCTTGCTGCTCTCCACTATCGAGCATGTGCCTGCGCCGCTCACGCCAGACCCAACTGTGCAGGTCGGGGTTCCGCTCACTGATGCGGAGAGCGTCGAGCTCTTGTAGGCCTCGTTTGCAATCTTCGCTGCGATGTTGGCTGCTGCCACACCGTCGGAGATTGATGCCTTGCTGCCGACATAAATCTTCACTGTCGGCTGGCCGCTCTGGTCAACGAGCTGCGTGCTGCCATATGTAACTTCTGCGGCAACCGCTGCTGCGCCAAAGAGGACAGCTGCGCCGGCAAAGGCCGCTATCTTCTTCACGTTTATTCCTTTCATTGTTTCACCTCAAATGTCGTCTTTCAGGGCATGGTACGATATTTATCGACGACATTGACTTTTTGCCCTGTACATCCGTTTCTTTTTTCATACCCTACCCTCATGGGCGCCGGTCAAGCGCCCTTCATAGGGAGACGGTATCTCTGTCTTTAGCTAGGTTTATAAATTCTTCCCAGTTCCTTAAAAAAGTTTTTATAATAAAAATATTAAGCTTCGTCAAAACACGTTTAAACCAACCCTGAACTGACGAAGTTTGGTTATTAGAAAAGAGAATATGCGTGATTTCCTCTTTCCTGCAGGCTCAAGCGCCGCTTGGGCACAATGCCAAGGGCGCAAAGGCAGCGCATGGCATGTATTCTAGGAAATTTATAATAGCTTGCCCAGACCGCCCCCCTGAAATACAAGACTGTGGGCAAGGAGAGATATCCACCGGCATTCCACCCTGGGAAGGTTTATATCACGCGCCGGAGGAACGGCGAATGATGGAAAGTGCGATGACACCTGAGGAATTCGTGCTCTTGATGAAAGGCAAGCGCAGACGGATAGTCTATACGAAGCACAGCGCCGAACGGGCAAAACGGAGATGCCTGCCGCTTTTTGTTTTCGAAAATGACTTGGAAGGCGGGATGCCTGTCGCAGTGTTTGAGCAGGAATCAGAAACAGCGCATGAGCGGAAGTTTGACATCTACTACCGCCAAGCAGGGGATTTCTTCCATCGCTACATACTTTGCACGAATGAGAGCATACGTTTAATTACCTTGATGCGCACAAGCAAAAACAGGCAGAAGGAAATTTCAAAAATCAGGTGAACTCCGTGGCTGTGCTCAAATATGACATGGATGCAGATTGCCTTTATGTCAGCATAAGCAGCGGGTCGGGCAACTTTACCGTGGAACTCAGCCAAAGGATAGCGGTTGACGTTGACAAGGCCAACAAGGTTCTCGGAGTGGAGCTGATTGACGCAAGCAGGGTTATTTCTGAACTATTTTGCGAGAAAGTGGCAAAGAAGGACATTGCCAACCTCTTATGCAAAATAGCAGACGGGGAAACGCTCACATTGCAGTTCGTTTTCAAAGGGCAGAAAAACAGGCATGCCACACTATCCATACCCAAGTTTTACCAAAGCCCTGTCCTTTCCGTTTCTTAATCCGCACGGGAAGGTTTTCAGCCAGCAAAGGGCGCGACCCATTTCCACTAACCTTATGATAATGTGTAATCTCGCCAACCTGCTTGTGCACCCGCCTACTTCCTCTCGCCGTATTCCTCTGTGAACGAGACATACTCAGCCAGGTCCTTCTTCGTTACGGACGGGCGCCTGGTGGCGGCCACGGCAAGCACGGATGCGGTTGTCACTTCCGTCGGCTTGCCTTTCAGCTTCTGGCGCACCAGCTCCATCTTCACTTCCTGGCATATTGAGGCGATGTCCGCGCCCGAGTAGCCCTCTGTCGCCGCGGCGAGCCTGTCGAGGTTGACGTTCTTGAGGAACTTTGCAATCCCGAGCATGAACACCTGCTTCCTTGCGGGCGCGTCGGGCGGCGGGATATATAATATCTTGTCGAACCTGCCCGGGCGGAGGATGGCGGCGTCGAGCGAGAACGGCTTGTTGGTGGCGCCCACTATCATCACGTTCTTGAGCTCCTTCACGCCGTCAAGCTCCTGGAGCAGCTCGGTGAGTATGCCGCCGCGGTATTCCTCGCGGTTGGGCGCAAGCGCCTCTATCTCGTCAATGAAGATGAGCGCGGGCGGGCTCTCACGAGCGCGGTTGAAGACCTCCTTCACGTACGTTGACGGGGACTTGTCGCGGCTCTTCATGAGCTCGGAGCCGGATATCGTGAGGAAGTTGGCGTTGAGCTCGTTTGCCGCAGCCTTCACAATCATGGTCTTTCCGCACCCTGGCGGGCCGAAGAGCAGGAGGCCCTTGCTCGGCTTGACGTCCATCTCCTTCATGAGGTCCTCGTGCAGGAGCGGGATTTCTATGGACTCCAGAAGCACGCGGCGGACCTCCTGGAGGCCTGCCACATCCTCCCAGCGCACGCCCTTCTCGTCGGGCTTCTTATCCTCGGCCTCGCTCCTCCGCTCGAAGTCCATGCGGAACTTGTCGTAGTTCTCGAGCGAGTCAATCGAGTTGGACGGCTTGACGCGCTTTATCATGCTGGTGAGGTGCGCCATGGAAATCTTGACGACGGCCTGCGCGCTCATCGCCTCGCGCGCGGCAAGGCGGGACGCCTCGGTGACGATGTTCTTTATGTCCGCGCCGGAGTAGCGCTCCGTGATGGTGGCGAGCCTGTCATAGTCTATGTCGTCCGCCGAGGGCAGCTTCTTGAGGTTGACCTTGAAAATCGCGGCGCGGGCGGCCTTGTCGGGCAGGTGCATGTATATTATCTTGTCGAACCTGCCCGGGCGCATGAGCGCGGGGTCGAGCTGGTCCGGCAGGTTGGTGGCGCCCACGAATATCACGGGCTTTTTCGGGTTTGCCGCAAACCCGTCCAGCTCCTGCAATAGCACGCTCATCACGCGCGGGGCGACGTCGTCGGACGTGTAGGAGTCGCGCTTCTTGCCGATTGAGTCTATTTCGTCGAAGAAAAGCAGGAACGGGGCGTTCTTGCGGGCGATGGAGAACACTTCGCTCAGGTTCTTCTCGGATTCGCCGTACCATTCCGACAGCAGCTCGCTGCACTTCACGTAGCGGAAGCCGATGTCAAGCTCGTTCGCAAGCGCGCGCATGAGCATGGTCTTTCCCGTTCCGGGCGGGCCGAAGAGGAGCACGCCCTTTGGCGGCTTGATGTTGTAGGCATAGGCGAACTCGGGCTTTTTGAGCGGGGTGACTATGGCCTCGCGCAGCTCGGACTTCACGTCCTCGTAGCCGCCGACCTGGTCAAGCGAGTCGGCGCCGGAGTCGGGAAGCGAGGCGTCGCCGAATTTCCCGAACGCCTTCTGCTTCTCGCGCCGCTCCACCATCTTCTCGCGCGTGAATGAAATCCCGTAGTGCTCCATCGCGGCGATTGCGGCGACGGACATCGCGCAGTAGACGAACCCCATGGGCTCCACGGGGTTCTTGAACGCCGGGGCGAGGAGCATGTTTGAGATTGGCACGAGGAAAAGCGCCGAGGCGGCAATCGCCTGCTTGTAGCGGTGCTCGAACTGCGCCGGCAGCATGGCGCAGGCGAAAAGCGCAACCGCCCACACTGCGAGCTGCACGAGGGCGAAGTCCGAGGCAAGGAGCGAAAGGGCGTTGCCCAGTATCTTTGAAAGCGCGTCCGAGACCGGGACTATGGACTTGTCAAACTCGAAAAGCGAGGCGAGCGAGCCTGCCGCGGCGGGCACAATCTCGGAAATTTCCACTGACGGCTTGGCATTGTTCTGGAGCTCGGCCATGGCGGGCCCGTAGATGCCCTCGTAGCCCGTCGAGATTGTGATGAACGATGCGGTGGGGAGGAGCCAGATTGTGGAGAGGAGCAGGACGACGAAAATCGCGGGCAGGGAGACCGTGAAGCTCCGGCGCGAGCCGAAGCGCATCGCGGCGATGGCAAGCAGCAGGAACAGGAATCCCGAGGCGAGCGAAACGGGATAGGGCGCGAACGGGGCGAGCATTGCTATCTGGAGGAACGAAATCACACTCCAGTGCTCGAAAGCCTCGAACAGCGTGATGGCTATTGCGATGGTGAACACCCAGGCGAGCACTGGCGCCTGGTAGGCGATTGCCGGAAGCGCGAAGAACATGCCCGCGATGGTGCCCACGGGCGGCATCTTGTAGGCAATGGCGCCCGACAGCGCGGCAAGCGCGAATGCGACATACGACGGGTAGAACGGGAACGGGAGGAGGAGGAAAAGCGTGCCCAATGCCACGAGAAGCGCGTCGCCCATGTTGTCGTCGGTGCGCAGCATCTGCACCATGGCAAGCACGCGCTGCTTGCTCATGCTGCCCGTTGCAATCTGCTGCTGACCGGTTGCTGCCCCGCCCATGCGCCATAAATCGGGAAAGAGGATTATATATCTATATGATGGCGTGCTGGCGCGGTTTGGGAGGGCCGGGCATGGCACGGGCGGCGCGCGCCGCCTGGTTGCAAATAATGGGAATTCCACCGGCATGCCACCCTCCCCGAGCGTTTATAAGCCAAAATTGAGCCGGAGAGACATGGACGTGCGCGAAAATGGCTCGCCTGACAGCAACACATATAAATATGTGCATACACGTGTTTGCACAGGTGAGCATATGGCAAATATGACAATATCGGTCCCTGACGGGCTGAAGGCGATGCTTGAGCGGCATCCTGAGATGAACTGGTCGGAGGTCGCGCGGCAGGCATGGAAAAGCAAGGCGGAACAGCTTGAGCTTCTCAACCGGCTTACTGCACGGAGCAAGGCGACGGACAAGGACATTGAGGAGCTGGGCAGGCTCATGAAGAAAGGCATTGCCAGAAAGCATGACGGATTGAAGGATTGAATATGGAAAAGATTGTAGTGGATACTAATGCCGTTGCCGCCGCGTTGGTCAAGGAAGGTACGAGCAGGCAAATACTGCTCCTGCCGGGCATTTCGTTTTTTGCGCCTGATTTCCTGAGGGAGGAGCTGGAGGAGCACAATGATGTTTTTCTTGCCAAGTCAGGGCTGTCTGCGGAAGATTTGGACAAAGTCTGCGGACAGACTTTGTCCGCATATGGAAATCCGATAGGATTTACATATACAATGAAAAAGTCATGAATATTGTGCTTGCAAACATTGTGCAAATCCCTGCAGACAAGTACCTCGCCTTCAAGCATAAAGCGCTGGAACTGACGCCGGACCGTGACGACTGGCCTTTCCTCGCCCTTGCGCTTTCCCTTTCCTGCCCGATTTGGAGCAATGACAGGGGAATGAAAGGGCAAACGGAAGTGAGGGTCTGCAGCACGGGCGAACTTGTTGAATGCCTCGGGCCGAAATTGACTTTCATCTGACCAAAACGCGCGCCTGAATCAGCCCGTTATCCCCTTCAGGTAGGCGCTCACCGCCTCCTTCACGGGCAGCAGGAGAATATTTTTGTTGTTCACTTCCATCTTGAGCGCGACTGCGAGTTTCGACGGCGAGTTGAGCGAGCGGCGGAAGTCGTCCGCCTCCTCGGGCGTCTTGAACACGATTATGGTGTGCCCCTTGGGCACCGTGGCAAGCGCGCGGTGGGCTACGCGCTCGCGCGGCTCCTCCATGATGTGGAGGTAGATTTCCTCGTTGCCCAGCACCGCCTTCACGTCGCACTCTGGCATGGAGTCGAGCTTGGAGAATTTCACCGCGCTGTTCACGAACACGTTGCGCAGCACCCTGTACACCATGAGGTAGCGGATGGAGTGGCCGCTCTCCTTTTCCCATGCCGCCTTGCCCCAGTAGTCAAGCTCGTCCTTTACCTGCCCTTCCTCCTTGAGCTTGGAAAGCACACGCTCGAGGTTGAAGTCGCCAATCAATATCGGCTTGCCGTTGTAGGTGAGCTTGCGGAACCCGCTTTTCAGTTCCTCCGCGCGGAGCGGCATCCATTTCCACGAGTAGCCGGCGTTGACGTTGTCGAAAATCTCAAGCACGGTCTCGCGCTTGATTGGTATCTTGATGGTATTCAGCGGCGGGAAGTCAGGGATGTCAAGCCCGTAGCGCAGCACCTCCGGGCGGCGGAGTATCGTCCCGAGGCCGAAAATGAACAATGACAGGATGCCGAGGGCTATCACCATGGGGTTGTCCCATATGTTCTTGCGGGCATAGTATTCCGCCTCAAAGCCCTTGCTCCACCCGCCAGCGGAAAAAGTGAATTTGTGGGTGCCAGTCTCAATCTTCCCGGGATAGGAATAGGACAGCTGTGTTGCGCTTCCGCTTCGGACCAGCGACGACTGCGAATACTGCCGCTCGCCGCCGCCGTCCATTGCCACGGACAGAGACTGGGGGCTGATGGGCTTTCCGCCTGCCGAGAGCGTGAAGTTGAACCGCCCGTTCTGCCAGTCTGCCGATGCTATGCCGATGTCAAGGTCGGTCACGGTGAGCATGGTGGCGGCGTAGACCTTGCCGGACGAGTCGATTATCTCAAGCACATAGTTGCCCGGCTCGGCATTCACCTGGAAGTCCACGGATTTCTCTATTGTCGGGTTGGTGAGCCCAAGCTCGAATTCCGAGCGTTGGAGCTCCACGCCGTCCTTGTACATGCCCACGAACAGCTTGACTGGCGTCGGGTCAGGCTCCTGCAGGGCAAGGTTGAGGCGCGTCTTCATGCCTGAAAGGTAGAAAGGCACTGCCTGCAGGTCACGGGGATAAATCTCGCCTTTCTGTGTCTTTGCCACCTGGAAGATTGAGAACGTGCGGGACTGGATGCCGTTCTCGTCCGAGGCCAGGGTGGAAAGGCGCACAAAAGCGGAATCGCTCTGGAAAGCCGAGGTATAAAGCGAGACGGGCACCTTGCCGGGCGGGGGAGCCACCTCGGCGGATGCAGAGGCAATCGGGGTGAGCCAGCGCTCCTCGTAGATGAGCCTTGATACGTCGGCAACGGCTTTCTCGTAGCCTTGCGAGTCCGAATCCGTCATCCACCCGCCGTCCAGGAACTGCGGGATGAAAAGCATGGAGCCCCTGCCCATGCGCACTGCTGAGACCGAACCATAAAGCATGCCTTGGGAGGACATGCCTGACGCGCTCCTGCCGGGCGAAGCGGTGTATTGCGCGTCATACAACAGGAAGCCATCGCTTGAATCCGGCCTGCCTTTTGCAAACGAGATGTCGCTGTTTTCCACCTTCACCGTGCTTCCGGACTTGTCAAGCGCAAGCGTGTCGAAAGGCATGCCGATGTACACGATGTCCACCCCCCTTGACAGGAGGGACTTGAAGTTCGAGCCGTTGTCGCCTTCGAGCATCTCGAGAGGGAAATAGCCGGTTGGCACTACAAGAAGCGCGCCTTCCGGAAGAGAGGGAAGATATTCGAGCCCGATTTCATTCACAGATAATCCCTGCCAGGAAAGCTGCTTTGCAAGCTCTGAATGGAACAGCGGATAGGTATCGGCACTTTCCCGCGCATGCTCGAGCATGAACACTTGGGACAGGGGCTTTTCGCGGAAAAGCTCGGCTGAGAAGTTCGCGCGAGTGACGTTTTGCGACTCAAAGCCCAGCAGGAAATACGCCATGCGGGAAGGGGCCCCGACCTGCCCGACGGAAAGGATGGTGCGCTGGTCTAGAGACGTAAAATATGTTCCAGTGAAGTCGGATGACGCTTTTGAAGGCGGGGCGCCGCCCTGCGCGCCGCCATACGTCAGGAAAATGGCGCCTATGGCCAGGAAGAACAGGAGGAATATCGCGGCTGCGATTTTTATTGCGAGGCCGAGCATGCTTTTTGGCTTGCCAAGCTCAACAGAGGACTGCCCTGCGGCAGGCGATGGTTGGCTGGCGGCAGAACCCTGCTGTTGCGGAGCGCCTGCGGCCTTGCCAGCCTCGGCAGGCTGCTTGCGCGACTTGAGGAACGACTGGATGCTGTCCCGTATGTCCTCGGCAGGCGTCTCGGCCTTTTTCTTCACCGCAAAGCTCCGCGTGGCTGCGAATTTTTTTCTAACGTCGAAAACGTACGCTTTTTTCGAGATTTTGAGCTTGAGGCTGCGGTTGAGGGGATTGGAGGTGGGCGCATTCCCACTGCCAGATGCACCCGTGTTTTCCGCCATGTAAATACCTTTGCCAAAAATGGGTTACCCTTTGGACTCTATGTACCCCTCTGTCACAAGCTTGTTCAGCATCTGCTCCACGCGGTTCTCCGGGACATTGTAGACCTTTGAAAAGTCCGAGATGTTTATCTCGCCCTTGTGCTCAGAGAGCCATTCCTGTATCTTGAGCGAGAGCACGGGGTCGGAGAACGTCTCAAGCGAGCGGAGCTTGAGGGTGAGCTCGTCGTTCCTGCTTTTCAATTCGAAGTTTTCCTTGGAAAGCGACGCGCTGCCCTCGTTCGCGTCGCGCAGCTTTTTCTGCATGGATGCGAATTCGGATTTTTGGCTGTCGTACATCCCGAAAAGCCTGTCATACTCGACGGATGAATATTCGGTCATGTCGGAAACCGCGGCCTCAAGAAGCTGGTAGATGTCCTGCATCTTCACTGCGTAGCAGTCCTCCGTGATGGTGAGCAGGTTGAGGAAATGGCGCAGCACCTCTATCCTGCGCCTTTTCGGGCTGGTGTTGGGCATGCAGGTGTATTTGACCTCGATGGAGTTCGGGAGGAACGAGACCAGCGAGAACAGGAACGGGTTTTTCTGGATGTCGCGCGACTCCACGTTGAGGACGAGGAGCGCGTCCTTGTCCGTGCTCATGTCAAGGAATGAAAGCTCGGAGAGGCGCTGGGAAATTTCCTGGGGCATCTTTGTCCTCCTGGCGGAAATGCGGAAGCCGCTCACGCTTGGGGACGTCGGCATCGGAGCAGCCGCTGGCGAGGATGGCGTGGCGCCCTTTTGCGCGCTTTGCTGTTGGTTTGGCAATGCCATGTCAAAGACCTAATTCACCTTTTAGCCTTCCCTTTCTTTTTGCCCGCCGCCTTTTTCGCAGGCGCCGCCTTTTTCTGCTCCCCGGGCTTTTGGGCGAGCGCAGGCGTGTGGGACGTGATGACCGGCAGCAGCACCAGGAGGGCGGAAAACAGCACACCCACCAGCACGGCATATGCGGAAAATCCGGTTGTGAAGACAGGCAGGAACACCAGGAGCACCAGCACGATGCCGGCGAGCACCATGTAGACCGCAAGGTTCCGCTCGTAGCCCTGCCTTTTCTTTTTGTAGGCCTCCATGTCCTTTTCGCACACCACGAGCTCGTTGTTCTTGGCGATGTGCAGCGACTGCTTCGCCCGCCTTATGGAGCGGATGACGAAGTCGTCGGCAACCGCGCGCCCTTGCGCCACTTCCTGACTGCAAATTATGCAAACCTTTGCCATTTTACCACCTTGAATTAAACTTGTGCTTATGCGAGCACTACCTGCGTTATCTCCCTGTTGTTCACCCCGAGGCGGGTGAAATCCGCCTTGGAGAAAACATTGATGAGCGTGCTTTCGTCAATGCCTATGTCGTGGAGGAATGCGGAGACCTCCGCCCTCTGCACGCCGTAGCGCTCCAGCATTATCACGAAGGAAATGACGTCTATGTGCTTGTTGTTCTTGTCGAACACGGACGTGATGTCCGCCACGCGCAGCTCGTCTAAGCGGAATGCGCGCAGCCTGCGCCTCAGCTCGTCCTTCGGGAAGAAAAGTGTCCGTGCCATGCAAAACCAACCATTGTCCAAAGCGGCAGCGCCATGAAGGCGATGCCGCCATCCTGCCTAACCTTCCTGCCGGCCGCCTAAACCTTCCGGGCTGGCGCGGCGCCACTACACATGCCCCAGCTAACCTTCCTGGCCGGCGCCGCCCTGCTGGGAAGGCGCCTGCGCGTTCAGTATGTGATCGGAAATGTCGTCGTCGCCAAGCTCCATCTCAAGCTCGTCCGCCTTGGCAAACACGTTGACGACCATGCTGTCCTCGAGCCCTAGCTCCTTGAGGAAGTTGCCGATGTTCGCCCTCGCAATCCCGTAGCGCGTGAGGAGCACCACGAACGAGCTGATTTCCATATGCCTCCCCTTCTTCGAGAAGAACACGATGACCTCGTCGGACTGCTCCTCGTTCATGCCGTAGGCGCGCAGCTTCTTCTTCAGCTCGTCCTTCTCGAACGACGTGGAGCGCGCCACGCCTTCCATCGCCATTTCCTCGCGGGTGAGCACGGATTCCATGTCGAGGAAGAACTCCTGCATCGGCTCCTCGCCCTCTATCTTGTCAAGCATGAAAGTCTCGGAGAAATCCGCGGTCGCCTGGAACGCCATGTTGACCGCAGCCTGCCCCACGCCGAGCTTTGCAATCTCGGCGCGCATGTAGTTGGAGAAGTTCAATGTGGATTGCAGGTAGTCCAGGTAGCGCTCGAACTTGACGCGCAGTATGAACGTGGTGCCGACGTTGGAGAAAATCGCTTCCGATATGTCCGTCGGGTTCTGGGACGCGACAATGAGGCCGAACTGGTATTTCCTTCCCTCGCGCACAATCATCACTGCGTCGGAGTTGTCATCCTTGGCTATCTTCCACGCCTCGTCCAGCACCACGAGGAGCTTCAGCCCTTTTGTGGATGACCAGCCCTCCTCGCGCATTTTCTCCTTGAGGAACTGCAGCATGGAAAGCGCGGCGAGCCCGCGGAACGTCTCGTCGGGCAGCCCTGACAGGTCAAGGTCCACCATGCCTGCGCGCGTGAGCTTTTCCAGGTCGATGGTGGACTGCTGCGCGAAGAAGTCCTCGCCCTCGCGCGTGAACTGCCGCAGGCGGTAAATCGCATTCTCAAGCTCGGCAGGGAATTCGTACGAGCCGGCCTCGCTCATCTCCTCCAGTATTTTCTGCACGTCCTTCAGCGTGGGGGGGACCAGGGTCTTCCCCAGCCCGTCCACCTGCAGTTTCGAGTTGAGCTTGAATTTCGAGTTCACGTAAGACTTTTCAATCGCAAGCTCGGTGAGCCTGCGCTGCTCCGGGTAGCGGGAAATGTCGGTGAGGATGTCCAGCGTCCTCATGACCTGCTTTATCCTGTCGTTGGGCTTCATGCCTGCGACGTCGAGGAGGTTGATGGACGAGCCGCGGCCGAGCGAGATTACCTTGCCGCCGGTCTGCTTCACCCAGTCCTTGTATTCCCCCGCCCAGTCAATGATGAACGAGTTTGTGCCCCACACGAAGGAGGCGCGGGTGAGGAATGTCTTCACGAAATAGGATTTACCTGAGCCGGTTATTCCCACGATTGCGATGTGCGGGTTTGTCGTCTTCTGGAACGTCCAGTAGAAAGGCACGTGGAATATTTTCGTCCTGCCTATGAATATCGCGTTCGTGGGGTCGGCCATGAGCACCTCTTCCGGCGGCTCGGGAGGGCGCACGAAAAAGTTACGCTTGGCCAGGTCAGTGTTGTCAAGCTCCGATATTTGCAGCCTTCCCATAAAAATCACGCTTTTCCACGGCAGGTCCGGTGACTAGATGACCGATTGCGCAAGCTCCGACGGCGTGGGCGGAATCATCACTTCCCACTGGAAGCAGCGCAGCATCTCGTCGCCGTTTAGCAGGTCCACCTGGACATTGAGCGCGTTTGACAGCGTGGCGCGAAGCTCGTTCGCCTGCGCGTTCGCAGCCGCTGCGGCAGCCTCCTTGCTCACGCCGACCGCAGTCGTCATGACGTAGGAAACAAGCCCCATGGGCTTGATGCCGCGCGTGAGCTTGTTTATCTGGTTCTCCCACATGGCGACTTCCTTTTCGTACCTGTCAAGGCGGAGCACGTCCGGGTCGGGCTTGTCCCTCTCCCGCGCAAGGCGGAGCTGCGCCTCTGCGTGCTTGGTCTCAATCCTGCTCCGGTGGTCCGAGATGTCCTTCATGTACACCATGATTGCGAATTTCGTGACGTATTTCACCGACGATATCGCGCGCTCGAAGTATTCGGAGTAGACGATGTTCTCCTCCGTGGATTTCTCTGCGGCGGATTCGTATATCCTCACGCCCATGTACTTTGACGCGTAATACACGCCGCCCACGTTCTTGAGGACGACGTCGTTCGAGGCAGGCACCTCGAAGCCGCCCTCCATTATCTGGACCACGTTCGCCCGCTGCAGCATGAGGGGCACCAGGACGTAGCCGTACTTGTAGAACGCCACCGCGCCTATCGCGCCGACCAGGCAGAGAACCCCGGAAAACACCGCGATTATCCCGTTTTGCGAGCCCACGAAAGAGCCCATCGCGCCAACAAGCGCCATTGCTGCCGCGCCGTATGCAAAATATTTCACATCCACCATGCACTCACAGGCTGAATTCTCCAAGCTTCCTTATAAGGCTTGCGAGTCGCTCCGAGGGCTATTTCTGGAGGCGGCGATAGAAAGAGACCAGCTTTTTCGTGCATTTCGGGATGGAATACCCGAGCGCCGTTTCCCGCGCGCCAGGGGCGAGCTTTTTGCCGCCTTCCATGCATTTGAGGAGCGCTTCCGTGCATTCGCCGCGGCTTTCGGAGAACAGGTGCCCGTTCCTGCCTTCCTGCACAAGCTCCTCCATCGCAGTGCCTGAAAGCACCGCCGCGGGCTTGCCGCATGCGAACGCCTCCAGGAGGGAAAGCCCCTGGGTCTCGAAGCGGGAGGCGAAGACAAACGCGTCGGCTGCGTTGAAATAGGAAACCAGCTTTTCACCCGGGACAAACCCCGCGAACGCCACGCGCTTTTCCACGCCGAGGCGCTGCGCCTCCTTTTTCAGCGCGCCAAGGTATGGCCCGCTGCCCACGATGAGGAAGCGGAGATTGGCATCGCGCGATTCCTTTGCCGCGCGCAGCATGAAATCGTAGTTCTTCTCCTTCACCACGCGCCCCACGGAAAGCACAAGCCGGTCTTTTCCTGAATAGCCCAGCTCGCGCCTCGCCCGCGCCCCGCCTGCCGCGTCCGGCCTGAACCTGCCCGTGTCGATTGGAGAGGGCAGCACCTCCGCCTCTATGCCATGGCGCGCGAGGCGCGCCTGCGTGTGCATGGACGGGGCGGTCACCAGGTCGAAGTGCGAATAGAGCCATTTCAGGTAGGACCATGCGACGTTTTTGCCGAATGCCTGCACGCCCTTGTGCCCGGAGATGTAGTGCACGCCGTCAGGCACCATGGTTTCCACGGACGCCATGCACGGGAGATGCGAGCGGCGCGCGAACTTGTATGCGGCAATGCCCAGGGTCATCATCGCCTTGGAGTGCACAAGCTGTATCTTGTGCTTCTGCGCGGTCTTCGCGGAAATCATGTACGGGAAGAGGACCGCGCGGTATTGCGGGTACGGAAGGAACGGAACGCCGGAAAAGCGCAGCACCTCGTCATCAGGCGCGTCATTGTAGCCGGGCGCATCTGGCGCGAACACCACCCAGCCGTGCCCTTCCGCAGCCAGGCCGCGCCTGTAGGCGAGTATGGAGGAAACCACGCCGTCGGTGTTCGGCAGGTAGCTGTCCGTGAAGAGCGCGGCTTTCATAACCCATAAAAATGCATCTGCCTCTTAAAAACCGTTGCCCTGTAGAGTGGCATGGAAAGGGCGGCAGCAGACATAAAGATACATTTTTAAACACATAAGACAATAACTATCACGGATGATTTATATGACAGAACAGAAAATGCTCCCAAATAACGGCAGAAACAGCCTGTCGGGCATAACGATGGGCAGAGAAGGCACCATCATAGTAGGCGGATCCAAGATAACCCAGAAAAGCCCGCTGTATGACAGGCTGGGGGCAACTTCAGAATACCTCAATCCAAGGGCTCTTGCCAGCGCAGAGCTAGCTGGAATGAGGATGGGGGAAGGCATCGGAGAGGCATATGCCAACGCAATCACAAATGCAGTGATGGCAATAAGGGCAGAGCACCCCGGGGCAAAGCCAACCAACCAGCTTAACCAGGAGATTAAGAAGTTTCTTGAGTCGGAACTGGCGGCGAGCCAGTATGGCAAAGAAGCCATGGCGTTCAAGAATGCAGAAATCCTATCGCTGTTTGATGTTTATTCCATGCTGGGCAAGGAGCCTGAACTTTCAATAGGGCAGCACTACGATTTGGTCTTGTGCGTTGGGAACTGCAAGGTTTCCTATCCGGATGAAAAGGCACGGTACAAAAACAAGGAAAAGCGCGAAGTGCAGCTTGCGGCGTTGACGCAGGCAGAGGCATGCGGCATGGTGCACCTGCTTTTGGGAAGGGAAGCCTCGCAATTCGCGCAAGAGAGGAAAAGGTCCGGCGACACTGCCGCGTGGAAAGCCGAGATTGGGATTGCAATCAAGCATTACAAGGAAGCAGTTGCGTTTGACAATGCAAACGAGCCGGCAATCCACAGCCTCGCAGGCGCTTATACCGAAACAGGGCAGCACTGCAAGGCGGCAGAGGTTTACAAAAAGATAATCGAGGGCCCTACGGCCAGCGGGGCAAAGACATATTATTCGAGTTTCCTTGCGGAAAAGGCGATTGCCACGGGGAACATCCAGATGATGATTGACGCATACCGCCTGATTGAGAGCATCTTGGGCGAGCAGCCAAGATATGTCCAGGCAAGGGAAGCCGCAGGCAGCCTCCGTGACGCCTTGGAAAAGGCGCTCAAGTCCTGAGGAGCCGGAGAAAGACTTAAAAACCGTTCGCTTTATACCAAGCCTTGTCAACGGTCATAGGAGAGGGGAAACACCCGAACCCATTCCGAACTCGGAAGTTAAGCCCTCTTACGATGTTGCCTGTACTGCGCTCTGCGCGGGAACGCGCATTGCTGTTGACACAATTTACAACCCTTAGCGAAGCTGATGGCTTGCTTGGCAGCGCGGAGCGCTCAACATTATCCCGTTAGCGTAAGCATCCCTTGGCGCGAGCGGCAGCGGCTTCCCGAAAAACGCAGCGCGCGCATAATCGTTTTATAAATTTGACAAGCGATTTCCCCGCCATGAACATTGGCGACATAGTGGCTGCTGGCGCAAACAAGCTCAAGCCGAAGGACGAGGTCTGGAAGTACAAGAAGTACATCTGCCGCGCGAAGCTGTTGGACCTTACCGCAGGCGGGAAGATAGTGGTGCTCAACGAGGCGGAGGCGCACGAGAACGACCTGTATGCATCCCACCGCGTGGTGCTGTCCTGCAACAACAAGCAGGAAGTCGCAATCATTGACCTTTCGCACGACCTGGTGCAGCGCGGGGAAATAATGCTTTTTTCAGAGGTCCTGTCCGAGTTCGACATCAAAGAGGGCGACCAGATAGAGATAATGCACATGCAGCGCCCGGCTTCCATCGAATACATAAAGAAGAAGATGGACGGCGGCGAGCTGGCGGAGAAGGAGATGGGCGTGGTGATGACCGAGCTCATGCAGAACCGCCTGTCCGAGGCTGAGCTTTCATCGTTCATAACCTCCATGTACATACGGGGCATGACGCCGGACGAGGTGGTGGGGCTCACGAACAGCGTGGTGGCGTCGGGCCAGACGCTGCAGCTCGGGCGCTCGCCGATTTGCGACAAGCACTGCGTCGGCGGCGTGGCGGGCAACAGGACGACCATGGTGGTGGTCCCGATAATCGCAGCCGCAGGGCTCTATATCCCCAAGACCTCAAGCAGGTCAATCACTTCCGCGGCGGGGACGGCGGACACCATGGAAACGCTGTGCTCGGTCTCGCTTCCCCTTGACGAAATGCGCGAAATCGTCCAGAAGTCAAAAGGCTGCGTGGTCTGGGGCGGGGCGCTCAGGCTCGCATCTGCCGACGACAAGCTCATCAAGATAAGAAACCCGCTCTCGCTCGACCCCGAAGGCGTGATGCTCGCGTCAATACTTGCGAAAAAGAAAAGCGTGGGCGCGGAATACGTCGTGATAGACATACCGATTGGCAAGGGCGTGAAGCTTGCGAACCAGGCGGATGCGAAAAAGCTCGCCGACCAGTTCATTTCGATTGGCACGCGCCTCGGCATGAAGATAGAGGTGCTCATAACAGACGGAAGCGAGCCGGTGGGCGTTGGAATCGGCCCGGCGCTCGAGTGCGCCGACGTGATAGAGGTGCTCAACAACACCGGCCCGGCAGACCTCCGCGAAAAGTCCTGCCGCCTTGCAGGCGAGATACTTGAGATGACCGGCAAGGTGAAGAAGGGCAGCGGCTTTGACGCGGCAGAGGCAATATTGAATTCCGGGAAGGCGATTGCCAAGTTCCAGGAAATCGTGGAGCTGCAGGGCGGGAAGAAGGGAATCAAGCTTTCGGACGTGCCCGTGGCAAAATACAGGCACGTCGTAACAGCAGAGGCGAACGGCAGGGTGTTCCACATAGACAACCGCATGCTCTCCAAGATAGCCCGCGCGGCAGGCGCCCCAAACGACAAGGTGGCGGGCGTGAAGCTGCTTTGCGAGCGCGGCGACAAGGTGAGGGCGGGCGACCCGCTGTTCGAGATACACTCCGACTCCGAGACCAAGCTCGACTTCGCGGTCAAGGCGCTTGTGGGCTGGGAGGGCGTGGAACTGGAGAAGAGCGTGCTTTCCAAAGTGGGCTGAGCTGCGCTTCGCCGGATAAGCTACCTTATTAAACCCATATTACCACATAACATGCGTGGTATAATGGACAAGCTTAGCGTGAATCTTGGCGCCATGGTGATGTCTGGCGCACTGACACATGAGAAAAACGGCTATTCGCAGCACTATAAGGCGACTGGCACGACTGGGGGGCACCCCGGCATCAAAACCACCCGCCTCTGGGAGAGGAAGCTCCTCACCGCCTTTAACATCGTCGAAAGATTGGGAAAGCGCGCGGAAACGTTCGGGGGCAGGCTGCTTGAGAGCCAGGACTTGCTTGAGGGAAAGCCATGCTTTGGGGAAAATGGGCGCCAAAAAAAGGCGAAATCCCCGGACGGGATGATTGCCTCGGTTGAAAAGGGCGCGCAGAGGATGCTGCTTGAGATTGAAAATGCCGAGGGCAGCATTTGCTTTGCCAGCAAGGGAGCCATACTCCCGGCGGACAAGGAAGTTATAGAGAGCGCAGCGGCAGACCTTAATCGCCTGAAGGAAAAGGCGCTTCTCCTTGCCTCCCGCGCGGAAAGCCTGAGGAGGGAATACGGCCTGGACAGCATTTTATAAAACTTTCCAGCCTTAACGTCGTTGCCAAAAACAAGGTTAGCGCGCGCGTGGACGGCGCTGCAACAGCAATGTAATATAATCCTGCGGCTGCTAATTCCTCCAGAATATTTTGGATGGTAATCATATGGGACTTGACAACGTTGAGGCGCACATTCCAGAGGGCATCATAGTTTCGCCGGAGGACGCGGAACTCCTGAAGTTCATCGAGCAGTCCAAGCCGAAAATCTACGTCGTTGGCGCAGGCGGCTCGGGCTGCAACACCATGAACAGGATGCACGACGTCCTCATCGAGGGCGTGAAGCTCGTCGCAATGAACACGGACGTGCAGCACCTTGTGAAGATGGGCGCGGACAAGAAGATACTGCTTGGCAAGAAGACCACGCGCGGAATGGGCGCAGGCTCGAACCCGGCAGTGGGCGAGGCGGCTGCGAAGGAATCCGCAGAGGAGATAAAGGCTGCGCTGTCCGACGCCATGATGGTGTTCATCACATGCGGGCTGGGCGGCGGCACCGGCACTGGAAGCGCGCCGGTCATCGCAGAGCAGGCAAAGGCCGCAGGCGCGCTCACCATCGCGGTTGTCACGCTCCCGTTCGCATCGGAAGGAAAGACAAGGATGCAAAACGCGCTTGAAGGGCTGAACAAGCTTCGGAAGCACGCCGACACGGTCATAGTCATCCCGAACGACAAGCTCCTGTCAATCGTGCCCGACCTGCCGCTCAACACGGCATTCAAGGTATCCGACGAGGTGCTTGCTGGCGCGGTGAAGGGGATTGCAGAGCTTGTCACCAAGGCGGGCTTGGTGAACCTTGACTTTGCGGACCTGCGCACCATACTGTCAAGCGCAGGCTGCGCCGTCGTCGGAATCGGCGAGGCGTCGGTGGAGGCAAAGCCGGACCAGCGCGCGCTCATCGCCGTGGACACCGCCATGAACTCGCCGCTGCTGGATGTTGACATCTCGACGGCAAACCGCGCGCTCATCAACGTGGTGGGCGGGGAGGACATGACGCTGCGCGAGGCGGAGCTTATCGTTTCCGAGGTTTCAAAGAGGATTGACCCGTCCTCGCACATCATCTGGGGAGCGAGGGTGGAAAAGAACACGAAGAAGAGCTCGGTGCGCGTGCTGGCTGTGCTTGCTGGCGCGAAGTTCCCGCAGTATGAATTGACGAGCGCGGCGATGAACGCCGGAGCAAGGGTTGAGGACGCGGAGCTTGACCTGGACCTGCTCGGATGAGGACGGAACATTAAGGGTGGATTTATGGACATCGTTGGATGGGTAAGGCAGTCTATGCGCGTGATGAACGTCGCCACGCGCCCGAGGCAGAAGGAATTCGAGAGGATTATCAAGGTAACCGGCATCGGGATGATAATTGTCGGGCTTATCGGAGTGGTGCTTTCATTCCTGGTGAACCTGATTTGATTGATGTTTGTGCAAGGATTACATGCTGCTTGGAAAGGAACGGATAGGTGAAAAAAATGATATATGTTTACAAGGTAACCGTCGGACAGGAGAAAATCGTGCTTGACATGCTCGCCAAGAAGATAAAGAAGGAGAGCCTGAAGATTCCAGCCGTAGCATACTTCGAGGACCTCAAGGGCTACCTGATTGTGGAGGGCGAGGATGAGGTCTCCGTCCGCCAGGCAGGCCTGCGCATCCCGCACATAAAAGGCGTGCTTGACCGCCCCATGGGCATCAAGGACATCGAGGGCATGATTGAGGCCGCAAAGCCGGCCGTGCTTTCCATCTCCAAGGGCGACGTGGTGGAGCTTGTCTCCGGCCCGTTCAAGGGGGAGAAGGCGCGCGTGATAAAGATAGACACCAACAAGGACGAGGTGACCGTGGAGCTCACCGAGGTCGCGGTGCCAATCCCAGTCACCGTCAAGGCAAACACGATAAAGGTATTCCAGAAGGCGTCGGACGCTGCTGCGTCGTGATTGGAATGCCCCTTGCGCGAGACGGCAGCAGGAAGCGCAAGATGCCCCAATATGAAATACGCACCATCAGCCACGGCTTTGAAATGAAAAAAATCGGCGCGCAGGAGTTCATGGATTTCATCAACCCGTTCGTGGACGAGAAGGCGCACCTTGCGGTGCAGGAGAAGGTAACGCTCTGGCAGGAAAAGGCGTGGCTCGAAAAAATGGCCGACGAGATTGACAGGGGCGAAAAGATTGCCATCCTGCTTTTTGTCAACGGCAAGCTTGCTGGAAACTGCGAGATGCGCAAGGGAGATGTTTCCAACCAGAGGCACAACACAAAATTCGGCCTCGCGGTGTCGCGGCAATGGCGCGGGCACGGGTTTGGCGAGATGCTGCTGCGCAGGGGCATTGCCGTCGCAAAAAAGGAATTCAGGCCGCACAAGATGTGGATTGAGCACGACTCTGAAAACAAAATAGCCGCGCGGCTTTACAGGAAGGTCGGCTTTGCGCAGGTCGCGCGCCTGAAGCACTATGCAATGCATTTCGGCAGGTACACGGACAACTGCATAATGGAGTACCGGGGAAAGTAGCTACTTTTTCGCAATGAACTTCCTGTAGGCAAAAAACGCGAGCGCGCAGACCGCAACGAGCGCGAGGATGGGAATGATGGGGCTGTCCCCGCCGATGCCTGCAATGGTGAACGAGACCGGCTCAAAGCCTGGCTTCTCTATTGTCACCGGGACTGCGCCGCTCTTGCCGAGCACCACGGAAAACGGGCTGCTGCCGGTCTTCTTCTGCCCTGAAACGCCAAGCGTAACATCGGTAAGCTCCAGCCCGCGGCTGTCGCGCGCGGATATCGTGATTGTCTCGTTCATGCCGGCTTCGGAAGGGGCCGAGACGTACATTTCCTGGAGGGGCACGCCCTGCCCTTTCACGAGCGTGATGGAGGAATAGTCCCCCGACTGCTGGTTCCCTGACGAGTCCCTGACGCGGCATTCCACCTTGAATGCGCCAAAAGGCTTGCCCGTGAAATCCACATTGACGCGCCAATCATCCGCGCCATTGGCAGCCTGCCAGTTCCCGTCCTCAAGGCGCACCTCCACCCCCTGCACGCCGGAGTCGGAATATGCCGTTCCCTCGACATCAACCTGCCAATCGCCCACCGACGAGCCGTCGCGGGGCCATGAAAAGCTGCACAGGGGCGAGGGGGAGAGGGAATAGAATTTGCCGGAGCTTGTGCCGAAAAAAAGGTTCCCGTCTTTTTCGGCTGCGCTCCCCAGCCTATCTCCGGTTGAAAACGACCAGATGATTTCCCCGTTGTTTGCATCAAGCCCGTAAATGTTCCCGTCGTTGGAGCTGAACGACACCTGCTGCCCGCCCTTGCCGGAGTAGAGCAGCGGCTCGGACCATATGCCCTCGCCAGCTTTGTATTTGAAGCGCAGCTTGCCAGCGTCGGTTATGGAATAGAAATAGCCGTCGTTTGAGCCGAAGAATATCGAGTCGCCAGAACGCATGGGCGTGGACTGCACCCAGCCGCCGGTCTGGAAATACCAGCGCTGCCGGCCTGAGACCGCGTCAAACGAGTAAAGCCGGCCATCCGTGGCGCCGACATAGAGGCTGCCCTGGGATTCGACGGGTGCTGAAAGGAACGAGTCCTCGGCAGGAATGGCGAAATTCTGGGCTCCGTTTTTGGCTGCCAGCGAGTAAAGCATTCTGCCCGAGGTGAGGTAGATTGTGCCTCCAAATGCGCCTATGGGCCCTGCGGGCGCCTGAAGCGTGACGTTCCAGAGCAGCTTCCCTGATTGAGAATATGCCTGTACTCCGGTGGGTAGTGAAACGTAGACATTGCCAGAGTCGCCAGTGAGGTAAAGCGGGACGGACGGCAGGCTCACTGCAGCGCCCTCCTTCCCGGTTGCAGAAAGGAATGCCAGCCTTCCGCTTTGGCTGGCAATGGCTATTGTGTCCGATGAAACCTTCACAGCCGGCACGGAAATGCCTGTGTCGGCATCGTATGCCCAGGAGATGGCCCCCTTGTCGGCTGAGAATGAATACACTTTCCCGTCGTATGCGGAAAAGACGACCTTGTCGGAAATCAGGATGGGCTTGCCGATTATTGCGCCCTGCGCGGAATAGCTCCACTGCACCGAGGCGAATGGAATTGATGAGAGGAGGAGAATGAAAAAGAAAATTGCGGGTGCGGCACACTTCATTTGATTACCGCACCTGCATTCGGAAAAAGAATATTTAAACAAGTGCCTTAGCCGGCAAGCTGGGAATCGTGCTTGCCAGCCTTGACTTCCTCAATGACCTTGCGCGCGTCCTGCCCGTCAACGGTTATCCCGAGCGATACGCAGGTGCCGAGCACCTCGTTCACGCCGTTCTTGAGGTTCCTGACAAGCGAGCCGTCAGTCTTCATCTTCGCGACCTTGACCGCCTGCTCGAATTTAAGGTTGCCGACCACTTTCGGGTCGTCCGCGCCGCCCTTCTTTCCCTTTTCCACGCCGGCTTCCTTCTTGAGAAGCTCGCCAGTGGACGGGCTGCCGACTTCGACGGAGAACGTCTTGGTTGCCTTGTCCACCACCACTTTCACAGGCACCTTGAGCCCGGAAAACGGGGCGGTCTTCTTGTTTATCTCGTCGATTATCCCGCCGATGTTCACGCCGAGTGGCCCAAGCGCCGGGCCCAGGGGCGGGCCAGCTGTGGCCTTTCCGCCTTCAACGATTGCAGGAATGGTTACTTTTGACATTAGCATCACCTTTAGCATTCGAGGATGGCGATATGAGGGCACATTATTTTAAATGGTTGCCCCGGGCGCAGGCTGGCCCATTGGCTTGGCTGCCGGGGGGGTTGCCTGCGACTTTTTGCTCGCAAACACGAGATATGCCGTGTGCGTCAGGCCGGTATTTTCCGGCCGCACTCCGGCCGCGCGCACAAGGTAGTCGCGCACAATCACTTCCATCATGTGCGGCTCGCCAAAGCCCGCGGCGGTGCACGCCTCGTGGAACCTGCGCGCCTGCTCCACATGGGGAAGGTAGCCGAAGACCATGCCGCCTGCGCGGAGCGCCGCATGCGCGTGCGCAACCGCCTTGTCCGAGTCTGCAAGGTCAAGCGTAACAAGGTCAACTTCGCGCTCCTCGATTCCCTCGAGCACGTTTGCGCGCTTTATCTCAAGCGAGCCTTCCACGCCCGCGCGCTTGGCATTCTTCTCGGCAAGCTCAGCAAACTCGGGCCGCCATTCGTACGAAGTCACCTTTTTCGCGACGTTTGCAAGCGAGACCGCAAGCCATCCTGAGCCTGCGCCGGCGTCAACCACCACGCTGTCTTTCCCGATGCCAGAATAGGCGAGTATCATGCCTATGTCCTTTGGCAGTATTACCTGCGGGCCGCGCTTGCACCTCTTCAATATTTCCGGAAAATGCACAATAACCACAACTCCTTATTTGTTCAGTTTTGCCGCGATTTTGCCGTCGGACAGCGCAAGCATGCGCGCTGCGAGAAGCGCGGCGTTTTTCCCATTGCCGACGCCCACTGTTGCCACCGGCACGCCAGGGGGCATCTGCATCATGGAGAGAAGCGCGTCCATGCCGGAAAGCGCAACGTCCACAGGCACGCCAATCACGGGCTTTTTCGTCTTGCTTGCAATCACGCCGGGAAGCGCGGCTGAAAGCCCGGCGATGCCGATGAATACTTTTGCGCCGGATTCGCGGATGAGATGGTCAAGCAAGTCTGGCTGCCTGTGCGCCGATGCGACTTTCACCTCGTATTTTATGCCGAGCGCATCAAGCGCGTCGGTTGCCTTTTTCGCAATAGGCATGTCCGATTCGCTTCCGGTTATTATCAGCACATCCACCATGGGAACACCTCATTCGTAAACATCTTTCCTGTGGCCGATTTTTGCAATTATGATGTCCGCCCCTTCAACAACATAGATGACGCGGTATTTGCCGATGTGGAGCCTCCAGCACCCTTTCAGTTCATTCGAAAGCGGCTCTCCAAGCCCAGCATTCCCTTCCAATTTTCCAAGTTTTTTGTAGATTTGCACTCGTACAGGCTTGTCCAGCGACTCGAGGAATTCCAATGCCTTTGCAAGGAACAATATATTGCAGCTCATGGTTTTATCCCCAGCCTTTTTGCCGCATCCCGATAAGATATCAGCTTGCCTGCCTTGCGCGCTGTTTTTGCCTCCGCAGCCGAGCGCAGGTCGTCGAGGAATTCAGCCTCGTCTATTTTCTGCTCTATCGCCTTGCGCGCAATTTCGCTCCACTTGTATTCCGAATGCTCCTGCATCCGTGCATAGAGGAGTTCGGGGACGGAAAGGGTTATGTTTGCCATTTTCTCACCTGTTCGCAAGGTGCGCCCGCCTTAGGTTCGCTGAGCCTTGCAAGTGCATTATGTGCAAGCACATATTTATTTGTTTGCCCTAGTATGGGAACTTCTTCCCCGTCAGCTTTTCGTAGCACTCCACGTATTTCCCGGCCGTCTTTGCCATCACGTCGGCAGGCAGGCGCGGGGCCGGCGGGCGCTTGTCCCAGCCCGAGGCCTCGAGATAGTCGCGCACGAACTGCTTGTCATATGACGGAGGCGAGATGCCTTCCTTGTACGATGATGAGGGCCAGTAGCGGGAGGAGTCCGGCGTGAGCGCCTCGTCGGCAAGCACAATCTTGCCGCGCTCGTCAATGCCGAACTCGAATTTCGTGTCAGCCAGTATTATGCCGCGCGTTTTTGCATACTCGGCTGCGGCGGAATATAAGCGCAAGGACAGGCCGCGCACGGCATCGTATGTTTCCTTCCCGACAAGCGCCGCGCCTTCCTTTTCCCCGATGTTTTCATCGTGCCCGGATGCCGCCTTCGTGGACGGCGTGAAGATAGGCTGCGGGAGGCGGGAGGCGTTTTTCAGCCCGGCAGGCAAACTGATGCCGCAGATTGCGCCGGTCTTCTGGTAGTCCTTCCAGCCGGAGCCTGCCATGTAGCCGCGCACCACGCACTCGAGCGGGATTATCCTGAGTTTCTTGACTGTCATGCACCTGCCTTCAAGATAGGCAGGCATGCCATCTGGCACCGAGGTGGAAATAAGATGGCTGTCTACTATGCCTTTCAGGCGCCCGAACCAGAAAAGGGAAACTTGGGTGAGCACGCGCCCTTTCTTTTCAATGCCGTCTGGAAACACCACATCGAACGCAGAGAGGCGGTCCGTCGCCACCATGAGAAGGTTGCCACCCGGCAATTCGTATGTGTCGCGCACCTTGCCGCGCGAAAATGGCTTCAGGTCAAGCTGTGTGCTTGTGATAACCTCGTCCATGCTCCCACCCGGAACAGATTGCGGAATGGAGATTTATAAAAGCGATGCGGAAGCTACTGCTGCGGAATCTGCGGCGGCGCGATTGGCGGGGGGGCTGAATCGCCAGCTGTTTCCTTTTTCTTGTTGAAATAATAGATTGCAGCAAAAGCAAGCACCGCGAGGACAGCTATGCCCACCAACATGCCATCACTAGAAATGGAAGGTGCGGGCGCCCCAGGCGAGCTTGCGTTTGTATCAATGGATGAGCCCCCGCCAGACGAGGCTACATAACTGCCGGACTCGACCGCGGAATTGCCTTCCTTGTCGGAGACAGTAATTGTATATTTCACCAGCGTTCCATCGGGCTGTGCCGGGATTTTAGCCTCGAAGCTGTTGTAGCCTATAGTGTAGACGGAAAGCATGTTCTGCACTCCCGCGACCGCGTAGGAAACGGAGACGGAATCAACCCCGCTTGCCTCGGGCCCGGAATCCTCCACAAAGAATCGTATTGTGCCCACCCCCGACTGGGATAGTGTTGAATATTGGTCCTGTATTGACGGTTTGCCAACGTCAAATGTGACCTCCAGTGATGAGCTGGCCTGCAGGTTTGGCTGGAGGCGCTTTATGCCCTGCCCATACACCACCACGACGGATGGAGAGCTGGTGGTAATATTCTCAAAATGGGCCATCCCGTCGCCGTCCGTTTCAGAGCTCAAGTCGTTCACTTCCACGCGCGCGGGCAGCGGGCGGCGTTTGTCGTCCTGGACGCGGACATCAAGGTTATAATAGCTTATCAAAACTTCGACTGACTGGTCGCCGGTCGCACTCTCAAGCACGAGCGGGACGTTTTTCACCACGTCGCCCCTTTCAACCCTGATTTCGTAGCTGCCAGGGGAAAGGGCAAAAAATGCGCTGCCCGCTTCGTCGGTGGGCTTGGTGGCGTTGCCAACCGTTACGTTTGCCTGCAGCGGCTTGCCGCGCTGGTCAAGCACGCGCACGATTGCAATGTAGGACTCGACCTGCATCGTGTATGTCCGGTTCTCGTATGTGCGGTTTTCCCCTGCCCCGGCAATGAGCGACGCTGACACCAGCTGATCCCCGTATTTCACGTACAGCGTGTATGCGTATTCCGTCTCGCTGTCGATTTCCTCGTAGTCGCTGAAAACTATGTTCGTATAACCGCGAGAGTCGGTGAGCTTGGGCTTGGTCTTGACATTTCCGGCTATGGAGTTCAATTCATAATCAACATACACCTGCGCGCCCTCGACAGGGCGGAGGGAATTGTCAAAGACCTGGACAGTGAGATTTTCAGTGTATTTGGCCCAAGGGGCACCTGATAGCAGCAGCATTCCCGCAGCAAGCAGGAGGAAAAGCGCTGAAAGCTTCATGGCTGCATTTGGCAAACAAAGATTTTTATAGCTCGCATGCCAATTTGGGATTGCCATGTGCAGGGCGACCAAAAGCAATGGCAATGGAGGGTTTTTATGGCATTCTTGAACAGAGGGCAGGGGGCAACGGAATATCTGGTTCTTCTTGCGGTTGTGCTCATCATCGCGCTGGTGGCAATCATGCTCCTTGGATACTTCCCGGGAATGGCAACCGACGCAAAAATTACCCAATCTAACACATATTGGAGAGGGGAGGCGCGGCCGTTTGCAATAACTGAAGCCAACATAAACTCGTCGGGGCATGGAAGCTTCCTGCTGCAGAACATGGAGGCGAACGGGCCATTCATAGTCACCCTGCTCCAGGTTGGCAGCTACAACAACTCGAGCAACACCACGTTTGCCGCAGGAGAGAGCAAGCTGGTGACCATATCCGACATGGGCAACAACACCACCATCGTGGGCGGAAGCGTATATGACATGAACGTGACGATTTCCTACACCACGCCAAGCGGGGCGGTGACCAAGCAGTACGGGAGCAAGAACATTGTTGGCAAGTATGCCTGATTGACTTTTTTATTTTTCTTTTTTGTTCTTTTTTTTACTTTTCCTTTTTTCGTTATTTCCCCGAAGCACGGGAAATATTTATATATTATCGCCGAGATTACAGCAAGTAGGCTCATATTGGGTAAGAAGGCCAAAAACGAGGGGTTTTATGGGAATGTTTCGTGGACAAGGAGCGACAGAGTACCTGGTGCTCCTGGCAGTGGTTTTGATTGTGGCGCTTGTGTCTGTTGCGCTTCTCGGGTTCTTCCCTGGGATGGCGGCTGACGCGAGGATTACGCAGAGCCAGTCTTACTGGAGAGGACAGGCA
>Ga0172381_10000027_pt1 | contig 163960 bp, 130 predicted proteins | sample Leawel6488metaG_FD_119754 | JGI IMG/M metagenome (GOLD analysis project Ga0172381, IMG submission 119754) | Leachate microbial communities from a municipal landfill in Southern Ontario, Canada - Leachate well 64-88 metaG | ecosystem: Engineered > Solid waste > Landfill > Unclassified | place...
CCCCGTTCAAACGATCAGTAATTCTACATTCACCAATGGCTCTGTAACCTATTCAATTATACCGACGGCGAATGGGTGCGTTGGAACATCTGTGGACTATGTTATTACCGTAAAACCAAAACCAACAATAACAACTTCCCCTCTTAATAAGCTAATCTGTGCAGGATCAAATACCTCAATTACACTTGAGGCCTCAGTGGTTGGTACAGCTTTTTCTTGGACTTCCTCATGTATTTCAGGGACAGTCACTGGTTTCACTCCTTCCGGGACAGGAGAGATCAACGATATTTTAAACAACACAGGAATCCTTATTGGAACCGTTCGCTATGTAATAACACCTACTGCCAATGGATGCGCAGGCCCTCCGGTAAATTTTGATGTTGATGTTAATCCTTTACTTACTGCAGAAGCTGGTTTAAACCAATTGATCCCTTTTGGTACAAATACAAATTTAGTCGGGTCTTTGACGGGAGGTACAGCTGGTTTTACCTATTTATGGACTCCGGCTACAAGTATTAATGGGTCAAATTTAACCGCCACTGTTCAAACGATTAACCTTACAACGACACCTACCGTATTTACATTGGTCATTACCGATTCAAAAGGATGCAGTTCAAGCGATAATACAACTGTTACTCTTAACGGAATGGCGCTTGGTGTTGTCGCATCTGCTAATCCACAAGTTATTTGTATAAACAGTTCATCAGTTCAGTTGGATGCCACTGCCACAGGTGGAAATAGTGCAAATATCTTAACTTACAGCTGGTCAACAGTTGCATCAGGCATTTTTTCAATACAAAAAAACCCAATAGTAAATCCAACTATAACAACGGTATATTCGGTTACTGTTAATGATGGATTTAATACAGCCACTAATTCAGTAACTGTTACTGTAAATCCATTGCCAGAGGTTTTTAACATGACGGGAGGTGGTGAATATTGTGCAGGAGGAACTGGCAAAGCCGTTGGGTTAAGTGATTCTCAAACGGGGGTAAGCTATCAATGTTACAAGGATGCTGTGGCTGATGGAAGTCCAATCACAGGTACCGGCAGTGCTATTTCGTTTGGAATTAAAACAGCTGCGGGAGCCTATACAGCAAAAGCTACCAATACAACGACCAACTGCCCTAATGACATGTCGGGGAGTGTCCCGATCACGATTAACCCATTGCCAATAGCAGTTGCAGGACCTGATCAGACCATCCCATACGGAATCAGCACAACCCTGGCAGGCTCCGGTAGTGGAGGAACAGGAACTTTGTCTTATTTGTGGTCCCCCAGCAATAAAATTGCAACCGGAGAAGAAACGTTACTTGGACCGCATACTACAAACCTGAATGAAACAACAATTTTTATCCTGACTGTTACCGATTCCAAAACATGTCCGAACAGCGACCAGGTACAGGTCATTATTTCTGGCAATCCTTTAAGTGTTACGGTAACGGCATCGCCAAATATTATATGCAATAATGATGCAACAGTTCAATTAAACGCAGCAGCTACAGGTGGCAGCGGGACATATTCCTATAGTTGGAGCTCCAGCCCATCAGGTTTTACTTCAACATTGCATAATCCAACGGTTAATCCAACGATAACCACAACTTATACTGTTACCGCTAATGATGGTTATAATACAGCCACCAATTCAGTAACTGTTACTGTAAATCCATTGCCAGAGGTTTTTAACATGACGGGAGGTGGTGAATATTGTGCAGGAGGAACTGGCAAAGCCGTTGGGTTAAGTGGTTCTCAAACGGGGGTAAGCTATCAATGTTACAAGGATGCTGTGGCTGATGGAAGTCCAATCACAGGTACCGGCAGTACGATAAGTTTTGGCAATAAGACAGATGCGGGATTATATACTGTGAAAGCGACTAATAATACAACCACCTGCTGGCAAAATATGGATGGAAGTGCTTCTGTTATAATCAACCTGTTACCAATTGTCTCTGCAGGAGCAGACAAAATAATCCCTCATGGAATAAGTACTACATTATCTGGCGCAGCCAGTGGAGGATCTGGGTTATTAGCCTACAACTGGACTCCGGTTTTATTCATTGCCAGTGGTGCAACTACACTTTCACCGACAACAACTAATCTTTATGCCAACACCACCTATACATTAACTGTAACTGATGCTAAGGAATGTGCTAATTCCGACCAGATAGAAGTTGTCATTAACGGAAGTCCGCTAAGTACTACTGCAACCGTTCTTCCTGATGTGATCTGCGATGGGGATCAGTCTCAATTAAATAGTACTGCTACAGGTGGCAGCGGAACCTATACCTATAGTTGGGTCTCCAGTCCTTCAGGTTTTACCTCAACATTGCATAATCCAACGGTTAATCCAACGATAACCACAACTTATACTGTTACAGTAAACGATGGTTATAATACAGCCAATGCTTCCATTACCGTGACGGTAAATCCTTTGCCTGTTCAATATACAATTACCCCCGGTGGAGCCTACTGTTTAGGAGGGGTTGGAATCCCAATAGGCCTGTCAAATTCAGAGGTTGGAGTTGACTATCGTCTTTTCCGTGAAACAATGCCAATACTCACAGCAATACCTGGAACCGGAAATCCAATCACATTTAGCAACCAAACAGTTGCGGGGAATTATACAATTAAGTCAATACAAGTTGCTACTTCTTGCGTGAATGATATGCTGGGCACTGCTACGATCACCATTAATCCTCTCCCTGTTCAATATGCTGTAACAGGAGGTGGATCATATCCTTCAGGTGGAGTAGGTGTTCCCATAGGATTGGTAAACTCAGAAACGGGGATTGACTACAGGCTGGTTCATAATACAGATACCCTTACTCCTGCCCCAGGGCTTCCGGGGACGGGAACTACTTTGGATTTTGGGAACCAGACATTAGCTGGACAATACACGGTTGCAGCAAAAAATCACACTACCGGTTGTACCCAAGAGATGAGTGGAAGTGTCAATGTTGTTATCAATCCATATCCTTCTGCTTTTAATGTTTTTGGAGGAGGCCCTTTTTGCTTTGGTGATCCAGGAAAATCCGTTGCAGTGGATGGTTCAGAGATTGGTGTCGGTTACGTCCTTAAAAGAAATAATGATAGTATCTCTTACATGCTTGGGAGCGGAGATACCTTGAATTTTGGGGTTTTCAATACTGCAGGAACTTACACGGTTCTGGGTGTTAATATCGCTACTCGTCTTACAAAATGGATGACCGGGAGTGCTACAATTATAGTAAACCAATTGCCACTCGCATACCTGATGGTCCCCCAGGGAGATACCTGTCCGGGGACAGAAGTCCTACTCAATGGTTCGCAATCGGGGATCAATTACTACCTTATCCGAGAAAATGATACGATTTCAATGAGGGCAGGAACTGGCGTTTTTGGTTTGCTAAGCTTCGGAAACCAATGGGATACAGGGGTATATAGGGTTGTTGGAATAAATGCCTTAACTGGGTGTAAGATGGAACAGATTGGCAGTGTAATAATTCATATAGCGCCAGCAGTTTTTAATATTATTCCTCCGGGTATTTTATGTCCGGGACAGATTATTAACCTTTCGGGTTCACAGATCGGAATAAATTATCAGTTACGTAGAGATAGTTTGACAAATATCGGGGTCCAAGTTCCCGGAACAGGTTCCGGATTATCTTTTGGGCCACAATTTTTACCGGGAGTTTACCGGGTCATTGCCATTGATCCATTAACTCATTGCTATTCCTGGCAAAACGGTAATTCTACTATTCAGCCTGGGCCTACTATTTACACTATGGTACCAAACGGTGACACCTGTGCAGGAGGAAGGGTGAGGTTAAACGGTTCTCAAATTGGGATCCAGTATCATCTTGTGCTAAATAATACTGTTTATCTCGACAGCCTTTATGGTACCGGACAGCCCTTGGTTTTTGGGACATTTTTAACTTCAGGTACTTACAAGATATTGGCTACCGATACCCTTACACATTGTGAAGTATGGATGGATGGGATGGTCACCGTTTTAAGTTCACCCACCCTTTATAATGTAATTCCTAATGGAATTTCGTGTGAAGGTTCAGCCATAGGACTTGATGGTTCAGAAATCGGAATTAATTATACCTTAATCAGGGATAACTGGGTTATTGCTGCGGGACCTATTCCTGGCAATGGCTCTTCTATTTCATTCGGTTTGCAGTCATATCCGGGAAGTTATACCATCGAAGCACAAAATCCGATTTCGGGATGTTCGCGCATTATGGAAGGGGTTACTTCTTTATACTCACGTCCTGTTTCTTTTCTGTTATTGCCCCAGGGAGATATATGTTTTGGTACTGATATTTATTTAAATGGTTCACAAATTGGGGTGAATTACCAATTGCTAAGAGATGGGATGGTTCAGCAAACCAAACCAGGAACAGGATTAATAATTCATTTTGGTTCCCAATATGTTGCCGGCATTTATACAATTAAGGCCATCAACACGTTTTCAACATGTGATACCCTTATGACTGGGACCGCAACGGTTCTCACACCTCCTCTTGCTTTTAATATTACTCCTGCAGGAGCTAATTGTTCTCCGTCGATGGTTGGACTTACAGGATCCCAGATAGGGATTAATTATCAACTACTCAAAAATGGTGCTATATCTGGATCAACGATCGCAGGAACTGGGAATACGCTAGATTTCGGCCTTCAAACAGAAGGTGTCTACCGTGTTGTTGCCATATCTCCTTCTACCTCTTGTTCAGATACAATGCAGGGAATTGTCGTTATTACACCTGGCCCTTTTGTTTTCGCAGGAAACGACACAACCATCTGTGCCACTCACTCCCTTACAGCTGTAGCCAACGCGAGCAATTATTCTACTATTCACTGGTTCACTTCCGGCGATGGACTATTTTCTGATCCAACCATATTAGGTCCAGTATATACTCCCGGGGTGGCTGATATTGTCAACGGTACATTTTCATTATATATCGAAGCCCATGGCTCCCAGGCTTGCCCGTCAGCTATTGCAAAGGATACACTCATTGTTTTTATTCATTCTTATCCTATCGCTAATGCTGGTGAAAATGACACAATTTGCTTTACCGGATCCTATTCATTGAACGGAATGGCAAATAATTATTCTTCAGTTTTATGGGCAACTAGCGGAGATGGACATTTTGACAATTTACATATCCTGAACCCGGTTTATACGGCAGGAATATCCGATAAAACAATTGGGGTGGTAACCCTTACCCTACATGTGCACGGTACACAACAATGCACTTTCGATACTGTGAATGATGCGATGACACTCAGGATTGAACCACTTCCAATTGCCAATGCGGGTCCCAATGATACGATTTGCGAAAATATGACTTACCGCCTTTCCGGGACTGCTCAAAATAACTCTTCGGTTCTCTGGAGTACAACGGGAGATGGGACTTTTGACAATGCAGCCATACTAATTCCTTATTACACACCTGGGGTTAATGATAAGGTTGCTGGAAATGTTCGATTAGCCCTCACGGCAATTGGCACACAACATTGTGTGGCAGAATCACGGCAAGACACTATGATTCTTTTTATCAACAGGTTACCCATTGTCTTTGCAGGTAATGATGATACAATTTGTGCCAATAAGACATTTATACTGAATGCTTCTGTTCAGCGACATTCATCCATTAACTGGTCAACCAGTGGAGACGGAACTTTTACTAATCCACATATTATAAATCCAATATATTCACCAGGTCCATCAGACAATAATTCAGGGCTTGTATTATTAAAACTGACAGCAAATGGATTGGGTACTTGTATCAATGAATCGACCAGCGATTCCATGATTCTGAAAATTTTGCCAATGCCCATCGCCAATGCAGGTAACGATACCCTATCCTGCCCTAATATACCAATTCCGCTAAATGGGTCGGCATTACACTTCATGTCGGTTCTTTGGACTTCAGAAGGAGATGGAGTATTTGATGATCCGACACTCTTAAAGTCGCATTACACACCTGGAAATCTGGATATTGCAAACGGTTATACCCAACTTACAATGACTGTGAATGGCCTGCTGCAATGTGGAGCCCAAATTTCAACTGACACTGTCAGGATTGATTTCAAGGCCCTACCCACAGCGACAATTAGTGGCACACCCTTAATTTGTGAGGGAGCCAATGGAACAATTACGCTTACTCTCACAGGGGTAGCCCCATGGACTGTGACTTACACCGACGGTATAAATACCCATACCATCAATAATATCCCAGTCAGCCCGTATACTTTTACTGTTAGTCCAATTACAACAACTACCTATTCGATTCTTAGTGTTCAGGATGCATTTTGCTACGCACAACTTCCTTTACCTGCCTTTACGGTTCAGGTTAATCCCAATCCCAATACCTATCATACAATTGCAACTAATGGTGGTGCGTATTGTGAGGGAGGAATAGGTGTAGAAATCGAAATTGATGGATCCCAAACCGGTGTTTTTTATCAATTGTTTTTCAGTGGCACCCCCGAAGGATTAGCCCTCCCAGGGACCGGATCACCGATTTCATTTGGATATAAAACAGCACCAGGAATCTATAAAGTAAAAGCGACCCATCCGCAAACGTTATGTGAGACAATGTTTAACGACAGTGTTATCATACTTGTTTTTCCGACACCAAATGTTGACTTTATAATGGATTCTACTTGTTATAAAAATCCTACGTTTTTTCATTTGAATGGACCTGACATTAGCAGGATCGCTCTATGGGAATGGAATTTTGGAGATGGGAATACGGAAACCTATACCGCTCCTGTGGAACCAGTCCATACCTTCCCTACGCCTGATATTTATACAATTTCGCTCAATGTGACGGATACAAATGGTTGCCATAGAATGTTGATTCATTCAGTATCAATAAATCCCCTTCCAATTGCTTTATTCTCACATAATTCTCCCTTATGTCTGGGATATACTGTTGATTTTTCCGATCAATCTTATGCCCAAGGTAATTCAACACTGAGAAAATGGCATTGGGATTTCGGCGATGGAAATGATACTCTTATCATTTGGCCCGGGAATCCTGATGTTTCACATTTATATCAGAACTCGGGAACATATAGCGTAACACTAACGGTTTATAGCAATGACAATTGCCAATCTAAAAAAACAAATACCATCGAAATAGTACCTGCACCATTGGCAAATTTTAGTCATGGTGATACTTGTGTGTTGCAGAATGTCCAATTCATGGATCAATCACAGCCCCACGGAGGCGGAAATATTGTTGAATGGACTTGGAATTTCGGAGATCCTGGATCAGGAGTTAATAATACAGCCACGATTCAAAATCCAATGCATGTTTTCCACAACGCAGGGAATTTTCTGGTCCAACTTCTTGTAAAATCAAGTAATGGATGCATAGATTCGATTAGAAAAACTGTTCAGACAATGCAACAACCCACAGCCATGTTTACAGCTGATGGTATCTGTGAATCAGATTCGACTCAGTTTACCGATGTTTCTATACCCCATGCAAATTCTATCATTGAATGGGATTGGAACTTTGGAGATGGATCACCGCATTCCAATTTACAGAACCCGATACATTTATACTCAATTCCTGGGCAGTTCAATGTCAGTCTTTTTATTAAAAACAGCAACCAATGCATGCACGATACTCTTATACCTATAACAATAATCGCAAAGCCGGTTGTTCTCTTTAATACAAATGCTCCTAAATGTGTTGGAACTCCTGTTTCATTTATGAATCTTTCAACTACCCAACATGGAATAATTGTTAAATGGAAATGGTCTTTTGGGGATGGAACGGATACAACCATATATTTTCCGGGAGTTCCAAACATTACTCATGTTTTTCAAGGATCCGCAACTCAACATTTAGTCCGGCTTACTGTAACTACCAATGATAGTTGTTCTAATTATCACGAACAGATAATTAATAGTGTCCTTTCGCCAACAGCAGATTTTTATTTTTCAGATATCCGTTGTAAAGGCCAAAGTGTCAATTTTACAGACAATACACAATTGAATGGGGGAGGAGTTATTACCAGTTGGTACTGGGATTTTGCAGATCCCACTTCAGGTTTTCAGAATTTTTCCACATTACAAAACCCAATCCATATTTTTACATCTGCAAACATCTATCAAGTAAAACTGACAGTTACTAATTTAAATTCCTGTACAAGTATCGTAATGTATCCAGTAGAGATTAGCGATAGTCCTCAGGCAAATTTTATCTCTGATACAGCTTGCTTCGGGACTCCATCTCACTTTACTGATTTGTCAAATCCAAATGCTCCTTCCATTACTTCCTGGGATTGGAATTTTGGCGACGGATCAATCCACTCTTATCTACAAAATCCCAATCATCAGTATGCTTCTGCGGGGATTTTTACAGTTACATTAATAGTAGTTAATTCAACCGGATGTCAGCATACAATTACAAAACAGGTAAAAGTGATTTCTGCACCCGTTGCCTCATTTTCATATTCCGTTAATAATTGTAATGGATTACCTGTTTCTTTCACTAATTTAAGTAGCACACCACAGGGATATGTTTTTAAATGGACTTGGAACTTTGGGGATGGGGTAGATACTTCTCTAACTTTACCTTCCATTCCGAATATAACGCATGTTTACGCCAACCCAGGAAACTATAATGTGACCCTTACAATTCAAACAAATGATAGTTGTGCAAATTCTGTGATGCATCAGATTTCTGTCGGCGCTAGTCCTGTTGCCGACTTTTATTGCTCTCAAAATAAATGCCAGCATACACCAGTGAATTTTCAGGACATCTCCCAACCAAACGGCGGAATAATTATTTCATGGAATTGGGATTTTGGTGATCCTGGATCTGGAGCAAATAATACTTCGACTTTACAAAACCCATGGCATGTGTACTCTTTAGGCACAACCTATCAGGTAAAACTCATTGTGCAAAACATTAATAATTGTTACGATACCATTATCCACCCTGTGATAATTAGCAGTGCCCCATCTGCTCATTACGCAGCAGATTTGGTTTGCCAGGGGAATTTGACACACTTTACAGATCAATCAGTGCCCCATTCAGGAACTTTAGTCTCTTGGAATTGGAATTTTGGCGATGGAAATACTTCTATTCTTCAAAATCCCACCCACTTATATACCACGGCAGGGGTCTTTAATGTTTCATTGACGGTTCTAAATTCTTTTAATTGCCAAAGCGATACATTGGGAGAGGTAGTTGTTCAATCTCCTCCCAATGCATTGTTTGAATATGAGAATTCGTGCAAGGGTGCTCCAATTCAATTTCATGATCTTTCTTATACACCAATGGGGGTGATTAATTCATGGCATTGGAATTTTGGTGATGGAGATTCTTCATCGTTGCAAAATCCATCACATATATATGTCACCCAGGGAATATACTTGGTTACTTTGACAGTTACCAATACTTTTGGTTGTTTGTCGAGTTTCAGCTTACCCGTTACTGTTTATATCAATCCCACGGCAGGCTACACTTACTTTAGCAAATATTGTCCTCAGGGTAAAGTTTCATTCACGGATCATTCAACTGCATCGAACGTACCCATTGTGTCATGGCTTTGGATTTTTGAAAATGGGTATACTTCAATTACCCAAAATCCAACCTACACTTTTAGCATAACTGATACTACCTATTTGGTAAGTCTTATCGTTACTGACGCTAATGGATGTAATGATACCTTAATCCAACCAGTATATGTTGTTCCTGGCAACAATTTTACATTTATATCTGATTCTGTTTGTTTTGGAGAAATAACGCATTTTCAACCTGTAAATCTGGCTATTGGAGATACACTCCATGATTTACGCTGGAACTTCGGAGATCCTAATAGTGGTATCTATAATCAATCTGTTTTATATGACCCAATTCATCAATTTACGATTCCTGGTACTTATATTGTAAAATTAAGTGCATATAATTCAGATAATTGTCAGGACAGCATTTATAGAGAAGTTATTGTTTATCAAAACCCGATATCTGATTTCTCGTTCGATACAATACCTTATTGTGACAGTATTGTTACATTTCATAATCTTTCCTGGGGGAATGGTGCAGCAATTGATTCTCTTATCTGGATCTTTGGCGACGGAGATACCACAGTTCAAACGAAACCACTTCCACCTGATGTAATCCATCAATATCATAATTTCGGTTCATTCAATGTACACCTGAAAACAATTAATGCTCATGGATGTATAGATAATCGTTCAAAAACCGTGCTTGTTTCCTGTCTTTCTGCGGTTATTGTGGCTGCTGACAGTATAAAGTGTGAACGACAAACAGCCATATTTAATGACAATTCAATCCCGCTAAGTTTAATAAAACAATGGCACTGGGATTTTGGGGATGGCATGGATACAACCTATGGAAAATTTAAAAAAACGATTAATCACAAATACGCTTCTGCCGGAGATTATACCGTTATGCTTGTTGTATCATTAACAAACAATGGTATAACACTTTCTGACACGAACCTAATAAATATAAATGTTCAATCCTCGCCTATTGCATCATACTTATCTCCTTCTGTGTGTTTTGGCGATTCAGTCCGGTTTATTAATCTTTCCGACAGCAATGGCTTTTCTATAGTGTCAAATTTCTGGAAATTTGGTGATCCGGGAACTGGGATAAAGGATACGAGTACAACCATTAATCCGTCTCATCTTTATTCAAAAAGCGGTACGTTTCATTCAATGTTGGTTGTTCAAAACAGCCTTGGTTGCAGTGACACGCTCAGGCGTGACGTGAAAATCTTTAAATTACCTGAAGCTGCCTTCACTATTCCAATTGCTTGCACCAGACAGCATACGGCTTTTAAAGATGAAAGCAAAACCGGAGATACTTTGATCTCAAATTGGTCCTGGTCTTTTGGAGATCCCGAAAACAAATATGATTCTTCACACCTAAGAAATCCCTCTTATATCTACTATCAACCCGGAAAATATTACCTCTACCTTAAAGTTAAAGATTATTATGGGTGTCAGGATGCTATCAAGGATTCGGTCTTTATTTTGGAATCACCAATTAGCGCTTTCACATATAAAGACAATGTAGAGGGAATTTCTGGGAAGATTGAATTACTGAACAAATCTGAAAATGCCATTATTTATGATTGGGATTTTGGAAATGGAAAAACCTCTATCGAAGAAAATCCTATAATTAGCTATGTAGAGGATGGCAGCTATATTATCAGACTCGTAGCGACAAATAAAAACTCATGTACCGATACAGCCAATTTAAATTATGACTTTATTTTCCATGGGTTATATGTCCCAAATCTATTCTCCCCAACCAGTCTTGTTTACAATGTAAGGTTTTTTAAACCAGCTGGATTGAATCTAAGCAATTATCATATCATCGTTTTTGATATTTCAGGCCATACATTATGGGAATCAACTCAACTTGATAATAAGGGAAGCCCACTTGAAGGATGGGACGGGACATCCAATGGACGTTTAATGCCCCAAGGTACCTATATGTGGAAAATAACAGCAACTTTTAAAGATGGAAAAGTATGGGAAGGCTCTAATACCGGGAAAGGATCAACCACAACAGTTGGAACAGTAACTCTGGTCAGATAAATTTTATTCTCAGAAAATGGACCGAAAAATAATTTTATATATGATTATTGGGTTTTGCTACATCTTTTCAGCACAACGTGTTGCAGGACAAGACCCATTGTTTACTCAATTTTATAGTGCCCCTTTGTATTACAATCCGGCATTCACTGGTATTAGTTCAGGGCTTCGAGCGAGGTTTAATTATAGAAACCAATGGCCTACTCTGCCTGTAGATTATCGTGCATATTATTTTTCTGCTGATTTGGGAGACAGAAATCTTCCCGGATCAGGAGGAATTGGATTAATGGTTAATTCTGATAATGATGGAGTTGGATTTATTCACAACCTTGAGTTGGGATTAAATCTTGCCGTGAGAATTCCAATATCCAGCTTTCTAATTGCCCAAGTCGGAGTGAAAGCAAGTTTTAAACAAAAATCAATTAATTGGGATGATTTTGTTGTAACAGACCAGTTAAATGAAAAATATGGAAATATTTATCAAACAGCATTTACACACCCCGATGAAAATAAGAAAACATTCCCGGATTTTGCTGCCGGTGGCATTCTGAGAACAACCAATGAATCAGGATCTTTTACAGGAACTTTGGGTTTTTCAGTTGACCACATGTTTCAACCAGATGAATCATTTTTACAAACGGCTAGTTCTCCATTACCGAAAAAATGGATCGGACATGCTGATGCTGTTTTTCAATTAGGAGAAAAAAGTTCTTCATCAAGTTTTAGTTCCAATGGATTCGCAGATCCACTAAAATTGAATCCAGCATTACTTTTTATTAGTCAAAACAATTTTAATACATTGGAAATAGGCATGAATCTTATGAAATTCAATGTTTATCTTGGTGGCTGGTACAAAACTACAGTAACTGGTGCTGTATCTAATATATTTGCTTTACTTGTAGGGTACAATTATCGGATTGCAGAGAACACGAGTGTCCGGTTCATGTATAGCTATGATATTCCAATTTCCGGGGCCATGATGGGAACGGGAGGTGCTCATGAAATAAGCATTGTACTTGAGTTTTCCAATATTCAGATTTTTGGTGGAAATTCAACTCCCTCTCGCTATAGATCAAGAAGTGGAAATGAAACGATGGAATGTTCTGATTTTTATTAAAGAACGCTATAAAAGTCGAATCTTTGGTTTTTCGGTAATAGATCCAATGGATGATTTACAACAGATGTATTGCTGTGGATTTCCTGAAGTTCATGTTTCTCCGTTTAATTAAACCTTAATCAAAAAAGAAAATTGACCATCATACCTCGATTTCATCAGATTATCAAATTGTGAATGAAATACCCATGGTAATGGAATACATATAATAAGGCAGATAGAAAGTGACCTGATTACGATCGTGCTGCATATAATACCGCAGATCCATTGCAAGCCATTGTAAAATTTTGAAATTCAGGATTGCTTCTGCCGTAATGCAGGGATATGGAGTTTTAAAATCCGAAGAAACGTCATATAATGAAGTTCCCTTGAAATTACTTTTAAAAGGTTGCTGATAAGAAAACATGATATTCATGTTAAAAATCTTCCCGAAAGTACTGTTAAAACTCAGGTACCCCGCACCTCTTATGCCATTTCGACTGGCAAATCCTGAACCTCCCGGATCCAAAACCTTGATATCGTCAGAAATGACCTTCCACTTTTGATCCGACCACCAGCCTTCATAATCCGGAGGAAGCAAGTCGTAACGATCCCACTGATACAGTAATCCCACTCCCGCTTGTATTCTGATCTTGGGAATATTCAGGATCAACGGAACAGCATATACCCCCGCCTGCCAGCGTGCATTGATTCCACGATCCTCATCAAACTGAAACATAACAAAAGGCTCCAGGCTGATTTTTTTCATCTCCAACTTGTCATCTGAAATCTTATGCCTGAATAAATTGTTGTGTAAATAAACATATCCATTATTATTGGTTGAACGTGTCTTCATTCCCTGAAAATTAATCACACCGGAGATCTCATACAAATTATTTGAATCAAGCAGTATCCCTGATGCTGTTGACGATAAATACAGGTATTGCTGCGCATCCTCAAGAAAATAAAAACCAAAGTAAAGATTCCCCATTGGCCGATGTATTTTCAGGGTATCGAGGCATTGCTTGTCGAACGTGCAAACTTGTCCAATGGAATTCACTTTCAAGCAGATTAAGAGTAAATAAACAAGGAGTATGCGCAAAGACCTGATGCGTATTAACGATTGGATGGTTTTTATGTAAAGTCTATATAAGATTGATGAAGTATGATCAATACGGAAGTCTAACATTCAAAATTATGATTACCAAGTAAAATTAAAAATTTTCTACTAGTTTATATACTACTCTGATGAAATATCTATTTGAAAAGAGAAAAAGTATTTTTTGTAAAATACTTGCAATCTGTTTTTTAAATATTTAATTTCGATGCAAAGTTTTGTGTGATATCTATAAATTATTACCTAATGATTTGTTTGTAAGATATTTAACTATTTATAGATTTCACCCATTAGAAAGAGGAAGATTTTGATTGAATATCAATAGATATATATTTTTCCGACATTAGTTATTTACCTAAATCTTTCAATTATGAAAAAAATTTTACTCTTTCTTTTCGCAATGTTAGCATCAAGTGGGTTATTTTCCCAGATTGTCCTGCTCAATGAGAACATGGACAGCTATGCTACCAATAGTTTTTTGGGCGTTGATAATCCAACCTGGTTCACAACCTGGTCAAATCTGCCGGGGAGTGGCGAAGATGCTCAAATTTTGACAAACTTTGCTCATAGTGGAACAAAAGCAGCCTCGGCAGATCTTACAGGTGGACAAACCGACTGTATTCTTAAGCTCGGAAATAAAACAACCGAAAGATATGAGGTAAAATGGTGGATGTACGTTGAAACCAACAAATGTGCTTATTATAACTTCCAGCACTTCGAAACTCCGGGCATTGAATGGGCCTTTGAAATTTATTTTCGTACGAATGGCGCTATCCATTTATATGCAGGCGGCAATACCATCAATGGAACTTATCCAAAAGCTACCTGGTTCGAAGTAAAGCAGATTATTAAATTAGATGTTGATAGCATTTATTTATACATTAACGGGGCCTTGTTAAATTCCTGGCCATTCCATTGGACGAATTCATCAACGACAGGAACTAACCAACTAGGCGCTGTTGATCTTTTTGCCGGTGAAGAATCAGGTTCGGGAGAAACTCCGGGATTTTATTTTGACGATGTAGTCTATAGTCAACTTGGAACCCTTGCCCCAACTGTGGTAACTATGCCAGCGACAGCAGTAGCCAGCGTTACTGCAACATTGAATGGAACCGTGAATGCCAATATTCAATCTACAACAGTGTCTTTCGAATATGGATTGACCACAGCTTATGGAACTGTTGTAGCGGGAGTTCCGGGAACCGTTACTGGAAATACCACAACCCCTGTTTCTGCTAATCTAACAGGATTATTACCTGGAGCCACTTACCATTACAGGGTTCGCGGAGTAAATTCCAATGGAAACACCAATGGCTTAGATATGACTTTTACCACGGCACCGATCCTTCCTGTCGCAATCACCACCGCTGCCACCAGCGTTACCAGTACAGGTGCTACACTTAATGGTACAGTGGATGCGGGAGGAGCTCCTACCACAGTAACTTTTGACTATGGACTAACATCTGCTTATGGAACGACTGTCGCGGGAACTCCGAATACAGTTACCGGTAATGGGGCAACACCGGTTAGTGCAACCATTACTGGTCTTACAGTAAATACCACGTATCATTACAGAGTCAAAAGCATTAACAGTGTGGGCACGGGTAACGGGCTGGATATGACATTCCTCACAACCAGTTGCCCGATGCCTAGTCCAGCCGGAGTAATCACCGGACCCGCCAATGCTTGTGGCAACAGTATCGGAAACGTATATTCCGTTCCTCCGATTGCCAATGCCACCGGGTATATCTGGACCGTTCCAACAGGATCAACGATCACTTCAGGTGCCAATACCAACAGCATTACCGTCACCCTCGGAACTACGTCAGGAAATGTATCGGTAATGGGGACAAACTCATGCGGCAACGGCAGCAGTTCAATAAAAGCCATTTCCGTGAGCCCTGCACCAACCCCGACAATTTCCGGAAACTCTTTGCTGTGCCAGGGTTTAACCAATGTGGTGTATACAACCCAATCAGGAATGACAAATTATGTGTGGACGGTTTCTTCGGGAGGAATTATTACTGCCGGGGGAACGGCAACCAGCAACACCGTTACCATCACCTGGTCGGGTTCTGGAGCTCAAACCGTGTCGGTCAATTACACTAACGCCAGCGGATGCTCTGCTCCCGCAGCGGTTAGCTTCCCGGTGACCGTTAATCCAGCTCCTGTACCAACTATTGGAAGTACCAATGATCCTTGTGTTAATACAACAAATAACACTTATTTCACTGAAAGTGGAATGAACAATTATGTTTGGAACATTTCTACCGGAGGGGTTATTACTTCCGGATCCGGAACAAATACGACTCATGTAAGTTGGAATGTCGCCGGTATGCAGTGGATCAGCGTCAGCTATACCAATACTTTTAATTGTGCGGCAACAACAGCCACCCAATTACCAGTCTTCGTGAACCCGGTTCCTGGTGTAGCCGGACCCATTACGGGAATAACTACCATCTGTGCTGGAACAAATGGTGTTGCTTATTCCTGCGAAGAAATATTCAATGCTACTTCTTACACCTGGACTTTACCAGCCGGGGCCACCATTGCTACAGGTGCCGGAACCAAAAACATTACAGTGAATTATAGTGCTACCGCAGTTTCCGGAAATATCACTGTGGCCGGTACCAATAATTGTGGAAATGGGCAAGATTCTCCCCCATTCCCCGTAACTGTAAACCCGTTACCTTCTGTTGCCGGAACAATTACTGGTCCTGTTTCAATATGTGCTGGAGCAACCGGGGTCTCCTATAGTGTTAATGCCATTCCTAATGCAAATACTTACGTATGGACGGTTCCTTCCGGAGCCATCATCACGGCAGGCAGTACCTCCAGAAGCATTTTGGTGACCTTCGGATCATCTCCTGCTACCGGCGCTTTTACGGTGAAGGGAGTCAATGCCTGCGGTGACGGTGCCGTTTCACCCGACTATAATGTAACAGTAAACGAAATCCCTGCTGCACCCGAAATAACTGCCGTAGGCCCGGTACTTACAAGCAGCGCTTCAACCGGAAACCAATGGTATTATGGAGGAGTTGCCATTGCGGGCGCTACCAACCAAACCTATACGGTAACCAACAATACCGGTTATTATTGGTGTGTGGTAACCCTTAACGGATGCGCTTCTCCAATTTCGAATAAGATCTGGATCGAGGTGGTGGGAATCGAAGAGTTGCCTGCTTCTGCTTCTTTCTCTGTTTATCCAGTACCCAATGACGGACTTTTCACTGCCACTATTCAATATCCGGTTGAAACCACCTTTACCATCATGATCTACAACCAGATCGGATCCAAAATCTTTGAATTCAGGGATGTGAAGACTACAGGTGGACAATACCAGAAAACCATCGACCTCAGACCAATACCCACCGGAATCTATTCCGTGGTATTCCTGAACAGTGAGTCCAAGGTCATCCGGAAAATACTTGTGAACAAATAACTCCTAATTCCTAATTCTTAATTCCTAATTCCTAACTAAAAAGAGGCTTCCAATTTTGGGGCCTCTTTTTTTTTGCTTTATCCACATCTAAGAATTGTAACAGAAAAGGAAAAAGCAACAACGGGGAACCAACTATTTTTTGTACACAACAAACAGCCACTTACAGAGATACATGTAAGTGGCTGTTTGTTGAAGTGGGACGTGCAGGATTCGAACCAGCGACCTCATGCGTGTGAAGCATGCGCTCTGAACCAACTGAGCTAACGTCCCGACACGACAAAGGTAAGAAAAGATTTTTTCAACCAACGTATTACCTTTTGCCCCTTTTCCTGATTAAGTAGAAAACTATGAAATCTATGAAAAAGTTGGTTTTAGTCTCATTATTGCTCCTGCTCTCAGGTTATTGTGGGTGGGGACAAGTCAATATCGTGAATGAAAACATCCAGAACTGGACAAATCAGGGCTCTTATGGAAATTATTTACAAAGCATCCCTGTTGAAGGAGGAAGTGGCAATGTAGTCATGACCGATTGCCTGATCCAAAATGGTGCCTCTGCCACCGGAACCTGTTCAGCCGGAAGGGTCCAGATAAAAGCGCTTACCGGAAAAGTGGAATTCCCGGAAATCAGTTCAATAAAAACTGCTGAGTTCCATTTTGCTGCAGGGGCTGCAGGGCGTTCAGTGAAATTGCAAAAAAATGATGGAGCCGGTGGATGGGTCGATTTAACAACCTTTACCGGAATCGGAACAACCGGAGCAACCTTTACATTTAGTATCAATCAAAATTCTGCTATTACGCTTCGCTTAACTTCTGCAAGTAATACGGTTTATCTTCATGACATTATTTTTAATACCCAGTACTTTAATTCGGCTTCATCTGGCAGTATAGAATTGATTACAAGTTGGGGAACAAAGAGTAATGGAACGGGAACCAATCCTGCAAACTTCATTTCCAGCGGTCAGATTTTTACCATCATAAACAATGCAACTCCTACAATCGGAGCCGACTGGATTGTTTCTGGTGCTGAATCAAAAATAGTGGTAGGTAATGGTATCAATAGTTGTGCGTTTTCTTCCGGGATACATAACATTACAACACAAAACCTGGAAATCAAAACCAATGCATCCTTAACGCTGAACAGCGACGCTACCGGAACCGGTTCGTTGATTGTTAATGGCACCGTTTCCGGCAACATCACCACCCAGCGATATATTCCCGATGGCACATATTGGCATTATGTTTCTGCCCCCGTGCATGGGCAGACCATTGACGACTCCTGGATGTCGGCCAACGACATTGATAAACCTTCAATTGCTTACCAGTTTTTTCGTTTCGATGAACCCCTCAACTATTGGATCATCTATGGCTCTACCGGCTCTCCTGCAGCTTTTGGCGATGGATCTTTTAGCGATGCCAGGGGATATATCCTGAAGCGCTCTTCGGCAGGAGTGGTATCATTTACCGGAACCGTCCTTCCCGGCCCGGTAGAATATATGGCTACTTTGAACAGTGAAACCGGGGGAGGGTACAATTTGGTGGGAAATCCGTTTCCATCTTCAATCGGTATCACTGCTGCTGCAACAAGTACAGAAAATTTTTTAGACATCAATGATGCAGTTCTCGACCCCAACTACAAGGCTTTGTTTATCTGGGATGAACAAACAGGTTATTCCAATAAAAGAGATGATTATAAAATAATCAGTAATGGGGAATTAAGCGGTTACACCCGGATCGGCCAGAATTATATACAACCCGGGCAAGCCTTTATGATAAAGTCAGCATCAACAGACATTCTCCGTTTTACCAATGGGATGCGGCAACATGCCTCTGAACCCTACCACAAAATTGGTAAATCCTGGTCCATATTTGAACTTGGAATTAATGGGAATAACCTTGGAAACACCACTATGATTGGATTTCATGAAGGAATGACCAAAGGATTGGATCCTTCCTATGATGTAGGGAAGTTGAAGGGAAACCCCGATATTGCGCTGTATACGCGTTTAATAGAAGACAATGGCATTGATTTTGCCATTCAATGCCTTCCGCCGTTCATGGAATCTTATTCCATTGCAATAGGTATTGAAACAACAATACCCGGCGAATATGTCCTAGAGTCATTAAACTTAAGTCTTCCCGATTCTGTCGGGGTTTATTTGGAAGACCTGGAAACAAAACAGATCATCAATTTCCGGACCAATAGTAAATATCCTTTTGTTATTTCACAAGCAGGTGTCATCGACAACCGGTTTCTGCTTCATTTTATCCGTGTAGCGCTTGGAGTTCAGGAAAAAGAGCAGAAAATAATCCACTTCTATTTCTGGGAAAACAAGATAACGATCAAGATGCCGGAAGGCAACAATTCGCAAATCAACGGACAACTCAGGGTATTGGATATCTCGGGAAAAATTTTGATCAATAAATCCATAGAAATTTTTGGGAAACTCTCAATTCCATTGTATTTACCCATGGGATATTATCTTGTTCAGATAGTTACCCCGGGTTATTCTCTGAATGAAAAAATATTTATTCACCACAAATAATTCTAAATCATGAAAAACTACATCAAAAAAACCGGAATTTTATTCGTCTTGTTCTTAGGGTTCATTCAAATGAGTATTGCCGATCCACCTGGCCCACCACCTCCTCCCGATCATGGTTCTTCAGGAAACACTCCTGCAGGTGCCCCTATTGATGGTGGCCTTGGAATTCTCCTCGCTATGGGTGCAAGTTATGGCGGAGTAAAACTTTATAAATTCCGAAATAAAAATAAAGGAGAAGAAATTTAACTTACCGGATGAAATTTTGTAATGTTTCCACCATTAAGATTCGGTCTAAAGGTTTGGGAAGGTAGGCGGCAAAACCGGCATTCATGATTCGTTCCTGGTCGTGGGGCATGGCATAAGCAGTTTCTGCGATAAAAGGAGTTTTCCTATAGGCAGGAAAGGTTTTCAGAATATTTTCTTTTAACGTAAGGCCACTCCATGGATAAGGAAGGTTGATGTCCATCAGAAACAGATCGAACAACTGCCCCGATTTGTTCCACTCATCGAGTAATCGTAAGGCTGCATCACCATCCAGCACCACAGTTGGGCAGAATAATCCCCGTAGCCAGATTTGTAGAATTGTTACCGTGGCAATGTCATCTTCTACAATTAATACTTCAGGAAGACATAAATGGTTGGTTGTCATGGTTTAAATTCATGATTTCATTTAATAACGAGAAAAGATGCTCCAAATTGTCATCCATATTTTTTAAATATCGTTGAAAATCAGGCATCTCTCTGGATTTTTCTTCCAATATTGCGACAGTTCCTTTGATGCCACACATGGGATCGCGGATCTGCTTGCTGATGTTGGTTAAAATTTCGTTTTTTAGCTGAATCGCCTTCACGGCACTTTCTTTGGCTTCCCGGAGTTCCTGGGTCCGTTCAATAATCTTATTTTCCAGTTCACTCTGATAATGTAACAAACTGTTTTCCAGATTTTTTTGATATAGTGCAAGTTTGATGCTCACCAGTGCTTGATGAATATCAAATGGCTTGATCAGGAAAGCATGGGGTTTTGAACGGTAGGCATCTTCAAAAATCTCCAGCTGACTCATGCCGCTGAGAAAAACCAGGGCACACGGGAAATGACCAGAAATTGCTTCAGCGGCTTCAATACCATTCATTTTACCCGCCAGGGAAATATCCATCAAAATAACTTCCGGAAAATCTTCTTTGCTTTCCAGTTTTCTTAAATAGTCAAGTCCATCTTCAGCTTTCCTGAAGATAGCGGTGACTTCATAACCATGATCAGAGATTTGTCGCTTTAAATCATTGGCTAATAAAAATTCATCTTCAAAGATGATAACTTTTGTAACTGACATATTGTGAAAAAGAGCTCTAAGATAGATATTCTTTCCTTATAATTTACCTATCAGTAAAAATTTTTATCATCCAGGACAGGATTTAAATCTGGGAAAATTCCACGGTTTTGGCTTTTTTAAAGAGTATCACGCTGTGAAACACACCCATGTTTTTCCCATACGCATATTCGGTGGTTAGACAGAACAAGGAGGATAAATGTTTCGAGATGTATTCCTCATTATAGCCTCCGGTTTTTAAAAAACTCTTTCAACAGATGACTACATTCCTTTTCTAAAACCCCAGTTACTACATTTGTCTTAGGATGCAGTAACGATTTTCCGGTAAGACGGTATCCCCGCTTTTCATCAGTAGCGCCGAAAACCAGTTCTCCCAGTTGTGTCCAGAAAGCAGCACCGGCACACATTACACAGGGTTCCAGTGTGACGAACAGAGAACATTCATTGAGATATTTTCCTCCCAGGTACCCGGCTGCAGCAGTAAAAGCCTGCATTTCTGCATGGGCTGTAACATCACAAAGTGTCTCTGTTAAATTGTGCCCCCTGGCAACAATGGCCTTATTGCAAACGATCACCGCCCCTACCGGGATTTCTTCCCGGTCATAAGCCTTTTGTGCCTCTTTTAGGGCTTCGTTCATAAAAAATTCGTGGGAATATAGGGGATAGGTCATTTTAATCGGAATTGTTTTTTTGACAGATCAATTTCGCTTCAAGATCTTCAATATCATAAGCATCACGGAGATAAAAATTACCGATTCGGGTACGGCAAAGGGCGGTAAGATGCGCCCCGCAGCCTAATATTTTTCCGAAATCCTGAGCCAGGGAACGAATATAGGTTCCTTTGCTGCAAACAATCCGAAAGTCGATTTCTGGGAGTGCAATCCGGGTTATTTCAAATGCAGAGATTGTAACTGGTCTCGATTCCATCTCCACGTTGATTTCATTCCGGGCATAAATATAAGCCCGCTTTCCATCAATTTTTTTGGCTGAAAAAGCAGGAGGAACCTGATTGAAGGTGCCGGTAAACCGACAAGCAGCATCCCGGATTTCCGCTTCCTGTATGTGTTCAAAGGGTAAAAACTGTTCGGGTTCAGTTTCCAGATCAAAAGAAGGGGTGGTAGCCCCCAACCGGAAAGTACCTGCATATTCTTTTTCCAATCCCTGGAACTCCTCAATACGTTTGGTGAATTTACCAGTACAAAGGATCAGCAATCCGCTGGCCAGGGGATCGAGGGTGCCGGCATGACCAATTTTTATCTTTCGTAATCCTAATTGTTTCCGGATCATAGAACGCATCTTCCCTACGACATCAAAAGAAGTCCAGGTATACGGTTTGTTGACAAGCAGGATCTCGCCCTGCTCGAATTGAAATGACATTAGAGGATTGTTAAACTTTTTCCTGTTAATAACAAGATGATAATAACCAGCCCAACCACAATGCGGTAATAACCGAATATTTTAAATCCGTAACGTGTCAGGAATGCAATAAATGATTTGATTGCAATCATGGCTACCAGAAAGGAGACAAGATTTCCCACCAGCAGGAGGTTGACATTGCCAGCCGAGATGGATTCATAGTTCTGAAACAATTTCAAAGCTGATGCGGCAAACATGGTAGGAACAGCGAGGAAAAAAGAGAATTCTGCGGCATTTTTGCGGCTGAGGTTCTGGCTCATTCCTCCGATGATGGTAGCTGCCGACCGGCTAACTCCCGGGATCACCGAAATAATCTGGAAAAAACCGATAATCAAAGCCTTTTTAAACGTTAATTGAGTTTTATCATTTTCCGGTTTATCAAACCATTGATCTACAAAGATCAGGAAAATCCCTCCAACAAGCAGAGATACCGCAACGATCAGCACGCTTTCAAGCATCGTATCAATCTGCTTTTCCAATAAAAATGCAATCACCAGCGGGAGACAGGCAACAAAAAGTTTGAAGTAAAAATCCCAGGTCTGAAAAAAACGTTTCCAGTATAGGACAATGACTGAAAGGATGGCTCCAAACTGTATATTTACCGTAAATGCCTTTACAAAATCCGTACTGGGGATTCCCAAAAGGTGTTGGAAAATGATCATGTGCCCTGTTGATGAGATCGGAAGGAATTCCGTAATTCCTTCAACAATGGCAATGATGATGGCCTGTATCAGGGTCATTAATCCTTCGGTTTTTTCATGATGGCAAAAATTTCAACCACATAACCGGCAAGGATAAGAATGGGGGCCAGGGTAATCCGGCGAAAACTAAAGATTTCGGGATTGAATTTTGTGGGATCATCGGATCCTCCTCCGATCATCAGCAGAAATCCGATAAGGATTAAAGCCAGGCCAATGAACATCAGGCGATAATTTTCCTTTCCAAAAGCAAACTCCCCGGTTTTATTAACCGATGCAGGATGTTCGGCAGGTTTGATGGTTTTTGTCTTCTTTTCCATGATAATAAAGGAATTGGGGCACAAAAATAGCAAATTTTCAGAATATCAGGTGTATAATAAATCAGTCCGGATGCGCAAATATTTCCGGACAGCCAGATAGGTAGAAATCCAGGAGATAAAAATGCCCAACAGGATAATGAAAAGTACAAGAACCCCCAGCATAAAGGGATCCTGGAGTTCCAGTAACTCCGGAAGCTGATCAATGGCAAGATAAATAAGCAACATCAACATTCCAATCGCAATCAGGGCACTTACAAAACCATTAACTACACTTTTGATCAGCAACGGTTTCCGGATAAATCCTTCGGTAGCACCCACCAATTGCATGCTCCGTATGATAAACCGTTTTGAATATACCGAAAGCCGGATGGTATTGTTGATCAGCACAATAGCAATGAAGAGCAAGATCCCGCTGAAACCAAGAAGTGTTAGGCTGATCTTTTCCAGGTTTCGGTTAATGGCATCTACCAAAGATTTTTGATAAAATACCTCTTTGACCTCAGGGTGCTGAAGCAACCGTTTTTCAATTTTCGCCAGGGTGTCGGCTTGGGTATAAGGAGCTTTTATTCTAAGGTCGATGCTCGAAAGGAGTGGATTATATCCCAAAAAACCGACAAAATCTTCTCCCAGCTCATCCTGTAACTTCTCAGCCGCTTGATCCCGATTAATATATTCCGTCGATTTAACAAAAGAAGCGCGGTCAAGGTTCTTTTTTAATTCCAAAATTCCAGATTCTTTCACCCCTTCCCTGATCATAATAGAAAATCCGATGTTTTCTTTTACATAAACAGAAAGTATCTGAGCATGTAAGATGATCAGTCCAAGAAGCCCCATTAGAAAAAGTACGAGTGTAATACTGATCACTGTGGTGAATTGTGACGTGGCAATGCGGCGCTGGTAATAGCGTTCTTCCTTTTGGATCATAGCTAAGAAATACGGCTTAAAATTACAGAATTTTTCCTACTTCAACATTTTTTTCCCGTTTCGTCTGATCTCCCGTTGTTTTTTTGTATTCATCCCGTAAGTGGATTTCAATCCGCTGAAGATACTTTTCCAGACTAAATTAAAAAAACCTTTGGACTGATCGCGTTTAAAATAGATTGTCCCGGTTCTGATTTTTCCGTCTTCATTTGGATTCTGAGAAGAAACCACCATGTTTGCAATGGCTGTCAGCAAAGTCCGTTCAAGAGAAGATTTGATTCCATCCGGATTTTGCTCGAGCTGAATGGCAAAATTCTGATAATAAAAATGGAGAAGTCCGGAAGCCATGCTATCGTTTCCATAAATTTCATCAATTTCAGTATGGCTTGCTTTACCCCGGGTAATGGAAATGGGCATTAATCTGGAAAGCATCGGGTTAAGGTCCTGTAAATCCAGCATACCGACCGATGCCCTAAAGGTAAATGAATCGCGGGGGTGGTTCATGAAAAACTGAAGCCATGTTTCCGATGGAGCTTTTCCCATCAACGCCAGCGTACTGTGTAATATTAAAGGGGCCGGGTTTAGCTCTTTCCGGGTATCAAACCCAGTAAGCGTACCATTGATGTTGTTGAAAAATACCCTGCCTGGAATTTCTGCGGTTTGTTCTTCATAGGCAGCAAAACCGTTCTGGAAACTGAGGGTATCAATTTGAAGGGGAATTTGAATCTTCCGTATTGCCGATTGGGGCATCAGGGGTCGTTGCCAGATAGGAAAGGGGACTCGCTTGTCGCGGTAATCTTCTATCTTCATTCCTTTAACTCGCAGAATCCCTGCTTTTAATTGTTTTTCGCCAATCAGTTTTTGATAATCAATCCGGTCTAATTCGAGCCGTGGAATAGAAAAAATGATCCGGTCGGTTTGATAGCCCCGTTTGCGGGAGAAATCAACCCGATTGTAATTGGGAATAACTGAAATAGAATCGATAAAACCGTTTTTCTGTTGCGTAGAAAAACCAAAGCGCTGAAAGGAATATGTATATAAACTGTCGTCAGAAATCCAGGAAATACCAGGGGCCTGAAGTGTGATATCCCGGACATTGAAAAGCGGAGTCAGGGAAGAAATATCCCGGCTGGTCGAATCGAATAACACACGGGTTGCCTTTATATCGACATCTTTGATTTTATATTGATGTATCCCTTTTGCATCCTCTGTTTTCACCTCCGCAAGCGCGTTCTTTATAAGAATAGAGCGAATATCCAGAACTTTCATAAAGGGAGGTAGAGAAAATGGAGGAGAAGGGTGTATAGTAGTTTCGGTTTTTTTATCCGGAATTTTCATATCGATAAAAACCGAGGGTTCGTCCATCACGATCTGGTTCACCAACCATTCTTTATCAAAAACGGCCCGGTCAAAATAAAATCCATTGATACGCAACTCTGGGATGGTGGCTGTAACCAGGTTGTTTTTTCCCTGAAATGCCGTAGATGGAGTTATCGGAAACAGTTTCAGCCCCAATGCCATCAGGTTGACAGGATAGGAATAGACTCCCAGGCTTCGTATTTCGAGGACGTAGGTACTGTCGGCAAGAATTGCACGGAAAGGGAACACGGAAAGTTGCAAGGAGTCAAAACGGATTGACCCATCGTACATTCCTTCCTGTGGAATGTGGACCCTACTATGAACCACTGAAAAATCGATGTCTTTCAGCGAAAAATAGGAAGCCTTCCGATCTTCATAACCATCGTACGAAAAAGCACCTTTCCGAACAATCAGGCGGCCAATTTCCAGACTCCGGATCAGCTCGTCGGAAGTCAAATGTTGTTTTTCTTCCATAGGTCCTTCTATCAGGAAACGAGGCTCGGCTTTTAAGCGTAAAGAGGGTGTTTCAATAACGATTTTTGTGGCTTTCAATGTTTTATCCAGGAAAAGCCGTTTGTGATTAAGCCCGGTAAGGTGAAGGCTTTTTAATGTGAATTCGACCGAGTACTTGGCTTGTCCTACATTACGAAGCTCCCTTTTTAAAGGTTGGGCAGACTCAATCAAAGAGAGATTTTCCGATTCAATTAAAGAATCCGTAGTGATAATATGGATCCGGCCAACCTGGAGCCGCCGGAGCGAATCGGGAGATTCCAGAAATACCGAATGAAGGTCCAGGTCGAAATCACGACTGTAAAAATAACCCTCTTGGTTCATCCCATGAACAGAATCGATGAGGAATTGTTCCATCAAAAGGTCGAAAGAGGCTGAGGCGATTTTTTGTTCTTTATTTCCATCATTACGAGCCAATTGACCATATCCATGCCGAATATTTATTTGCTCCCCATGGATCCTTTGTACATACTTTTTCAATAGTTCATATACCACGTTTTCATTTTCTGCCTGAAAAAAATCACCCGGTTTTTTGAATCGTGGATCTTTGTTTCTGGGTTCCCTGAAACGGGTCACTTTCACATCCGGTTCATGAATGTCCAGCCGTTTGAACTCAAATATACGGTAATTGAATAAAAGTTTTAGATCCACATCATGAAAGACCAGCTCCGGAAGCAAAAGGGAAACGGTATTTTTTTTCTCCACCGTAAGAAGCAAGTTTTTTGAAATATTGGGAGAAAGTAATCCACTCTTCAACCGGATTTCCGATTGAAGGGTTGAAATGCTCACCTGCCCGGCATCCAGGGTGTGAATTCCATCTTGAAGACGAAGGGAAAATTTTTTTAGATCAAGTTCCAAATCTTTGGCAAAAAATATTTTTTTCTTGTTCTGCCATGCCAGTGAATCGAGGAAGAATTTTGTCAAATTTAAATTAACAGTTCCTATCCTGAGCTCCGGATATTTCTCCGTGATTTTTCCATAATATTCGAAGGTAGCTTTATTGAGCTTGATGGTATCGACTTCTACCGATCGAAGTATCCCCGCTATGATTGTATATAATCCCGCCGTAGTAAGTTGTTTTTTTCTGGTTTTTTTATTCCTAAGGGCATCGCTTTCTGACTTATTATGATACACTTTCAGAAAAAGATCAGAGAATTCAATATTTCCGACTTTGACTGTTTTATCAACCAGGGTGCTGTACATGTTGATTCCGTTGATGGAAAAAGAGGGAAGTTCAAAAGCATAAAAATTTCCCGTTTTCATTTGTCGCCACTGGTTTGACTTGAAATTCGGTCGCAAGGATAACATTTTACCGTAAAGACGTGATCCGGAAAGTGAAAATCCGGCTTCTTTCGCTTTTAAAAAATAGAGACTATCGGCGAGAGCATATTCGAAATCATAGATCACAAAATCAATATCTCTGGAATAAAAAACCCTGTCGTGGTTGTAGTAGCTAAATGGATTCACTGATACATTGCGCAAGGTGGAGGAAAATTCGTACTCTCCTTCCGAAAGACGACCTGTTTTTTGCCGGAAAGAGGAGAGAAAAAGACCGTGTTCCATTTTCACCGAATCTACGTGAAAATCATTAAAAGCCTCCGAAATGGAAGGATATATGTCTTCATAGATGATTTTTATCCGGTTACGTTGAGCCGTTGCGGTGTCGGGAAACCCAACAATGCTGATAACCGGCTTTTTCAGGATTATCTGTCGGAGATTTACTCTCCGGAGCCTGAAAATCTGCCAGGCATGTAGCCGGTCAATGGTAAGAGAAGCAAGAGAAAACCGGTAGAGGGCTTTTTTGATCATTCCGGTTGCTTTTAACTGTTCATATCGGGCGGAATCGGGGATGACCTCCAGGCTGTCGATGGTCAATTTCCCCGTGATAATGTTCAGTTGAAGATTTCGGAAATCAGCATAATAAAGACCCCGGCTGGCAGTAAAGACTTTCTCCTGGAGATACTGGCGTAGCATTTGTTCACCGAAATATTTAAATCCAAAGAAAAAGAAGAAAAAGATTCCTGTAATCAGAAGAAAAAGGGTGATCAGGAGATATCTCCCCCAATGCCGTCGTTTTTTCTTTGGTAATGGATTATTGTTTATCTCTGGTTCGGTCATCGAACATACTGCTTGATGTTTCAAAGATAGGCATTTCCGGGATTCGGCCTATTTTCGTAATTTTGCCAGGCAGATAAATAAATAACCGAAATCTCATGGATTATAATTTTACAGAAATCGAAAAAAAATGGCAGAAATATTGGGTCGATCATAAAACCTTTAAAACCGGTATTGACCTGTCCCGCCCTAAATTTTATGTCCTTGATATGTTTCCTTATCCCTCCGGAGCCGGCCTCCATGTAGGTCATCCGCTGGGATATATTGCTTCGGATATTTATTCGCGTTACCAACGTTTAAATGGATTCAATGTACTTCATCCGATGGGTTATGACGCGTATGGTTTGCCAGCCGAGCAATATGCTATTCAAACCGGAACACATCCTGCGATAACTACCGAAAAAAATGTTACCCGGTACCGTGAACAGATGGATCAACTTGGATTTTGCTATGACTGGGACCGGGAAGTCAAAACCTGTGATCCAGCCTATTACAAATGGACTCAATGGACTTTCATCCAGCTTTTCCATCATTGGTATAACAATAATACCAAAAAGGCGGAACCCATTGCATCATTGGTGCAGCATTTCGAAACGAAAGGGAATGAAGGGATTAACGCAGCCATGACCGCAAACGAAGATCATCTCTTTACTGCGGATCGATGGAACTCATTTTCTGAAAAACAGCAGTATGATATTCTCATGAACTACCGGCTGGCCTATCTTTCCGATGCCATGGTGAATTGGTGTCCCGAACTGGGTACGGTGCTTGCCAATGATGAGGTGGTCAATGGTTATTCGGTACGAGGCGGGCATCCGGTTGAGCGAAAATTAATGCGTCAATGGTTTCTCCGGATCACTGCTTATGCTCAGCGGCTTCTCGAGGGATTGGATTATGTTGATTTTTCCGATTCCCTGAAAGAAATGCAACGCAACTGGATCGGCCGTTCGCAGGGAGCTGAAATCCAATTTCCGATTAAAGATTCTATTTGTTCCCTGAAAATTTTTACAACCCGCCCAGATACCATATTCGGTTCCACCTTCATGGTGCTGGCTCCGGAACATGAATTGATTGATACAATTACCACTCCCGATCACCGGGAAGCAGTAAAAACCTATATTCACAATGCCATAAACCGTTCGGAACGGGAACGGATGACAGAGGTAAAAAAGATCACCGGGGAATTTACGGGAGCCTATTGCCTTAACCCGTTTAACAATGAACCCATCCCCATCTGGATAGCCGATTATGTGTTGGCCGGATATGGAACTGGTGCCATTATGGCGGTACCGGCTCACGACAGCCGTGATTACGATTTCGCCAAGCACTTCGGTTTACCTGTCATTCAAGTGGTGTCGGGAGGAGATATTTCTGAAAGTTCCTACGATGCCAAAGAAGGAACACTGATCAATTCTGGTTTTATCAATGGCTTACAAGTGAAAGAAGCCATTCATGCCGTTATTCAGAAGATCGTGGAACTCGGTTTGGGAAAAGGAACGGTCAATTTCCGTCTACGTGATGCCATTTTCAGCCGGCAACGTTATTGGGGAGAACCTTTTCCGGTATATTTCAAAGATGATATGGCTTATACCCTGGATGAAAGTGAACTCCCGCTCAGGCTGCCCGAAGTGGATGCGTATTTGCCTACCGAAACAGGAGAACCTCCCCTGGCCCGGGCCAAAAATTGGATCACCCGGGAAGGCTACCCGCTCGAAACAAATACCATGCCCGGATTTGCCGGATCCAGCGGGTATTACCTCCGCTATATGGACCCACGCAACGATCAAGCCTACTTTTCCCCTGAAGCGGTAAATTACTGGCAGGATGTGGATCTTTATATCGGCGGCGACGAACATGCTACCGGCCACCTGATCTATTCCCGTTTCTGGAATAAATTTCTTTTCGATATGGGCCTTTCAGTGAAAGAAGAGCCTTATAAAAAACTGATCAACCAGGGTAAAATTCAGGGAAGATCCAGTCTCGCTTACCGGATCAAAGGAACCAACACTTTTGTTTCCTTTGGTTTAAAAGACCAGTATGAAACCATCGAAATGCACGTAGATGTTAATTTGGTGGAAAATGATCTCCTGGATATTGATGCTTTCCGTCAATGGCGTCCCGACCTTGCCAATGTTGATTTTATCCTGGAAGAGGGGAAGTATCACTGCGGTTATGCCGTTGAAAAAATGTCAAAGTCACTGTATAACGTGGTAAATCCCGATTTCCTGATTGGCAAATATGGTGCCGATACTTTCCGTTTATATGAAATGTTCCTCGGTCCGCTTGAACAATCAAAGCCATGGGACACCAACGGGATCGAAGGAGTTTTCCGCTTTATCCGTAAGTTCTGGCGACTTTATCATGATGATCAAAACAACTTCAGCGTTTCTCCTGAAACTCCTTCTGCTGTAGAACTGCGAACCCTTCATAAAACCATAAAAAAGATCCGGGAAGACATTGAACGGCTTTCCTTCAATACCGCAGTCAGTAATTTTATGATTTGCGTAAATGAACTCACTGATCTGAAATGCAACAAACGTGGAATTCTTAGCGATCTTGTCATCCTGATTGCTCCTTATGCCCCACACATCGCCGAAGAACTCTGGAACCAATTAGGAAATCCGGAAAGTATCACTTTTGCCACCTTCCCGGAATTTAAACCTGAATACTTAGTAGAAAATACTTTTGAATATCCGGTTTCCTTTAATGGAAAAACCCGGTTCAAGCTCAAACTTGCCACAGATCTTTCATTGGCTGAAATCGAAAAAGCAGCCCTGAATGCTGTTGATTCCGAAAAATGGTTACAGGGGAAACCTCCCCGCAAAGTCATCATTGTTCCAAAAAAAATCATCAATATTGTCATCTAATCTCAAGACCATGAAAACCAAAATATTCGCATTCGCTCCGCTCCTATTCGTTCTTTTGGTTTTTTTCTCCTTTGCAAGCCGGGCGCAAAACCAACAGATTCCTAAGCAGGATTTCACCAAGGTCTGGATTTCTGTCGATTCACTAACCAACCTGGGCCAACCCAAATCAGCCCTTGCTCTGGTAAATAAAATCTATCTCCAGGCAAAAAATGGAAAGAACACCCCGCAATATCTGAAAGCCATTCTTTATCGTGTCCGGCTTAATTCGGATTTTCAGGAAGATTTTCTGAATCAAACCATCCGCGACCTGAAAAATGACTTGAAACAAAGTGAAGAACCTGCTGTTTCTGTGATTCACTCCATATTGGGAGAGTTCTATTGGAAATATGAACAGCAAAACGCTTATCGTTTCCGCAACCGGACCCAAACAACGACGGTAAAAAGCGACAGTCTTGCTGCCTGGGACCTCCACACCATCGCCGAAGCAATCACCAACGAATATTTGTTATCGCTGGCCAATCAGCACCTCACCAAAACAATTCCCATCAAATCGTGGAAAGCCGTTCTGGAATTCCCCGAAAAAAACGAAGAGGGAATGTCGATCCAGCTACAACCCACTTTATATGATTTTCTGGCTTCCAGAGCACTTAGTTTTTTCACCTCAAACCGCGATCTATTTAATCAACCTCCTTTGGGATTTCAGATAAACCGACCTGAATTTTTTGCTCCTACGTCACAATTCATTGGTTTTTTGCCGGGAACCACCCCATTTTCAGATCACTTCCTTCACTATGATTCAATTTCATCTGACTATATCGCTTTTCGACTCTATCAACAACTCCTCGAATTTCATCTTGGCGATAAAGATCCTACCGCGCTTACCGATGCAGAACTAAATCGTCTGGAATTTGTGAAAAACCAGTCTGTCGCTGTGAATGCCGATAGTTTGTACGGCCAGGCGCTTATCGATCTTGAAAAGACAAAACTATCTTTCCCTTGCGGAACCAATGTTTCCTATACATTAGCCAACTGGTTCAAGGAACAGGGGCAGTTGTACCAGCCGCTGGTATCGGATAAACATCAATGGGATCTTAAAACAGCTCTGGGAGTTTGTAAAGCTGCCATCAAACGGTTCCCCTTGTCGGCAGGAGCAAAAAATTGTAATAATCTCGTAAAAACCATCCGGGAGACAACTCTTCAACTTACAGCTGAATCGGCCATTGTAGCTGAAAAACCCGCATTGGCGCTGTTGGATTATCAAAATCTTCATGGGGTCTTTTTCCGTTTGGTAAAATTGGATCCGGAAACCTATGATGAAAAAATCGGGCCTTTAGACAATAAGAAATTATTAGAATATCTGCGATCGCTTGAGGTTGTCAAAGCATGGACGGTTAATTTACCGGATGAAGGTGATTTTCAACATCATCGGACAGAAATTCCCATTCCTGGAGTTGCACCGGGATTGTATATGCTTCTTGGCTCTTCCGATCAGGATTTCAAAGATCCGGCACATACTTACGGTTATACACCACTCTGGTCAACATCCATCAGCTATATCAGCAAACACAATGACGATGGCAGCCTCAACTACTTTATTTTAAATCGTGAAACCGGGTTGCCGATCGCTGGAGCCAAGGTTGAAGTATGGGTTAAAAAGTATGATTATCACAGTCGGCAGTATACCAGCTCTAAACTGGCTGATTATACAACCGATCAACAAGGATTCTTCTCCATACCTCCGGTGGAAAACAATGCCAGAAATACCAGTCCTTACCTGAAAATACGAATGAAAGATGATTTTTTCATCACCTCTTCTTATCTGCAATATCCAGTTTCTACTTCGGAAAAATCCGCTCTTCAGACTTTTTTCTATACTGACCGCGCCATATATCGGCCCGGGCAAAATATTTATTTTAAGGGAATTCTTGTAGAAAAAACAGGTGTCAGGACAAACATCAAGCCCGGATACACTACCCAAGTGATCTTCACAGGGGCAAATGGTCAGCAAATTGCCAAACAATCTTTCACAACCAATGAATTTGGCTCTTTTCATGGGTCCTTTACAGCACCTCAGGGAGTTTTATTAGGTCAAATGACGATTTCCAATGAGTCGGGATCAGCTTCTGTTTCCGTGGAAGAGTATAAGAGACCCACTTTCGAAGTGACCTTTCAGCCGCTCGAAGGTAATTACCGGTTGAGCGAATCGCTTACGGTTGCAGGAAAAGCATCGGCTTATTCAGGAAATCCGATAGACCAGGCCACCGTTAAATTCAGGGTGGTCCGCACAGCCCGTTTCCCTTTTTGGGAGCGAGGCTGGTACTGGCCAAGGCCGGAAAACTCCGAGTCAGATATTACACAGGGGATAACCAAAACCGACCAGGATGGAAAATTCCAGGTTGTTTTTGTCGCTACCCCTGACCTCACCATTGAAAAAAACACCAAACCTGTTTTCGATTTTGTTGTTTATGCTGATGTTACAGATCTCAACGGTGAAACTCAATCGGTTCAACAAACCGTCTCCGTAGGATATCAATCCTTACTGGTGGATGCCGGAATCCCGGAACTGGTCAGCCTTTCAACGGATACCCTTTTTAAAATCAAGACAACCAACTTAAATGGCAAACCAACTCCGGTAAACATGACCATTACCCTCCGGCAGCTTCGTCAACCCGACCGTGCTTTTAAACCCCGACTTTGGGAACAGCCTGACCGGCCTCTCATGACAAGAACCGAGTTTTATTCTCAGTTCCCTTATGATATCTATGGTGATGAAAATAATCCAGCTACCTGGCATAAAACAAATACCCTTTTCATAAAAACATGGAATACGGCTTCCGATTCATTGTTGAATTTCCGCAATACGTCAACGATCATTCGGAATCCTGGTTCATATCAGCTTACTCTTTCTGCTGTTGATCCTTTCGGCGAAAAAATTGAAACCAACACCTTTTTCACTGTTTATGATCCTTCCTCCAAAGAGGTGCCGGAACAAACAATTAACTGGTTCGTCCCTTTAAAAACCTCCGGTGAACCTGGAGAAAATGCAAAGTTCCTCATCGGATCCAAAGAAGATAACATCAATATGATCTATGAGATCAGGGTACACGACAGTCTTGTTTCAAGAGCGCATCTCCAGCTTTCCGATCAGTCTTCCTTGCTGGAAATACCGATCCGGGAAAATTATCGTGGAAATTTTACTGTAAATTTTTTCTTTGTAAAATTTAACCGGGTATTCAAGAACAGTCAGGTTGTGCAGGTTCCATATACCAATAAAAAACTCGACATCGCCTTTGAAACCTTCCGGAACAAGCTGGAACCAGGCGCTACCGAAGAGTGGAAAATCCGGATCACCAATCCTAAGAAACAAGGAGTTCGGGCTGAATTTTTAGCCGGCATGTACGATGCTTCATTGGATGTATTTCATACCAATCCCTGGACTTTTAACCTGTTTCCACATTATTTAGGCCTGGATTTTTGGGATGTTGAAGCCTCTTTCATAACCACTTCAGGACAATGGTACAACTCCAGAGAAGAGAATGAAGCAGATTTCTTTCCTGTTTATTATCATTTAAATTGGTTTGGGTTAGCTTATTTTGATGGATTTGGTCATAATCTTTATCTAAGAAAAAGTGCAGCTGGAATGGTTGAAGCTCCCGTTAATGTACCCGGAATTACTCAACAAGCAGAACTTTCTTTTCCTGCAATCTCCGAAGATACAGAAGCCTCAGCGTCAGGAAAAAATGCTGTAATTACCCAGATAAAGCCTCCTTCACCCGGAATTCAAATCCGGCGGGATTTTCGGGAAACTGCTTTTTTCTATCCTGATCTGGTGACCGACTCCACCGGAAACCTGATTCTTAAATTTACAGTTCCTGAATCCTTGACGCGATGGAAATTACAGGGATTGGCTACCACAAAAGATTTGAATTACGGACTGGTGGAAAAAGAGTTGGTAACCAAAAAAGAACTCATGGTATTTCCGAATTTTCCTCGTTTTGTACGACAGGGAGATACCGTTTTGGTCAGTGCCCGGGTTGTAAATCTTACCGAGACCCCACTCAATGGCTCAGCAATGTTGTCTCTTACGGATCCTCTTTCGCAACAATCATTGAATTCTCTTATCCTTTCCTCTTCCGCCCCCCAGTTCATTCGTTCTTCTGCAGTTTTCACTTGGAAAATCTATATTCCCGTAAATTCCAGTCTCTCTGTTTTACAATACCGGTGCATGGCTAATGCCGGCAATTTCAGCGATGGCGAAGAAAATATCTTACCGGTTCTGACCAACCGGATGCTGGTTACCGAAACCCTCCCACTCCCGGTAAGGGGGAAAGAAAGTGTAGACTTTACCTTTGAAAAATTATTGAAATCAACAGCGGAGGGAAACAGCGGTACAACGCTGAAAAACTACCGTCTGACCCTCGAATTTGCTTCCAATCCGGCATGGTATGCCATTCAGGCGCTTCCTTCTTTGAATGAACAACCTTATAAACATGCTGATGCGATATTTGCTGCTTTTTATGCCAATAGTATTGCTTCATTTATTGCAAATTCAAACCCCAGGATCAAAACAGTTTTTGAAAGCTGGAAAACACTTACTCCGGATGCCCTATCTTCCAATCTCGAAAAAAACCAATCTCTGAAATCTGCGGTTTTACAAGAAACACCCTGGTTGACTGAGGCAAAATCGGAATCGGAAAGAAAACAAAAACTAGGGTTGTTTTTCGATTTAAACGACCTTGAGCAAAGTCTCCGGACCAATCTTTTAATGCTTCAGAAACTTCAACTGCCTTCGGGTGCATGGGCCTGGTTTGAAGGGATGCCTGAGAACCGCTGGATTACCCAGAACATCATCACCGGACTTGGCCACCTTGACCATCTTGGAATTGCAGGGATAAAAAAAGACCCCGCCACCTGGCAAATGGTGCAGAAAGGAATTAAATATCTTGATAATGAATTGCTGAAGGATTATCAGAATCTGAAAAATGACAATAAAGTGAAGCTGGAAGAAAATCATCTTTCGGCTACTCAGATCCAATATCTATATGCCCGTAGCTACTTTTTAAACAATTCCGCATTTAATAACAAAGAAGCTTTCGACTACTACACAAAACAGGCAGAAAAATATTGGCTGCAACAAGACCGCTATAATCAGGGAATGATAGCGTTGGCATTAACCAGACTGGGAAATACAGAGGCTCCCGGGTTGATCCTGAAATCGCTTTCTGAAAAGGCTCTACATTCGACTGAGATGGGAATGTACTGGTCGCATGAAAGCGAATATAGCCGGGTTCAAGCACCCATCGAAACCCAGGCTTTATTGATTGAAGCATTTAATGAAATAGCATCGGATGATCAGGCAGTAGAAGAAATGAAAATCTGGTTGTTGAAGCAAAAGCAAACTCAGGATTGGTCCACTTCACGGGCTACTATTGAGGCTTGCTATGCCCTTTTACTTCGCGGTACAGATTTGCTCGCTACCGAAGAAAAGGCAGGGCCCGGTGCTATAATTACGTTGGGAAAAGAAAAAATCAATGTCGATCAGCTGACAGATATTCAAAAAGAAGCCGGAACGGGTTACTTTCAATATTCATGGAGTGGCCGGGAAATCAAACCGGAAATGGGAAAAATCACCGTATCAAAATCTGATAAAGGGATAGCCTGGGGTGCAGTGTACTGGCAATATTTCGAAGATCTTGATAAAATAACTCCTGCTAACACCCCGCTGCATATCGAAAAAAAATTGTATATCGAAAAAAACGCTCCTGCCGGCCCGATTCTGGAGCCGATTTTCGGCAATTCCCAAATCAATAGTACTTTAAAAATCGGAGATAAAATAAAAGCCCGAATTATTCTTACGGTCGATCGCAACCTGGATTTTGTACACATGAAAGACCTGCGCGCCAGTGCTCTTGAACCTTATTATATTTCATCATCTGCCTCACAGGAATCGGAATCGGGCTATCGTTATCAGGATGGTTTGGGATATTATCAAAGTACGACCGATATCGCGACCAACTTCTTTTTCGACCATCTTCCAAAAGGAACTTATGTGTTTGAATATACGATGAAGGTAAACACTGCAGGAGAATATTCCAATGGGATCACTACCGTTCAATGCTTGTATGCCCCCGAATTTTCCGCTCATTCTGAAGGCATCCGCATCAAGGTGGAATAAATTTGTCATCCTTTCTTCCTACCTTTGTATCCTGATAAATTAACAGACAATGCTCCGAACTCACACCTGTGGCGAATTAAATATGGCACATGTTGGCCAGGAAGTCACTTTAACCGGCTGGCTCCAGCGCTCCCGCGACATGGGAGGCCTTACATTTATTGATCTTCGCGATCGTTATGGCATTACCCAATTGGTTTTTAATATGGAAGTGAACAGCGCGTTATGCGTAGAAGCACGCAAGTTGGGTCGCGAATTTGTACTCTCGGTAAAAGGAAAAGTAGCCGAACGAAGTAATAAAAATGCCAAAATGGCTACCGGAGATATTGAAATTTTGGTTGGTTCTTTTTCTGTGTTGAATGTCTCGAAAACCCCGCCTTTCACCATCGAAGAGAATACAGATGGGGGAGAAGAACTACGGATGAAATACCGTTATCTCGATTTACGGCGAAACATGAACCTGAAAAACCTGGAGTTGCGTCATAAAATGGGTATCGAAACCCGGAACTATTTGAATAATCAACAATTTCTGGAGATCGAAACACCGTATATGATCAAATCTACCCCAGAAGGGGCCCGCGACTTTGTAGTACCTTCCCGAATGAATCCCGGTCAGTTTTATGCCCTCCCCCAATCTCCGCAACAATTCAAACAGCTTTTGATGGTGGCAGGATTTGACCGTTATTTTCAAATCGTACGCTGTTTTCGCGATGAAGATCTTCGAGCCGATCGTCAGCCGGAATTTACTCAGATCGATTGTGAAATGTCTTTTATAACTCAGGAAGACATCCTCAATACCTTTGAAGGATTAACCAAACATCTTTTCAGGTCAGTTCTGAATATAGAGATGGGCGATTTTCCAAGAATGTCGTTCGATCAGGCCATGAAATTGTATGGCTCCGACAAACCAGATCTTCGCTTCGAAATGACTTTCACTGAACTTAACGAACTGGTAAAGGGAAAAAATTTCAAAGTGTTTGACGAAGCCGAACTGATCGTCGGAATTAATGCCAGGGGATGTAGTGAATATTCGCGAAAACAACTGGATGAACTGACTGATTTTGTGAAACGACCCCAGGTAGGCGCTTCCGGCTTGGTCTATTTACGTTACAACCTGGATGGGACAGTGAAATCATCCGTCGATAAATTTTACACGCCGGAAGATCTTAAAGCCATTTTATCCAAATTCAACGCCCAGCTCGGGGATCTGATTCTGATCCTGGCCGGAAAAGAGGAAAAAACCAGGACAGCGCTTGGAACGTTACGGCTGGAATTGGGAAAACGTTTGGGCTTGATCCGTAAAGGTGATTTTAAACCTTTGTGGGTTATTGATTTTCCGCTTCTGGAATGGGATGATGAAACTCGACGTTACTATGCCAAACACCATCCTTTTACCGCTCCGAAACCAGAGGATATTCCATTGCTCGACACCGATACCGGTGCAGTCAGAGCCAATGCATACGATCTGGTGATCAATGGCTCTGAAGTCGGCGGAGGTTCCATCCGGATCCACAATAAAGAATTGCAGAAAAAAATGTTCTCAGTTCTGGGCTATTCGGAGGAAGAGGCTGCCGATCAGTTCGGGTTCCTGATGAACGCTTTCGAATATGGAGCTCCCCCCCATGGCGGGATTGCATTTGGTTTCGACCGCCTGACAACAGTATTCGCCGGAGCTGAATCGATTCGTGATTTTATTGCTTTCCCAAAAAATAACTCGGGCCGCGATGTGATGATCGACTCCCCGGCACCGATTAAATTAGAACAACTAAACGAGTTGGGAATAAAATTGGTGAAATAAAGTATCTGGCTTTACAAGCCATCTCTTATTTCGCAAGCTCTTTTTCAAACGCAGCCCGATCTTCTTTGGATAAATATTTACAATCGAGCATTGCCTCTCGTAAATATTTTCCAAATTTTTTATTGAATTCGGGCGTTGTTGCTTTTTCACCATATTTTTTCTTGAATTCATCATACAAAACGGTCATTTCCTTCTGCACATTTTGTGCCTCCCCCTGAAGCTTCTGGATTTGTATTGAATCAGCAGGATTAGCTGCCTTTAATTTCGTCATGGTTTCAATGCTTTTACACATTGATTCAGCAATATTCTTGGCATCTTGCTTTAATTCTTGATTTTCACGATTGCATCCTGAAAAGACAATAATTCCGGCAATGAGTACAGAATATAAGATGGTTTTGATATCCATAATTTCTTTTTTCACAAAAATAATGATTTTGTTTAAACCAACTTTTCATTATTCTCGCACTGCTTCCGAATATTTATAATCGGCAGAACTTTGAACTGAATCCGAATTATACAATTACCCCCTTTAATCCCATCGGTTCCCGTATCTTTGTAAAAACTTTTATGACTTGCAAAAAAGCGAGATCACCGCTCCCGTTGGTTCCTGGGAATCACTGATCGCTGCCATTCAGGCAGGAGCCGACTCGGTATATTTCGGAGTTGGATTACTCAATATGCGATCCCGCTCTTCGGTTAATTTCACCCTTCGTGATCTGGTGAAAATCGCCCGGATTTGTCGGAAACACCAGGTAAAAACCTATCTCACGCTGAATACGGTTGTGTATGATTCGGAAATAAAGCAGCTGAAAAAATTGGTGGATTCCGCAAAAAAGAATGGCATCACGGCCATCATTGCCGCTGATCAGGCGGTGATCCAATATGCCCGTAAGGTGAAAATGACGGTACACATAAGCACACAGGCCAACATAACGAATTTTGAAGCCGTAAAATATTGGTCGCAGTATGCCGATGTGATGGTTACTGCACGTGAGCTTACCCTGGAACAAGTTGCCTCAATAATACGTAAAATTCATCGGAAAAAAATAGTTGGGCCCTCGGGACAGCTTGTCAGAATTGAAATTTTTGCCCATGGGGCCTTATGTATGGCCATTTCAGGGAAATGTTATCTCAGTCTTGATCAATACAATGCTTCTGCAAACCGGGGCGCTTGTTATCAACTTTGCCGCCGCCCATATCTGGTTACCGATTCTGAAACCGGCCTGGAATTGGAAGTTGATAATAAATACATTATGTCGCCTAAAGATCTTTGTACCATAGGTTTTCTTGATAAGATTCTGAAGTCAGGAGTTTCCATTCTGAAAATTGAGGGTCGAGGCCGAAGCCCAGAATATGTGAAAACGGTAGTCTCCTGCTATCGCGAAGCAGCCGATACTGTGGCTAAAGGTACGTATTCACAGGAAAAAATTGAAATGTGGCAGGAACGTCTTAAAACGGTCTACAACCGGGGCTTCTGGGATGGATATTACCGGGGGCAGAAGATGGGGGAATGGGCGGAACAACATGGCTCTGTGGCAACGGAAACAAAAGAATATGTTGGAAAGATTACCAACTTTTTCACCAAATTGAAAGTAGCAGAAATAAAAATGGAATCCGGACAAATCAAACAGGGCGACCGGATTATCATTCAGGGGCCTACTACCGGAGTCGTTGATCTGACCATTTCTGAAATCCGCGTTGATCTAAAAGTAGTAAATAAAACGTCCAAAGGAGAACGATGCAGCATACCGGTTGGAACTTTTCTCCGACGTGCCGATAAAGTCTATAAAATCATTTCCAATTGATACAAAATCTCCATACTCACACCAACTTCAGCGATGGATCTGACGATCCGGTAAAATATATTGAAGAAGCACTCCGACAGGGATTTTCAATTCTGGGATTCTCCGACCATTCTCCGCTTCCGTTTGAAAACAAGTTTGCACTCCGCGAAGAACAAACCGACCGTTACTGCAAAACCATTATAGATTTACGTAAAAAATTAATCTTCCCGTCTCCCAGTCAGGCAATCAACATCCAGCATCCAGCATCCAACATCCAACTTTTTCTCGGAATGGAAACTGATTTTATTTCGGGTCTTGGTCATTCTCCTGCCTATTTCAAGGAAAATTTTCCGCTGGATTATATCATTGGATCGGTGCATCTGGTTAGGAATCCCCAGGAAGAAGAGTTGTGGTTTATTGATGGACCCCTAACTCAAACCTACGATGATGGTTTGTCCAAAGTATTTCATGGAGATTCACGTTTTGCAGTAACTACTTATTATCGGCAGGTCCAGGAGATGATCGCCTGTTTTAAACCCGATATTGTCGGGCATCTGGATAAGATCAAAATGCATAATCATGATCGGTTTTTTTCCGAAACTGAACTCTGGTACAATAAACTGGTCGATGAAACGCTTGACCTGATTCAGGAAAACGGCTGTATCGTAGAAGTCAACACCCGCGGAATCTATAAAAAACGCTCCGAAACACTATTCCCTGGTCCCGCAATCCTCAAAAAAATCCTTAGCCGGAAGATCCCGGTTACTTTGTGCTCCGATGCCCATAAACCCAATGAAATATCGATGTTTTTTCCTGAGGCAATACAATTGCTGACAAATTTGGGCTTCCACGAATCAATGTATCTTTCATCCGCAGGATGGGAATCTCACCCGTTTAAATAGAAGATGTTAACGATCGGCCAGAAAATACGAATTGGTTTCAACTCAACTATTTTGTAATCTTGTAAAAAGGAACAAACAATATGGCATACGGTTGGTATTATTCAAAACCAAAAAAGAGTAAGAATAGGATTAAATCGGAAGTACCTAAGCAACGCATAAAATTCGGTCAAACTTGGTGGGGCCAACAATGGCTGAATTCATTGACTCACATTGATTTCGATAACCGGCTTCCAAGGGGCAGAGCCTATGCCGGTAACGGATCTGTGAAGGATATTATAATCATAAATAACTCAATTTCTGCAAGGGTTCAGGGGAGCCGTCCTTCTCCCTACAAAGTTAAAATCAACATTCCACAATTTTCTGTTGCTCAGAAAAAGAATCTTATAGATGAAATTGCGAAAAATCCTTTAATTCTCTCGAAACTCCTGAATCGTGAAATCCCGGAAGAATTAAATCGCTTGGCGCTTAATAGTAATATTCGGATCTTTCCCGGTTCATGGAAAGATTTTGGCATGGATTGTTCATGCCCCGATTGGGCCGTTCCCTGTAAGCACCTTGCTGCGGTTATTTATATCATCGCCAATGAAATTGATGTTAATCCTTTTACATTGTTCAAACTCAGAGGATTGGATTTAATTGCTTCACTCGAGCAATATCATGCCTCGATAAGTGAACATAAGGAAGAGCAAATCCCGTTAATTGATTCATTTCTGGTTGATGAATTGCCTGAACTTCAATTGGAGTCCAATTTTTTTCCTTCCGAACTTCCTGATTTTACTGTTATAACTGACCAAACGGAGAAGATTTTTACACTACTACCGCCCAATCCGCTTTTTTATACAAAAGATTTTAAGCCTTTGCTGCAATCGGTATATAAAAAAATATCTGTAAACGCCCGAAAACGTGAACAATATGAACTTAATCAAGAGTTACGTGAATTAATGACCAGGATAGAAACTTTTGATGACACCATGATCCTTCTTGATGAGAACCTTGTTGTAGAGAATGTTGTTTTTATCAAAAGTGGTAGAAAAAAAGACCAGGAGACACGGTTAACTTGGGAAAATTTCGAATGGTTGATAGATTCATTAGATCCTGCTATCCTTGAAAACTGTAATAATGCGTTACGCGGGATCGCCTTACACAGGCAATTTTCCATTGCTCTTGCTTCACAAGGAGCTTTTATCCCACAATTGCTTATTGGTGGCGACAGCCATTATCTCGTCCGCTGGATTCCAGCTGAAAATGATCCACAGATACGTATACTGGCCCAAATGTTACAGAAATATACGTCTCCTGGTACGATATGGATATGGGATATTCTTAGCGAAGGAGAACAACGATATATGGCGTTAACTCCCGATGAAAACGCCCGTACTTTAACATCCCTCTTTCTGGAATCCTTTTTTGGAAATATGCGGTATGACCCTAAGTTCAAGGGAACGGAAAATGATGTCATTGTCAATTTATTTTTTAACCATAAACCATATACGTTTCAGGCACTTACAGAAAAACAGATTCCTAACACCATTCAACTTTGGCTCAAGCGGCTCCACCTTACAAACCGTAAATGGCAAGCTATAATTCGGGTTGAAGAGAAAAATGCAGTTTTTACGCTCGACATCCTCGCCAACAATACCGAAGCTCCGACCGAAGCACCTGTCCCCCTAAAACAAATGATTTCTGACAAAAAGAATCAATCCATAAGCATTGAATTGTTAAGGGATTTATCAAGTCTCACTGATTTTTTTCCGGGTCTGGACCACTACATCCGGACATCGGGCATGAAATCCATGGTGTTCGATGGCCATCAATTTGCAGAGGTGTTTCAGAAAATACTTCCAACCTTAAGGATGCTCGGTATTGAAATCCTGATGCCTAAGGCATTGGGAAAATTACTTGTTCCCAGACCTTCACTTCGACTTACGGCCAAAACAACTGGAAAAACTACTTCTTTCCTTGGCCTCGATCAAATCCTGGGGTTCGATTATCAGATCGCTATTGGCGACCGAGTGATGTCGGTTGAAGAATTCCAAAAACTCACAGGACGATTGTCGGGTATTGTGAAAATAAAAGACCAATATGTATTATTAAACGGGAGTGACATGGAAAAAATTTTCAATCCTGTCGACTTTCCCACTAAACTATCATCACAACAATTGCTAAAAGTAGCATTGGCTGAAGAATACCAAGGTGCAACTATTGGTCTCGACGCAAAGGTTCGCAAGCTGATTAAAAAGATGTCTTCTCCTTCTATCATTACCATCCCAAAAGAAATCAAGGCAACCCTTCGGCCATACCAGTTAAATGGGTTCCGTTGGATGGTACAACAATCGAAAATTGGCTTCGGGAGCCTTATTGCAGACGATATGGGTCTTGGAAAAACCCTTCAGGTGATCGCACTATTACAAAAATTCAAGAATGATGGATTGCTGAATAAAGAGAAGGCACTTGTAGTTGTTCCTACCACTTTGCTTACCAATTGGCTGAAAGAACTGGAAAAATTTGCTCCATCACTCCATGCTTCCGTTTATCATGGATTGGGACGAAAATTAGATTTATCCGGTATTGATATTCTCCTCACAACTTATGGAATGGTGAGAAGTGATCTGAAAACTCTGAAAGGTAAATCCTGGTATGTGGTTGTGATCGATGAGGCACAAAACATTAAAAACACCGACTCTGAACAAACAAAAGCTGTAAAAAGTATCAAATCAACAATTCGGATTGCAATGAGCGGAACTCCTGTTGAAAACCGCCTTTCAGAATACTGGAGTATCATGGATTTCGTTTACACAGGTTATCTTGGACCTGCAAAAACCTTTACTGAAGAATTTGCTGAGCCAATTCAGGTGTACCACGACAAAGAAAAAGCAGGTCTTTTTCGGAAAATTACGGCCCCTTTTATTCTCCGTCGACTGAAAACCGATCAAACAATCATCAGCGATTTGCCTGAAAAATTTGAGAACAATCAATATTGCATCCTTACAAATGAACAGGCTGGGTTGTATCAAAACGTAGTCGACAATGCATTGAAGTCGATTGAAGATATGGAAGGAATTCAGCGAAGAGGCTTAGTGTTGAAAATGATTACTGCCCTGAAACAGATTTGCAACCATCCCGACAATTACCTGAAAAAAGGAAATGCTAATCCTGCCATTTCTGGCAAATCCCAGATATTGATGGAATTACTTGATAATATTCATGAAGCCGGAGAAAAAACACTGCTGTTCACGCAATACAGGGAGATGGGAGATATTCTGGTCTCAATGATCGAAAACCGGTTTGGCTTTACACCGCTCTTTCTTCATGGAGGAATAACCCGTAAGAACCGTGATGAATTAGTGGAAGACTTTCAGAATAAACGAAACCACTGGGTTTTCATTCTTTCATTGAAAGCCGGTGGCACAGGCCTGAATCTCACTTCCGCCAACCATGTAATTCATCATGATTTTTGGTGGAATCCGGCTGTGGAAAATCAGGCAACTGACCGTGCCTACCGAATCGGACAGGATAAAAACGTAATGGTTAGCCGGCTGCTTACCCGTGGAACCTTCGAGGAGAAAATAGATGAAATGCTGAACAGCAAAAAAGAATTGGCTAATCTCACTGTTTCCTCTGGTGAAAAATGGATCGGTGATCTGTCGAATATGGAATTAAAAGAAATATTCAGATTGAAATAGCAAACCGAAATATGTTTTATTAACGCTTCTCTAAAATTAGTAATTTCGCTATACTTGATCCTTTATGATGATCCCCCACGACACCATCGACAATATTCTAACCACTACCCGTATTGAAGAGGTGATCGGAGATTATGTGACCTTGCGCCGGCGCGGAGTGAATTTGCTTGGATTGTGCCCTTTTCACAACGAAAAAACACCCTCTTTTACCGTTTCTCCGGCGAAAGGGATCTACAAATGCTTTGGCTGCGGAAAAGCTGGTAATGCCGTCAATTTTTTGATGGAACATGAACATTTTTCTTACCCAGAAGCATTGAAATACCTGGCTAAGAAATACAATATCGAGGTCGAAGAAGAAGAACAAACCCCCGAACAACTCCAGGAGCTTAATGAGAAAGAAAGCCTATATAATTTAAATCTTTTTGCACAGCAGTTTTTTACAAAGACCCTTCATGAAACCGAAGAAGGAAAAGCAATTGGATTGTCATATCTTCGGGAACGTAGTATCCGCGAAGACCTGATTCATAAATTCCAATTGGGATTCAGCCCTGAAAAATGGGACGCTTTTTCAGATTATGCCAGCCATCAGGGATATAAAAAAGAGTTCCTTCTGAAAACAGGACTCTCTCTCGAAAAAGAATCACGACTTTATGATCGCTTTCATGCCCGGATCATCTTTCCCATCCATAGCGTTTCCGGAAGAGTGATCGGCTTTGGCGGAAGAATTCTTGGTCAGGATAAATCCCGCCCGAAATATGTCAATTCCCCGGAATCGGAAATTTATAATAAGAGTAAAACCCTTTATGGTATATATTTTGCAAAAACCGCCATCATAGCCAAAGATAACTGCTTCTTGGTTGAGGGTTATACCGATGTAATCTCGCTCTACCAATCAGGCATAGAAAATGTGGTCGCCTCTTCCGGAACTTCCCTTACTCACGACCAGGTTCGGATGATTCAGCGATATACTTCCCAGATTACCATTCTTTACGACGGCGATACGGCAGGGATCAAAGCATCTTTCAGGGGTATCGACATGATCGTAGAGCAAGGCATGAATGTTAAAATCGTACTCTTCCCCGATGGAGAAGATCCTGATTCGTTTTCCCGGAAACATCATCCTGTTGAAGTCGAAAAATTTATCACCGGAAATTCCGTCAATTTTATCCTCTTCAAAACCAAATTATTGTTAGCTGAAACTCAAAATGATCCGATCAAAAAAGCTGCCCTGATTAAAGAAATCGTAAACACCATTGCCTTGATTCCCGATGGTATTACACGTTCTCTCTATATCAGGGAATGCTCTGCCCTGATGACCATTTCAGAGATGGTGCTGATGAACGAAATGAATAAGATTCTCCGAACGCGGTTTAAAAAAGAGATCCCATCCGCTGATCAGGAATCAATTCCAGCATCAGAAACATTTACCCCAACTGACACTCAGCAAACACTAGATTCCGATTCGGCTGAATTCCAGGAAAAAGAAATTATCCGCCTGTTGCTTTTATATGGCCATGAAACCATCCATATAAAAAAAACACCAGACGATACAGAAGAAATCCAGGTAATGGTTGCCGATTTAGTCGTTCATGAAATTCTCTCCGACGAATTGCAATTTGAAGAGCCTTGTTTCAAACGAATATTTCAGGAATATATAACAGGTAACGAAAACGACTCGTTTCCTGATCGTTCCTGGTTCCTTTCTCACCGCGATCAGGAAGTTTCAAATATGGCGGTAAATCTAGTGTTTTCACCTTATGAACTCAGCCAAAACTGGTTAAAAAACAACATCATGGTGGAAACGGAAGAAAAGCGGTTAAAAATGCATGTAAAACACACCATTCTTTCTTTTAAATCGAAAAAAATCGATAAAATGATGGCAGACCTGCAAAAGCAATTGCTGTCATCATCCTCCGAAGAAGAACAAAAAGAACTGATGAAATCCTTACAGAAATTAAAAAAACAAAGTATCCGAATCAACAACCAGGAGCTGGGAAGAATCATCACCCGTTAACCAGCCTTTATTTTTCTCTTACAAAAATCAATTCCCGATACCATGGATTATTCCAATAATCCATTAATGTTTTAAAATCAGCATATCGCTCTGGCGTAATTGTTCTTTCTGTAATTCTGATTTTCCGCTTCAAATTAACTTTTCCATTATTGTTGGTCAGCTCCCAAATAAACGAACCTACTTTATTATCAATCTCTGTTTTCTTAACAGGAGTAAACATGGTAAAAGATGAAGGAAGCGCAATCTCCAAGGTATATTGCTCCTCTGTGGTAGCAGGAATTTCAAAAGGGGTTTCGCGTTTTACCGATAAAGTCTTTATCCCCCATCCATCTATTCCAGAATTCACACCGGGAAGTGTGAAATAGTAATAGTTGGTGTCTTTTCGGAAAGGGTTATCGCTTTGCACAAGATACGTTTGTGAAACCGTCAGGGTATTGGCTGTGCTTTGCTTGATCTCTTTAAAATTGCCTCCGTTGAGACTCCCTTGAATGGAATTTTTTACTTTATTCTTGTCTCTTTTTAACCCTGCCAGCGGATAAGCTCCTCCATCCAGATAGAGAGAGAATTCTCCGGTGATTTTCGGATCGGAAGAAACAATCAAATTTCCCGAAATCCTGACCGTGTTTTTATCGGTCGCCGATTGTGAAATGGATGTTTTTCCGTCCGGGAAAAAAGCGATAAAAGTCCGTCCGGGAAGACTATAAACAAGATTTACCGGATTTAAACTAGTCACTGAAAAATACTGATCTCCCTCTTCCCGGAATTTAACTTTTACGGCAAAATCATCAATATTTGCCAGGGTACCTAATTTTTCAGTCATATTGGCTGTTCTTACAATGGCAACCGGTACCGCATCCAATCCGGCTTTTTTCAATAAAGCAGTCAATAATACTGCTTTTTCAAGAGGGGTTCCGCCATTACTAATCCAGGTTTGCTCCGGAGTACGACACCGATAGCCTATAGTTTTTATTGGAATAGGATAAAGAACCATTTCATCAACGACTTTTTCCTGAAGTTTCAGCGCCAGTTCAAATTTGTCGCTATGCTGAGATAAAAGTTGATCTACGGTACTTTTAGCAGATTCCGGTAACACATATCCAAAAGCTGGTTGATTTGTCAAAAAAGAATATATCTGATCCTGCCGTTCCGAAGTACTGAATAGCAGCCTTGGATATTCCGACAATCCGTCCATCTGCCGCTCTTCACCCGAAATAGCTTTCACATCTTTAAATTTCCAGGTATATTCCTGAAAGGTTCCTGAAATGTTTTTTTCAGGTTTGATTGTACTATTGAGCATCTGGTAATACAGGGTTTTTCCTATTGGAATACGCACTTTGATGATGAACTCTTTAACCGGTTCGTTTTCTGCCAGAAGTTCATTGCCCATCAAGACTGGGAATTTACCCTGATCATTATGAATTTGATAATCCAAATGAATTATGGCACCTTGTTCCAATCCAGTATGGGTGATAACCATTTCACGAAGGACATTATAGGCCGGAGCATTTGCTGCAAAACCTGGAAGAACTTCATTAAAAGCATTGGGTGGCGTAACAATCTTCTTCCCATCAGCCATGAGGGTATAGGCCTCATTGATTTTCAATTTCTGAAAACCGGGATGATAAACCACAAAAGTCTCTCCGTAAAGACTTTGAAATGACCGGGAGGTAAGGAGTTTTTGTTGTTTAATAAAACGAAAGTCCATATTTCCATCCGGATTGAGTGTATATTCCTTTGTGATGGAAAGATAAATGGCATCTTGTTTTTCGTCCTGTCCAAAAACAAGTTGTGAAAATAATAGGGTGATGCCAAAAAGGGAACGAAAGAAAAAATTATTTCTCATGTTACTATAACTCAATAATTACGGGTTGTTCTGAAAATTTGTTTTGTGCTTCAACAGCTGCTCTAAACTCAGGCCAATCCTGAGCTTCATAAATCCGCTTACCAAGCAGGGATGAGCCGGAAAAGATCAGGGAATCATTGGTGACGGAATACCCTCCGGCAAAAGAAGCAACATTCCCTTTCTGAGTCTGAGGTCCAGGCATCCGGATAATTTTTTTAAAAGCAGGAAGTGCAATGGATTCGTTGATTTCTACTTTTCTTGAACAGCGGTCGCGGAAGGAATATTTCCTTTCTTTCAAACTGGTTTCAAAGGATAATTGTCCTTGGAAGGATTTAAAAATTCCAGCTGCCGACAAAGGGGTAAACAAGAGCGTATTTCCGGAAACAAGTGCAAATTCCGGAATAACATAATCGATGGCTACACAGATATTATAATTCAAATAATCTGTAGGATCGGGGTATTTTTGTTGTGTTATTCTGGCTTGTGGCCATATCCGGAGGAGTTCCCGTTCCACATTTTGGAACCACATGGTTTTGTTGCTGTATTTAAACAATCCGCGAACTGCAGCATCCGATTGCCCTTCCGCACTGATGGTAATGCTGCCCGTTAAGGTTCCGTCGGGTTTTAATTCGCCAACTCCGGAAATTTTTACAAAATGGTTTTCAGGATCAGAAATGGGGGTTGTAGCCAAGTCTGCACCCTCCGGAACTCCCATCAGATATTGTTGCTGTTGCTCAGCACTTGACCATAATTCCCGGGTAAAAGGAACCCAGGTGGGATCAAGCAGATGATATTTACCATCGCGTAATTTAACTACTGTAACACAATGGTTAAACTGGTCGGCTGGAATATAATCAATCCGCGAACCGGCCATCGTCATTGCTGGATAGGATGAAAATCCGGCTGCCCGCAACATGGTTATCAACATCCCGGCTTTGTCCTTACAAACACCGCAACGGTCATTAAAGGTCATTGCCCCTTTGTGAAGGGTAAATCCTTCACCACATCCCATAGAAATTCCAGAATACCGGATTTCATCGGCACACCAATGGGTCAGTCGTGATACAGAATCCATTTCATTTGTGGCTCCTTTTAAAATATCATTCACTTTCGCTTTTATCTCTGGCGTAGAAGAAAAACTCCCAAAATCTTCATTTACCTTATAAAACCAGGTCGATTTAGCCTTCCAGTCGGGACTGGTAGAAAGCAATAATTTGGGTGCTACATCAGATAAGGCGACCATCCGGGTTTCTGATTTTACTGGAAGAATATCCTTTTTGTTAAAGGTATAAACCTGTTTCCCATTTTCTATCCAGGAAGAAGATTTTGTTTCCCCATTGTAAAATTCATATTGAAGTGTTTTATCCTTCGGAATTTTTACCTGATAAACCTTGCTATTCAAGGGATAAGAAGAATAGAATTCCACAATATCATAAAAATGGCCCCGCATGGGTGGAATATATTTTTCATCATTATCTCCTTGTAACAAAGCATAGGTAAACCCTTTCCTGAACGTAATAACCTCAACAGCATCTCCCGGTTCAAGACGACCAGTTTCCAGCATTTTTTCCCGGGCCCCCCAGTATATGGCTCGAGCGGGTGCTGGATAATCCAGGGCATTTTTAACATCCAGCGCTATGGTACTGCCATCACTTTTATGAATAACCGCCTTTTTGATTTCAACATACGCTGATTGAGGATCATATCCGGATTTGATAATTCCTAATGCCATGGCTCCTTTTGCATCAAGGGCTTTGTTGAGCGTATGGGTCCAAACATACGTCAAACCGGTTTCTTGCATATCAACAGTCGTGCTGTCAAAAATCCCAAGCTGATGATCATTGGGATAGGAGGAGGTGTTTCCTGCTTTTTTCAGAAGTTCTTTTACGGGCCCCTGGGATGGTGCAACTAATATAAAACCCGTAAATATAAGGGTTAAGATAGCTTGTTTTAGCATAACAATATTATTGATTGAAAAAGGATTCCATTTCAGATAATCTTTTTTGATGTTCGGTAATATCAAGGAAGGTGTGATGATATGCTTTCTGACCTTTGAAATGAACCGCTTTTTTGAACATTTCAACCCATTTAATGTCCTGTTTTTTTGTTAAGATCCGAATCCGGCATTTCTGGTCTTCCTGAATTTTATTTATATCATCGGGGTACACAAATTCTATAATATCCTTATATGACAAAGAAAGCAGTTCGTCTAATTTACAATTAAAAATTTCTGCAGCACGACGATTGGCAAATACAAATCTTCCATTCTGAAGGATGGTAAGGCCCATGAACGAATTGTCGATGATCATCTGGTACATATCCATCAATTCCTGGTTCTCAATTGAACGTTTCTCCAGTAAGTCCTCCAGCTTTTTTTGATAATGGTGGTTTTCAATCTCCAAATTGCGTTGATAGGCAGCAATTTCAATCGTCATTTTGGTTTGCTCCATATCAATTGGCTTGAGCAAATATCCAAATGGTTTTATTTTAAATGATCTTTCATAAACCTCTTTAGAACTTTGCCCGGTAAGAAAAATAATGGCGGAATTGAATTTGTCATTGATCTTTTTAGCTGTGTCAATACCATCTAATTCTCCACGAAGATGAATGTCCATCAGGATAATTTCAGGTTCACGGCCTTGTCGTGATAATTCTGTTATCTCCTCCACACACAATTCTCCCCGCGTGGAGGAACCAAGAATCTCATATCCATAACCTTTCAGTTGCGATTTTAAACTCGCAGATATAAGCAGTTCATCCTCTACAATATACACACTGATCTGTTTCATCTTTTAGGATTTTGAGCTGATCATCTTTAGCATATTAACCTCTTGTTCTTCCAAAAACCGCCAATGCCCGCGGGAAAGGTTCTTTTTAGTAAGACCAGCATAATATACTCGGTCAAGCTTCAGTATTTTATATTCAAAATGCTCAAATATCCGGCGAACGATTCGATTTTGTCCTGAATGTAATTCAACTCCAATCATTTTTTTATCTTTCCCATCGCCGATATATTCAATCTGGTCAACTTTGATCGGCCCATCCTCCAATTTCAGTCCCGATTCAATTTTTACCATATCTGCTTTTATCAGTGGTTTATCTAGCTCAACATGATAAATTTTCCGGATTCCATAACGTGGATGCGTCAATTTTTTTGCAATGTTTCCATCGTTGGTAAACAGCAATAATCCAGTTGTGTTGCGGTCAAGACGGCCAACTGGGTATACACGCTCACGACACGCTCCGGAAATCAGGAGCATCACGGTTTTTCGATTTTCCGGATCTTCCATCGTCGTAATATATCCTTTGGGTTTATTCAACAAAATGTAGCGTGGTTTTTCACGGCTAATGGTCTGATCGCCATACTTTATTTTATCGTTCGGCCCTACCTTTGTTCCCAGCTCCGTCACTATTTTTCCATTCACCGACACAGCACCAGCTTCAATCAGTTTGTCGGCTTCTCTCCGGGAACAAACTCCTGAATTGGAAATATACTTGTTCAACCGAATAAGATCTGTTTCTTCATTTTTTTTCATCTATTCCTCCTCTTTTTCAAACGGGGGTTTGATCTTTATACCATCATAACGAATTTCCACACCATCCCGATACGTAATTATCATAAACAAAGTACCATCATAATTATATTTAAACCATTCTCCTTCTTTCTTTCCCATCATATAAGATCCTTCGTCCCGAATCTTTCCATTGTCCCAGTAATACACATGTTTCCCATCAGGATTATCTTCTACAAAATTACCTTTGAAATAAATCAAACTATCTGTTTTTGCCTCCTGGATATTAAGAAAATAGTAAGTCCACATGCCATTTCGCATCCCATCCCGATAATTTCCTTTGACATAGGTATCTCCAATCTGCTCAAACCATTCGCCATCTTCCTTCCCGTTTACATACGCTCCTTCTTCAACTACTTTCCCTGATTCATCATAGGTTGTCGATAAACCATCATGCAATCCGTTATGATATGATTCTGTTTTCAAGATTTTGCCTGAATCAAAATACCATTTCCAGTTACCCACTGGTTTCCCTTGTTTATTAAACCTTCCCAATTGCTCTGTTTTTCCATTGGAATGATAATATTTCCATTCTCCCGTTTGCTTTCCCTGATCATAATTACCTTCCGATTTCAGACTGCCATCAGAATAGAATTCTTTCCAGTACCCATCACGTTCTCCGTCGTCTTTAACAATACCTTCGCCTATAATGATTCCGTTTTGATAGAGAAATGACCGCTGAACCCTTCCCAGGGTGTCATATTCGCGCTTTATGCCTTCCGGTATCCCATTCCTGAACATCGCGCTGATTTTAATCTTTCCATCAGGATAATATTCGTTTTGTATGTCGAGCTTTTGAATTTCCTCAGCGGTTAGTTGGATAACATCATCGGTATATTTTGAAATTTTTAAGAGATCACCATTTTCGACATACTCCTTAAAATAGCCATTCCTTTTATCATCTTTAAAGGTCCCTTCAGTATGAATTTTCCCATTTTCAAAAAAAGTGTACCATTTCCCCTGCTTACGTCCACTTTCATCTTTACGATTGATCCGGAGCCGATCCACAATAAAACCACGTTTATATTCTGTCAGTGTAAGAATGGTGCCATCCTGGGCATATTCCTTTCCAAAACCTTGCTCCTGCCCCGAAACAAATGGAATATCCTGTTTTATCGTTCCATCTGGATAATAATATTTTGTATATCCATCTTTGATGTCATTCCGGAAATTTTCACGAATAATTTCTTTATCTAAATAACTACTCTTCAATCCGTTTTTCGCTCCTTTTTGATAGTTTATTTCAAGAATCAGCTTACCCTTTTCATTATAAAATTTCCACAAACTGTCTAATTCAAAACTTTTTCGGTTTCCTTCTGATTTTAACGTCCCATTTTCATAATACGATTTCCAGTATCCTTCCGGCTTCCCATCTTTAAGAAAACCTTCACTTGAAACAACACCGTTTGAATATATATATTTCTGATAATGAAAATGATGAAGCGTATCCTGAGAAAAAGAAAATCCAGAAAAAATAAAAAGAAAAAATAAGGTCAGAATAAATCCAAAATTATGTCTTACAACCAAATTCATAATAGAAATAATTATTCAGATAGCTCCAACATTCGCAAAATGGGCTTCTTTGATTTTTCAATAATACTTTCCGACAATTTTATTTCCGGAGATTCATTTGTTAAACATAAGTACAATTTTTCCATGGTACTCATCTTCATATAAGGACAATCATTACATGAACAAGATTCATTAGCTGGAACAATTAAAAACTCCTTATCTGGAGAGGCTTTTTTCATTTGATGAATAATACCGGTTTCCGTTGCAACAATAAATTTTCTGGCTTTGTTTTCAATTGTAAACTGCAATAATCCTGTTGTAGAACCAATATAATCAGCTAATTCTAAAATTACTCCTTTACATTCCGGATGAGCAATTAACAGGGCATCCGGATTTTCTGTCTTTAATCTAATAACCGATTCTAAATTAATGATATCATGAACTTCACAGGATCCATTCCATAAAACCATTTTTCTTCCGGTTAAATTGTTAATATAAGCGCCTAAATTCTTATCCGGAGCAAAAATTATTTTTTGCTTTTTTGGAAAAGATTCAACAATCTTTACTGCATTACTGGAGGTACAAATTACATCCGATAAGGCTTTGATTTCAGCTGAACAGTTCACATAAGAAATAACAACATGCTCAGGATGCTCTTTAATGAAAATTTTAAATGATTCTGCTGGACAGGAATCAGCCAAGGAACATCCGGCGCGAAGATCGGAAATTAAAACCTTTTTTGAAGGATTTAATATTTTAGCTGTTTCTGCCATAAAGTGAACACCAGCAAAAACAATGATTTCAGCATCAGTTTCTTTCGCTTGCTGTGAAAGGCCTAAACTATCACCAACAAAATCAGCAATATCTTGTATTTCAGGAATTTGATAATAATGTGCTAAAATAACGGCTTTTTTGCGTAGTTTTATCTCAAGAATTTTTTCTTTTAAAGTCATTGTCGTTTGTTCATTTATTGATAAAATTAAACTGATTTTTCATTATATTAATAAAGTATTCTTTATTTATATTTATTATAATAGCTGTTCATAAAGTGTATATTTTTTTCAAAAAAAATTTTGTTTTTTAATTTTAACATTTTGATAAACATTTTATGAACATTTAACATTTTTTAACATTTTTAAATTCAAATAGTTAAATAAGATATTAAAAATTGTTCATGAAATAAATTGTGAACAAAAAAATTTGTTTTTATTCGGTTTCATTGTTAACAGATGGTAATAAACAAGTGCTAAGTTGAATGATTATTCTAAAAATTGGTTTTTTATTCATGATCAATTTAGTTTTCAACAATTTTGTCACAAAAATAATCACTTGTGAACAACTCCGGGTGAAAAATTTAAAAAATTGATTTAGAGGAGTATATTTCTTTATTTTTGCATTTACGTCATAAAATATTAACAATGTCAGAAACAATCAAACGAATTGCTATTGGAGGAGATCACGCTGGCTTTTCAATGAAAGAATATATAAAGCAGAAAATTAGTAAATTAGGATATGAGTTTGAAGACTTCGGTCCTTATTCAGACGAAAAAATTGATTATCCTGATGTTGCTCATCCTTTAGCGAAATCCATTCAATCTGGAAATTTTAAATTTGGAATTCTTATCTGCGGTAGTGGCAATGGAGTGGCAATGGTGGCTAATAAATATCCGAATATTCGGGCAGCTGTTTGCTGGAATGAAGAAATTACCAAACTTGCCCGAATGCACAATGATGCAAATATCATTACCCTCCCGGCAAGATTTATTACTTTGGAGGAAGCGGTCTGTTTTGTTACCCTATTTTTAACTACAGAATTTGAAGGAGGGCGGCATATTAAAAGAATTGAAAAAATTGCTCCTATTATGTAACTACATAAAAATGAATTATATAAATCAAAAGTTTCTGGATGATGCGGAAATAAAATCCTTTGATTCAGAACATCGCAAAAGATTGAATTATAATATCGGCAAATATGATGAACAAGTTGCCCGCGGAAAAGAACAATTTGCAAACTTAGAATTGGCCAAACGTAGGGCAGCTAATATCAAGCATAAAACCATTAATAACCTTGACAAATATCTGGTCGAGTTTGAGAATAATTTTAGTAAACAAGGCGGTAAAGTAATATGGGCTCCCAATGAAAAAGAAGCCCAACGCGAAATCCTTCATATTATAAAGAAAGCAAAAGCCCAGGTTATTGTCAAACAAAAAACCATGGTCTCTGAAGAACTCGAGCTCAATGAGTTATTCGAAAAAAACAAACGGGAAGTATTTGAAACAGATCTGGGTGAATTTATTGTTCAGTTAGCTGGTGAGAAACCCTATCATATTCTTACGCCAGCTATGCATAAATCGAAAGAAGATGTGGCAGACCTGTTTCACCAGAAGTTCAATATGGCTCCCGATAGCAAGCCGGAGCAAATAGCCCACTTCGTCAGAGAGAAACTTCGCAATGAATTTATTCGTGCAGATGTGGGCATTACTGGAGGAAATTTTTTAATTGCAGATGTAGGCGCAGTGGCACTTACTGAAAATGAGGGGAACGGCTTACTCAGTATGGCATTCCCAAAAATTCATATCGTCATCGTTGGGATTGAAAAATTGATTCCATCTCTCGAAGATCTTGATCTTTTTCTTCCCTTACTTGCACAGCATGGAACAGGACAAAAAATTACTGTTTACAATAACCTGGTATTTGGTCCACGAACTGAATTTGAACCGGACGGCCCGGAAGAAATGTATGTGGTGCTCATTGATAACCGACGTACAGAACTACTGAGGTTTAAAGAACAACGCCGTGCCTTGTCTTGTATTCGTTGTGGTGCCTGTTTGAATGGATGCCCGATCTACAGGAGCGTCGGCGGCTATACTTATAATGCAACCTATTCAGGACCCATTGGATCTGTTATTTCTCCCCACTATCTTGGCATGAAGGAATATAACCACCTCAGTTTTGCTTGCTCTCTTTGCGGTAAATGTACAGAAGTATGTCCGGTTAAAATACCACTTCACGAACTGTTACTCCATAACCGGCATGAAGCCGTCACAAAAAAATATGTTTCCTATTCCTGGAGGGTCATCGTTTCAATATGGAAAATTGTCATGCTGCATCGTTGGATCATCGACCGTCCTAAAGCAAGATTAAAAAACAAAATGATCAAACAGTTTGGAACCAAAATGTGGGGTTCACGAAGAATCTTGCCAAAAATAGCTCCGAAAAGCTTTAAAGAAAAGTGGAAAGAAAGAATCCCTTAGGCCAAAGGATGTGTTTTCATTGAAGAATGACGGCTGAATAACAGATCAACTAAATACAATAACATCGCGGAAGCACCAATTAATAAGCCAAAAGAAATATATCTGGAAGAAAATGCGTTTTTCAACCCTGTAAATGTCGTTGTCATATAGGGAAGAAAATATTGAGTAAAACTGGTTTTCCCGGGAATCCAGTTAAGGAAAGGGAAGTCTGAAGTTATAAAAACAAAGACAACTAAAGCTGCAATTATAAAATATACAACCATACTTTTGATGTAATGATAATAAGGCTTTGATGCCGGTACCGGCTCGGGTGACAAACGTACCTTCTCCATCACACAATCAATAAAATCTTCCGAAGGTTGTTCCATCGGCCTATTTTTGATCATGTTAGCAACCCAATCCCTGTTAAATAAATCATCCTTTTCCATCATTCTGCAAAATTAAAAATTATTTTACCTAATTGACCTGTTGCCTAATCATCATAGTAAGATCATCATATAATTTTTTACGGATACGGTGTAATCTTACTTTAACATTCGACATCGAAAGACCGGTTATTTTGCTGATCTCCTCGATCGAATTATCCCCTTTATAAAACAGAGTAAGTAATAAATTTTCATCTCCTGTGAGTTTTTCCATCGCCCGTTCAACCATCGCTTTTTGTTCCTCCGGATCAATTTCATCGGTTATTAGGGAAACCTGATCTTCTGTGTAATTTTGAATAACATAATTATCCATTGGTACAAATTCGAGTTTCTTTTTTCTGGTTTTTGAAATTGCTGCATTATACACAATTCGATATAACCAAGTCGAAAATTTTGACTTCCGCTCAAAGGTTTTTAACGATTGGTAAACTTTAACAAAGCAATCCTGAGCAACCTCTTCTGCATCTTCCCGATTGTTTAATATTTTTAATGCGATCGAAAAAACCAGATTTTTATGTTTTGCCACCAACGAAGCATACGAAGAAACATCTCCTTGTAATACACGATCGATGTAATAATTGTCTTCTTGATACTTCATCGGGATATTTAGACGGAATATCTTTTATGGGGTTACACCATCCAAAGCAAATTTATCATCAATTTTCGGGAAAACAGACTATTAATTACTTATTATTCGACTTTTTTTGTACGTTTGTCTTAGAAAACAAACCCTACAATAAGAAATATCCCCATGAAGAAAATTTTTTTATATATCGGTTTGTTGCTCACAATCCTCTTCACAAATCAACCGATTATTCTCGCACGAAGCATCACTCCTATTCCTTGTACCAAAAATCTCACATTTGAATACCCGGATGGAAATACAATTACATCATTTCCAATTTTAAAACAAGTAAATTTAGCGGTTAATGTGCTCCGGGATTCCAGCTTTATAGCCAATGCAACTGCTACTCCTGATACTATTTGCCAGGGTCAAACTTCACAATTGGATGTCTCCGTTATCGGGGGAAATCCTCCGTTTACTTATGCGTGGGCACCCATCACAGCCTTATCCGACCCAACCATTGCGAATCCTTTAGCCACTCCGGATATTACGACCACCTATTCTGTATTGGTAACCGATGCCTCCTCCTTAACAGCTACCAGTAATGTCATTGTGAATGTAACGGGGCCTTTAACACCTGGTCCCATTACCGGGCTTCAACAGATTTGCAAGGGAGCAATCGTTCCTTATTTCATTGACGAAATTCCTGGTGCAACTTCTTATTCCTGGACTCCGCCTAATCCCAATGGAGGAGATGTTGTGTTAACCGGGCAAAATACTGCCAGTGTTACTATTTGGTTCAAATCTGGTATTTCCGGTAATATTTCTGTAGTTGTGACTAATTGCGGATTTGGTCCGTCTTCAGTTCTTCCTGTAACGGTTAATAAGCCCCCTATCCCTCTAAATCGCATTATTGGTCCAAACAAACTGTGTAAAGAGGACAAAACTATGTTCTGGACCTCCATAACCGATAACCCCGCAACATATTCTTGGTTTATTATCCCCCCGCAAGCTGGTACGATCACTAGTGGCAACGGCACCGACACCATCTCGGTAACATGGGGTCATATTCCCGGAATTGTTGGTACATACGCTTATAACGAATGTGGTGAAAGTGATTCTGTTTTTAAAGAGGTAAATATGATGGAAATTCCCGAACCGGCAGATACGATTTCTGGCATGGACACTGTTTGCCTGGGACAAGCGAATTACCAATACACCGTTCCTGTTATTACCGGGGCTACTACCTATTTCTGGGTGGTTCCTATTGGAGCAGCCATCAGCTCGGGCCTCGGCACCAATCAGATAGCAGTAACATTTTCCACTACTGCTCAATCCGGCAATTTGTCTGTTAAAGGAATGAATGATTGTGGTGAAGGAATTAAATTTGAAAAAACCATCTGGGTGAATAATTGTTCCGGAATTGGTGAAAACAATCTGAATGCCTCCGTTCTGCTTTATCCAAACCCGGTATCCAATGAATTAACCCTTCGTATTAACGGAAATGAAAATGAACTTTTCCTCTCCATTACGGATATAACAGGAGTTGTTAAATACGAGGAAAAACTGATGAATATCCCCTCAAATTATATTAAAAAATTATCTTTTTCAAACTATCCTAAAGGAATATACTTCTTAAAATTAGCAAACAATAATCGTGTTTATAATACCAAGGTCATTGTTCAGTGAGATTATCTGGAATATTTTGTAACCTATTAACAGCCACTGCGTCAAAAGGATCGAAAACGGAACAATAAACTAAAATTAAACGGAAATGAATAATGAATTTTTAATCCCGATCTCGTTCTTTGCCCTGGTATATGGAATTGTATACCTCTTTGTACGACGTAAAGAGCGCCTTGCTTTGATTCAGCAAGGGATTGACGCTTCCATCTTCGAATCCCATAAAAATCAGCCATCTTCTTTGAAATGGGGATTACTCTTAGTGGGAATTGGAATAGGAATCATACTTGGAAAAATTCTGGCTGTTTACACAACCTTGGATGAAGAACCCGCATTCTTCTCCATGATCTGTCTGTTTGGTGGTCTCGGGCTCATTTTCTATCACATTCTCGCAAAAAAGTACGAAGAACCCCCTCACAAAAATTAATAATCCACTTACCCTGCTCATCAAAACGCTCCTGAATCACGTGTCGAGATCTCAGGGGCGTTATTTTTTAAAGGGGAATGATTGAACTACGGAATATTGAGGACCTTCGCGACGCAAGATGCTTTCAAATAATATTATTTCTCTGATTTTTTCTGGAGTAAAAGGAACTGTTCTATACCGGGTTAGTGTTTGCTTAAAAAAGTGTTTATCCTTTAAAACTTTTATTCTTCCAAGGGTCAGATGTGGGACAAGATTTTGCCGATCTGCTTCAAATCCGGCCAATGCCAGATCCTCCTTTAATTGTTTCATCAATTCCAACATTGTTTCATGGGGTTCTAATCCGCAATGGATTACCCGTGGAGCATAAGTGCTTCCAAATAAGCCCAAATCCGTTAAACAAAGTTCGAAAGAGCCCATCTCTCCGGCACACTTTTCTAACGTTTTTTGGATTAAGGGAAGATATTTCTCTTCCGTTTCCCCGAAAAATTTTAAGGTGAGATGAAGATTATTTTCCTCAACCCACTTTATTGATTCAAATTCAAGAACACTCCTTAGCTCCCGATAAAAGCTAAGGAATTCACGACTTGGATGAATTTTTATAGCAGCGAAAAGTCTTTTCATCTCAAAAAGTTGTTACTTTTGCAATCACTTTGGGGAATTAGCTCAGTTGGCTAGAGCGTTAGACTGGCAGTCTAAAGGCCAGGGGTTCGACTCCCCTATTCTCCACAGTCAAAAGTAATAAAAACCCTGTATCTTCCATAAATACAGGGTTTTTTATATTCGTTCCCGATTTTATTTTTTCCAGGTTGAATAAGGGTGTTTTGAAAGGTAACTGTTATAATATCTTGGATCCTGTGTTACTTCTTGCCCCAACCAGGCAGGATGATCAAATTCATCATCTGGGCTCATCAGTTCAATTTCTGCTAAAACAAGTCCGGCATTCAATCCGATAAATTCATCTATCTCAAACACAAATGCGCCAATAGGAATCCGGAACCGAACTTTTTCTACAATCTGGTCAGTAAATTTGAATATCATTTCATTGGCCTCTGCCGCTGGAATGATGTACTCAAATTCCGGTCTTGAAAAATTGGTAGATTTTCCCTTGATGGTAAGATATCCTGTATCCGCTGCAACACGTATGCGTATTACTTTCCGGGAATCAATACATAAATAACCCTGAATATATCGGATTCCTTCTGGTTTTATTAACGATGACCATTCTTTTGCCTCTACCAGAAATTTACGCTCAATTTCAAGGTTTTTCATAAAAACGTACTTTTCCCGAAAAAACAAAGTTTAACATCGACTAATCATAAAAATAGTCTTCCAGTTTCCAGGTGCATACAGTGATCAATTCGTCATCGTTGATTACCTGCTTGTTGTATTCCTTGATGGTTTGAAGCAGCTGGACTACTTTTTCTTCTTCATTAACTTGCATCAACACCGAAGAATTGAACCCTGGCCATATAGGCGTATTAAATCGGGATTGTCCCTTTTTATTCTTGGCAATAACTTGATCAAGGATCTGATAATCCCGGATTTTATTTTTCTCAAGCAATTCAGTAAGCTGTTCAACAACACTGACATTGCAAGTACAATAAATCATTTTCATAATCTAAAATTTTAAGAAAGACACAGGAATGAGATTTAAATAACAGGTTCTTTTTTTAGCGCTTTCTTATTAAATGAGACATATAATGTTGGAATTAAAAACATGGTGAAAAACTTAGAGACGAGCAGCCCTCCAATACACGTCACACCAAACGGCGACCAGATCTCAGAACCCATTCCCGAACTGGCTGCCAAGGGAATCATACCAAGAATTGCAGTAAGTGAAGTCATTAAAACCGGTCGCAACCTTAATCTCCCGGATTCTGCTGCAGCGTCCAGCAACCCATGTCCACGCTTTCGCATCATATTGGTATAATCCACCAAGATAATACCATTATTAACATCAATACCGATCAACATGATCATGGCGACGAAAGTAACCACACTCAAACTGATCCCTGTTAATAGAAAAGCCCAGATCACTCCGATAATTGAAAGTGGTATTGTAAACAGAATGATGAAAGGATCTTTGAAAGACTCAAATTGGGAAGCCATAATCATATACACCAGGAACACTCCAACAATAAACATAATAATAAGACTTGAAAAAGATTCCTTTTGTTCAGTAACCTGTCCCCCTAAGCTGACATCAACAGATTTGGATAATTGCATCTTATTCAATTGCTGATTGACCTCTTTGGTTGCATCCCCCAGGGAAACCCCCTTAAGATCCGACATCAGGGTGACTACTCGCTGCTGTGATTCCCTTGCAATTTCAAGTGGCCCTACTCCCCTGTTAATTGTTGCCACCGCCGAAATAGGTATCTGTTGGCCAGTAAGGGTGCTGAGCATAATTGAATTGAGTCTTTCAATATTATTACGAGTAGTTGAATCATATCGTACAATTATTTTGTATTCATCTCCCTCTTGTTTAAAATTTCCGGCCTCTGCACCATAAATGCTCTGACGAACTTGCAACGCGATCATGGCTGAATTCAATCCCATGTTGGCTGCTTTTTGCTGGTCAATATCAATTTGGATCTCCATTTTTCCATTATCTACGGTGGTTTCAATATTGGTTAAATGAGGATTCTGCTTCAGAACAGTTTTTATCGAATCTGCGGCCGCATTCAGTTCTTTGAGATCATTACCCATCAGGTTAATCTGAATGGGACGGATATTACCCAATAAAGCAGTAGACAAGAAACTACCTCCACTGACATTGCATTTTTCAATTTCGGGTATCTTTTCGAGTCGTTTTCTTAATTTATTGGCAATATCTTTAGATGATCGTTTCCGTTTTTCTGGAGGAACGATCTTAGCCATAATAGTGGAAATGTTCTTACCTTCCTTGAACCCGATTGAAGTTAATAACCCATCTTCAGTTTGGCCAACGATGGTAAAAAAAGATGTTAATTCAGGTACCTCTTCCTTTAATATACCCTCAACCTGCTTTGCAACACGCTCCGTTTCCTGGGCATTGGTTCCAACCTCGGTTTGAAATACAAGGGTGATATCCCCGGCATCAAATTCCGGGATGTAATCAGTACCCACATTCTTTGCTAAAAACAAGGTGATAACAAAAAGCCCCAGGCAGGTAGAAATAACGATAACCCGATGACGAATCGACCACTCCAACCCTTTTTTATAGGCATTTTCCAATGCAATGAATATGTTTTCACTGGCCTGATATAATTTGCCATGCTTCTTTTTCTTTTCTTCTTCGGCCGATTTAAGTAGTTTTGAAGCCATCATTGGGGTTAACAGTAAAGAGGTTACCAAAGATGCCAATAATGTTACAGAGGTAAGAATGGCTAATTGCTTGAACATAATCCCAACCAATCCTCCCATAAAAACCATCGGAAGAAACACTGCTATGATGGTAAAGGTTGAAGCAGAAATTGCCAAGCCCATTTCACTGGTTGCAAAAATGGCTGCCTGCTTTGGCTTTTCTCCTTTTTCAATATGACGACTTATATTGTCAAGCACCACAATGGCATTATCAACCACGACCCCAATCGCGACAGCCAATGACATCAAAGAAAATATATTCACCGTATAATTGGCAAAATACATATAAATAAAGGCGACAATCAGGGAAAATGGAATACTTAGAATAATAATCAGACTTGAACGGTAGTTTCTAAGGAAAAGGAAAACGATTAAAACCACAAACAATGCAGCATACGAAATGGTCTCGGTGAGGTTGCTAATCGAAGAGCTAACTAATGCTGAGCTATCCATCAGCTCCTTGATTTCCACATCGGGAGGTAATGTTTTCTGAATTCTGGTTACTTCTTTTCTTAGTTCAGTTGCAACATTAACGGTATTGGCCCCCGATTGTTTTTGAACCAAAAGACCAATGGCATGTTTATCGTTAACACGAATAATTTCATCCTTTTCTTTGAATCCGTCTTTTATTTCCGCTATATCCCTCAAACGAATAATTTTCCCGTTAAACGAGGCTAATGCCATGTTTTCTATTTCGGAGAGATTTGAAAATTCTCCGGGAATACGCAAGGCAAATTCATTGATTCCAACCTTGATAGATCCCCCTGGAATATTGATATTATCAAGCTTTATATTTTGAGCTATTTGGGATACCGAAATATGATAGGCTTTTAATTTATCCGGATTCACATTGACTGTAATTTCACGGGTAGGTTGTCCAATAATCAGTACAGTCCCCACTCCAGGTAATTTTTTTAACGGATTGGTAATTTTTTCCTCAAGGATCTTTGAGATTCCGGCGTAGCTTTCTTTTGCATTTACACCATAGATGATCACAGGAAGCATGGAGCTGTTGATCTGAAAGATCGTTGGATCCTCTGCCCCGTCAGGTAAACGGCGCTTGGCTAACTCAATCAGGTCACGGGCATTAGCCGATGCTTCATTCAAATCGGAGCTCCATTGATATTGTAACGTGATAAATGAAACATTTTCTTTTGACTTCGAGGTGATTTTCTTCAGATTTTCAGATCCTGAAAGAGTCTCTTCCAGCTTTTTTGTGACCTGCTGTTCCACCTCATTGGCGGAAGCTCCAGGATATACGGTAATTACAGTTAATGTTGGCAATTCTATATCGGGTAATACATCGGTTGGAAGCATCTTCAGCGATACAATACCGAAGAGCAATACAGCAATGAAAACCATGACTGTAAAAACCGGATGTTTAACTCCTATTTCGGGAAGTTTCATAATGCTTATTTTTAAAATCAGATTACTTATTGTGAATTTCAACAACGGATCCTTCAGAAAGTTTAGCCTTTCCAATGGTGACCACCTGGGTTCCCGACGACAATCCCTCTACCAAGACCATCTCATTTTGCGTCTGAAGCTGCCGAATCTGGAGCTTTCTTGCTTTTCCATCAACGACAGTGTAGATAAAATCGTTTGATGTTCCTGGCTGACGGAATATTGATGAAACGGGAATAAATACACCATTTGTGGCAGGTAATTCGATCTTTACATTAGCATACATTCCGGGTTTAAGTAAATTACCCGGATTGGACAATTCAACCTCTACCGTAGCTGTTCGGCTTGAGGAAGAAAGAACGGGTTTGATATAATTGATTTTGCCTGTAATCATCTTTCCAGGGTATGCATCGAGCTGAACATTCGCAGTTTGTCCGATTTTTATCTTCGTAAGATCTTTTTCGGATACCTCTATATTCACTTTGATGGGATTCAACTGCATCAGTTTTAAAATTCCTGCGTTAATCGAGATGTTCTGTGCATCAATTGAAGGAACCAGGGAAAAATTTTCCCCTTCATGCACAAAAATATCCACAATAGTTCCATTAAAAGGTGCAATAACCTGGGTGTTCTTCTTCATCATTTCAACTTTTGCATCTGAAGCATCCAGCCTGGCCTTTAAATGGTCAAACTCCATTTGACTTACACTCCCTTTATCTTTTAACCTCGAAATTCGATCAAAATCTTTTTGCAAGGCATCATGTTCAACAATCGTCTGTGTAAGAAGCTCTCCTGATAATTCGGCAAGTAGTGTACCTTTCTGAACAGTTGCGCCAGGAGAACAATACATTTTCTCAATCTTTCCTGGAAGGGTAGCGCCAAGATTTGCTTCTTTGTTGGCTTGTACCGTACCTGAATAAACCAGTACAGGATGATACAATTGCTCAACCGATTGAGCTGTGGAAACCCGAGCAATCAAAGCCTCTTCTTTTTTTTCTTCTTTATTACCGCATCCTGACATCAGGATGACCAATGGAAGGGTAAATGCAATTATCTTTTTCATGGTTTTATTTGTTTTCTTTTTGAAGTTCTCCACTTGTCTTTTTCAAATAGGTATCATTAATTTTCAATTCTGTCAGGGCATCGATATTTTCCATGTAGGCTTTTTGCCACATGGTCTGCGCTTCAAGAACATCACTTGTTTTTATCATTCCTTCAGAAAATTTATCATCCGTGACCCTGAGATTTTCCTTGGCTTGGTTCAGCGATCGTTCAGTCAATTCTATCTTTTTCAGGGATTCCATATACTGATACTGTGCTTGTCGTATTTGTAGGGATATCATCTCACGGGTCTCATCTAATTTGAGTTCAGAAACTTTCTTTTCATGTTGTGCGGCATGCAGGGTATGAATTCGTTCGCCCCAATGCCACAATGGAATCTTACAAGCAATACCTACATTAAAATCTCCTTCAAACTCTTTGCTGAATCCGGAATATGGCGATGGGTTCATCCAGCCATAATTGGCAGTGAGTCCAATATCGGGAAGAAACCGTGATTTCATAATGTTGACCCCGGCATCTGCAAGACTCAAGTTGTTTTTCAGGATCGACATTTCAGCCCTGTTGTTCAATGCCTCTCCGGTAAGATCCTCTTGGTTCATCCGAATGTCAGAAGAGAGCAAGGAATCATTAAGATCAATAAGTGCATCAAGAGGCAGTCCAATCATTTGGCATAGCGCCATTTTTGATAGGGTTAATCCATTATTTGCTTTCAGAAGAGAAAGCTCTGTTTCATTTACCTTAACCCGAACTTTTAATAAATCATTATCGATGACAATACCCTCTTTTTGGTAATTTTCCAGATCAAAAAGTAATTTTTTAAGCATCCCCTGATATTGTTCCGCCAGTTTTACCTTTTCCTTAATTGAAATGATACGCCAGTAACTTTCATCCACTTTATATAACAGTTCGGATACTTCCATTGACCTTGTTGACCAGGCAATCTTCTCCATTATTTTAGCGGATTTATATAGATTTAAAATCTTTCCACCGGTAAAAATTGGTTGGGTCATTCCGAAATTTAAAAGATAGATATTTCTCAAATCGAGCGAAAAACCATCTTTTGGAAGATAGGCATATTTTTGAAAAACCGGGTTCCCGTTTTTATCTAGAACCGGTTGATGGGTTACCGGGTTGATTACAATATCATTGGGACCCAATTTTCCGGGATCCAATTCTCCATTGGCTCCGATTGCGGTATAGGGAACTACTGGTAAATATTGGTTCTCATTTAACAAATTAAGCATTTTTGTTGCATGAGTATATCCACCGGTAAATCCAAAATCCGGAAAAAATTGAGTAAAAGCTGCCTTCCTTAAAGCAGTAGCACTTTCAACATTTTCCTGGGCCATTTGTAATTTTTGGTTGTGCTGAAGGGCAAGCATGCGACATTGAGCAAGAGTGAGTTTTTGCTGCCCCATCGCTGTAAATCCGATCGTAAGAACCAAAATTACTGATAAACAACAGTTTAATAATTTCATTGCTTGAAAATTTGACGTTAAGACAATTGTACTAAAAACATAAAATGGTCGAAAAATAAAGAAAAAAATTAACGTATTAAAATTCCATAAAAAAATACATCTAATAATTTATCTAACCTGATTTCCACATGGGTATCCGGATTTGTTTCAATCAATAAAGGAATTTCAAGACCCTTCATCGCCGTGACAATAACCATGGCCGTAACGGAGGTGTCATCGATTTGAAATTCACCATTTTTCACTCCCGCGTCGAGAATCTCTTTTATGATTCCGATCTCTTCTTTGTCGTATCGCGTACGAAGCTGTTCACAAAACTCAAAATGAGATAAAAAATCATTTTTTAATGCATTGTATAAATTTAAAAAATTCTTCAACCCTTTCATTCGTACCAGTATATGAGCTTTGAGCTTTTCACGAGGATCGGTTTGGGCATTAATGGCAACCAGAATCTTTGACTTTAGGACAAGGACTTCTTTTTCAACTACCTCACGAAATATTTCCTCTTTGTTCTTAAAATAATAGTAAATAGAACTTTTTCCCTTCCCGGTTGCTCTGGCAATATCATCCATGGTGGTCTTTTGATAACCATAACGGGAAAAAATCTCACTGGCTACCGCAAGAATGGTCTCTCTGATTTCGTCTTTTGGAATCATTTCTTTATTATCGACTAATTGAATAAAACGGTCCAAAATTACAAGATCTTTTAATGCATACAACAAAAATGCAATAATTTTTCTTTCTTTTTGTAAGTCAATGAAGGATGGGTATTTGATATGTGAGAAATTTTTTTAACTTTGTGCTGTTAATCAATTAACAAATAGACCAATTAAGAATGAATTATGAAACTATCTCATATTGAGCATCTTGGTATTGCGGTTAAAAGTTTAGCAGAGAGTATTCCCTATTATGAATCTTTGCTAGGGACTTCATGTTATTCCATAGAAGAAGTTAAAGACCAGCGTGTTAAAACTGCTTTTTTTATGGTTGGTGAAACAAAAATTGAATTATTAGAGTCTACGGATCCAGAAGGTCCGATTGGAAAGTTTCTGGAAAAAAAGGGGGAAGGAATTCATCATATTGCTTTTGCCGTTGATGATGCAACTGCTGCATTGAATGAATCGGAATCCAAGGGATTAACGTTGATCGACAAGGTTTCCCGAAAAGGAGCCGAAGGAATGAACATTGGATTTTTACACCCCAGATCAACTCATGGTGTTCTCATAGAATTATGTAGTAAATAAATAGTAAAACGATTTCACATGTCCAGTACCAATAAAATAACGGAATTATTAGAAAAACGGGAAAAAGCAAAATTAGGTGGCGGGGAAGAACGGATTAAATCCCAACATAAAAAAGGGAAGCTCACAGCACGGGAAAGAATTGAGAAACTACTCGATGAGGGAAGTTTTGAAGAGTACGACATGTTTGTCAGTCATCGCTGTTCTAATTTTGGTCTTGAAAAGGAATCCTATCTTGGAGATGGTGTGGTAACAGGACGAGGAACTATTGATGGACGAGTCGTGTTTGTATTTTCCCAGGATTTTACAGTTTTTGGAGGTTCTCTTTCGGAAACCTTTGCCCGGAAAATTTGTAAGATCATGGATCAGGCAATGAAGGTAGGTGCCCCTGTTATTGGTATCAATGATAGTGGAGGTGCACGTATTCAGGAAGGGGTTAACTCTCTGTCCGGTTATGCCGAAATCTTTATGCGAAATATTGCCGCCTCAGGAGTGGTGCCACAAATATCTGCTATTTTTGGTCCTTGCGCCGGAGGAGCTGTATATTCACCCGCCCTGACCGATTTCATTGTAATGAGCGAAAAAACGAGTTACATGTTTGTGACAGGTCCTAAGGTAACAAAAACAGTTACAGGTGAAGATATCTCTACCGAAGATCTGGGGGGAGCTACCGTACATGCTACAAAATCGGGTGTCGCCCACTTCCGTGTTCCAAATGAAGAAGAGGGGCTGATGATGATTCGTAAACTTCTTTCCTATTTACCTCAGAACAACCTTGAAGATCCTCCGCAAACCGAATGTGACGATCCGATTGACCGCATTGAAGATCAGCTGAACGAAGTTGTTCCTCTGAATCCCAATCAACCGTATAATGTGAAAGATGTTATTTACCTTATTGTTGATCAACGTGAGTTCCTGGAAGTACACCAACATTATGCAAAAAATATTGTTGTTGGGTTTGCAAAATTTAACGGTATGCCGTGTGGTATCGTTGCCAATCAGCCAAATTTTCTTGCCGGAGTTCTTGATATTGAAGCATCTAAAAAAGCAGCTCGTTTTGTACGTTTCTGTGATGCCTTTAACATTCCCATCATAACGTTGGTCGACGTTCCGGGTTTCCTTCCTGGCAGTATTCAGGAATATGGAGGAATCATCATTCATGGTGCCAAACTTCTCTTTGCTTATGGTGAAGCCACAGTTCCAAAAATAACCATAACTCTTCGCAAGTCGTATGGCGGGGCTCATGATGTGATGGGTTGCAAACAATTGCGTGCTGATATTAATTATGCATGGCCTTCGGCTGAAATCGCCGTGATGGGACCAAAGGGGGCAATTGAAATTCTTGAAGGAAAAAGAATCAATGAAATAGAAGACATCGCTGAACGTAATAAATACATTGCCGAAAAAGAAAATGAATACAAAGAGATGTTTGCAAATCCTTACGATGCTGCAAAATATGGTTATATCGACGATGTAATTGAACCCCGCAATACGCGTTTCCGTATCATTCGGGCATTGCAAACACTACAAACCAAAAAGGATAGTCTTCCTCCAAAAAAACATAGCAATATTCCCTTGTAATTTCAACAAGAAGAATTATGAAAATGATGTCCATTACCTTTGATTTTACGCTGATTGATAACTATTCAATAATAATAACTGTTGCGGGTTTTTGCATTGTTCTTGCTACATTATCACTTAGTGTATGCTTTTTTACACAGCTTCATTCCTTGCTTGATATTATGGCCAAAAGAAAACTCAAAAAGCAAGGATCTGCAACGCACGACGATACCCAGAAAGTGGTTATGACCGGAGAAGAAAATGCTGCAATTGCAACTGCATTGTACCTGTTCTTTTCGGAATTACATGACGAAGAAAAGTATGTAATGACCATCCGAAAAGTTTCCCGGACCTATTCGCCCTGGAACTCAAAAATTTATGGAATTTGGAATACAATGAAACACTGGTAACCATGAAAAAATTCAGTTTTGTTATTAATGGTAATAACTATGAAGTAGATATTCTCGAATTTGAAGATAATATTGCTCATGTTGAAGTCAATGGAACCCAATACAATGTCGCGGTTCAAAAGGAACTTAAAATAGTCAAAACTCCTACCCTGGTAAGGGCTGAACCGCCCCAACCCACACGGAAAGAATCAAAAATCCCGCGAACTCCTTCTCAAACAACCAACATAGCCATTAAAGCTCCTTTGCCGGGTACCATCATCAGTGTTTTGGTTAATCCAGGACAAAAAGTTGCAATGGGAGAAAAACTTCTCACAATGGAAGCGATGAAAATGGAAAACAATGTCCTTTCGGAAAAGGATGGTACGGTGAGGGCGGTAAATGTTAAACCAGGCCAGAAAGTGGCACAAAACGACGTGCTGGTCGAAATCGAATAACCCATCTTCAAATTAACTTCCAGTCAAACATGAATACGTTACAAACTTTATTTAGTCTTTGGGAAGATACCGGCTTTCATAATGCCAATTGGGGAAATATTGGCATGATTATCGTAGGTATGATATTGCTCTTCCTTTCGATTCGCTATAGTATTAAACCACTTTTATTAATCCCCCTGAGCGTGGGTATTGTTTTGGGTAACATTCCATTCTTTCATGAAGCAGCCTATCATATCGGAATTTACCAGGATGGTAGTGTATTAAACTATCTGTTTTTAGGAGTATTGAAAGGAATTTATCCGGCATTGATATTTTTGGGACTCGGTGCCATGACCGACCTTTCTCCTTTGATTTCCAATCCCAAATTGATGCTTCTCGGCGCTGCAGCCCAAATTGGTATTTTCGCTACTTTTCTGGGGGCCATGGTGTTTGGATTTCCCATGCCCGAATCGGCTGCTATAGCAATCATTGGAGCTGCCGACGGGAATACGGCAATCTTCCTAACTTCTCAGGTGGCCAACACCTTGGGGACATCGGGAGAAGGAATGGCAGTACAAAGTCTCATTGGGCCGATTGCCATTGCTGCCTATCTTTATATGGCACTGGTTCCTGTTATTCAGCCACCAATTATGAAATTACTAACGACCAAAAAGGAACGGTTAATCCGGATGAAACCATCAAGAACAGTAAGCAGATTTGAGAAAATTTTATTTCCTTTATTAGGATTACTTTTGACTGCTTTTGTAGCCCCGGCTTCGCTTCCTTTATTGGGAATGTTCTTTTTTGGAAATATTTTAAAAGAATCAGGTCTTACAAAACAATTGGCTACAACCGCTAGCACCATTATGATTGACATCGTCGTCATTCTTATTGGATTTACTGTTGGTGCTTCTACTCAGGCTGATGTATTTTTAAAATGGCAGTCCCTTCTTATATTTATACTCGGAGCTGTTGCTTTTATGGTGGCTACCGCCGGTGGTGTAGTTTTTGCCAAGGTGATGAACCTGTTCTTGAAAAAGGAAAACAGGATTAACCCTCTGGTAGGAGCTGCCGGAGTGGCGGCAATACCCGATAGTGCTAAAGTTGCCCACGAAATGGGAATCAAAGAAGATCCTACAAATCATCTAATCAATCATGCCATGGCTCCCAATATTGCAGGGCTGATCGGAAGTGCCATCACCGCAGGACTTCTTTTAGGATTTTTATTCTAACTGCATGCTAATAATTGGTATTGCCGGAGGATCCGGATCGGGAAAATCAACCGTTGTAAAACAGGTAATAAAACATCTGCCCAAAGATACGGTAACCATTATTCCACAAGATGCTTACTACAAAGATAATGGTCATAAATCAGCAGAAGACCGAGCAAAAATAAATTTCGATCACCCTACCTCCATTGAATGGAATTTACTTATCCAGCAACTGGAAACCCTTAAGAATGGACATGTCATTGAAATGCCAATCTATTCGTATGTTACTTGTGCCCGGTCAAAAGAAACGATCAAAATCAAGCCATCGGAAGTCATCATTGTTGAGGGAATATTAGTATTGACCAATCCCCGTTTACGCAGTAAAATGGATATCAAGGTGTTTGTAGATGCAGATGGCGATGACCGCCTGATACGAATTATCTGGCGGGATATTGAAGAACGTGGAAGATCTTTTCAACAGGTACTTGAGCATTATAACAACTTTGTTAAACCGATGCACCTGCAATTCATTGAACCTACCAAGCGTTATGCAGATATTATTGTTCCTCAGGGCGGACAGAATAAAGTTGCCATCGAACTACTTTCTTCACGCATCAAGACGCATGTCAATGTTGACATTAATGACAAAAAGAAAGGCTGATTATATTAAATCCCAGTCCGCATCGCCTCAACTGGATTTAATTTTGAGGCAGAATAAGCAGGCCAGATTCCAGATATTAATCCGATAATTACCGAAACACTAATCCCAAGGAGCAAATTGCCCTGGGTTAAGACTAAGGTAAAATCGGTTGTACTGGAAATAATCAGCGTGAGGATTAAAATAATCAGTAATCCGACAATTCCACCAATCAGCGAAAGAAATATTGCCTCAAAAAGAAACTGGAAAAGAATAAAATAATTTTTGGCCCCTAACGCTTTTTGAATACCAATAATGTTGGTTCTTTCCCGCACCGACACAAACATAATGTTGGCAATACCGAATCCACCAACTAACAAAGAAAATCCGCCAATGATCCAGCCTACCATCGCGATTACCTTGAATAGACTATCAAATCCCTTCGTAATAATGTCGGTTTCATTGATAGAAAAATTATCCTCTGCAGCTGGTTTTAATGTCCGGATCGAACGCATAATGCCGGTTAACTCATCCCGAAGTTCCTCATTGGTGACCATGGGCTTGGCTTTGACAATAATGGTTGCATCCATTTCACGCAGATCGACCAAGGTTTTAAAATAATTGACTGGTAGATAAATTACTCTATCATTGGAACTTCCGAAAAAATCTTCTCCATCCTTTTTTAATACCCCTACAACCTCAATATTTCGTCCAAAAACCTTCAGTTTTTTTCCGATCGGATTCCCATCTGGAAATAACCCGGTTGCTATTTCAGCGCCAATCAATGCAATGCTTTTTCCACTGGCAAATTCGTTGGGAGAAAAATATCGACCATCGGCTACATCTATTTTCCATACCTTATCAAAATCCTGAGTTACTCCTATAATACCTGTGTTTTCTATGTAATTATTCAAATATTTTACTGTTTTATTCACCTGCGACATATAAGCCGTTGACTCGGTTAGACTGCTTCTTTTTTCCAACTCGTGCATGTCTTTGAGTGAGGTTTCCGGACGCTGGTAATATTTCCACCAGGGATAATCATCTCCCATCGACCATGGCCATTTTTGAATATATAAAACATTGCTTCCAAGTGAGGCAATACTCTTCCGAATGGCATTTTCCATAGAATCAAATACGGTGAAAACAGAGATAACACAAAAAATTCCAATGGTAATGCCCAAAAGAGAAAGAATGGTTCGCACTTTATTTGCTACTACTTCTTGAAATGCAAAAACACAACTTTCACGGAGTAAACGTAAAATCATGATCATAACAACTCAGTTTTCCGCTTATTTAATTGTAAAAGTAATATTAATCCTTGACATCCCGGAAATCATTGCAGAATCAACAATTTTTGGTATCATTGCAAGGCTTTCAAAATAATTACAATAAGACGCTTGTAAAGTTTAATCGTTACAAAATAGTCGTTCATGATCGATCAGATAAAAATCAAATCGGCTTTGATTTCAGTATTTTCCAAAGATTGGATTGAACCATTAGCCCGAAAACTGGAATCTTTTGGCATTCATATTTATTCCACTGGAGGTACTTTTGAATTCCTCAAGAGCAAGGGAATTCAAGTGACTTCTGTTGAATCGGTTACCGCCTATCCTTCAATTCTTGGAGGGAGGGTAAAAACCCTGCATCCAAAAATTTTTGGTGGAATTTTATGGCGACGGGACCAACTCTCTGACCTTGGCGATGTTGAAAAATATGATATTTCCTCCTTCGACTTGGTTGTAGTGGATCTTTACCCTTTCGAAAAAACCATTACCGCTACCGAAAATGAAGAAGAAATTATAGAAAAAATCGATATTGGAGGGATTTCTTTGATACGAGCTGCCGCTAAAAATTTTAAACATGTTATGGTAATTCCTTCCTCGGATCATTTCTTACAGTTTTTGGAGATGATTGAAAAAAATAAGGGATTCACTACTTTGGAAGAACGCAGACTGTTCGCCGCCCATGCATTTAATGTCTCTTCACATTATGATACTGTAATTTTCAATTATTTTAACCGGAAAGAAAAAATTCCCGCTTTCAAACAAAGCATCCTTCTTTCCTCCCCACTTCGCTATGGAGAAAATCCACATCAAAAAGGAATATATTATGGAGATCTTCATAAAATATTTAATCAATTACACGGTAAAGAAATATCATATAATAACTTAGTTGATGTTGATGCCGCAGTAAACCTGATCCGGGAATTCTCAACACCGACCGTTGCGATTATAAAGCATACAAATCCCTGTGGTGTTGCCAGCCGGTTTTCATTAACAGAAGCATATAAAATGGCATTCGCTTGTGACCCGATTTCGGCTTATGGCGGGGTCATTATTGCAAATGGTAAAATTGAAATGGAAACAGCAGAAGCGCTCAATTTGCAGTTTTTTGAAGTTTTAATTGCTGAGGATTTTGAAAATGATGCCCTTGAACTCCTGAAATCCAAGAAAAATAGAATAATTTTGCATAAAAATTCTGATGAATTTTCCGGATTGCAGTTTAAATCCGTTTTAAATGGTGCATTGGTTCAGGAGAAAGATTTTATTACAGATAAAGAAATTGATTTTCATTTTGTTACAATCAAAAAACCAGGACCAGAAGAAACAAAAGAATTGATATTTGCAAATAAAATAGTTAAACATTTAAAATCTAATACCATTTCAATCGTTAAAGATCAACAACTCATCGGTTGCGGGATGGGACAGACCTCCCGGGTAGATGCCTTAAGGCAAGCCATTTTGAAAGCCAAAACTTTCGGATTTGATGTTGCCGGGGCAGTTATGGCTTCGGATGCCTATCTCCCTTTTGCCGATTGTGTTGAAATTGCTCACGAAGCCGGTATAACTGCTGTATTACAGCCTGGAGGATCGATCCGGGATGCCGATTCGATTAACTATTGCAATGAACATTCTTTATCAATGATTTTTACAGGAATACGACATTTTAAGCATTAAAAATTAGAATCAATGGGATTGTTTACAAAAGAAATAGCTATAGACCTGGGCACTGCCAACACAATAATCATTTATAATGATAAAGTTGTTGTTGACGAACCGTCAATTGTTGCTATTGAAAGGAGCTCCGGAAAAATCATCGCAGTGGGAAAAAAGGCCCAAATGATGCATGGAAAAACCCATGAAAACATCAAAACAGTGCGCCCTTTAAGAGGAGGTGTTATTGCTGACTTTCAAGCAGCGGAACACATGATCCGTGAGATGATAAAAATGATCGAGCTGAGAAAATCATGGTTTCCCCCTGCTTTGAAAATGGTCATTTGTATCCCTTCCGGAATTACCGAAGTGGAAGAACGAGCGGTTAAAGATTCGGCAGAACAAGCTGGAGCCAAAGAGGTTAAATTAATTCATGAACCCATGGCTGCAGCCATCGGGATCGGAATTGATGTTCTTGAGCCGGTTGGCAATATGGTGATTGATATTGGAGGAGGTACCAGCGAAATAGCAGTGATTGCACTGGGAGGGATTGTAAATAGTAAATCCATTCGTATTGCTGGCGATGAATTTAATTCCGATATTGAAGAATATATGCGGAAACAACACAATATCAATATTGGAGAAAGAACTTCAGAACGGATCAAAATTGAAGTTGGTGCTGCCTTAACCGATATTGATAGCCCCCCACCCGACTATGCAGTTCATGGCCGTGATTTATTAACAGGAATACCCAAAGAGGTTATTGTAAATCATGCTGAAATTGCCCACTGTCTCGACAAATCGGTTTCTAAAATTGAAGCTGCTGTGCTAAATGCCCTCGAAATGACTCCTCCGGAGCTTGCTTCCGATATCTTTGAAACAGGGATTTATCTGACTGGAGGCGGTGCATTGTTAAGAGGATTGGATAAAAGATTACACCTGAAAACAAAACTCAAAGTTCATGTAACCGAAGATCCACTAAGGGCAGTTGCACGTGGAACTGGTATTGCCCTGAAAAATTTCGACAAGTTTACCTTCCTCATTAAGTAAGAGGTCTCATGGGGAATCTGTTTGATTTTTTACGGAAGCACTATTTCTATTTCCTTTTCCTGCTTCTGGAATCGTTTTCACTGATTCTGCTTGTGAATTACAATGAATTTCAGGGAAGTTCCTTATATACCGCTTCCAATACCGTTTCTGGGTCCGTGAACAAAATTTTTAATGGAATTTCTGAATATTTTTCACTCCGCAAAACAAACCAGGTACTTATTGAAGAGTTGGCAAAACTTCATTCCCGACTTCCTGAAACATATTATAAAACCGATACGACCCGTCATTTTTATAACGACTCTATCAAAGCATTGGCTTATAAATACATCAGCGCTAAGGTCATTAGCAATTCTACAAATAAAAGAAATAATTTTCTGATGATCAACAAAGGCCGGTTACAGGGTCTTGAAAACCACATGGGAGTTATCATTGGTAACAAAATTGTCGGTCAAATCGTAAGTGTTTCGCCCCATTTTAGTTGGATTATGTCTATGTTGAATAAGGACAGCCGGATCTCCGGAAAATTCAAAAAAAACAATCAACTGGTAAATGTGGAATGGAATGGTGGTAATTACCGGAAAGGGCAGGTTAAAGAAATACCCAAACATGTCGTGATCATGAAGGGAGATACAATAATTACCAGCGGAAATTCTGATATTTTTCCGGAAGGATTATTAATCGGTACCATGTGTGATTATACCATTTCTCCCGATGAAAACTTCAATCATGGAGAACTTCTTTTTTCCACCGATTTTAATAGTCTGGGTTATGTCGAAGTGATCATTGATATCATGCGTAAAGAAAAGGAAGATTTAAAAGCCTCCTTTAATATGCGGTGATAAATTGTATTTATAATTAGAATATGGATATTAGCTCAAGAACAGTTTTTTTGAATATCATCCGGTTCTTTTTTCTCATTTTTTTTCAGGTCCTGATCCTGAATAATTTGAATCTGGGAGGGTATGTCAATCCTTATTTCTATATTTTATTCATCTTGCTTCTTCCTTTCAACACGCCAAAATGGTTATTGCTCCTCTCTTCTTTCTTATTGGGATTGGGAGTCGATATATTTACCAACACCATTGGATTAAATGCCGCTGCTTGTGTACTTATGGCGTTTTCAAGACCCTTTGTCATTACAATCATTTCCGATGCCCCGGATTCCCTGATCGGCGATACGCCATCGATCAAAAACCAAGGATTAAAATGGTTTTTATATTATGTAATCTCCATGGTACTGATCCATCATTTTGCCTTATTTTATCTCGAAATTTTCCGGTTTTCAGAATTTTTCAATACGCTCCTCCGGGTTCTTCTAAGTAGCGCATTTACCATTGGATTGATTCTGATTTGCGAATATCTTTTCTACTACAATAGAAAATAAAAAACCCGCTCCTTAAAGAGAGCGGGTTACTTGATTCCAGAGGTTTCGAGCGGAATCGAACCGCTGTGGACGGTTTTGCAGACCGTTGCCTAACCACTCGGCCACGAAACCCTATTAAGGGTGCAAAAATACGAAAATAATCAGATTTTCATCAAATCATTTCTTCCATTGGGTTTGATAACACACTTGTCGTACTTTCCCTCCTACTGGTGGGTTTATTTTAGCAATCTTCAATTCAATTTCATCAAGGACCGGGAAATGAGTTTTAATACTTTCGATGATACGATGTGATACATGTTCCAGCAAATGTGACTTTTGGTCCATTTCTTGCTTGATGCACCGATAGACTGCTGTATAATCAACAGTATCCTGAAGACAATCAGATTCTTCAGCATGATTTAACCCCGTCACTATTTTTAAATCAACAATAAATGTTGTCCCAATGATTTGCTCTTCTTTAAAACACCCATGAAAAGAAAAAAACTCCATTCCCTCAAGTAAAATCGTTCCCATAAATCGACAATATAAGGCACCGAAGGTAGCAAAAATTCAGTAAGTTTGTGTTTCCGTTTTATCTTCACTTTTTTTGAAAAATTATGGAAGAAACCACAAACAATAATGAAGAAAAAAAATCTCTGAATTTTATTGAAGAGATCATTGAAGAAGATCTCCGGAATGGAGTCAACGAAGGAAGGGTACACACCCGTTTTCCACCAGAACCCAATGGATATCTTCACATTGGTCATGCAAAATCGATCTGTCTGAATTTTGGACTTGGGAAAAAATATAATGGCAAAACCAACTTGAGGTTTGATGATACCAACCCGGTAAAAGAAGATGTTGAATATGTTGACTCCATTATGGAGGATGTAAAATGGCTGGGTTTTGACTGGGAAGACCGGTTATTTTATGCTTCAGATTATTTTGAGCAATTGTATGAATATGCGATTATCTTGATCAAGAAAGGTAAAGCATTCGTTTGTGATATGAATGCTGAAGAGATCAGCGAAACACGTGGTACACCAACGCGACCAGGGAAAGAAAGCCCATATCGCGGACGTACCATTGAGGAAAATCTGGATCTTTTTACTCGAATGCGAAAAGGGGAATTTCCCGATGGGGCCAAAGTGCTAAGGGCAAAAATCGATATGTCATCTCCCAATATGCACATGCGCGATCCCATTATTTATCGGATTCTTCACACATCACACCACCGTACCGGAGATCAATGGTGTATCTACCCGATGTATGATTTTGCCCATGGACAATCAGATTCACTTGAACACATTACTCATTCCATTTGTACTCTTGAATTCGAAGTACACCGACCACTTTACGATTGGTTTATCCGGGAAATCGGAATTTATGCCCCCAGGCAAATAGAATTTGCCCGGCTTAACCTGACCTATACCGTAATGAGTAAAAGAAAATTACTCGATCTGGTCAAAGAGGGATTTGTTCAAGGATGGGATGACCCAAGAATGCCAACAATTTGCGGACTTCGACGCAGGGGATATACCCCTGAATCGATACGGAATTTTGCGGAAACGATTGGAGTAGCCAAACGGGATAATGTGATCGATGTCAGTTTACTTGAATTTTGTATACGGGAGGATTTGAACAAACGTGCCAATCGGTTAATGGCCGTATTAAACCCTCTGAAAGTGATCATCGATAATTATCCAGATGACCTTGTTGAAGAAATGAATGCAACCAATAATCCTGAAGATGAATCCCGGGGAAAACGTAAAGTCCCTTTTTCGAAAACAATCTATATCGAGCAGGATGATTTTATGGAAACCCCACAGGGTAAGTTTTTCCGGCTCTCTCCCGGACGAGAAGTCCGCCTTAGATCTGCTTACATCATTAAATGCGAAAGTGTCGTTAAAGAACCTGAAACTGGCCGAATTCTTGAGATCCATTGTTCCTACGATCCAATGACGAAAAGTGGAATGGCAGAAAGCAACCGGAAAGTCAAAAGTACCTTGCACTGGGTTTCTGCAAAACATGCTGTTACTGCCGAAATACGTCTTTATGACCGCCTGTTTATAAAAGAAAATCCCGATGAGGTAGAAGAAGGGAAAACCTACAAAGATTATTTTAACACAAATTCTTTAAAAATTTGTTCAGCTCTGATCGAACCTGCCGTTATTTCAGCAAAAAACCTTGATAAATTTCAGTTTGAACGAATAGGATATTTTGCTGTAGACAAAGATACTACTCCGAAAAACCTAGTTTTCAACCGGGTGGTGCCCCTAAAAGATTCCTGGAACAAAAATGAAAAAAAGTGATAGAAGATAATTAACTTCTAAATTTTATAATTACCTTTGCAAACAATTGTCCGATGGTGTAATTGGCAACACAACTGACTCTGGATCAGTAGAGTCCAGGTTCGAACCCTGGTCGGACAACTTAATAATAAAGTCTTGTAAGAAAACAACTTACAGGGCTTTTTTTATGAGTTGATTTTTTCTAAGCCGGAGTGGATTCTTGATAGAAACTCTTCTTTCCCCAAAACCGCAGCTAAATCCATCATTCCAGGGCCCTGATTGGACCCCACTACCAGTAACCGGAGTGGATTCATCAATTGGCCCATCTTTACCTGTTTCAAGTTGGTAAATTCTACTATCAGATCATGAAGCGCTTCTTTGTTAAAATCATCCATTCTAACCACTTCCTGAATAAAATCCGATACCAGTTCTTTGGTTGATGATTGCCAGATTTTTTTCCGAACCTGATCATCATAAGTCTTTGGAGGTTGAAAGAAAAACCAAGATTGTTGCCAAAGATCAGATATGAAATTAATTCGTTCTCTGATCAAGGGAATAACCTGTAATACCTTTTCCTCTTTTGCGTTTATTCCGTTGTGGTTAAGCTGGATTAATAAATAATCCAACAGTTCCTTATCGGGTTTGTGTGATAAATATTGATGATTGAACCATCTTGCTTTTTCAGGATCAAATTTAGAGCCATGTTTCCCAATCCTTTCAATAGAGAAGGCTGAAATCAATTCATCCATGCTAAACAATTCCTGTTCCGTACCCGGATTCCACCCCAATAATGCCAGCATATTGATGAAAGCTTCAGGCAAATATCCCTCTTCTCTGTATCCACGAAAAACATCCCTCGAAACAGGGTCTTCCCAGGCAATCGGAAATACCGGGAACCCCAGTCGGTCTCCGTCGCGCTTGCTAAGCTTTCCATTTCCATCGGGTTTTAGTATCAACGGAAGATGTGCAAATTGTGGCATCGATAATTCCCAGCCCAAAAAACGATAGAGCAATAAATGTAATGGTGCAGACGGTAACCACTCTTCACCCCGGATAACATGCGTAATTTTCATCAAATAATCATCTACTACATTTGCAAGATGGTAGGTTGGCAATCCATCGGATTTAAATAGCACCTTATCGTCCAGATTTTCAGTATTAACCTTTACTTCTCCCCGAATCAGATCATGAAAAGAAATCTCTTCGTTTTCTGGAATACGGATCCGGATAACATACGGAACCTTATTTTCCAGAAGTTCCTTTACCTCTTTAGAAGGAAGACTTAAACTGTTTTTCATCCGGTTCCGGGAAGAATAGTTGTATTGAAACAAACCTGATCCTACTTTCTGGAACTCATTTCTTACCTGTTCCAATTCAGCGGGTGTGTCAAATGCATAATATGCATGACCACTAGTTATAAGTATTTGGATGTATTCACGGTAAATTTCCGATCGTTCAGATTGCCGGTAAGGAGCATACGGTCCTCCTGATTGAACGCCCTCGTCGAACTCAATCCCGCACCAATGAAGCGATTCAATAATATATTGCTCTGCTCCTTCAACGAAACGCTGTTGGTCTGTATCTTCAATCCGTAAAATGCATACACCCCTTTGCTGACGCGCAAAAAGATAATTATACAAAGCGGTTCTCACACCCCCCAAATGCAATGGGCCGGTAGGACTGGGCGCGAAACGTACCCGGACAGGTTTAACAGTTGTCATAATCAGCATTTTTGAGGATGCAAATTTAAGCTATTCTCCCAACTCCTTGAGAAACACGGTCAGGATATTCGTACTTTTGCAACAGATTATCCGTTAATTTTAACCCGGGTTACAGTCAATGCCCGTACATTATGCCGAACGATCATATCCTACTCCGGAAACTTGACCGGTTTATTCGAAAATATTATAAAAACCAACTAATTCGTGGCGGACTTTTTCTCATAACATTTCTTGGAGCAGCCTATCTTTTATTGATTGGCCTTGAACTTCTGTTTCATTTTAATCAACTGATCCGGGGAATTTTATTTTTTTCTTACCTTATATCTTCGCTCTTCTTTTTCACCCTATTTATTTTGGTCCCAGCCTTCCGGTTGTTGAAGATTGGTAAAATTATCTCTTACGAGCAAGCCGCAACAATTATCGGAAGTCATTTTATCGAAATTCAGGATAAACTCCTAAACACCTTGCAACTAATCAACCTTCAAAAAGAAACATCTACCCCGACCGATTTGTTAGTTGCTGGAATTGACCAGAAAATAGAAGCGTTAAAGGTATTTAGTTTCACCTCTGTAATTAACATTAAAAAGAATCTTCACTATCTCCGATATCTTTTAATTCCGATCGTAGTTCTTATTTTACTTTCATTCTTTTCTCCACATTCCATATCTGATCCTACACAAAGAATAATACGCTTTAACCAGCATTTTGAAAAACCACTTCCCTTTCAGATTGTAATTCTTAATAAAAATCTGATAGCTATGCAACAGGAGGACTTCGAGCTTGATCTGAAGATAACAGGTGATGAAATTCCGGCGGAAGTTTTTTTACAAACAGGAGGTGTCTCTTATAAAATGCAGAAAAACAAAGGATTCCATTACTCTTTTCTTTTTAGATCTTTACAATCAGACATTTCGTTTAAAATATCTGCGGAAAACTATACTTCAGATCTATTAATATTGAAGGTTTATCCAAAACCAATCATTTTAAATTTTGAAATCAACATTTCTTATCCATCATATACCCATAAATCTAAAGAAATAATTGAAAACACAGGAGATCTTATTGTACCCGAAGGATCTACTATTGAATGGAATTTTTATACAAAAGACGTAAAGGAGATAAATCTACATTTTTTAAAAAGAAAAATCAACCTAAGAAAAACTGCAGGTAACAAATTTAGTTATTCTGGAATATTTATGGAATCGACACAATACTCCGTTATTCCTGTAAATCCATATATTTATAAAGCAGATTCTCTGGTTTATAGTTTAACAGTACTCGCCGATGCATTTCCATCCATCTTTGTGACGGAAGCTGTTGATTCTACCTTGAATTCCATACTTTTTTTTAACGGAACCATCAAAGATGATTATGGCTTTTCTAAGTTATTATTTAACTATAAAATAATTAGCAATGAAGATTCTATTAAGAATAAATTTAAGATCTCCTATATTCCAATAGAAAATGCCATCAATAATCAAAATTTCTATTATTCACTAAATCTGGATACGATTCGGTTAAAACCGGGCCAACAAATAGAATACTTTTTTGAAGTATTTGATAATGACGGAATAAACGGGCCAAAATCAAATAAATCAGAAATACGGAAAATGAGTGTGCCGACCCTGAAAGAAATCGAAAACCAAACCTTGTCCAATGAAAAGAAAGCAGAAAATGATTTGGGAAAAAGCATTGATGATACTAAGAATATAAAAAAAACAATGGAGGAGCTGAATCGGAAGATGGTTGAGCAGAATACCATCTCTTGGCAAGATAAAAAGAAGATAGAAAGCCTCATTCAGGAAAATGAACAGATCTCCAGGCGGATAGAACAAATCAAAAACATGAATTTGAACAATATAGAGAATGAAAAAAAATATTTGGAAACAAATGAACGGATCATTGAAAAACAAAGGGAATTAAACAACTTATTAGATAAAACCCTATCGGAGGAGATGAAGAAGCTAATGCAGGAAATGAAGGATCTTCTTAACCAATTGGATAAAAATAAATTAGGTGAATTATTGGAAAAATTGAAATTCTCGAATCGGGATTTGGAGAATCAATTAGACAGGAACCTGGAACTTTTTAAACAAATTGAATTCGACAGAAAATTAGATGCTTTGGTTAATGAAGTAAAAAGAAATGCAGAAATGCAGGAAAAATTAGCTTCTGAAACGAATGAAATGAAAAAGCCATCGGAATACCTTATTAAAGAACAAAAAGAGATAAACAAAAAAGCGGACTCTATCAATCAATCGTTAGATCAATTGACCAAGGATAGTGAAAAGATTGAAACCAAGCCCGATCTAAGTCATGCTTCTAAAATAGCAGACAGCATTTCAAAAACTTTGAAAAATGTAGATAATCAATTACACGGAAAAACACCCAAGAATGCTTCAAAAGATCAAAAAAAAGCCGCTCAACAAATGAAAGAATTGGCTCAGAATATGGAGGATGCAAAAGATGAAGAAGAAAATGATCAACTTCAGGAAGATGCATCTTATGTAAGAATGATTTTAGAGAATTTAGTTCGACTATCGTTTGAGCAAGAAGATTTGATTAGTAATACCAGAAAGATCGTTCGTAATGATCCCAGATATTCTGAAATTATGAGCAAACAAAAAGAAATGAAAGATAAATTGAAAGGAGTGGAAGATTCTCTTAAAGCAATTGCTAGAAGGCAGATATTAATTCAGCCCATCATCGTACGGGAAACCTCAAGAATTAATCAAAATATTGAAGATGCTTTAAAAGATATGGAATCAAGAAATATTTCAAAAACCTTGATAAACCAGCAGATGGCTATGACTGCAATAAATAATCTTGCTTTATTACTTAATGAATCTCTGGAGAAAATGAATGAACAAATGAATATGAATATGAAAAGTAAAGGTGGACAAAAAACTTGCCAGAAACCGTCGAAACAAGGAGGTAAAGCATCTTTAAAAAACATGAAAGAGGTTCAGGAAAAAATAAGCAAGCAACTTGAAGATGTAAAACAGAGTATTGAAAGGATGAAGAATGAAAAAAATGGAATGAAAGGAGGGAAAAGTGCTTTAAATGAACAAGTTGCAAAATTAGCAGCTGCTCAGGAAGCATTGCGGAATGAATTGCAGCAATATCAAAGAAACCTTGAAGATCAAGGAATTAAAGATAATGGGACAATAAAACAGACCATTAAAGATATGGAAAACAATGAAACAGATCTACTATATAAACAAATTAGCCAGGAATCAATTTTTCGCCAACAAAAAATTCTTTCGAGAATGTTAGTGTCAGAAAAAGCAGAACAATTAAGGGATAGGGAAGAACAACGACAATCAACTGAAGCAAAAAATCAAATATTTAGTAACCCTTTGTTCGATTTTAAGTATAAAGCTAATAGTAGAAAAGATCGAGAATTGCTTTATCTAACATTGCCTTCTCTGACACCTTTTTACAGAAATAAAGTTAGTAGCTACATTGTTAAAATAGAACAAAATGAAAAATGATTATCGAAAACTGGTAATTAAAGGATCAAAAGAACTTTCCCGTTTGGAGCGGTTTGTTGAAGAGATTTGTGATTACTATAATATTAATAATGAATATTTTGGAAATGTTTTATTAGCTACAACTGAAGCGGCGAGTATTTTATTCTCCATTCATGAGGAACAAGTTGATGGCAGCATGACAATTTCTTTTGACCGCAATCCCAAAGGTTTAATGTTTAAGATTAGGTTAGGCAATAGATCAAAAGGAACAATGGAGAAAGAAGACGATGAATTAGACAAAGAAATTAAAAAGCATAAATTATCAAGAGAAATCTTTATTATTAAAGCATTATCAGACGAAATAACAATTTCGTTTAATGCGAAGAGTATAATTTTAGTGTTCTATGTTTCTAGTATGAATTATGAGAAATCATTAAAAAGAATTACGCAATTAAAAGAATATTGGAATAAACAGATTAGCTTAATAGAAAAGAAGAATGAATGATTTAATCAATTTTTTTTCAGAGGAAATTGAGTTTACCCTGAAAAATAAGAGAAAAACTCGTGAATGGATAAAGCAAGTAATTGAAAAAGAGGATTATATATGTGGATCTGTCAATATAATTTTCTGTAGTGATAAATTTCTATTAAAGCTCAACAAGAAATATTTAAATCGTAATACCTTAACTGATGTAATTACCTTTCCAATGGCAGAAGATGAAACGGTTGTTAGTGGAGATATTTTTATCAGCAAGGAAAGAGTATTCGAAAACGCCAAGAGTCTTCTGGTCAAGCCATCCTTGGAAATGCTCAGGGTAGTTATCCACGGCATCCTTCATCTATTAGGATATTGTGATAGTTCAGATGAGGAGAAGAAAGTTATGAGAAGGAAAGAAGATTTTTATCTTAAAGAAATCATTAATTAATTGTTCAGGGAACTATTCGTTTCACGTGGAACATTGAGAATAAAAGATGAATAAATACGATATTATAGTCGTAGGGGCTGGTCATGCTGGATGTGAAGCGGCAGCTGTTGCAGGCAATTTGGGATCAAAAGTTCTTTTGATAACAATGAATATGCTTAATATGGCTCAAATGTCTTGTAATCCATCTATGGGCGGAATTGCAAAGGGGCAGATCGTTCGGGAAATAGATGCGATGGGGGGATATTCTGGAATTATTACTGACACTACCATGATCCAATTCAGAATGTTAAACCGATCTAAAGGTCCTGCGATGTGGAGTCCAAGGTCGCAAAACGATCGTGTTCAATTTTCTTTTGCCTGGAGAAAACAGTTAGAGGAGAATAAAAATATTGATTTCTGGCAAGATTCGGTTGTTGATATTATAGTAAAAAATGGGAATGTTAAAGGAGTTAAAACCGGGATGGGTATAATCTTTAACTCAAAAGCTGTAATATTGGCAAATGGTACTTTTTTAAATGGAATAATTTACATTGGAGAACAGCATTTTTCTGGAGGAAGAATAGGAGAGGGTGCAGAAAGAAATCTTACAGAAAAACTTATAAATTTTGGATTTGTTTCAAACAGGATGAAAACTGGAACTCCGGCTAGGGTAGATGGGCGAAGTCTGGATTTTACAAAGATGGAAGAGCAAAAGGGCGATGAAAATCCAGGCAAATTTTCATATACAGAAACAAAAAAGTTAGATATCCAGAAAAGCTGTTATTTAACTTACACAAGTAGTGAAGTTCATGATATTTTAAGAACCGGATTTGATAAATCCCCGATGTTTTCTGGAAGAATAAAAGGTAGGGGCCCTAGATATTGTCCTTCAATAGAGGATAAAATTGACCGTTTTGAAAATAAGGAAAGACATCAGCTTTTTATTGAACCTGAGGGGTGGAATACCGTTGAATATTATGTAAATGGATTTTCTTCCTCATTACCTGAAGAGATTCAATTTAAAGCTCTTAGAAAAGTCAAAGGTTTTAAAAAGGCCAAATTTTTTAGACCTGGATATGCTATTGAATATGATTATTTTCCTCCTTCACAATTGAAAATGACCTTGGAAACAAGAATTATTGAAAATTTGTATTTTGCGGGTCAGATTAATGGTACTACTGGATATGAAGAAGCAGCTGGACAGGGATTCATGGCTGGAATTAATGCTCATTTAAAGATAAGAAATGAAAGTGATTTTATCCTAAAAAGGTCGGAAGCCTATATTGGCGTACTTATAGATGATTTGGTTACAAAAGGAACTGAAGAGCCTTACCGTATGTTTACATCAAGGGCCGAATATCGACTTTTATTACGTCAGGATAATGCCGATTTTCGTTTAACTCCAAAAAGTTACAAAATTGGATTAGCTTCTCATGAAAGATATATAAAGGTTGAAGATAAATATAAAAAAGTATCCGATTTTATTGATTTTTTAAAGACTAAAGCACTAATCCCTAATGAAATAAATCAATTTCTTGAGGATAAAGACACGAACAAAATTACCCAAAAGCAAAAGGCTTTTACCCTGCTACTGCGTCCTCAAATCTTGATCAAAGAGATGGTGGCAGCAGTTGGTTCAATATCTGAATATGCAATTTCTCACCAATGTTTAAATGACGAGATTCTTGAAGAGGTTGAGCTACAGATAAAATATGAAAATTATATACAAAAGGAACAGGAATTGGCTGATAAATTATCGAATCTCGAAAATATGCCACTGAATGAAAATTTTGACTATTCAAAAATTTCATCTCTTTCGATTGAAGCCAAAGAAAAACTTTCAAAAGTAAAGCCCCGAACCATAGGTCAAGCTGCACGGATTAGTGGCGTTTCTCCTTCTGATATCTCGGTCTTAATTGTTTTTTTAGGGAGGTGATGTTCCACGTGAAACGGAAATAAAATATGGAAGATCTTAAAAATTGTCCCCTTTGCGGGGGTAAAAAATTTTCACTATTTCTTAAAGTTACCGACTCTTTTTTATCCCAAGAGGAGTTTTCTATTTTACAATGTGATTTCTGCGAGCTTAAATTTGTAAATCCGAGACCTACTCGGGAAGAAATCGGAAATTATTACTTATCCGATGATTATATTTCACATGATTCAGATAAAAAAGATCTATTATCTAATGTATACCGGTTGGCCAGAAAATTTGCAATCCGGAAAAAATATGGAATCATTAAAAAAGAAAATAGCCCAAAGAGGCTTCTTGATATCGGTTGTGGCACTGGAGAGTTCTTGAAATATTGCCAAGAGCAAGGTTTGGATGTGTTTGGATATGAACCAAATATAAAAGCAAGATACCATGCAATTTTAAAGAATAAATTGGACATTAAGGAATCACTTACTGATTTTAAATCAATGGCAGGTTCTTTTCAATGTGTTACGATGTGGCATGTATTAGAACATGTTCATGATTTGACAGAAACCTTAGAATCAGTAAAAAAATTACTTACTCCCGAAGGATTATTGGTAATCGCGGTTCCCAATTGTAATTCTTGGGATGCCCGATATTATAAACAATTCTGGGCCGCTTATGACGTTCCGAGGCATCTTTTTCATTTCACGGAACAATCGATGAAACAATTAGCACAGAAAAGCAATTTTGAAATATCCCAAATTTTACCGCAAAAATTGGATTCGTATTATGTTTCAATGTTAAGTGAAAAATATTGCACCGGGCGTTCCAATTATTTTAATGCTTTTTTGAGAGGCCTTACTTCGAATTTTGAAGCAAAAAACCCAAATTTTAGACATTCAAGCTTGATTTATCTCCTGCGGCAAAAAATTGCTTAATTTGAAAGACCCTGTGCAACGATCGTTCTAAATGGATATAAATGGTCAATTAGATCAAAATAATCAATTGTAGGTGCCCGGAAGGGGCTGTTATTATTTGATTAAAAGTCAATAACTTGACAGATTTTAAGAACAGTTTTTTAAAAAAGTGGGGAATTGGGTATTTAATTCTGGTAATTTTTTTTACTGGATTAATATATGTTTTACAAGTACATATAAGAAAACAGCAGGATCTCATTTTATCAGCCCAGCAAATTCAGAAACAAATAATAAGAATAGAAAGAGAAACAAAAGTGCAACTCAAGCAATTTTGTGCAGAATTTGATTCTACAAAATTAATTCCTGGAATTACATCAGATTTTTACAGAAGCAAAACTCGTGAGAATGAAGAATTGATTATTTTCATTTATCATAGGGATTCCCTTGTTTTTTGGAATAGTAATAAAATTCCTTTGCCAGAAAATTTTACAAAGGAGTTTAAGAAACAAGTTTTTGTTATAAAAACACAAAATGGGTGGTATCATTTTGAAATCAACCGCTTTGGCTCTTTTACAGGGATAGGGTGTTTTCTAATAAAACACGAGTATCCATTTGAAAATGATTATCTTACTAATCAATTTTCGGACAAGATAAATATTCCTTCGTACTTTTTACTTTCCACGACCCGCAATGGAGTTGCAGTAAATTCCCAAACCGGTGCTTTTTTATTCTCAGTAAATATTGACAAATCAAAATTGCCAGGGTCAAATGAAAATCCAATTTTGGCTTTTCTATTTTTTTTAGCAGGATCGATTTTTTTATTGTTATTTCTGTATCAGGTTAATCAGAATATTTCGTGGTTAAATAACCGAAAATGGTTGTTGTTACTGGTTTTTTGTTTGGAAGCCGGATTTTTGAGGTTTTTTCAATATTCCTGGAAATTTCCCACCGTGCTTTACACCTCTGATCTTTTTGCACCTGTGTGGTATGCCTCTTCGGCTATCATTCCTTCCTTAGGAGATTTTGTGATAAATGTATTTCTGTTATCGGTAGTAGCCTTAGCATTTTACCAGAATCAGCATGCCATCCACATGACCAGGCGGAGGTGTATTAAAAACAATTATATTCCTGTTGCCGCGACAATAGTATTGCTTTACCTCTCCATCTTTGTGATCATATATTTAATCAACAATTTGATTATCAATTCATCACTTCCACTTAATTTGCAGAATATCGGGGCCCTAAATTCTCAAAGTGGATATGGGTTTTTTATTCTTTGCGGATTGTTGCTTTCATACTGGTTATTTTCGGTCGCCATTTTATCAATTCTTTTTCCTCATCAAAATGGGGTGAAAGAAGCCATAGTTGGATATGTAATTGGCCTGCTTTTCTGTTTTCTTTTTATAGTCATCGTTGGTTGGGAAGAAAATATTACCGGATTGTTATTTTTTATAGTCTATTCGGCTTTTCTTTTCTTTTCTTGGACACAAAAACGATCTGTTAATTCTCTTCAAAGTACGCTGTTTTTTCTTTGCTTTTTCTCGGTTTTTACAACATATATTCTGAATAATTCATATCAAAATAAAGAACAGGAAAAACGCAAACTTTTTGCCGTGAAATTGGCTTCTCATCGGGATCCACTCACAGAGGCTTTGTTTGAACAAATGGACCGAAAATTGCTTTCTGACTCGGTAATTCTTAATGTGCTAAGACAGGGATCCGACATTACAGGAAATAAACTGGATTATTTGGAAAAACATTTATCAACAAAATATTTTCAGAATTATTGGACAAAATTTAACCTGCAGGTTACCGTATGTGATGAGATGAAAAATTTACAAGTTCAGCCACAAGGATATTTGATTAATTGCCATGAATATTTTAAGGAACTGATTAGGAACAGTGGGGAATCAACAGCTTCCCCCTATCTTTTTTTCATGGATTATGGGTTTGGGACTGAAAACTATATTGTGGTAATTCCGGGAAATGATTTGAATGATAATTCGGTCGCGGGTGTTACGTTGTATATCGAATTAAGCTCCAAGACGGCATTCAAAGATCTTGGATATCCTGAGCTTTTAATCGACAAATCGCGTATTTCTCCTCCTGATCTTTCCGAGTATTCTTATGGTGTATTTGAACAAGGGAAATTGATACACAGTGTAGGAAGTTATAATTACCGTCTGGAACTTAATCCGTATCTTATTCATAAATCATTGTTGTTTTTTACCTACGACCACTACGACCATTATTATTACCGAATCAATAATGCCACGGTTTTGTTGATCAGTAAAAAACAAACATCCTTTTTTTCGAAAATCGCCCCTTTTCCTTATCTTTTTATTTTATTTTCCATTGTAACATTGATAATTACCGGAATTATCAAAAGAAGATATCTTTTTCAATTCTCTCCGGGTAGTTTAAGGGAACGCTTGCAACTTACCATGATCGGTATTTTACTTCTGACTTTCTTAGTGATCGGCGTTGTCTTAATCAGCAATATCATCAGCATCAATAAAAAGAAAAATGAAAATAGCTTACAGGAAAAATCTTTTTCAGTCTTGGTTGAGATTCAGCATAAATATGGAGGGCTATCTGGGTGGCAAGCACGAACCAAGGAAGATTTAAATGATTTTTTTGTCAAGCTTTCAAATGTATTTTTTACGGATATAAATTTTTATGATCCATCCGGAATACTTATCGCTTCCAGCCGTCCACAGGTTTTTGAACAGGGGCTTCTATCCCATTTGATGAATGCCGACGCATACAAAAAGCTGAATGCAGAAAAACGTTCCATGTTAATGCACGAGGAGACCATTGGAACGCTTCATTACAGTTCTGCTTATCTCCCCTTTTTGAATGAAAAAAATCAATTATTAGGATATGTTAATTTACCTTATTTTTCGAGGCAGGATGAATTGAAAAAGGAAATTTCTTCCACCCTGGTGACTTTCACAAACATTTATATTTTACTCATCTTACTTGGTGTTGTGGTGGGTTGGGGCCTTTCAAAATATATAACTTCACCATTGGCAATGCTGGCTATTACCATGTCGCGATTGCGTTTGGGGAAGAATAATGAAAAGATCACCTGGAAGAAGGATGATGAAATCGGTCAATTGGTAAAAGAGTATAATCGAATGGTTGAAGCGTTAAGCGAAAGTGCAGAACGGTTGGCCCAGTCGGAACGTGAAAGCGCTTGGCGGGAAATGGCAAAACAGGTTGCACATGAAATAAAAAACCCGTTAACTCCAATGAAACTCAATATTCAATATTTACAGAAAGCCTGGCTCGATAAGGCTCCTGACTGGGATCTGAGATTGAGTCAGTTTTCGAAAATATTGATTGAGCAGATTGATACTTTATCGAACATTGCCTCTGAGTTTTCGGATTTTGCACAAATGCCACGGGTCGTTCCAGAAAAAATTGATCTTGAAAAGCTAATTCCATTCGTAATTGCACAATATGAACTTAGTATATCAGTTGAATTTTCATTTTCAGTAATTTCCGGTCATCCTATTGTTCTTGCGGATAAAAAGCAAATGATCAGAGTTTTTACAAACCTGATCAATAATTCAATCCAAGCTATCGGGGATCATTCTTTGGGTAAAATTGCCCTTACCGTTCAGCAGAGGAACAGTCATGTAATAATTCAGATTAAAGACAATGGCCGGGGAATTCCGGAAAATCAAACCAATCTGATTTTTGAACCAAATTTTTCAACCAAAACAGGAGGAATGGGTTTGGGGCTGGCAATTGTTAAAGGAATTATTGAGAATATGAATGGAGAAATAGATTTTATGTCGAAAGAAAACATTGGAACAACATTTACCATTAAATTGCCTTATTATGTTGAAAAAGAAAAAGATTAATACATTCCATGCAATCAAATGCTGTATTGTTATTGCAATGAGCATGATGTTTGTCCTTACCGGGTGCCATCGGGAAACTCCCCATGAACTTTATCATACATTCGAAAAACAGGTCTGGCCCCGGTTTGACAAGGTGAATTTTGAAATTCCCATTAAAACCGACAACAAGTCATATGATATTGTACTTTTTGCATATTTCACAAATGATTTTCCGTATGAATTGCTTGACGTAAATATGATCATGAACACCCCTTCGGGCGAAGAACGTATTAATTCCTTCCAAATGAAGGTCAAAAACAAGGCAGGTACATTTGTAATTCCTCACGAAAAAGATTCTTACAGAGGGGATATTTTGCTGAAAAAAGAGCTCTTTTTTTCAAAAGCAGGGATCCTTCATATAGAATTGGAAAATCTTATCCCAAGAATGCAGGCGGAAGGCATTTTAGGGGTTGGAATTCGATTAATACCATTGGGAAAGTAATTTTACAGCTTCTTTTTTATCCTGTCGAATTTGTCGGGTAAGGTCGTTTTGTGAGTCGAATTTTTTTTCATCGCGTATCCTGTCAACAAAACTAAGTGTAAGGGTTTTTCCATATAAATTTCCATTAAAATCTAAGATGTTGACCTCTATGCCTATATTTCTACCATTAAAAGTGGGTCTGGTACCAATATTGACTAATCCCGGATAGCTATTTCCTGTAAAAGTTACGATTACCGCGTATACTCCATACCCAATTTGTAATGGGGTGTTTGGAGGCATTTTAAGGTTAGCTGTCGGGAATCCAAGTTTGCGGCCCAAATGATTACCATGAATAACGACTCCGTGTATTTGATATTGAAACCCAAGTAACTCGTTAACTTTATGAATATTTCCTTGAGCCAGAAAAGAATTTATGAGGTTTAAATGATTATTAGAATTTTGCATCATGTGTCAAAGACTACAATAAAGAGGTTGCAATCAGTCGTAACTGGTTTAAAATCCGATACTATTCATATAGTTGATTCCAGATTGAAGCATATCGTGAGTGTATAGATAATTGTGAACACCCATGCTGCGGTCAGCGTCGACCATCATAAAGTTCCAGTAAACAGCCAATTGCTTTTGTTTGTAAAATTTAACATTTAAAAGCATGGTGTTGGTGTCAAGCATATTAGCTACAGCTAATTTTACTTTCAGGTTATTATAAAGTACTTTAATTTCGGTTTGTTTACCGTTGACATCGAACGATGTGGCACCCGCGTGACACTGCTTACAGGCAGTGATATTGTTGCCAACTTTAGCATTATTCATTCGTAATGTGTGACCACCAACATAATTTCCCTGTGCTACTGCCTGGTGGCATGTGGTGCAGGAGGCGGTGTCTTTATGATCAGTTGATCTAAAAGGAGCGGTGCCGATTTCAAAAGCACCTTTACCGGCAAGTATCAGGCTTTGGGTTCCGTGATGAGGCCCCCAGAGGTTGGTAAAAGGTTCCAAGGTGTCGTCCATACTGGTTGGATTGGATAATTTTGGAAAAGCAGGCATGGCTTGATGGCAACGTCCGCAAAGATTGGAACTGCCGCCATTGGTAGCCAGATCAATGATAATAGTAGAGTCGTAAAAGGCTCTGAAGGGTGCTGTTGTTGTCAAAGCCCAATCTTTACTTGAATAAGATTTATGAATTTGGTGGCAGGTACGACAATTCACAGGCGCTGCATCGTTATACGGAGCTGCAGTTTTAAAAGCGCCGGTGGAAAGGCATTCTATGAAACCCTGGCTTGTATGGCAGGGAGCACATTCGACCTGTTTCCCTTCAAAAACAGTACTTCCCGTAACATGTTGTGAGGCATTGTATTGAAAAATCTTGGTAACTAAAGAATCGCTCCAATTGTGGCATTGGACACAATTGGAATTTGCATCTTTCCCATTATTTCCAGTGGGGCCAGCAGGACCCTGAGGGCCTTCCTTGGTACAAGCTGTTAAGATCAATACTGCCACAGAAATCATCGTTGCCGCAGTAAAAATGAATCTTGGTAATTCTTTCATGTTCTTACAGTATTTATTAATACGCTAAGTGCCGGTTACAAGTAAGGCAAATATTCTCAGTAACAAAAATAACAAGAATAACTTCGGAATTTTTAATAAACGGAGGGATTACACTAATTTTTTCGAAAGCAGATAAGAGGCAATTTGTACAGCGTTTGTAGCGGCTCCTTTTCGTAAATTATCAGCCACAATAAAAAGATTTACGGTTTTGGGCTGAGATTCATCACGCCGGATGCGCCCGACAAAAACATCGTCTTTACCCCTTGCTTCTAATGGCATAGGATAAATATTGTTTTGGATGTCATCTTGCACAATGATCCCGGGCATCGTTTCCAGGAGTTGCCGTATTTCTCCAAGATCAAATTCATTTTCGAATTCCACATTAACAGCTTCCGAATGGCCGCCAATAACAGGCACTCTGACGATAGTCGCTGTTACCCGAATAGTTTCATCATTTAAAATTTTCCGGGTTTCATGTAATAGTTTCATTTCTTCAGAGGTATAGCCATTTTCAAGAAAAGTACCTCCATGTGGGAAAAGGTTTAAATCAATACGGTAGGGATATGCCATTTCTCCTATGATTCCCATACGTTCATTTTCAAGTTGGTGAAGTGCTTTGGCCCCGGTACCGGTAACTGATTGGTAAGTAGCAACTACAATTCGCCGAATGTGGTATTTCCAGTGTAGAGGAGCAAGAGCCAGCACCATTTGAATTGTTGAACAGTTGGGATTGGCAATGATTTTATGGGTATTATTCAGGATGTTGGCATTGATTTCTGGCACGATGAGCGGAATTTCTTTATCCATCCGCCAGGCGGATGAGTTATCGATAACGGTTATCCCTGCGGCAGCATATTGTGGTGCCCATTCTTTGGAAACCGTTCCGCCGGCTGAAAAAATTGCAATTTCCGGATGTCCTGCAATAGCACACTGATGGTCGATCACAGCATATTCCGATCCATTGAAAGTGATGGATTTTCCTATCGATTTACTGGATGCTACCGGAAAAAGACGATCAGGAATTATGCGATGTTCTTCAAGAACTTTGAAAATTTCTCTTCCAACGAGCCCTGTTGCCCCGACAATAGCGAGTTTCATGATCAGAAATTTTCAGCAAAGGTAGAAGAAAAATATTAAAATTTATCTCCCCACGTATTACCTTTTCTTATGTTAACGGATTAAGCAGAAAACCAACAATTATGAAATTCTATTATCTGCTTTTTTGTCTGTTCCCGTTTTTCTCTTTTTCCCAGACGATGGATGATTTTTCAGATGGCAATTTTACAAAAAACCCTTCATGGATTGGAGATACTGCTACTTTTGAAGTGAATATTTCCAAACAGTTACACTTGTGTGGGGCAGGTAGCGATACGTCTATTCTTTTCACACGGATCAATCCTTCTGCTAAAATGGAATGGAATTTCTGGTTGAAATTATCATTCAACACATCGGCAAATAATCATGCCAGAATTTATTTCGCAACGGATACAACTGACATACAACATTCTAATGGGTATTATCTCCAGGTTGGTGGAACAGATGACAGTTTATTTATTATCAGGCAACTGGGAGGAGCAATTGAAAAACTATACCGGGTCAAAACTTACAAAACGCTTCATACGACAAATTCACTCAGGTTTAAAATTACGCAGGAATTTGGGATTTGGGAAGTCATGATAGATACTGTAGGAGGATATAATTTTTCTCTTGATGGTATGTTTAAGGAAAATTCATTATCTGGTCTTTGTTGGTTTGGCATTTTTTGCCGGTACACATCCAGCAATGCCACAAAATTTTATTTTGATGATTTTTATGCAGGTCCGGTAATCTATGATACTACTCCACCTGTCCTTAGCAGCGTTGAGTTTATTAATCAAAAACAAATCAAGTTGACTTTTTCCGAGGGCCTTCAACGCGGAAGTGCTGAGGATATCGCTCATTATCCCTGTGGTGCACACCATATAATCCCTGATTCCGCAAGAATGGGGCTTCAATATCCCACAGAAGTAATTCTTTACTATTCTGATCTTTTCATTGAAGCGCATTTTGATACACTTTTTCTTCACGGGATCATGGATTTAGCAGGTAATTTCCTTTCCGATTCAGCTGTTGTTGTGTCTTATTATAGGGTCAAGGCCAGGGATATTTTAATCCATGAAATCCTGGCAGATCCTGAACCCTCTGCTGGATTACCAGAAGGAGAATTTGTGGAATTGTACAATCAGACTATATTTCCGGTCAATCTTAAAGACTGGAGTATTATTTTTGGCGGATCCATCCGAGTTTTCCCTTCAGTTGTGATTCAGCCCAGAGGATTTCTTTTGATAGTTAAAGACACCTCTTTTTCCCGTTTTGCTTCTTGTGTTACAATGTTCACATCATCATCATCTTTATCGAACGAAGGGACCACTTTGATATTAAAGGATTCGCAACAACGGGTGATCCATACCGTCACCTATAGTCGGGATTGGTATAGGGGTTCTTTTAAAGAAAATGGAGGTTGGTCGCTGGAAATGATCGACGAATCAAATCCCTGTGGTTGTGCTGAAAACTGGGATGCGTCTCGCGGAACCGATGGTGGAACTCCAGGTAATATAAATTCGATTCAGGGTTTAAATACAGACCTTTCGGCCCCGTTTGCTGTCAAGGCAAATATTTTGAATCCTCATCTTGTTCAAGTTTATTTTTCTGAAACAATTGACACGACCGTACTTTTTCCGGGGCATTTTAAAATAGAACCTGGCTCTATCATTCCGGAAAATATAATTGGTATTGCACCCCAGTATAGATCTTTCAAACTGTATGTAAAGGAACCATTTCAAAAAGGATTGACCTACACTTTGTCCTCATCAAAAGCAATAAGAGATTGTGTGGGAAATCATCTTGATTCAAATAAAATAATCCGATTTGCCATTCCAGATTCAATTCAAAAATCTGATATTGTTATCAATGAAGTATTATCACATCCCGAACCAGATGGCTCCCGGTTTATAGAATTGTTTAATCGGTCGGCTAAGGTGATCGATTTGCAGGAGTTGGTAATATCGAATCTTGATACACTTCAAGGATTGTTACCAGGAGCCAAGCAACTACTCCAGGAAGGTCATTTACTCTTTCCCGGTGATTATCTTGTATTGACCAACAATCCCAATGATATCAGCGACAGGTATTATACTCCTTTCCCTGCTTTTCTGGTCACCATGGAGGGTTTTCCGGTTTTTGGAGAGGACAGCGGAAATGTTATTCTTGCCAGGAAAGATAACTTATTGATCATAGATAAAATGCATTATAATGAAAGGATGCATTATCCTTTATTAGTGACACAAGAAGGAGTTTCGTTGGAACGATTCAATGCGGACCAACCCTCAATGGCCCCGGATAATTGGCATTCGGCGGCTGAAACAGCTGGATTTGCAACACCGGGGTATCAGAATTCCCACCGGTTAGAATTTCTTCAAGATCCGGGGGAAATCACGCTCGTCCCGGATGTTTTTTCACCGGATAATGATGGGAAAGATGATTATCTCAATATTGTTTTCAATATTCCAGAAACTGATTGTGCTGCAACTATTGTAATCTATGATAGTCATGGACGTTTGGTACTTGAGCTGGTTAACAATATTTTACTTGCCAATCATCAAACCTTCACTTGGGATGGAATGACCCATGACCGAATCAAAGCTCCAATTGGATATTATGTATTATTTATCGAAATTATCAAACCCAACGGTATTGTAATTCATAAAAAGCTTACAACGGTTTTAGGAGGCCATTTCTAAATTACTGCAGTGGCAAGACAGGCAACGCTGATCTTTATTCCAGGAATATTCTGAAGATTCTGGATACACGACTCCAACGTAGCACCGGTTGTAACAACATCATCAACTAGTAATATATGTTTCCCCTCCAACGATAAAGGATCAAGCACAGTAAAAATTTCATGGACATTCATTACCCGATCGAAACGCGACTTATGGGTTTGGGTTTCTGTTGCTTTAATACGTATTAACTGGTGTTTGTTTACAGGAATTTTCATGCTTTCAGACAGCCCCAGTGCAATTTGTTCGCTCTGATTATACCCTCTTTTCATCAGTTTTTTTTTATGCAAAGGAACAGGTATGATCTGATCGACAGTTTTAAAAAATGGTGATCTGATCAATTCCCGGCCATATTGGTTCCCGAGAAAAACCCCAATATCTTTTCTTCCTTTATATTTTAGTTGGTGAATCAGTCGTTGTACTTTATTTCCCTTATTAAAATAGAGATAAGCGGCTGCACTTTCAACATGGACTCTCCCTCGAAAGGTAATAGTGACAGGGTTTTCCTGATCTCTGTGAAAATTTGTCCGTGGCAAATGATAATCACACAAATGGCAGATGACCTCTTCGTTTTTCCAAAGACTATTTCCGCATCCTGCACAAATTCTCGGAAAAATTATCGAAATAAAATCTTTCATCCAATTCATATTTTTTATTGCTTAATCAGCAGAAATAGAAAAAAGTAATATCTCAATCAAGATATTTTTTAGTAGTTGTTCAACATTGCAAAAAATCTTGTACGTTTGATTCTTGTTTATTTTTATAGAATGAGCATTGTGCGATTGCTTGATATAAGTGATTTAACCGTTGATTTTATCAACGGAAATCAGAACCAAAGAGCGGTTGATCATATTTCTTTCGAACTTAATGAATCAGAAACACTGGCCGTGGTCGGGGAATCGGGGTCAGGGAAAACGGTAACAGCTTTAGCTATTTTAAGGTTAATTCCATCTCCTCCGGGGATTGTTTCCTCCGGATCTATTATCTATTATGGTTTGGATCGGAAAGAACATAACTTGGGAAATCTTACGGAAGTTGGAATTCAGGAACTCAGAGGGAAAGACATTTCCATGATTTTTCAGGAGCCGATGACCTCCTTGAACCCTGTCTTTACTTGTGGGGACCAGGTAATGGAAAGTTTGAAAATTCACCTTGGATATTCCAGAAAACAAGCCAGAAACAAAACGTTGGATTTATTTGACGAGGTAATGCTTCCACGGCCAAAGGATATTTTATCAGCATTTCCGCACCAATTATCGGGAGGTCAAAAGCAGAGGGTCATGATTGCCATGGCTATGGCTTGTGATCCCAGGATCTTGATTGCGGATGAACCCACAACGGCCCTGGATGTTTCGGTACAGAAGACCATCCTTGATTTGATGAAAAAATTACAAGCAACAAGGAAAATGAGTATCCTTTTTATAACCCATGATTTAAATCTTGTTTCAGGTTTTGCCGACAGGGCATTGGTCATGTATAAAGGAAAAATCGTTGAACAAAATACCATTTCTTCCATTTTCCGTTCACCTCAGCATTTGTATACTCGCGGACTGATCGCATGCCGTCCGCCTCTTCATGAAAGGCTCAAACGATTACCTACCATTGACAGTTTTATGCAAGGAGATTCAACATTTAAGCCGTCAGTGGTTTCAACGAATGAACGCATTATCAATCATCAAAGACTTTTTGCTCAAGATCCCTTGCTCATAGTTGAACATCTCACAAAAGAATTTCCAGGGACAGAAAGTTTTTTTAGCCGGAAAAAAGAATCAATCAAAGCTGTTGATAGAACCAGTTTTTATGTTTATCCGGGAGAAACCCTAGGCATTGTAGGTGAATCCGGAAGCGGGAAGACCACCCTTGCAAGAGTTTTACTGGAACTGATCCCGGCTTCGGAAGGGAGAATTTTATATAAGGGGCAGGACATCACCAAATTAACATCTGGAATTCTTAGAAAACTCCGTAAAGAGTTACAAATTATTTTTCAAGATCCCTATTCTTCTCTGAATCCAAGGCATACCATTGGATTTTCCATTCAGGAACCGATGAAAGTTCATCATTTACACGGAAATGAAACACGCAGGAAGGAAAAAGTGATGGAACTTTTGGTGAAAGTAGGGTTGAAACCGGAGCATTATTACCGGTATCCTCATGAATTTTCAGGGGGACAGCGTCAACGAATCTGTATTGCCAGAGTTCTTGCGGTTGAACCGCAATTGGTAATTTGTGATGAGTCGGTATCTGCCCTCGACGTTTCCATCCAGGCTCAGATATTGAACCTGTTGAACGATTTGAAAAATGATTATGGGTTGACCTATATTTTTATTTCCCACGACTTGTCCGTGGTTAAATATATGTCGGATCGCCTGATCGTGATGAAAAACGGACGGATTGAAGAAATTGGAGAAGCCGATGAAGTTTATGCTAATCCACGATCTGAATATACTCGTGAATTATTAAAGGCCATTCCCATCCCCATTTTTGAAAAAATAACGTAGAAATAAAGAATCGAAATCTATGGGAAAGAAAAAGAGTTTACAAAGCACCACAAAAAGCACATTTGTTAAATCAGTTCTGGAAGTATTTCAAAATAATCCTTACAGCAGTTTTAACTATAAGCAAATTGCTTCCAGATTAGGAATTCACGACCGGGCAAGTCAGGATTTGACCCGGGTAATCGTTGAACAATTGTTTAAAGCAAAGGAACTCTCACAAAGTAAACGGGGGAAATATCAGATACACTCTGATATTCAACGATCTACCCGGGAGGTTAAAAATTTTCTTACCGGGAAAGTGGACATGAAACAACATGGCAAGGCATATGTAATACCGGAGGACAAATCGGAGGATGTTTTTATTACTGCCACCAATACCCATCATGCCCTGCATGGAGATCAAGTTAAGGTTTTCATTTTTCCTACCCGGAAAGGACACAAACGGGAAGGAGAAATTACTGAAATTCTGAAACGAAATAAACGACAATTTGTTGGAATTGTGGAGACCTCTAAAAACTTTGCTTTCCTTAGTCCTGATAGTTCTACAATGCCGGTTGATATTTTTATTCCCCTTTCTAAGCTCAATGGCGCTAAAAATGGGCAGAAAGTGGTGGCAATTATTGCAGAATGGCCTGAACAATCCGCCAATCCATTTGGAGAAATAGTTCAGGTTTTAGGGAAACCTGGGGAAGATAAAGTTGAGATGCAATCAATTCTGGCAGAAATAGACTTTCCTTTATCTTTTTCAAAAGAAGCGGAAGAAGAAGCAAATTCCCTATCTGTTGAGATACCTGAAAGTGAGATACAAAAACGGAAGGATATTCGGGATGTTTTTACCATTACCATTGATCCGGAGGATGCGAAGGATTTTGATGATGCCATTTCGCTAAAGCAATTGGAAAATGGGCACTGGGAGGTTGGAATTCATATTGCCGATGTTTCTTATTTTGTAAAACCGGGATCTGCAATTGAGAAAGAAGCCATTGAGCGGGGAACTTCGGTTTATATGGTCGGAAGGACCGTTCCGATGCTTCCCGAACGTCTTTCCAATGGATTGTGTTCCTTGAAACAAGGAGAAGATCGACTTTGTTTTTCTGCCATTTTTGAAATGGATGAAAATGCTCGTATTTATTCTGAGTGGTTTGGGAAAACCATCATTCGATCCAATCGCCGGTTTAGTTATGAAGAAGTTCAGGCAATCATTGAATCGGGGGATGGTGAGTTTTCGCAGGAGATAGGAATATTCAATAAAATTGCCGGAAAGTTAAGAGAAGAACGGTTTAAAAAAGGTTCTTTTAATTTCGAAACCCAAGAGGTGAGATTTACATTGGATGCAAAGGGGCACCCGTTGAATATTTACATTCGTGAAATGAAAGATGCCAATAAATTGATTGAAGATTTCATGTTGTTGGCCAACCGGAAAGTAGCGGAAAAAATTGGAAAGAAAAAAGAGCCTCAAACAGCAAAAACTTTTGTTTATCGGGTACATGATACTCCAAATCCCGAAAAACTTGAAACATTTACACAATTTGTGGAACGATTGGGGTTCAAACTAAAACTGACTTCAAAAAAATCAATTGCAGAGTCATTTAATAAATTATTTCATGACATTCAGGGGTCCGGAACAGAACACATGATTGAAACCATTGCCATCCGGACGATGGCAAAAGCTTATTATTCAACCCATAACATTGGTCATTACGGATTGGCCTTCCCTTATTATACTCATTTTACTTCGCCCATACGTCGTTATCCTGATCTTTTGGTTCATCGACTGTTATTTGCCTATATGAATCAGGCCCCTTCTGTGTCAAAAGACGAATATGAGCAAATGTGCGAACATGCTTCGGAGATGGAACGAAGGGCTGTAGATGCTGAACGCATTTCAGTAAAATTTAAACAAGCGGAATATATGCTTGACAAAATTGGGCAGGAATTTGATGCAGTGATTTCCGGAGTGAGTAAATGGGGTATTTTTGCGGAGATCATTGGCACTAAATGTGAAGGGATGATCCGGTTACGTGATTTGGATGATGACTATTATTATCTCGATGAAGAAAATTATCAAATTATCGGACAACGGCATGGTCATCAGTTCAAACTGGGAGATAAGATGAAAATCCGGGTTAAACGGATTGATCTGGCCCGGAAACAGATGGATTATGATTGGGTTGGCTAACTGCCGGCAATACCGGAGATTGTTGTGCTTTTTTATCTTTTATTTGTTATTGAGCGAAATTCCCCTGAACGCGCAGGAACGTTATTTCTTTTTTAGTGGAAAAATTCTTGAACAAGGGAGCAAGCGAGGATTATCAAACGTAAATCTTTCTATTGCTAATCGACGTACCGGCACTGTATCCGGTAAAAAGGGAGATTTCTCTTTTTTTGTTGACAGTATCCCCGCCTATTTAATTATCAGTCATGTAGGATATCAAACTAAATCTATCCTTCTGGATGAAACCTCTTTTTCCCTGACCATTTATTTGGTTCCACAAATCAGTGATTTAGAAGAAGTTGAAATAGCATCTAATGAACTTCAACCTTTTTTCAAGGATGATTTTTATTCGATTAGGGACTATGAAATCGACAGTGGGAATGTTTTCCTTCTTGTATACCGGACAAAATTACGCAATGCAGAGATCCTTTGTAAAAATATCCTTGGCGATACCATAGCCCGATCGGAAGTTTTACGGTTTTTCCCCAACCGTCTTTTCAAAGATTGTATGGGATATATGCATGTTTTAAGCAATGACTCTGGATTTCAACTATATCGTAACGACAAGTCACTACAATTATTCCATCCGGTGGCTTTGAAAAAGTTTGATGATGTTTTGAAAGACTGTATTGCTTCAACTTCGACAGTTTTTTATTTCCGGAAAATGACAGATATGGGATTGGGGGTAGAATATTATGGCATTGACAGAAAAACACTGACCAAATATTCTATTGCCAATGTCAAAGATGAAAAAAAAATGAAATTATTACTACGCAATAAAGAAGATATTGGGTTATTATGGAAATCCTCCATTCCTGAATCAAGGGAGGAATTTGTGACTTGGAATTATGTACAAAAAATTTTATACCGTCCTATTAAAACAACACTATACAAAACTGGCAACTATATTTGTATTGTTAATACCCCAGATCATCAGATGGAATTTTATGATCTGGAAGGAAATTATTCGTATAAAATCGGGATGAAAACCGATTCTATCCTAGCGGGGCGATGGAGCCAGGAAATTCTGGTAGATGATGCAACTTCAAGAATTTATACTTATTATATCAAAAATGGGATTTTTCTTGTCTACCGGATTGATCAGAATACCGGTAGTTTGAAAATTGTGGCAACGGCCTCCCATCCTTATCCGCAAAAGTTGCGAATCTATAACAATTGGCTCTATTATTTATATGATTTTCCTGGAAGTCCGGATAATAAAATAATGTTTCGACAACGCTTCTAGTAACAAGGATTTCCAGATAATTCAATAGCGCTTATTTTACAAGGGTCAACTCATTGATCAGGTTGGTGGCACCAGCGAATTTATCAATGATGAAAAGCACATAGCGAATATCTACATTGATGGTCCGCTGCATATCTGGTTCAAACATTATATCTCCGCTCATGGCTTCCCAGTTGCCATCGAAAGCAAGTCCGATTAGTTGTCCGTCGCCATTGATTACGGGACTGCCTGAATTGCCGCCGGTGATGTCGTTGGTGGTTAAGAAACAAACCACCATTTCTCCATTTTGGCCATATTGACCATAATCTTTTGCCTGATAGAGATCTTTCAATTTCTTTTCAACGATGAATTCTTCGTTTGTGGGATCTTCTTTTTGCATAACACCTTTCAGGGTAGTGATAAAATCATAATGAACGGCATCGGCAGGATAATAATCGAGCACACTCCCATAAGTCATACGCATTGTGGAATTGGCATCGGGATATTTCACAAGAGCTGGGTTCATTTCACGGAGACCGGCGATGAAAAGGCGATTTGAAGCGCTCAATTTGGTTCTGCAGGAACTAAAAGCGGATGCATTCTTCCCCGTTGCTTCCATCATAGATTGTGAAAGCAGCCATCCGAGGTCCTTTTTGAAAACTTTCAAATTGGGTTTGTCAATAAAATTATTTGCATTTTCAGGGGTAGCAAATGCAGAAGTTTGGTAAACCGCGTCAGCAAAAGCAGTGAAATCATTTTTATACTCTTTTTCAATGGTTGTGAAAATACTGGGTAGTTCTGATTTTGGTACATCGTTGGCATATATTCGTAATAATTCTGCGAGAGATTTTTTGGCAATGGTCTGGTCATATTCCTTAAAATGTTCGGCAACTACAGATTTTAATCCCTGTTTGCATTCTTTTATGGCTGCTTTATTTTTCTTTTCAAGAGCATCTTTCAAGCTATTAAACTGAGTCGCCAACTGGACCAGGTCAAGGCCCATCCCTGCTATGTTTGAATAATAAAACGGAACGGCAATTTTTTTCATTGAGGTATAATTGGTTTGCAGATCATCCAGAACTTTTCCATATTTTTTCTGTAAGGAAGGATCTTTACTATACCATGTCTGAAAATCAGATTCAATTGATTTTTTCTTTTCTTCAACATTATTACGAATAAGCATACGGGATTGACCAATAAAGTTTTTCCAGGTATTAGCTAAACCGGCATAATTATCAGCATACGCAATTTTTACTGCTTTATCTGCATCCATGCGTTCTTTCATGACTTCTAGTTCTTTCCCGAAGATTTTAATTATGGTTGGATATAGCACTTCCAGGTTATATTCAATGCCATAAGAAGTAAGATACCGTGATGTGTTTCCAGGATATCCCCAGATCATAGCAAAATCATTTTTCTGGATTCCTTTAAGGCTAATGGGAAGATGATAAGCAGGTTTTAATGGAATGTTTTTTTCCGAATATTTAGCCGGATTCCCTTCGGGATCGGTATATACGCGAAAAACTGTAAAATCTCCGGTATGGCGTGGCCACATCCAGTTATCGGTATCCCCTCCAAATTTTCCAATGGAAGAAGGAGGTGCCCCGACCAGGCGAACATCTTTATAGGTTTTAAAAACAAAAAGGTAAAATTCATTTCCCCCGTAGAATGATTTTACAGATACTTCATATTTGCCGTCTTCTTCAGCTCTTTTCTTTATCCGGGAAGAAATTTCTTTTATTTTGTTTGCCCGATCAGTTTCTTTCAAGGTGTCTGAAAGAAAAGGGATAATTGAATCGGTCACATTTTCAATACGTTGCAGGAAAGAAGCGCACATCGATTCGTTGGATAATTCTTCATTCATCGATTTTGCCCAGAAACCATTGGTCAGGTAATCGTGGTCTGTTGTGCTGTGACTCTGCACCGAATTATATCCACAATGATGGTTAGTGAAAATAAGGCCCTGAGAAGAGACTAGCTCGGCAGTGCAAAAAAATCCGCCGGAAGCGCCATTACTTGATAAACCAACGATGGCATCTTTGAGACTATTATTGTTGATGCTATATAATTCATCGGCCGTTAGATGAAGGCCCATTTTCTGCATATCAATATAATTGAGCCGTTCCAGTAACAGGGGCAACCACATCCCCTCGTCGGGCAGGTTTTCAGTATAAACTGTCAATCCGGTAGAAAAAAATAAAACGATTACCAACAAGGTAACCTTCATTTTCAAAAACAATGATTTCATTTGTTAGCGGGTTTATTGATTATTTATTTGAGTTGAATTGAGGTTGGAGTAATCTCCAAAATAATATTGGCAAAATTAGTGACAATTTTATTGTGTTGATTTTTTTTTTGTGAAATCCAACAGATTCTCGATGATTCTGCATTTTTAAAAGATCAACGGAAAATGTTTCCATGCCAGAGAAATCACAATTTTGGCAAGTTTTTAATGGGATACATCAAAAAAGGTTGATAATTAAGAAATCAATTCTCATTTTTGTGAAAAAAAGGAGATGACCATCAGGGAATTTTTTAAAAAGTGCAAGAAAAACTTAATAATTCCGCATATTTTATTCTGGGGGATCAGCATTGTATTGTTTACGGTTGTTCTTATTAATACCCGGGGAGATTTCAGTTTTTTCGATATAAATTTGAAAATGGCAACCAACATTCTGGTAACCATTGTGTTTTTAGCCATTTCGGTTTATATCAACTTGCTTTGTCTAATCCCGTATTTTTTTAACAAACGGAAATATGGATTGTTTTTTTTGTTGGAAATTGGCAACATCCTGCTATTTATTGTCCTGAACTATTTTGTTTCCTGCTTTTTTGAAGGTAGAAATCAATCGAATATTTTATCTGAAATTTTTGCTGAATTTATTCTTGTGTTATTGTTTTTAATAGTTTCCACGCTGATTAAATTTATGCGAGAATCGATTGCTGTTCAGGATGTTGAATTAAGGATAAAAGAAGTAGAAAAGCAAAAAATTGAAGCTGAATTAATTGCACTGAAAGCACAAGTTAACCCACATTTCTTTTTTAACACCCTTAATAGTTTATATGCATTGAGTCTTGATAAATCAGAAAAAGCGCCCGAGCTTATCCTAAAACTATCAGAATTGATGCGATATGTCATATATGAGTCAAAAGAAAATCTTATTCCCATTGGGAAACAACTGGAATTCCTTCAGAGCTATGTCTATCTGGAAAGGATTCGCACCAACGATAGTCTCTTGGTAGATTTTATGGTTCAAGGAGATCACCTGCAGCTCAAAGTTGCCCCATTACTTTATCTCGCTTTTATTGAAAATGCATTTAAACATGGTGCAAAATTAAAAGAGAACCACCCTTTTATACATATTTTATTTAATCTTGAATTGCCTGATCGGGTAGGGTTTTTTATACAAAACAACAAAGACATTGCACCGATTATTTCATCCTCTGGCGGTATTGGATTAGCCAATGTTAAAAAGCGTTTGGAATTACTTTATCCCGGTAAATTCACCCTTCATATTGAAGAAACGAAATCCCTATACAATGTTGAATTAACCATTTTCTTATCATGAACATCCGATGTATGATTATAGACGATGAACCGTTGGCACAGCGGGTCATTGAAAAATATGCAGAAAACTTACCGTTCCTGGAAATAAAACACAAATGTCACAATGCTCTTGAAGCAGTTGATGTGTTACATCATGAAAAAATTGATTTGTTATTTCTGGATATCAATATGCCCAAACTGAATGGAATGGATTTTCTCAAGACCCTGAAAAATCCGCCTCTTGTCATTATTACAACAGCTTATGCCGAATATGCGATTCAGGGCTATGAAATGGATGTAATAGATTATCTCATGAAACCATTCCCTTTTGACCGTTTTTTAAAAGCGGTTCAAAAAGCAGAGGAGATACTGAATAATAAAGATGGAAGCCGGATTGAGTCAAAAGAATTAGATAAACAGGAAGAATCTATAATTTTTATAAAATCCAGTAAAAAAACATATCGGGTTAATCTGGCAGATATCCTGTATATCGAGGCGCTTGGGGACTATGTAAAAATATATACTGTAGACAAAATGATTGTTAGCTATCAATCCCTGAAGAACATTGAAACCCTGTTACCGGCCAAATTATTTCCACGAATCCATAAATCTTTTATCATTGCTTTATCACGAATCGATTTGATCGAGGGGAACCATGTTAAAATAAATGATCGTATGATTCCTGTTGGAACCAACTTTAAAACGGATTTCGAACGTCTTATTAAGCCGATTTAGCGGATTCTGAGGAAGATTGATTTGTGACGGAATCTACTTTCACAATAAATGAAAAATAGATCAGCAGGAGACCAAAAAGAGAAGCCAATACTCCGATCAGTTTTATCAGAAAAATCGCCCAGCTGAAAGGATCAAAGAAAAGTGCCACCCCTAAGCCAAGAGTGAGCAGTCCATTAATCAATAGTCCGTTTTTATTCAAAGGAGATATTGCAAGATTTGCAACCATTACGAGTTGTATGATACCGGTAATTGCCATCCAGATCCCCAATAGGATTATAAATAGTTTTACCGATAATTCCGGAAAGAAAGTAAGGACTATTCCGATGCCTAAGGTTGAGATTGATTGAATCAGGATCATAAAAACTTTTTTGTTTTTCCGGAAATTGTTAATCCCGAGTACCAGAAAAATAATTCCAAAAAGCAGAACAAGAATTCCAAAATACTTTATCAAAGGCTTAATTTCTTCGGGTATGTAAAATAGTAAGAGCAAACCAAATGCAATGAAAACGAGGCCATTAAGACTTAGGAACCACCAGTTTTTTAAATGTTTTGTTGTCATACCTAAAAGTTTAAGGTTAATAAAACATTAAGGGACTTTCAAAGAAATACCCTTGAAATATTCGAGTAAAGATCCGGTAATAATAAAGGCACCGATGATCATAAATAATAAGCCCACAATTCGGTTCATCCATAGGGTTACTTGCGGATTTCCCATGACTTTGATCTTATTGGCAAGGACTACCTTTAAAATGTCGGTCATTAAAATAACCGACAAGGTTCCCATGAAAAAAAAGGCAACAGATTTTTGGTTTCCGCCATACGTTGCATTGATAGCCAGTACAGAGGTGAGCCAGAAGACCCAAAGTGTGGGATTTGCAATATTCAGAACAAATCCCTTGAAATAATATGGGATCACTCCCTTTTTTTTTACTTTGATTTCGTTAATGACTTCGACCTGTTCTGTTTTGGATACTTTTTTAAAGAAGGAATAAATCCCATAAACAGTTAGTAAAGTTCCTCCGAAAATTCCCAGAACAAGATGATATCCTGGATTTGTGACGATTTGTCCAGCTCCAAGAAAGAAACACACCACAAGAGTCAGGTCACTCGAAAAAATTCCAAGTGCAAGAAAAATTCCTGTTTTTATTCCATGTTTGATACTGGTCTGGAGCAATGCAACGAGTGCCGGACCCAGGGTTATTGCCATGGTTAATCCTAAGATAATTCCTTCAAACAGTGGATGTAGAACTGAATTCAAAATCAATCAGCATTAATGGATGTTAAAAGTTTCGATGTGTTTTTTCCATTGTTCCAGTTGCCCGTTTTTCAGCACCCTGGGAAATTTGTGAGCTCCGCCTTCTTTTCCCATGGCTTTCATCCAATGGTGAAACACTTGCAAAGGTAGCACTTCTACGGAAACATTTTTTATGGCTTCAATCCGTTCAACCCGGTAGTCGTCGTTCAGGATTTTTAAGTAAGAGTCCAATTTTTCAGCTGCCAGGTCTGGATCAAGTGGATCATCGGTTCCCAGATACCATTTGTGTGCGAAAAGGTTACCAAAACGAATCCCAGTCACGGTAAATTCATTGATCTTAATATTCAATTCATCCTGTAACATTTTAATTGCCCGGTTCATGTTGTCCTGAGATAAATGTTCTCCGCAAAGACTGATAAAATGTTTGGTACGGCCTGTCAGGGCAATTTCATTTCGCTCTTTGGAAATAAATTTAATGGTGTCGCCGATCAGGTAACGCCAGGCTCCGGCACAGGTAGTTAGCAACAGAGCGTATTCTATTCCTTCTTTAACATTGTCAATTGTAACCGTTTCCGGATTGGTTTTTAATTCACCCTCACTATCGAAATTGGCATCATCATAAGGGATAAACTCATAAAAAATGCCATTATCAAGAATCAATTCCATTCCTGTTGATGTTCCGGGCCTTTGAAAGGCGATATATCCCTCTGAAGCGAGATAAGACTCATTGTATAAAATGGGGCGACTGAATAAAGGGGCAAAGCTATTCCGGTATGGGTCAAAAGAAACACCGCTATGGACATAAGCGGATAGATTGGGCCAGATATCATGAATGGTGGAGATACGATAAAAAGCAATGATCTTTTCAAGCATAATTTGGACCCAGGCAGGTACTCCAACCACGATTCCGATGTCCCAGTCTTTTGCCTTCCTTACGATTTCATTAAGTTTTACCGACCATTCTTGCTCTCTGGATATACGTCGGCCGGGCTTATAAAAATGTTGGAACCAAAAAGGGATATTTCCTGCTGTAATTCCCGAAAGATCACCCTGGTAATACGTGCCGTTGTACTGAAGATGAGTGCTACCGCCAATCATTAAGATTCCTTTTTCATAAAATTCAACCGGGAAATCATATTTTGTCGCAGAAACCAATTGGCGGATACTTGCTTTTTGTATTGCCCTCTGCATGTCCGGTGTAACCGGAATATGTTTTGACGCGGCTTCTGAAGTTCCGGAAGTTAGAGCAAAATATTTAACCTTACCAGGCCAGGCAACATAAGGTTCTCCATTTAGTGACCGATACCACCAGTTGTTAAACATTGATCTGTAATCATGAATTGGAATATTTTTGCGAAAGGATTCAGTAAAATCAGATGATAATAAAATTTTTTCAAACTGATAATGTTCCCCAAAAGCCGTGTTTTGTGCTTTTGTTAATAATTTTTTCAATACCTTTCTTTGTTCAATACCCGGATGAATAGTGGCAATGTCAAGAGGAAATTGACACAGGGAATAGGCTGTTTTTATCAATGATCCAAGAATAGGCATCTGGGTCTATGTTTGAAAATGAGGAGTAAAAGTAATAAAAAATGTCTATTTTCGGACTTCATCTCTAAAACATGAAACATCCGGCACATTCGATTCTGAAGTTCCTTGCCATTATTAGTGGATTTGTACTCATTGTTATATGTGGTTTTTTGGGGTTTATCACGCTCACAGAATATAATCCAAAGGGGGTTTCCTTTCCGGAAATTCAAGGGAGAGGTATCTCATTTGATTCAACAAAAAAGGAATTTACATTCTTTACCTGGAATATCGGATATGCAGGATTAGATTCGAAAATGGATTTTTTTTATGATGGAGGGAGGCAGGTAATTCCTGATTTATGTGAATTCCAGCGTACTTTTTCCGGGATAAAAGAAATGATTTTGTCTAATTCGGCAGTTGATTTTATTTTTTTTCAGGAATTGGATATCCGCTCAAAGCGGGCATATCACACTAATGAATTACAAGAATTGTCAAAAAATTTGCCAGAATATTTCTATATTTTCGGGAAAAACTATGATTGTCAGTATGTTCCCATTCCACTTTATCAGCCGATGGGGAAGGTCATTTCAGGGATTGCGACATTTTCACGATATCAGCCAGTTAAGTCAGAGATGGTTCCCCTTGAATCTAATTTTTCTTGGCCTCGAAGATTGGCTATGCTCAAACGATGTTTTCTGATCATGAAATTTTCTCTGGATAATGGAAAGGAATTGGTTGTAATTAATATTCATAATTCAGCTTATGATTTTACTGGTGAATTACGTGAAAAAGAGATCAGAATTCTTTCTATTTATTTAAAACAAGAATTTCGCAAAGGAAATTATGTGATTGCCGGAGGGGATTGGAATAGTAATCCGCCAGGATATAAACCTCAAAAAGTCGTTTCAGGCGATTTGGTTGTTCCACTTGATAATCCTGTTGATTCTTCTTTATTCCCGGGGTGGCAATTTGTATTTGATTCCCGGGAGTCAAGTAATAGGTTTACAGATATGCCTTATTTGAAGGGCAAAACGAGGACAACACTGATAGATTTCTTTTTGGTTTCCCCAAATATCATGGTAAAAAAAGTGCATACAATATCAACTAATTTTGCAAACTCGGACCATCAACCAGTAATGTTGAAAATACAATTAAAGAAATAGCGAAAAACATGAAGATCGTAATAAAAGAAGAAGGAATACTTGCCGATTTGCTGATGAAAGCATTTGAGTCTGCTTCAAAAACAACAGTTAAAGGCAGGATTGTTCATGGAAATGTCCGGGTGAATGGAAAAATGACAACAAATCCATCCATCAGAATAAAACCAGGAGATGAGGTTGAATATAAAAAACAAAAAGTTCAGCAGGGGAAAAAGATGAAATCTCCCTATCCGGTACTCTATGAAGATGATTATCTTCTCGTGGCAGAGAAACCAGCAGGATTACTTACGATTGGCGACCGGGGGCTGGGTGGCACATCATTTTATCAAATCATGCAGGGATATCTGAAGGAAAAATCGAAAGGGAAAGAGCGGCTATTTGTAGTTCATCGAATTGACCGGGAAGTCTCCGGAGTTTTATTGTTTACCAAGAGCGAAAAGATTCAGGAACAACTCAAAACTCAATGGTGGGAGTCGAAAAAGCGGTATTATGCACTTGTTGAAGGTCAGCCGAAAGATGATCAAGGTACCATCCGAAGTTGGTTGATAGAAGGGCATGATCAAAAAGTTTATTCCACGAAAATTCAGGACGGAGCAAAGTTGGCGATTACCCATTACCGGGTAATGGATCGGACCCCCGATTATGCTTTGTTGGAAGTTGAGCTTGAAACGGGGCGTAAAAACCAAATCCGGGTCCATCTTTCGGAACTGGGATGTCCGGTGGTGGGCGATCGCCGGTACGGAGCTGATGCACAGTATGAACGCCGTATCAGACTCCATGCTTTTTACCTTGCCATTCGTCACCCGGAAACCGGGGAATTGATAGAGTTCAAAAGCAAGATGCCAAAAGGTTTTTTAGTGTTGAAGCCAGGAGATGAAAAGTATAAATAATCACTGAAAATTACGTTGCCGTAATGCTTCAAAGATTACGATGGCTGCGGAGGCAGAAACATTCATTGAATCAATTTTCCCCATCATCGGGATTTTAATCAGCACATCTGCCCCTTCAATAAACGTATCACTCAAACCGGTAGCTTCTGTTCCCATCAAAATAGCGGCCGGTTGACAGAAATCGATCTGGTGATATAACTGAGTTGCTGTAAGGGCTGTTCCGAAAGAACGAATTTTCCGGTCTCTTAAAAAGCGGAGTGTTTCCTCCTTTGTTGCAGTTACAACCGGAAGAGTAAATACACAACCGATACTTGAACGGATGGCATTGGGGTTATAAATATCCGTTTGCGGATCACAAATGATAACTGCATCGAGATTGGCAGCATCGGCAGTGCGAAGGAGTGCGCCCAGGTTCCCCGGTTTTTCAACAGATTCAATTACAAGCAACAATGGTACCGGGCGAAGTATCAGGTCCGGGAAGCCAATTCTTTTGGGCTCTGCCAGCGCAATAACACCACCATTGTCCTTCCGGTGTGCCATCCGGTTATAGATATCCTTGGTCACTTCGACAAATTCAACATCTGTTCCCATGTGTATACCAAGACCATCAATGGAGAAGTTCCGGAGAATTTCCTGACAAAATAACAGGGAACTGATTCGGAATCCAGCCTGAATGGATAGGGTTACTTCACGCAACCCTTCAATAATGATGCAGTTTTCCTCTTCCCTGGCTTTCGGCTTTTCTAAAAGGCGAAGTACGCGTTTAATTAAAATATTTTGGCTGCTGGTAATGAATTTAGTCATATCGGTGCAAGTTATTTATTTTTTTCAAATTTTCCTGTTTGAGATCTAAAATTAATCTTACATTTGTGTATTCAAATACCGAATTGAAATTTATGTCAAAGATTTTTGCTCTTTCGGAAGCAGCTTCGATAGGAATTCATTCCATGGTTGTTATTGCCCGTTCTGAAAATGGAATCAATGCAGTTAAAATTTCAGAAATAACAGGATTTTCGAAGAACCATATTGCAAAGGTATTACAGCGGCTTGTAAAAAATGATATGCTGAAATCTGTTCGAGGTCCGTCTGGTGGTTTTTCTTTAAAAAAAAACCCAGGAGAAATCAGTTTCCTGGATATTTATCAATCGATAGAAGGGAATTTGGATGTGGGTGATTGTCCTTTATCATACAACCTTTGTGGGTTTGACCATTGCTTAATGGGGAATGTGATCAACAAATTAACTAGCGAGTTCAAAAAGTTTTTGCAGGAACAAACCCTGAAAAACTATCTTTGATTAAAATCCGATTTCTTTTGATATAGGGATCAGGGCATTGATGGAAAGGGAAGCAAATTCGTCGATGGGAATGCCGATTTTTTCACACTCAAGAATATTTTCACGTTTTACTGAAGCTGCAAACATCTTTTCCTTCATTCGTTTAACTACGGATTTTGGTTTAACGCTTGTTAATTTGCGGTCGGGGTAAACATAGGTAGTGGCAAAGATGAGTCCGGTTATGGTTTCACCCGCAGCCAGGGCAAATTGAAATTCAGTCATTCTTTCTTTTCCGGAAGAAAATTCATTGTGCATGCGGATGGCATCAAGGATTTCAGGATCCAGCTCATAATCTTTCAAAAGGATTTCTGTTTGGGTGCCATGGATTTTAGGATCCGCGTTGGTTATTTCCACATCCAGGTCGTGTAAAAGACCTGCTAATCCCCATTTCTCTTCATCTTGGCCAAGCTTTCTGGCAATGCCTCTCATTACCGCTTCTGAAGCCAGACAATGGTAGATCATTTTGTTGTTTTTTACATACTGATGGAGTAATTCCAGCGCTTTTTCTCTTGATAATTTCATACGATTTTTTTATAATCCATATATTAGTCAATCAGATAGACCAGTGTTGCGATTGCGGGACTTCCCAGTTGCATTTTCCGAGAATTAATTTTATCAAAAGTATCGCTACCCGCATGTTGGTAATCAAAAGGTTTATGCATCAGCAGGGATTTTGCCACAAAAATATGAAAATGGAGCATTAAATTTCAAGGTTATTCTTCTTCGATCTCTTTCAGAATCTGATTTACATCTGTTTCCGTTGAGGTAAGTAAATCTTTACAGATTTTAATCAATTGTGCTGCCCGTTTCACTTTTTCAGACAATTGATCCACTGATATTTCACCGGATTCGATATCATTTACCAGAGATTGAAGTTCTTTGAAAGCTTCGGTATAAGAGATTGTTTCGTTCATGGTGTAGGATCGGATTGAAGGTTTGTTACGGTACTTTGAATGGTTCCATCAAAAGTAATTGTTTTCAAAGAATCGCCACGACGGACGGCAGATTGGCTCCGAAGGGGTTGTCCGTTGTGAAGGGTAATTGAAAATCCTCTGGCCAAGATTCTCTTTGGGTCAAGTAGGTGGATATTGTTTTCAATAATTTGAATATTTGCCCACTGTGTTGAAATGAACCCCCTGGTTTTCTTTTTTGTTAGAACAAACTGACTGGAGATTAGTTCCCGGTGTTTTCGGATTAAAAAACGGGTATAACCCTTTACTTGATGAACCTGAAAGGTAAGAGATTGTAGTGCCCGGGCAATCTGTTCCAACGTGTTTTTTTTAAGCTCAGAAGATATTTCTGACTGTTTTTGATGTTCCTCGCTAAGTCTATCATCAACAACTTTTGCCAGTTTTTGCCAGGTTTCCTGAAGTGGGACTGCGACATTGTGAAATTGCTGAATTAAAAAACCCGCCAGATCAGTAGGTGTAATACAGTTTTTGAATGCCACAAGTTCTACAACAGTTTCATTGGTTGCGTGTCCGATTCCTGTGATAACAGGCAAAGGGAAGCGGGCTATCTGTTCAGCGATTTCAAATTGATTGTACCCGGAAAGACCGATGTCGCCACCACCGCCTCGGATGATGGCGACCACATCGAAATGGTGCTTAACCTGTTCAATCCTTTTCAATTGCTGGATAAGAGAGGAAGCTAACTTTTCACCCTGCAAAATGGAGGGAAAAAGATGATAACAAAAACGGTATTTCCAGGGATTTTGATTGATAACCTGTTGAAAATCGGCATAGCCCTTACTTGTTTCAACAGATATTACAGCGATACGTTTGGGAAGCAACGGGAATTCAAGATTCTTGTTTTGTTCAAATATTCCCATCTTCTTCAATTTCTCAATGGATTTTTGCCGTTCCTGTTCCAGGTTTCCCAAAGAATATGAAGGATCAATATCAAGAATTCGTAAACTCAGTCCATAAACAGGATCAAAAGTTACTTTAGCCTGAAATAATATATTTATCCCATTTTTTAATGGTTCATGGAGGATTGCTAAAAAACTCGTATTTATTCGTTGATAGTCATCATTCCAAAGATTTGCCTTCATCTGAGCGACAATTTTCCCCTCTTGTTTCTCCAAAAGTTCAGGATAGCAATGTCCGGATTGAGGATAAAAATTGAGTTTATTCATTTCTGCTCTGATCCAAACCGATTGAGGATATTGTTCAGCGAGGGTTCGTTGAAGTCCTTTTGTTATTTCCAGTAGGGAAAAAATTTTCATAGTCAAAATTATCAATATTTTTTTAGCTTTGTTAAGGGAATAACAAAACGCATATTTCACCTAATGAGAAAATGAAAAAATTTTTCCGATTTTTGATTCCGCCAGATCAATGGAAATCTGCCGTTGCTATTTTCCTTGGAATCTTCTTCGGACTTACTGCTTATGCTGTTTATATTTCCCGGGCACCATCCTATTTGTCGGATGATCCGAATACCTGTATCAACTGCCATGTAATGAATCCGCAATATGCAAACTGGGCTCACAGTGCCCATCGACGGATTACCAACTGCAATGATTGCCATGTTCCTCATAATAATGTTTTCAGTAAGTATCTTTTCAAGGCTCAAGATGGGATGCGTCATGCCACCATTTTCACGTTGAGGAATGAGCCCCAGGTAATTTTTATACGAGAGGGAGGGAAACGGGTGGTGCAGCAAAATTGTATCCGCTGCCATGAACAGACGGTAGGAAAAACATTCATGATGTCGGTACAACCGAATTATCACAATTACCTGTTGGAACGTCAATGTCTCAATTGTCATAGGGAAACGCCGCATGGCCGGGTGAATGGGTTATCTTCAACCCCCAATGCCCTGGTACGGACAAAAATTGATAGCAGGACAGAAAGAGATGAGGATGAAGAGAAAGAATAAAATCAGGGCTATAACCAGAGACAAATAAATCATTACAATGGTAACAGACAATAAACGGGCTCCCTGGATCAACTGGGTCCTTTTTTTCGGGACAATGCTGATTGTTTTTTTACTGGGTTTACTGGCTTCCTCAATAACCCAGCGAAAGGCCGAATCAGAATATGTTTATAAGCCAAAAGTTTCATTAAGCGAATATGAGCCCAGGAATGTATTGTGGGGTGAGAACTTTCCTCGTGAATATCAGTCATACCTTCAGACTGCCGATACCTCTTTCCGCAGTAAATATAATGGCAGTGCAATGATTGATGAATTAAAAGAAGATCCACGGTTGGTTATTCTTTGGGCAGGATATGCCTTTTCGAAGGATTATAGTTCAAGTCGGGGGCATTATTATGCCATCCATGATATCCGGTATACGCTTCGTACAGGGACACCCCAAGGGCCAAATGACGGGCCTCAACCAGCTACCTGTTGGACTTGTAAAGGCCCTGATGTTCCAAGGTTAATGGAGAAAATGGGGGTCAAAGATTTTTATAATGGGAAATGGGCCGCACGGGGATCTGAGGTAGTTAATTATATTGGGTGTGCTGATTGCCATGATCCAAAAACCATGGATTTAAGAATTACCCGGCCAGCTTTGATAGAGGCTTTTCAGTCGATGGGAAAAGATATTTCGAAAGCCTCTCATCAGGAAATGCGGTCGCTGGTTTGTGCCCAGTGTCATGTGGAATATTATTTCAACAAACATCGTCCCGACGCACCGGATGTTTCCTATCTTACTTTCCCATGGAAATATGGGACTACAGTGGAAGATGCTTTAAAATATTATGAAGAGGAAAAATATTCGGATTTCACACATCAAATGAGTAAAACGCCATTATTAAAAGCTCAGCATCCCGATTATGAACTTTTTTTAACCGGTATTCATGCCGATCGTGGAGTGGCTTGTGCCGATTGCCACATGCCATATATCAAAGAAGGAGGGCAAAAATTCACCAGTCACAAGATCACCAGCCCCCTAAGCAATATTTCAGGAACCTGTCAAGTATGTCACCGGGAAAGTGAAGAAGTATTAAGGGAAAATGTTTATGAGCGGCAGGAAAAAGTAAAAGAGATTCGGGATAAAGCAGAGATTGAATTAGTGAAAGCCCATTCCGAAGCAAAAGTGGCCTGGGAAGCAGGTGCCTCTGAAAAAGAAATGGAGCCTGCCTTGCATCATATCCGGGTTGCCCAATGGTACTGGGATTATATCGGAGCCAGTCATGGTGCATCATTTCATTCTCCGATAGAAGTATCAAGGATCATTGGAAATTCCATTATCGAATCCGAAGAAGCCAGGATTATTCTGGCACGGGTTCTTGCCGGAAAAGGAAAAAATACGGAACTTCTTTATCCCGACATTGTTTCTAAAGAAAAAGCACAGAAAAACATTGGGTTATCCATGGATCAGCTTCAAAAAGAGAAGAAAGAATGGATAAAAGCCATCCTGCCGGAGTGGGATAAACAAGCATGGGACAGAGAAGAAAAAATGGTTCCGCAATTACCCAAAGATTAGCATTTTATTCATTCGCCAATTTTATATTTACTTGGTCATCAAAATTATTAATACATGAAATATCCATCAGAACAACGATCATGCAAACCGTGAATGTTAATTATGGATATTCATCTGACTATTAAAATCAAAATTATTAACAGATGAAAATTTTAACGCCTAAACATTGGAATGATTATGAATTAATTGATTCGGGAGGTCTCGAAAAGCTTGAGCGATTTGGGAAATACGTTCTTGCGCGGCCTGAGCCACAAGCAGTCTGGAGCAAAGCCCTGTCGGAAAAAGAATGGGATACGATTTCTAATGCACGATATAAGCGGATCAAGGGGAATGATTCAGCAAAGACTGGAAATTTTGAAAAAGGAGATTGGATAAGGAAAAGTACGATGCCCGATCAATGGGTCATTGACTATCATTATAAGGAAATGACATTAAAATTCAGGCTTGGATTAACAGCTTTCGGGCATATTGGAGTCTTTCCGGAACAAGCCGAAAACTGGAATTATATCTACGATTTTTTAAGTCAGGGTTCAAAGTTCAAGGTTCTAAATCTTTTCGCTTATACTGGAGGCGCTTCGCTGGCAGCAAAAGCAGCAGGGGCGGATGTGGTTCATGTTGACTCTGTGAAGCAGGTGGTTACCTGGGCCCATGAAATGATGGATACTTCAGGTTTAAAGGATATTCGTTGGGTAGTTGAAGATGCGCTAAAATTTGTTCGTCGGGAGGTTAAGCGAGGTAATCAATATAATGGGATCATTCTTGATCCTCCGGCTTATGGGAGGGGCCCCGAAGGAGAAAAATGGATTTTAGAGGATTATATCGATGAAATGATCGGCCATTGCAAGCAATTATTGAATCCAAATCACCATTTTTTTATTTTGAGCCTTTATTCCATGGGGTTTTCTTCTTTGATTTCCGAAAGCCTTGTCCAAAGTCATTTTAGCGATTTATCTGAGGTTGAAGCCGGGGAATTATATTTTACCGACAGAGCTAAACGAAAATTACCCCTCGGAACTTTTCTTCGGATGATCCGGTAAAAAAATCGTGTAAGTGGATCATTATTCCACACACAAGAATTTGACATTCAATATTTAGCATCCAGAAACCACAAACAGATCAGAAGCGATCCGGTCAGCAAACAGTTTACCATCCTCTGTAAGAAAATATACTCCGGAAACCTCCTTCAATAAACCCTGATCGATTAACGGGAGGGCGTTTTTTTTGAATAAATCGAAAATTGCAGATCCAAAATCAACCCTGATTTTTTGAGAGTCACATCCCCACATGGTGCGTAAAGAGGTCATTACATACTCGTTATAGTGCTGTTCCGGAGATAAAAACTCTTCCTCAAAAGTCAGATTCCGTTTACCAATACATTCGATATAGGTTGAAAGATTTGAAAGGTTCCATCGCCGGGAATATCCATTAAAACTGTGGGCAGAAGGGCCTAACCCTAAATAGGAAACACCATTCCAGTAGTTGGTATTATGTCGGGAATAATGATTTGGAAGGCAGAAGTTTGAAATTTCATACTGTAGGAAACCGGCATCCTTTGTTTTCTTGATAAGAATTTTGAATTGTTCAATTTGCTCCTCTTCATTGAGGGGTGCAACTCTTTGTTTTGCAATCATCCAAGCCAGTGATGTTTTCGGTTCAATGGTAAGGGCATAAGCAGAGATATGGGGGACTCCGAGAGAAAATGCAATATCGAGGTTTTTTTCCCATCGGGAAGTTGTTGATCCCGGGATTCCATAAATCAAATCGATGCTAACATTGTCAAATCCGGCTTTTTGCAGCCGGGTAACTGCATCAAAAGCCTGAAAAGCAGTATGCGTTCGGTTTAAAAACTTCAGGTCTTGATCAAAAAACGATTGTACTCCAATACTGAATCGGTTGAAATCTGTTTGTCTCAGTTCAGCGACATACTCATCCGATACATTATCAGGATTGATTTCGAGGGTAAATTCCTTACTGGTTGGAGGATGGATTTTTATATCATCTTGGTAATGATGGACCTGGCAGGTGGTATGGAGGGCCATCGCCATGATTTCTTGTAATATCATCGGATGGAAAAGCGAGGGAGTTCCTCCCCCAAAATAGATAGTTTGAATGGGATGGTTGGAAAGGTACTCGCGTGTTAAAGCAATCTCCTGTTTGATTGCAGTCACAAAAGGTATTTTAAGTTTCTGTGAAGATTGCGAAAAAAAATTACAGTAATGACATTTACGGGTACAAAATGGGATATGAATATAAATGCCAGCCAAAATGGTTATTTCTTCAAAAGGATACGAAAAATTGTTCCTTTATTCAAAGTGGATGATTTAACAAATATTTTCCCTGAATGATAGTTTTCGATAATCCTTTTCGAAAGGGTAAGTCCGAGGCCCCATCCTCTTTTTTTACTAGTAAAGCCCGGATTAAATATGGTTTTAAAGCGTGATTTAGGAATTCCTTTTCCGGTGTCACCAATATCAATCTGAATATGTGCTCCTTCTTCTGTAATATCAATATTTACAGAGCCACTTCCATCCATTGCATCCACTGCATTTTTACAGAGATTTTCGATCACCCATTCAAAAAGATGCAGGTTAATTGAAACCGGGATCACTTGATTGCGATCCGGATGAATTTCAAAATGAACCTTAGTTGAAGTACGTGACCGTATATAAGCTACTGATTCATAAACTACTTCAACGATATTAATCTGTTCCAGCCGTGCTGCCGACCCAATTTTTGAAAAACGATCGGTGATGGTTTCCAGTCGTTGCACATCTTTTTCGATTTCCCGAACAGTATCTTCGTCCAATCCCTTGAGCTTTAACAGTTCCATCCATGCCATCATCGAAGAAAGAGGTGTTCCGAGCTGATGGGCTGTTTCTTTTGCCATTCCGACCCAGACCTGGTTCTGTTCTGATTTTCGGGCATAGCTGAAAAGCAGATAAGCAATCAGTAGAAAGATGGCAATTATACCAAATTGAACGATCGGATAATATTTTAGTTGAGTAAGTAAAAAAGAATCCTGATAGTAGATATAATGAATTCCTGTTCCGGCCAAATCGATTTTAATAGGAGTGTTTTGAGATCCCATATTATCAATAGTTTTCCGGACCCAGGCTTTATCCTGCATTTTGTCGGCCGGAATATTTCCATACATCTGTCCAAAAACATTTTTCCCTGTACTATCAGTAATAATAACTGGTACGGAGGCGGAATTGAGAACCACTTCAGAGAAAAAAGAGCGGATCAGGTCATCAAGAACATTTTTTAAACTTGAGAAGATATTAGAATCTTTATAATAGAGATAAATTTTTTTGTTGTAGAGATATTTAACGACAATAGGGGGATAGGCTGAAAACTCACGCAAAAGGGATCCTTCAAGTTTTTTTATGGTATCAGTATTAAAAAGAGTATTCCTGGAGGTCATTACATTCCCCTCTTCATCGGTGACGATGACCGGGATGGTATTGTTTTCGCCAATGATACTGAGGAAAAAATTCAGATCTTCGTTGGAGGTAGCTGTTAAAATCCGGCGTTGAGCCTCAGCGACAATCGAAACCCGTTTACGTTCTTCGTTTTTTATCTGCTCAAAAAGGGCGTTGGTAAAGTTTACCAATTCAGCTTTTTTGTGAATGGCATCGGCCCAGATTTCAACATTTTTCCGTTCATCTTTTCTAATTTCCCGGATCAGAATATTGGTATAATAGAGTGATCCTGCAACGATAAATATCGCAATTAAGGAGAGCACCCATTTCCACCTTTTTTTTCGAAGATATATATCCACTATCAGTTTTTTATAATAAACGGTTTCGGAGGGATATTATTTTCATTTGGCAATCAAAGGTATATGAATTTATAATCAATATTTTTAACATTGTGAAAGATCATTAATCCATAAAAACACGATTTTCCCTTTGTCGACATTTCTTTTCTGTTTACCTCCCCAAAGTGGAAGACAAAATCATGGGGATAGCTATAATAGACATACAATGGAAACAATGGATTGTAAGAGAACCTACCCTTATGTTTATGCAATCATAAAATAAAGACTCTGTTATACAAATCGTTCTCCTTTTTCGAGCAACACATCATTGACAAATTGCCGTATCTGCTGTTCGTCAGACTTTTTACATACCAGAAGAACGTTTTCGGATTCAACGACAATGTAGTCGTTTAGCCCCTCCAACACAGCGACCTTATCATTTGGCATATTGACAATGCAATTGGAAGAATCATAGATCATCACATTTTTTCCAACTACGCTGTTCCCATTGGGGCCTTTTATTCGGTTTTCGTATAAAGAGCCCCAGGTTCCCAGGTCAGACCAACCAAAATCTGCAGCTAGCACATACACATTTCCAGCAGATTCCATGACTCCATAGTCGAGAGAAATACTTTTACATACTGTATATGTATTGGCAATAAATGCTTTTTCGTCTTTTGTTCCGTACTTCCCGATCCCTTGCTTAAAGAGAATATCTACTTCTGGAAGATATTTTTCAAAAGACTTCATGATACTTTTCAGTGACCAGATGAAAATTCCAGAATTCCATAAGAAGTCACCCGACTGAAGGAAAGTTTCTGCCAATTCGAGATTGGGTTTTTCCGTGAATGTTTTAACTTTTTTAATATGGGGTTCTGAAGGATATACATTTGGTTTTCCATCCAGGAACTGTATGTATCCGTAACCGGTATCGGGGCGGCTGGGTCGAACGCCCAGTGTGAGCAGCCAGTCATTTTCTTCAGCGGCTTTCAACGCGGATAAAATGTTCTTCAGGAAAATATTTTCTTTAAGAATGATGTGATCAGAAGGGGCAACTACGATACGTGCATCCGGATCCCGTGCAAGGATACAATAATTGGCATAAGCAACGCATGGTGCGGTATTACGGCGGGATGGTTCCAATAAAATTTGTTTACTTTCAACCTCTGGAATCTGTTCCTGTACCAGTTTTTTATAGATCTCGTTGGTAACAATATAAATGTTTTCTGGAGGGCAAATTTGTTTGAACCTCCGGAAAGTTTGCTGGATAAGCGTTTCTCCGGTTCCAAGGATATCAATAAATTGTTTGGGGTGAGATGTCCGGCTCATTGGCCAAAAACGAGCACCGATTCCACCTGCCATGATTACACAAAAATTGTGTTTCGACTTTGGCATGCGTAAGAATTTAAAGTTTGTACAAACATACAAATATTGGGAAACAATGGCAAAAGTTAAATATTCGAGATTATCTGAACTGGCGCATAAGAGCTGATAAGATAAATTCTGTTTGTCTTCAGACAAATGCACCGGTACCGGGTTTTGATTTTTTCTTTTTTTTGGAAAGATCTTTTTCCATGCAAAGAAAAAACAGCATCGAAAGGGAGTTCTTCAAGAGGGATAGACTGATCGGGAGGATCAAATGTTTTTAATATCTTAGAGAGTTGATGATCGGCAGAGGAAGAAGCTTTGGGATTTTCCATATATTGCGAAAAGACCAGTTGTAATTCATCTGGAAAGATATTCTCGTCAAGGAAAGGTTGCATCAGGTAACGGAATTGATCTTTCCATTCTTTTCCGTGGGGTAAGGGTCGTGATTTTCTGCGGATTGTGAATCTTTGCAATTTTCTGGTGTGGTCAAGCCAAACCTGGTGATGAGCCAATTCGTGAATCAGGGTGATAAGAAAAGCATAGGGATTTAGTGTTCCATTTACGGTGATCCGGGCAGGTTGATTTTTATAGGGAGCTCGAAAATCACCAGACTTGGAGGTGCGATGACGCGTTACTTTAAGTTGAATTGGATTTTTCCGTAAAAGGTCAATGATTTCCGGAACAGATCCTTCAGGTAGATGCTGAATAAGTAGCGAATGGATCAGATCGGCATCCGGATTGCGGGTTTGCTTTGTGTGTGTTGGATTTGACTGAAAGAGGGACAATTGCACTTTTTCGGATGTTTTGTTTTTTGGGTTGGGTAATTTTTTGTGGAACACGCCCCTGAAAAGAGAGCCACTATAATGGTAAAGATGATAAAAATGGGCCATCTTTGAAAGGTTTTCATGGGGGAATGAATGTGGATGTAAAATTAACACAAATCGCTGAAGCTATAAACGCAGGTTTATGGAAAAATGGTATTTTAGCAAAAACATTTTATGCTTAAAGTATTTACGACCACCGGGAAATATGTAATGCTGATGAAGCGGGTTTTTACGCGGCCTCAGAAACGGGTGATCTTCACGAATCAGCTTTTAACAGAGATCAACAATCTTGGGGTTGATTCTCTGGGCATTGTTGCTTTTATATCGATGTTCATGGGGGCTGTTGTTGCTATTCAAACTGCTTACAATATTGATAATCCGCTTATCCCGATGTCGATGGTTGGATTTACGACCCGCCAAAGTATCATTCTGGAATTTTCTCCCACCGTAATCAGTCTGATCCTGGCAGGGAAAGTTGGATCACGGATTGCTTCCGAAATAGGAACCATGCGGGTAACCGAGCAAATTGATGCCCTGGAGATTATGGGCGTGAATTCGGCTAATTATCTGATTTTCCCGAAGATCATTGCCTCTATTTTAATCAATCCCGTATTGATCATTTTCAGTATGTGGCTTGGGATTCTGGGTGGATGGATTGCCATGACGGCCTCTGGTTTGGTTTCTACCAATGATTTTGTACGAGGGATCCGTGTCGATTTTGAAGGATATACCATTTTTTATGCACTTACAAAAACTGTTGTTTTTGCTTTTATCATTTCCTCGGTTTCCGGTTTTTTTGGTTATGAAACAAAAGGAGGCGCATTGGAAGTTGGCCAGGCAAGTACAAAAGCAGTTGTTTTTAGTAGTGTCATTATTATTCTTTTCAATTTAATTTTAACTCAACTGTTGCTCACATGATTGAAGCGAGGAATATTGAAAAGTCTTTTGGAGGGCATCATGTGTTAAAAAATGCTTCTTGTCTCTTTGAAAAAGGGAAAACCAACCTGATCATCGGGCAAAGTGGTTCCGGGAAAACAGTTCTGATGAAATGTTTGGTGGGATTGTTTGAGGTGGACAAGGGAAAGATATTTTATGATGACCGGGATTTTACAACGATGAATTTCGAGCAACGAAAAACCTTACGTCGTGAAATCGGAATGCTTTTCCAGGGAGGCGCTTTGTTCGACTCAATGAACGTAGAACAAAACGTGATGTTTCCTTTAAATATGTTTACAACCAAGTCACTGAAAGAAAAACAAGAACGGGTGAATTTTGTATTGCACCGTGTAAATCTTGAAAATGTCAATTCGCTGATGCCTTCGGAATTAAGTGGCGGGATGCGTAAGCGGGTTGCCATTGCACGTGCCATCGCCATGAATCCACAATATCTTTTTTGTGATGAACCCAACTCGGGCCTTGATCCGCAAACCTCAGGAGTCATTGATCATCTGATCAGGGAAATTACACAGGAATACAACATTACAACGATTGTCAACACCCATGATATGAATTCTGTATTAAGTATTGGCGATCGTGTTGTTTTTATTCTTAACGGGGAACTGTGGTGGAAAGGGAATATGGAAACGATTCTGCATACCGATAATCCGGAGTTGAATAAATTTGTATTTGGTACGGAGTTAACCTCCCGGCTTAAACAATAATGCAGTTCGGCCATGAATTTTTTTGATTTCGTTCTGCTTGTACTGATCCTTCTCTTTATTGTACATGGTTATCGAAAAGGGATCATAATAAGTCTTGCGGGGATTGCGGCCCTTATTCTGGGTATTTATGCCGCCGTTCATTTTTCTAATTATCTCGATGCCACATTGTTGGAGCATGTTAAACCATCCAGGAAATGGTTGCCCATTCTTTCTTTTTCCATAACTTTTTTACTGGTTCTTTTTGGAGTGATCCTGGTTGGAAAATTGACAGAAAAAGTCGTAGATATTGTAGGGCTTGGTTTTTTAAACCGTCTTGGAGGGGCGCTTCTGGGATTGGTTAAAGGAGCGATCCTGGTCAGCATTTTTATCTTCATTCTTTCCTGTATTGATCCTAAGGAAAAATGGATGACTTCAAAGGACAAACAAGGCTCTTTTTTCTATAGTCCTGTTTCAAAAGTTTTTCCAAAATTGATGAAACTGATAGGGGGAGATATCAAATTTCCGAACTGGTAGGTTATTGAGTTGCCACACGGATGAGCTTTTCAGCTACTTGCTCCGGCGCAATCCCTCTGATGCATGCACAATCATTTGTTTTCCGGCAGTCGCTGCATTTTTTATTCAAAACAAAAAAGCAAGCATTTTTCCCTAATGGAGCCCATCGTTGAGGAAAAATAGGACGCATTGGGGAATACAGCCCGATGGCCATAATACCAAAGGCTGCGGCAAGATGCAGGGGGCCGGTACTTGCAGCGACCAACCCATTGCTATGACGGATGAGCGAGATGAATTCCAGAAGTTGGAACTTCCCTGTTAAATCGAGGATCCGGGGCTGATTTTTCGCTAAAAAATCTTTCATCAACATACCCTCTTCCGCAGTGCCAGTTACCATAATATTGAATTTATCTTTTGGTAAAAGAGATATCAGTCTGGAAAAATTCTCGAATCCCCATTCCCGCGCACTTCCTTTGGATTTAGGATGGAGGATGAGATTAAATTTTCCAGGAACAAGAAATGGAATAGCGGTAGCTGGATTTTCTGTTTTATGGATGTCAGAGAACCCATAAAATTGAGGTATTTCTGACAGGGGAACCTCCTGATTGATCCCGAGAGGCTGGAGCATTTTCAGGTTAAGCTGTGCCTCATGAAGATTAGAATTTTTCCTGGAAACATGTAGCAATCGGTTGCAAGTGAACCAGGTAAAATACCGTCTGGCTGTAGCAATACGAACTGGGATACCAGCTTGTTTGGCTAAATGGCAGATTTTTTTAACTGGAAAAACATGGATGATTACATCAGCATGAAGGTTGGATAGTTTCTGAATATTAGATACTGGATTCTGGCTGGATAAATCGTCCAGACTGACAAACTGATCGACGTATTTTGACAATTCTATTACAGGCCGCGTATAATTACGTCCTAAAAAAATCAAGGTACAATCCGGGAAAGTTTTTTTTAGCAAACCAGCCATTGGAAGCGTAAGAATAACATCTCCAATGCTATCGGTCCTGCTGAGGAGAATGCGCATTAATCTAAGATAGCTTGGATTCCGGGAAGTGTTTTCCCTTCGATATATTCGAGCATTGCTCCGCCGCCGGTAGAGACATAACTAACTTTATCGGCCAGATTATATTTATTTATTGCTGCTACCGAATCGCCACCGCCAACCAGAGTAAAAGTCCCATTTTCTGTAGCTTTAGCTAAAGCAAGTGCCATACTTTTTGTTCCCTCTTCGAAATTGTTCATCTCAAACACGCCCATCGGGCCGTTCCATAAAATGGTACCGGATTGCTCGATGATAAAATTGAATTTTTGGCGGGCAGACGGACCAATGTCAAGTCCCATCCAAGGGATTTGAATATCATAGGCGCTACTGATCTTAATATTAGCATCGTTAGAGAAATTATCAGCCAGTACGGTATCGGGGGGGAGGAATAAGTTGACCCCCATTGCTTTAGCGCCTTCCACGATATTTTTTGCTAATTCAAGATACTCTTCTTCAACCATGGATGCTCCAATTTCCCCTCCCAGGGCTTTGATAAAAGTAAACATCATTCCTCCTCCGATAATAAGGTTGTCGACCTTATCCATGAGGTGATTGATGATCTCAATTTTAGTAGATACTTTAGCGCCGCCAAGAATTGCTGTAAACGGTCGCTTTGCGTTTTTAAGGCATTTATCGATGTTGATGATTTCATTAGCCATTACATACCCAAACATCTTTTTTTCCGGAAAAAATTTTGCAATAATGGCTGTTGATGCATGTGCCCGGTGGGCTGTTCCGAAGGCATCATTGACATATACATCCCCCAGAGCTGCCAATTTGCCGGCAAAGGCCTCATCTCCTATTTCTTCTTCTTTGTAAAACCTCAAATTTTCGAGTAACAACACCTCCCCAGGTTGTAATGATGCCGCCATTTCTTTGGCAGAAGCTCCAATACAGTCATCCGCAAATTGTACCGGCACTTTTAACTTTTGTGAGAGATAAGGCACAAGGTGGGTTAAAGAAAATTTTTTTTCCGGACCCCCTTTGGGACGCCCCAGGTGAGACATTAAAATCACAGCGCCTCCTTCATTGAGGATTTTTGTAATGGTTGGTATGGTGGCATCGATCCGGGTAGTATCGGTAATACTAAAAGAAGAATCCAGGGGAACATTAAAATCAACCCGGATCAAGGCCTTCTTATTTTTAAAATTATAATTATCAATCGTTTGCATATTACTTACTCGTTTGTTTTCAAAGCAAATTTAAAATATTTCATGACTACTTCGCAGATATTTATAATTTTACCTTGATTTTAAATCTTAAGAAATGAAAGACCTCAAAATCTCTCTGATTCAAACCACTCTTTTCTGGGAAGAATCGCGGAAAAACCTGGACCATTTCGCGGAGTTGCTTAATAAAATTATTGAACCCTCTGACTTGATCTTACTTCCGGAAATGTTTAATACGGGTTTTTCTATTAATCCTGCTGTTTGTGCCGAAAAAATGGACGGAACCGGATTACAGTTTTTAAAAGATCAAGCCAGGAAAAAGAATGCGTTTATCATGGCCACGCTCTTGATAAAAGAAGGAGATGATCATTTCAATAGGTTGGTTTGTATGGCTCCCGATGGTACATTTCAAACATACGATAAACGTCATCTGTTTCGTTTAAGTGAAGAATACAAGATATTTAAAGAAGGAATGAAACAACTGGTTGTGAATGTTAATGGTTGGAAAATTCATCCGGTGATATGTTATGATCTGAGGTTCCCGGTATGGTGCAAAAACACTTATGATGAAGGAGAATATGGATATGACCTTCTGGTTTGTACCGCCAATTGGCCAGCCAGTCGTTCCAATGTGTGGAAAACCATGTTAAAAGCCAGGGCTATGGAAAATCAATCGTTTGTTGCAGGAGTGAACAGGATTGGCGACGACGGAAATGGCACCTGGCATTCGGGTGATTCAATGGTGCTTGATGCAAAGGGGAATATCCTTTGGGCTGCAGAATCAGGGAAAGAAGGTATTCAAACCATAAACCTTTCAGCTACAGATTTGAAAATATTCCGTGACTCCTTTACGGTAGGAATGGACTGGGATAAATTTACAATCAATGTTAATTCATAGCGGATGCTTTCCATCTCGGTAGTCATTATTGTCCGGAATGAAGAAAAAGTCATCCTCCGATGTCTGAATTCAGTACAACCATTTGCAGATGAAATTGTTGTTGTGGACTCCTGTTCTAACGATCATACCGCAACGATTTGCCGGGATTTTGGCTGCAAAGTTTTCCAACGTGAATTCGATGGCTTTGGCAGCCAGAAACAATTTGCAGTTAATCAGGCAACCCACGATTGGGTATTTTCTATTGATGCCGATGAAGTGGTAACGGATGAATTACAACAGGAAATCCTGACAATAAAGAAGGATTTCAAACCAACTGCCGAAAAGACAGGAAATCAGGATGTGGGTTTCAGAATTCCCTTTTCTCTCTGTTTCATGGGACATATTATGCGTTATAGCGGCGTTGGGAAAGAGGTCCACCTTCGGATTTTTAACCGTACCCATGGCAGGTTTACCTTGGTCCCCGTACATGAAGGGATTGAAGTCCAGGGGCATGTAGGGTTATTAAAAGGAAAGATTATTCATTATTCCTATCGAAATATCAGTCATCATCTCGAAAAAATTAACGGTTATACAACTCAGGCTGCACAAGGTTATTTCGACCAGGGGAAAGTTTATTCAAAATTGTGGCCAGCCTTGAAATTTCCTGCCAGTTTCCTTTCATTTTATGTGTTGAAAAAAGGATTTATGGACGGATATCCAGGCTTTATGTGGTCGTTTCTGGCAGCTGTTTATGCCACATTGAAGGTTGCCAAAACCATTGAATTAAAAACGTCATGATAATTTTACTTGGGATTTCAATTCCTTTGATTGTATTGGTATGTGCATATTTCATCTTGGAGTATAGTTGGTTGATTCCAGCTCCTCGCGGCCTCCCCATCTTAATGTACCATAAGATCTGTGAGCAACCGCCTGATGGACTGACCCTCAGTCCGGCTCAGTTTGATGAACAAATGTGGCACCTGAAAGACAAAGGCTACCACCCGATTTCATTCAAAACTCTGAAAAGTTTACTTTCAACTGGGGCACCGCTTCCTGCTAAGGCCATCATTTTGACTTTTGACGATGCCTATTTGAATTTTAAAGAACAGGCTTTTCCCATATTGGAAAAATATCAATTTTCTGCTACGGTTTTTATTCCTGTTGCTTTCATTGGCAAAACAAACCTTTGGGATCAAGGGGAGGATATGCTGATGTCATCACAAGATCTGAAGCAATTGTCAAACAAGGACTTGGTTGAATTCGGGGTCCATTCCTTTTTACATAAAAGTTACAAAGAGATGAATGTTGACGACATGAAGGAAGACCTGGATAATTGTAAGAAAACACTCGATTTTTACGGGATTCCTTTTACTAAAGTACTGGCTTATCCTTATGGAAAATATCCCAAAAAGGATCCTTTGTTAAAAAAGGAGATGTTTATGCTTTTTCAACAGGCTGGTCTTGATTTTGCAGTCCGTATCGGAAACCGGATCAATCGGTATCCGATACGTTTGCCATACGAGATGAAAAGAATCGATATTCGAGGTAGAGACCGCTTTTTTGTTTTCAGAATTAAGGTAAAAAAAGGAAGAACCAAACTTTTTTCTTAAAACGGCCAGATGATTACGGAGAAGCAAATTTTAAGGTATTGGTACATTTTTTCTCTGTGTGTCATAATTGTTTCTCTTCCCTTTTCGAAGATTGGGCTAAGCATAGGTCAATTTCTGATGGCAGCCGGGTGGATTGTGGACAGGTTCGAAACCAAACGATGGAGGGAAAAACATCTAAAATATTCAGGTTTCTGTAAATTAACCGGAGGGGCATACACAGCCCTTGTTTTACTTTTCAAAGGAATATGGAAAGGAATTCTCCAATTTTTTCGCCATAAGCCGGCCCTTATCTTTAGTTCAATATTCTTGATTCATTTAGCAGGATTGCTTATTACCACTGATTTTGATTATGCGTTAAAGGATCTCCGGACAAAGATCCCATTATTCCTCCTTCCTTTGTTTTTATCTACATCCGGAGTCTTCAATCGGCGGGATTTTCATCGGATCATGATGCTTTTTATTGCAGCTATTCTGGTACGGACACTTTATAACACCGGATTGATTCAAACTCATCATTTTATTGATATCCGTGACATCTCACGGAATGTTTCTCATATTATTCTTGGGCTATTGATTTCCCTGAGCATTTTTTCCCTGGGTTATTTTTCTTTACAGAAACACCTGTTCCCTGGTTGGTTGCGTACGCTTTTTATCATCGTTTTGATTTGGTTTCTTTCATATCTGATTATTTCCCAGTCTTTCACCGGCCTTGCCATTACCCTGCTTATCTTAATGATTCTGGTTCCGGTAATGATTTTTAAAACGCGGAATCGGTGGTTAAAAACAGGCATACTGATTTCTTTTCTCGTTGTTTTATGCTCTTTGGGTTTATATTTTTCCAATCTTGTAAAAGAATATTATATTATTCATCCTGTTGATTATTCTAAACTGGAACCCTATAGCTCACGGGGCAATAAATACATTCACAATATCAATTCGCTTCAAACTGAAAATGGAAATTATCTGTGGATTTATATCCAGTGGGATGAACTCAGGATGGAATGGAACAAACGGAGCAATATACCATTCGACAGTCTGGATAAAAAGAAACAACCGGTTGCTTATACGCTGGTAAGGTTTCTTACTTCAAAAGGATGGCGGAAAGATGCGGATGCTGTTTCGAAATTGTCGCCACTCGAAATAGATGCCATTGAAAAAGGGGTTACCAATGAGATTTTTCTAAAGGAATTCAGTATTCGGGGGCGAGTATATGAAATTTTATGGGGGTATGATAATTATGTAAAGACTGGGAATCCCACCGGTTCCAGCCTGATGCAGCGGCTGGAATTTTGGAAAGCATCTCTGGGAATTATCAAAGAACACTGGCTTACCGGGGTAGGGACGGGGGATATGAATATTGCGTTTCAACAACAATATGAGAAAATTCAAACAAAATTAGCTCCCGACCAAAGATGGCGGTCGCACAACCAATTTCTTTCCATTTTTATCGGTTTTGGGATATTTGGATTTTTATGGTTTCTTTTTGCTTTTATTTATCCAATTCTGGCACTTCATTGGCAGGATGATTTCTTTGTTGTGGTTTTCATGATGATCGCTTTGTTTTCGATGATTACGGAAGATACCATTGAATCACAGACGGGAGTCACTTTTTTTGCTTTTTTCTATTCTTTCTTTCTCTTTTCCAGAAATAAAAAAGAATCAATATGACGAATTCCCAACCAGTTTCCTCCGGGAAGTGGCTGATGATTGTAAACCCCAATGCTGGAAGTAAAAAGGGGGAAAGAGCATGGCCAAAGATATACAAGCATTTAGAACAGAATGGATTTGATTTTCATTGTATTTTTACCGAGCATCGGAATCATGCGATATATCTAACACGGGAATATATTGAAGCTGGGTATCGGAACATTGCCGTTGTAGGAGGTGATGGCACATTGAACGAAGTCTTAAATGGTATTTTCCTTCAACAGGTTGTTCCTCCTCATGATATTTCGCTGGGAATGATTCCGGTTGGAACTGGGAATGACTGGTGCCGTACTTTCAATATTCCCTTTGATTATAAAAAAGCCATTGCCATTTTAAAACAAAAAAAACCATTTCTGCAAGATGTAGGGAAGGTTAGTTATTTTAAAAAGGAGGATTTTCAAACCCGGTTTTTTATGAATATAGCCGGAATGGGATACGATGCCCTTGTTGCCCAAAAAACCAACCAGTTAAAAGAAAAAGGGAAAGGATCTGTTCTGGCCTATTTTTATTTTGTTTTTGCCGGGCTTTTCCAATATAAATTCATGGAAGGAGTGATTGATATTGATGGTAAAACCGTATTTAAAGGGGATTTTTTTTCGATGAATATCGGAATTTGCAAATTTAATGGCGGAGGAATGAAACAAGTACCCAATGCCATTCCCGACGATGGTTTGATGGATGTAACACTGATAAAAAAAGCCAACAAGTTTTTGGTCCTGCGATATGCCCGGAAATTATTTGATGGTACCTTAGTAAATCTGCCCATTGTACTTTCTTTCCGTGGGAAAGAGATCCGAATCCGATCCACCGAAAAAATATTTTTAGAAGCCGATGGAGAATCGTTGGGTCATTCTCCATTCATATATGAAATCATTCCCCGCTGTCTTAAAGTTATCATTGGCCCCTGAATAATTTCACTACTTTGCTACTTCATCATCTCACTATTTTCCATCAGGTTCCTTCCAATCCCCGTTTTCCTGCATAAGTTCGATCAGGGCTTCAATAGCGTTGGTTTCATCAATGTTTTTCTTGACCAGATGTGCTCCTTTGTATAGCGTCACTTTTCCTTTACCTGCGCCAACATAGCCATAATGGGCATCTGCCATTTCTCCGGGGCCATTGACGATACAACCCATGATTGCAATTTTTAAACCTTTTAAATGACCCATCCGGGATTTAATGATGGTCGTAGCTGCCTGAATATCAAACAATGTGCGGGCGCAGGAAGGGCAGGAGATAAATTCGGCATGGGTGATCCGGGTACTTGTAGCTTGTAATATTCCATAAGCCACTGGGATTTCAAATTCCGGGTCTTCGGTAATGGAAACACGGATTGTATCGCCAATCCCGTCTGTTAGCAAACTTCCGATACCTACCGCTGATTTTAACCGACCATCTTCTCCGGCTCCAGCCTCTGTCACACCCAAATGAAGAGGGTAATTCATTCCTAGTTGTTTCATCCGGGTCACGAGCATGCGGTTGGCTTTTATCATAACCCGGGTATTGCTCGATTTCATGGAAAGTACCAGATTGTGAAATCCGAATCCCTCACAAATGGTTACAAATTCCAATGCCGATTCTACCATTCCTTCGGGAGTATCTCCATATCGCGCCATAATCCGCTCCGAAAGAGAACCATGGTTTGTTCCGATCCGAATGGCGGTTCCATATTTTTTACAAATAATGATTAATGGTTTTAACCGGGCTGCAAGTCGTTCCAATTCTTCTTGGTAATTATTATTCTGCATCCAATAACCGGTATCCTTAATCCTTTTCGTGTCGGAATAATTGCCTGGATTGATCCTCACCTTATCCATGACCGGAGCGACCATTTCTGCAATTTTAGCATTGAAATGGACATCAGCAATGAGTGGGGTATCGAAACCATTTTTTCGTAATGTTTTTTTGATCTCAATGAGGTTTTCTGCTTCACGAATGCCTGGTATCGCAAGACGCACATATTCGCAGCCTGCCTCAACCATACGGATAATTTGTTCTACTGTACTTTTGGTGTCAAGCGTATCGGTGTTGGTCATTGATTGTACCCGTATGGGATAATCTCCTCCAAGAGGAAGATTCCCAATGTTAACTACCCGGGTTTTGAATCGTGAATATAACCCTGAATCAGACATAAATACTTCTAAATTTTCTTTGAAATTAATAATCCAACAGCTAATTCAATCCTTTTACTCGTGGTTTTCCGGCGATGAAATCTTTTAAATAAAAAGGTTCAAAATAGACAAGATTTTCAAATTTTTTATGAAGGAACTTTTCTTCTGCTAATGGGATCATAAATTGTGCCGAGGTGGTAAAAGAATCAATAAAAAGTGTGTTTTTATGATTTTCAAGGAGTGGTCTGCATTTCAGGGCACCATTGCCTGCAAAAAGAACCGGATGTCCCGATAATTCTTTTTCAAAAGTGTTTTCCTCAACAATTTGTGCCCGTGGGGCATCGATCAAAGAGAGATTTTTATCATACAAGGCGCAATACACTTCCATTCGTCGGGCATCGATCATCGGGCAGAAAAACAGATTATCCGAAATGGGCTGGTGGAGAATGGATACAAAATGTGTCATCATTCCCTGAGCCATAGCCTGAAGCGTAGAAACAGCAATCAGCGGTTTCCCGAGGGAATAACATAATCCCTTGGCTGTGGCGACTCCGATCCGGATTCCAGTATAAGAACCAGGACCCATGCTAACTGCCAAAGCATCAATTTCGGATAGGTTGATGCCTGCAGATCGGCAAACATCATCAATAAAAACTGTAAGCAGGGAAGAATGTACATTTCGGGTTGCTGATTCTTTGATTGCCAATAATGTACCCTTGGCTGATAATGCAACCGAACACACCTCCGTTGCGGTTTCCAAGCAGAGAATCAGTGCCATGTCTTATTTTTCTTTACTAAAGAGATCTTTTTTATCCACTTTTTTCACCTTGTCACCATCTTTCATGGTTTTTGAAACAGCGGAATAAGGTGCAGTAATAATTTCATCACCATTCTTAAGACCCGATAGAATTTGAATATAGGTGTTGTCCTGAATCCCGGTTTTAACATCTATCTTTTTGGCAATACCATCGCGAAAAACAAAGACACACTCCTGAATATTATCACTTTTCTTTTGATTTGAAACGATCTCTACCTGTTCATCTTCTTGCGTTTTTTTTGTCTTGTTTTTTTCATTCAATTTGTCAAGACTATCTTTTTCAATTCTAGTCGTCACTGCCTGCAGGGGAACCGAAAGAACGTTTTTCGCTGTTTCCGTCTGAATTTCAACGGTACAGGACATTCCTGGCCGGAAAGGAGAAAAATCGGTAGGTTTTCCCACCAACAGATCCTGATAAGAATTTTTTAAAATATGGATTTTTACGTTAAAATTGGTAACCTGGTCAACGCTTACGCCGGTAGTATTGGCAGAAGTAGCGATTTCGGTTACCACCCCTTTGAATTTACGGTTTAGATAAGCGTCAATTTCGATCAGGGCGGTGTCGCCCATAGAGACACGGACAATATCATTTTCATTAACCTCGACTTGAGCTTCCATTTCATTTAAGTTGGCGATCCGCATAATTTCAGTACCACTTGAAAACTGAGAAGCCCCGGTAACCCTTTCCCCTTTCAATACACTAAGTTTTGAAACGGTACCGTCGTTTGGGGCATAAATTGCAGTACGATTTAAATCGTCACGGGATCTTTTCAAGGCCGCCTCGGAATTTTTTACCATAAATTCGGAAGCGTTGATGTCCTGTTCTGCAGCGGCAACCTGGGCTTGGGCAACCTGGAATGCCGATTTTGCCTGATCGTATTCTGCCTTGGAGATCACATTTTGCCCAAACAGTTTTTCCTGACGGTCAAAATTAAGTTTGGAATTTTCAAATTGTGCTTTCATCTGGACAAGCCGTGCTTTTGAATTTGCCAGGTTCGCTTTTTGAGTGTTCAGAGAGGCTTCACTTTGGTCAAACTGGGAAATATAAATCTCCGGATCAATTTTAGCTAAAAGGTCTCCTTTTACCACCTGGGCACCTTCTTTTACATAAAGGTCAACTACTTCACCGGAAATATATGGACTAATTTTAATATCTTTTTCCGGTTGAATTTTCCCATTGGAAGAAACGGTTTGAAAGATCGTTCGCTTGATCACTTTTTCTACCGCAACTTTCGTGCTTTCGTCCTGTTTTCCCTTCACCACAGCAACTATAACAATAAGAGCCACCACAGCCACTGCGGCAATGATGATCCATGTTTTTTTTCTGGATATTTTTACAGTCATAAATTGATAATATTTATTTATTCGCGGTCAATCCGGATGGGATTCCCCATATAAAACTCAAGAATGGTTGTTTTAAAAATGAAGTCGTACTTGGCCTGGAGAAGATCTGATTGGGCTTTGGTAAGATCTTTTTTACTATTGTTGAAATCGAAAGAAGTCATCATTCCGACATCGAATTTTTGTTGGGTATATTTAAATGATTCTTCCTGTGCTTTCACTTTTTCTTCAGAAGAAGCATACTTTTTAAGAGAAGCAACTGCATCTGCATAAGCTTGTTCGATTATTTTCCGGAGATCCCGTTTTTCGATATCATAATTAAGTTCAGCCTGTGACCGGTTGATTTTGGCTTGACTGATGGAGTTGCGTCCCGACCAACCATTGAAAATTGGAACCCGCAGATAAAAACCAACCGACTGGTTTTCATTTTGATGTAGCTGATCGTTGAATGAAATAACACGGCTACTATATCCAAGGTCATAGCCAAAAACAGTATCATGCGAGAGCTGGGTAATCCCAATTTTCTCAAGTTTTATGATCGGGGCAATGGATGGATCGATCTCTCTGGCTGCACCGGAATACCCAGTTCCCCACGAACCTGCTAAAGAGAGCGTGGGATAAAGCACTCCCCTGGCAATTTGCAGGTTTTTTTGTGCTATTTGAACGCGTAACTCAGCGGCCTGAATTTCAGGACGTGCTTTAAGGGCATGATCATAAATAATTTCAGGAGAGACTAATGAATTTGGGGTTTGAACAGGTTTCAACGTCGGCTTTTCAATAAGGAAATCCCGGGTAACCGGCAAATCGATCAATTGTTGCAGGGAGAGGTTGGAAATGTACAATGCGTTGTCAGCTTCTATCAGAGTCAACTCTTCTGCTGCTTTCTGAGCTTGAATGTTTAATAAATCGCCCCGGGCTGCACTCCCCGCCTCAACTTTTTTCTGAATCCGGTCAACCTGTGCTACGGTGATAGCAAGTTGTTCCCTGGCCACCTCCAGCAATTCCCGGTTAAATAAAATATCAAGAAAATAACCAGCTACCGATAAGGAAATACTGTTTTTCAAAACGTCTAAATCATATTTGCTGGCTAAAACACTGATTCTATTTTGTTTAACGGTGTTGAACTTCTGAAATCCACCAAACAAAGTCACTTCGCTCTGGAGGTAAAAATTATTGGAACGCACGGTATTAGTAGCAAATGTATTGGTATATTGATCGATGGTCTGACCAAAGTTCCAAACATTCGTGCCATTGGCATTCAGGTCGGGTAAGACACTCAGGGCGCTTTGTAGCAGTGTTTTCTTGTTCGACTCCACCATCAGTACCTGTTTCTGGATATCAAGATTATTTTCTAGAGCGTAATTGATACACTCTTCAAGAGTCCAGATTTTTTGTGCTCCGCCAGATACCGGGAACATCAAGGTAAAAAATACCAGAGGAAAAAATCCCCAAAAATTTCGGCGCATGAACATTTTTTAGGCTATAAAAGTAGTGAATTTCCGTTTTAACAGAGCATTAAGACGTAGAAAATATGATTTGGTTACAAAAAGACAAATACGCTATCTTTGCACGTATAAATATAAATGTCCTCAATCATGAAAAAACAAGTACTTTTTTTTATCCTTGTAATGGTCAGCGGAATAATTATGGTTTCTTCGTGCAAGCAAACTGATCCGATTTTTGGAACACTTACGGTTACTGTTTATGATCCGATAGCCGGGACCGTGGTCCCAAACGAAGAGGTGTATCTTGCAACCAGTTTTTATAATTTAAGCCATGGGGCCTATTTAAGAACTGCTTGGACCAACGCTGGGGGAGCGGTGTATTTTGGTGAACTTGCCCCGGGGTTCTATTATTATGATACTAAAGATTGGGAGGATTTCGGTGCCGTAATGATCTATGCCGGAAATGATTTTTATGTACATCTTTACGTCAATACACCCGCTACAGTGAAGAAATAGCATTATATCATTTCATAAATAATTCTTAATTTTGCGGCGTTGAGTCGATTATTGTTTTGCCATGAACCGATTGATCTCCATCTTATTTTTCCTCTTTCTTTTTACTGGTAGCATCCAGGCGTTTTCGCAAGAACAAACTGCTATCCCTAAGGCAGATAGCTTGACCGGCAATGCTGTCGGTACCAAATCAGAGGGCGGTAAAAAATTCAATGCCGGGGATTTGATTTTTGAACATGTAGTAGATAATCACGAATGGCATATTGTTGAAATTGGAAATGTTGAAATTACTATCCCATTACCCGTAATTTTGCTTTACAAAGGAGACATTTTCTGTTTTTCTTCCCACAGATTCCACAATGAAACACATTCCTATGAAGGTTTTCGTTTGGAACAAGCGGGTGCGAATAAAGGAAAAATTATTGCACTGGAAGCCTCCGGAAATCCTGTTCAGGGATCGAAAGTTTATGATTTTTCCATCACAAAAACAGTCTTGGCTATTTTTATAAGCGCTGCTTTACTGATTTGGATTTTTGTTTCGGTTGCAAACCGATATAAAAGTAACAGGAACAAAGCTCCTAAGGGATTACAGTCATTGCTGGAGCCGCTAATCATATTTGTCAGGGATGACATTGCCAAAAGTTCTATCGGTGAAAAAAAATATGAAAAATTCATGCCGTTTTTATTAACAATTTTCTTTTTTATTTTTTTTAACAATCTTTTTGGGCTTATCCCTTTTTTCCCTGGAGGGGCGAATGTTACCGGAAACATTGCAGTGACTCTTGTCCTTGCCGTTTTTACCTTTTTAATCACAACCATTAGTGGGAATAAACATTACTGGATTGATGTTATTAATACTCCAGGTGTCCCCTGGTGGCTCAAATTTCCGATTCCACTGATGCCGATTGTTGAAATTATCGGGTTGATCACCAAGCCTTTTGTGTTGATGGTCCGACTCTTTGCAAATATTACCGCCGGCCATATCATCGCTCTTGGTTTCGTAAGCCTGATCTTTATTTTTGGTGCTATTAGTGCAGCACTGGGTCTTGGAGTATCTGTGGTTTCAGTAATTTTTATGGTTTTTATGGATCTGTTGGAATTGTTGGTTGGTTTTATCCAGGCTTATGTTTTCACTTTATTATCAGCCCTTTATTTTGGGTTGGCGACAGTAGAACCGGAACACCATTAGCAATTAAGAATTAAAAATTAAGAATTAAGAATTAGCAAGTTAGAATTAAAAATTTTTAGTAATCATTTAATAAGACCATTATGACATTATTAGCTATTTTACTGCAACTGGCCGGTGATTTCGCCGCAATTGCAAAGATGGGTGCCGGAATAGGTGCCGGGATTGCCGTGATTGGTGCCGGGATCGGAATTGGGAACATTGGTAAAAGTGCCCTTGAAGCCATTGCCCGTCAGCCCGAAGCCGTTGGCGATATCCGGTCAAACATGATCATTGCCGCAGCACTCGTCGAAGGGGTAGCATTTTTTGCTATTGTCGTTTGTTTGCTGATTCTTTTCATCTGACAAAAGCGACAGGTTTTTTACGGCGTTACGGTTGGTAACGCCGTAAAAAATCCTAATTAATTGATGTTCACCTAAAGAAAATTTGTATGGAATTAATCACACCCGGACTAGGCTTGCTTTTTTGGATGACCTTGGTGTTTTTGTTACTCCTTTTCATCTTAGGGAAATTTGCCTGGAAACCGATCCTACACATGCTCAAGGAAAGGGAAACGTCCATTCATGAGGCGCTCAACACAGCCAATAAGGCGCGGGAAGAGATGAAACAGTTGCAATTCAGCAACGAACAACTGTTACAGGAGGCCAAAAATGAAAGGGATGTCCTGCTAAATGAAGCAAGGAAAGTCAGAGACAAACTACTTGAAGAAGCTCGTGTAAAAGCAGGGGAAGAGGCTTCCCGGATCATTGAAGGGGCCAAGGCAAGCATCCAGAATGAAAAAATGGCAGCGATGACGGATTTAAAGAATCAGATCGCCGAAAGTTCCCTGACACTGGCAAAATTCATTTTACAACGTGAACTCTCTGATCCCAAAAAGCAAGAGGAATACGCGCAGGAGTTATTAAAAGAAATTAAATTCAATTAACAAGAATGAACATTACTCTTGTAGCGGAACGTTATGCCAGAGCACTATTTGATCTCGCTCTCGAAAAAAATCTTGAGGATGAGGTTTTTCACGATAGTGAGTTAATCTTCCAAACCTGTGCTAAATGCAAAGACCTTAGGTTATTGCTGAAAAGCCCCATCATTAGTACAGAAAAAAAGCAAACCATTTTGCGGGAAATTTTCAAACACCAGGTTCAAGATCTTACCCTGATTTATTTATTGATCATGGCACGCAAAAAACGGGAGATGATTATTTCGGAGGTTGCCTTCCATCTGGTTGAACTTTATAAGGTATATAAAAATATTTTAACCGTTCATTTCAAATCTCCGTTAAAACCCAATACCGAAATTCGTCAGCAAGTAGTTAAATTAATGGCGAATTATTCTAATATGGATATTGAATTAAAGGAAGAAATAGACGCATCGTTGGTTGGTGGTTTCATTCTCAATTGGCAGGATAAACAATATGATGCCAGTATCCGCCGGGAAATTGACGATATGAAAAATGCAATGGCAAAAATCAATTTATATAAAAAAGGATTTTAGTATTCTAAAAAAATAATCTATGGCTGAAATTAAGCCCGCAGAAGTAACCGCGATTTTACGCAGAGAACTGGCCGGATATCAGAATGAAAAAGAGCTGGAAGAAGTGGGTACCGTATTGACTGTTGGAGATGGGATTGCTCGTATCTATGGCTTGAATAATGCCGAATCAGGAGAATTAATTGAATTCGAAAAAAATGGTCTTAAAGCCATCGTGCTGAACCTCGAAGCGGATAATGTCGGCGCTGTATTGCTTGGTGAGTCCTATGAAATTAAGGAAGGTGATATCGTTAAGCGTACACGTCGTATTGCATCCATCGAAGTAGGCGAAGGTTTGTTGGGCCGGGTTATCAACACCCTTGGAGAGCCCATCGATGGAAAAGGACGGATCGAAGGAACTCGGTATGAAATGCCACTTGAGCGGAAAGCTCCAGGTGTTATTTTCAGGCAGCCGGTGAATCAACCCTTGCAAACTGGGATCAAACCCATTGATGCAATGATCCCGATCGGACGAGGGCAACGGGAATTGATCATTGGCGACCGGCAAACTGGGAAGACGGCGATCGCTATTGATACGATCATTAACCAGAAAGAGTTCCACGATAAAGGAGAAACGGTTTTCTGTATTTATGTTGCTATTGGTCAAAAAGGATCGACGGTTGCAAATATTGTAAAAACGCTTGAAGAAAAGGGAGCTATGGCTTATACCGTGGTGGTTTCTGCTACTGCTTCCGATCCTGCTGCCATGCAATTTTATGCCCCCTTTGCCGGTGCTGCCATCGGGGAGTTTTTCCGTGACACCGGTCGTCCTGCTTTGATTATCTATGACGATTTATCTAAACAGGCAGTTGCTTATCGTGAAGTCTCTCTGCTGCTACGTCGTCCTCCCGGACGTGAAGCTTATCCCGGAGATGTGTTTTATCTTCATTCACGATTGTTGGAAAGAGCAGCACGGGTAATATCATCCGATGAAATTGCCCGCCAGATGAATGATCTCCCGGCAAGTATCAAAGAAATGGTCAAAGGCGGAGGATCTCTTACGGCATTGCCAATTATTGAAACCCAGGCTGGTGACGTTTCTGCCTATATTCCTACCAATGTTATTTCCATCACCGACGGACAAATCTTTTTGGAAACAGGTTTGTTCAATGCGGGGATTCGCCCGGCTATTAACGTTGGAATCTCGGTTTCCCGAGTGGGAGGAAATGCACAGATCAAATCGATGAAAAAAATTGCCGGTACGTTGAAACTCGATCAGGCAGAATTTCGCGAATTAGAAGCCTTTTCGAAATTCGGATCCGATCTTGATGCTGCAACAAAAGCTGTGCTGGATAAAGGATCACGCAACGTGGAAATTCTTAAACAGGCTCAATATGCCCCTATGCCGGTAGAAAAACAGATCGCAATTATCTTCTGTGGAACCCGTGGGCTGCTGAGAAATGTTCCTATTCGAAATATCGCGAATTTTGAAATTGAATACCTGCACTTTCTGGAAATCAATCATCCGGAAGTACTGAAAAATCTGAAATCTGGAAAATTGATCGACGAAGATTTAAAGATCCTGGAACAGGTTACCAAAGAATTATCCATTAAATTCGAGGATAAGAAATAATAGAAAGATATGCCCGGACTAAAGGAAGTACGTATTCGGATAGCATCGGTTAAATCGACCCAGCAGATCACTAATGCCATGAAAATGGTGGCTGCTTCCAAATTCAGAAAAGCCCAGACCGCAATTATTAAATTGCGGCCCTATGCCGGGAAACTTCGTGAAATCTTACAGAACATTACAGCTGGAAGCGATCCCTCCGCTGATAATGTATATGCTCAAAGTCGTAAGCAGGAAAAGATTTTGCTGATAATTATTGCTTCTAACAGAGGGCTTTGCGGAGCATTCAATTCAAACGTCATCAAAGCTTCCTGCAAACTTTTAGTTACTGATTATCAGGACCAATTAGCTAAGGGGACTGTCAGCCTGATTACCATCGGGAGGAAAGCTACCGAATTTTTCCGCAAACGAAAATACCCCGTTATAGAATCACCGGATGATCTATTTGACCACCTTACTTTCAACAATGTTGCACCGTTGGCAGAAAAGCTGATGAAAGCTTATGCTGCAAAGGAATACGACAGGATAGATCTGGTTTATAACCAATTTAAAAACGCGGCGGTTCAACGACTCGTTGTGGAACAATTTTTACCGATCACTCAAAATGCACCCGCTCCAGCTGCACCAACTTCCCATGTGGAAAATGATTATATTTTTGAGCCTCCCCGTAAGATCATGGTACAGGAACTGATCCCCAAAACATTGCGTATTCAACTTTTTAAGGCATTGCTTGATTCCTTTGCTTCCGAACAGGGAGCCAGGATGACAGCCATGCAAAAAGCTACCGACAATGCCAAAGATCTGTTACGAGATCTTAATATTTCATACAATAAAGCCCGTCAGAATGCAATTACCAATGCCATTCTTGAAATTGTATCGGGAGCAGAAGCTCTGAAAGGCTAAAACAATGTTGAAATATGTCGATGCGTGATGGTACTAACCCAGTAGTTTAATCAGATTCTTATACCAGGTTTGCCCATATTTCCGGGTCAATGCTTCTTCCAGAAACCGATAAAGAGGTAGTTTTTCCTTTTCTCCTTTCTCAAGTGCTTTCTGACAAATCGGCCATCGGTGATAGTTCAAAAGATCATTGGAACGGGTAGTCTTTACCCGGATGGGATAAAGATGACAGGAAATAGGCTTGGCAAATGGAATTTTTTTCTCAAGAAATGCTTTTTCTATGGCACATCGGGCAATATCTCCATCAAAATAAACAAAAACACACTCCTTGCCACGAACCAAAGGAGTCACGAAATTTCCTTCTGCATCATAATCAAATACGCCCAAATTTTCAATTTCCAGTATTCCTTCCGGAACCATAAACGACTTGATCTCTTCCTGATAATCTTCCAAAAAAGAGATTTCTTCTTCTGTTAATGGGGCACCGGCATCTCCTTCTATACAACAAATTCCTTTGCAATTTTTGAGGTCACAGGAAAAGTAAACAGATTCAATTTCGTCAGAAATAAGGGTAGGAGCAAGCGCGATCATTTTCCCAACCGTTTTTTCTCCTGTGCTTTTTTAATTTCTTCCTCTTGAATCGCTTTGGGCAATGGAGTGTATTTGTAAAATTCCATGGAATAATTGGCGCGACCACTGGAAATATTACGAAGCTGGGTAGAATAACCAAACATTTCCATCAGCGGAACAAACGCGTCAACTTTTTGTGATCCTTTCCGATAACGGCGCATGGATTCTATTTTACCACGCCTGCGATTCAAATTTCCTACCACATCACCAATATATTCATCGGGGGTATTCACCTCAACCTTCATCATTGGTTCAAGTAAAATGGGATCAGCTTTCATAAATCCCTGCTTAAAGGCAATCGAGGCACAAGTTTGGAAAGCCATATCGGAACTATCCACCGGATGGAAACTGCCATCTAATAGTACCACTTTGACATCCACTACTGGGAAACCTGCAAGAATGCCCCGTTCGAGGGTTTTTTGAATCCCTTTGTTGACCGATGGGATATATTCAGCTGGTATATTTCCTCCTTTAATTTTTTCGATAAACTCGTATCCTTTGCCTTCATTCGGTTCCAGTCGCATCAGGGTCTGTGCAAATTGTCCTTTTCCACCTGTTTGTTTGGAGTGTTTGTAGTTTGATTCTACCTCTGTGGTAATGGTTTCCCGGAATGCTACCGAAGGTTCTCCCACTTCTGCTTCGATTTTAAATTCATATTTGAGACGGTCAACAATAATTTCAAGATGAAGTTCTCCCATCCCTGCAATTACCGTTTCTTCCGTTTCTTCATCAAATCGAACATTGAAAGAGGGATCTTCCATGGCCAACGTGTGTAAAGCTTCTCCTAATTTCGACTGATCAGCCCGTTTCACTGGGTTGATTTTCAGTTCGATGACACTGGGCGGAATGTGGATGTTTTCGAGCATAAGCCGATGATTCTCATCACATAAAGTATCCCCTGTTTTAGTGACTTTCATTCCGATCAAGGCAACAATATCACCGGGACCTGCTTCGGGAATCTCCTCTCTATCTTTGGCATGGATTCTGAAAATACGTCCCACCCGTTCATGTTTACCTTTTGTAGCATTATATACCTGCATACCACTTTTTAGGGTGCCGGAAAAAACCCGGGTAAAAGTCTGTTGGCCGACAAAGGGATCATGAATGAGTTTAAATGCCAGAGCTGAAAAAGGCTCTTTTGGAGAAGGGTGGATGGTATGCAGTTTTTCCGGATCTTCCAGATCAGTACCTGTAATAGCGCCTACATCTACGGGTGATGGAAGATAGTCTATCACGGCATCGAGAAGCATCTGAATTCCTTTGTTTTTATATGCGGCACCACAAAAAACAGGGGTAATCAACAATTTTAAAGTGGCTTCCCTAAGTGCTTTTCTCATTAATTCGGATGGAACTTCCTTGTCGTCCATGAAAAGATTCATGATCTCGTCGTCGAATTCTGCCAGTTTTTCTGTAGCCCAGGCACGTGCCTCTTCGGTTTTTTGACGATATGCTTCCGGGATTTCTATTTCTATTTGTTCCAAATCATGGAACATAAAAGCTTTCCGTTCAATGATATCAATAATTCCTTCAAAATGCTCTTCTGAACCTATTGGAATCTGGAAAGGAACTGCGTTGGCATCGAGATATTTATTCATCTGGGAAACCACAGCTGAAAAGTCAGCACCAGTCCGGTCCATCTTGTTGATGAAGGCAAAACGGGGAACTCTGTATCGATCCGCCTGATTCCAAACGGTTTCACTTTGGGGTTCAACACCGCCCACGGCACAAAATACTGCGATCATTCCATCAATGACACGCAAGGAACGTTCCACTTCGACAGTAAAATCAACGTGTCCGGGAGTATCAATCAGATTGATTTGATTTCCTTTCCAGAAGCAGGTTATTGCAGCAGATGCGATGGTAATTCCGCGTTCCTGCTCTTGTTTCATGAAATCCATGGTAGCTTGTCCATCATGGACTTCACCCATTTTACGATTGGTTCCGGTGAAAAACAGGACACGTTCGGTAACTGTGGTTTTGCCGGCATCAATATGCGCAGCTATCCCAATATTTCTGAGTTTATTTAATGGCATGATTAGGTTAATTTTTTTTGGGGGTGCAAAGGTACGAAATATTTCCTTACCTCTTTTTTAATTCCAATGCCCGGGTAAAATCAGCAATAGAACCGGCCAGATCGCCGTTGGTTTTTTTTGCAAAACCTCTGTAATAATAGGCATCACCGAAATCGGGCTTCAATTGGATGGCCATGGTCAGATCGTTCATGGCATCATGGTACTTTTTCATTTTCAAATAAACGATTCCCCGATTAAACCAACCCTCAATGAGATGTTTGTTTTTTGAAATGGCACGCCCCAGGTTTTTAACCGAAGAAGGGTATTTTTCAATATATGCTTCAACACAACCCTTATTGTTATAAGCAGCTGCATGATTGGGTTGTTTGGAAATAAGCAGATCATAGGTTTTAAGAGATTGGGAATTATCGCCAACCAATCGGTAAAGATACCCCATGCAAAGCAAGAGTTTTGCATCGTCTTTTTGGTTTAGCTCACGAGCCTTCAAAAACAAATTGATTGCATTTCCATACCTGGAAAGAAAATAGTAATAGGTACCATAATTATAAAAAGCATCATAAAATTTCGGATCCTTCGTTGCATATTTAAATAAAGACTCAATCAAAAGGGTGTCGGTTGTATGATTTAAAGCATAGTAAGTTCCCAATAGATAGGCAGCAAAAGTATTTTCCTGAATATACGGGGTATTATCCCAGAATTCGGGTTTTTTAAGGTCTGCTACCGGGACTTTCATAGCTATGCTATACATTGAAAAAATACTATCTGGCTGATTTAATTGCATGAAAGCAATCCCCAAATATAAATTGCATAAGGATCGCGATACCGAGGTATCGCCTAAGGCGCTTTTAAAGTCAAAGATGGATTCCTGATATGCGCGTTGTCGCAAAAGGCTGATGCCTCTGTAAAAATGGACAAACCCGACGGTTTCACCTTTGGGAAAGAGATCCTCCGGTTTCCGATCGGCAATTGAGGTATAATCGGTCTGATAATTAATATCGCAGATTTCACGCAGGGAAAGAGTCTGAGCATTTCCCCACAAGGAAACCAAAAATATAAATCCCATCAATGGAATAATTCCCCGCATTTTAATCATGACATCGTAAAAATTGAGACAGTATCACCGAAAAACGTTCAAATATAAACATTTTCGTTATGATAATGATCTCCTGTTAAAACCGTTTCACATAACCGTGACAATAGGGAGTTGTTCCCTTATGTTCATAATAATTCTGATGATACTCTTCGGCAACCCAAAATGCTTGGGCTGGTTTTAATTCAGTAACCACCCGAAATCCCTTGTCCTTCAGCTCCCGGATCAGTTTTTCAGAGATCTCTTTTTGTTTTTCATTATTGTAAAAAATAGCAGACCGGTATTGCTCTCCAAAATCTGGTCCCTGATGATTCCACTGGGTGGGATCATGGATTTCAAAAAACATTTTGACAACGGCTTCAAAAGTTGTCTGGGAGGGGTCAAAAGTGATCCTGGTTGCTTCGTAATGGCCTGTTGTTCCTGAGCAAACCTCTTCATAAGTGGGATGGTCTTTAGTACCGCCGGTATATCCGACTTCAGCAAGGAATACCCCTTCCATTTTTTTCATGTAGTATTCCACTCCCCAGAAGCAGCCACCGGAAAAAATTGCAGTATCGATCTTTTTCATTTTTTCTTCAGAACTAAAATTCAGAGAAATAGAATTCACGCAATAACGGCTTGAAGGGGGTCATTATTACATTATAAATATCTTTTCCAGTTTGGTAATCACTCCGGAAGTGAGGCGGATATATGCATCTCCGCGACTAACTTGCCCGTTTATATTAAAGGTGTTTTCTTTCAAACCTTCTCCATAAACCACTTTATTCATGAGGACTTTAATCAGTTTTCCCTGGCAGGACAGCAATTCTATTTTGACATTCTGGCCATCCTTGGTATCGTAAATAATATTTAGATAACTATTGACGGGATTTGGCATGATTTTAACATTGAGGTTGATTCTCTGTCGAATGGTTCCTTTACATAACTTTTCATCGGGGATATTCGTGCTTTGGAAAAGAAGGGATTTTTGTACAATGACCTGCTTTACCACTTTTTTCTTAGGTTCAACCTTGACCTTGGGTGCAACTTTTTTTCTGCAAGGACAGTCATCTTCAACTGCCATAACTTGTAAGGAAAAAAAGAAAAGTAAAAAGGACAATATAAGAATAACGCGTGTTTTCATGTCTTAGTTTTTAGTTTTGTACGGATTGTAGGGAATATGGTTACATTTTTATCCAGAGAATTAGTAAATGTGGCAGTTTTACTATGTTTTGTAATCGGAATGACAGGAATCTGTATACTTCTGTTGAAAGTGAAAATTTTTATCTTTGTGGCTGAAATATACTACCATGAAAAAGATTCTTGGAATGGGGAATGCCTTAGTTGACATTATGATTCCCCTTGAAAGTGATAATATTCTTGAATTGTTAGGATTACCCAAAGGAAGTATGCAGCTAATGAATGGGGAGCAGAGTAATGCCGTGCTTTCGGCGCTGAAAGATTATAAAAAGAGTCAATCTTCCGGTGGGTCTGCAGCCAACACCATTCATGGGCTTGCTAAGCTGGGTGCGAAAACGGGATATATTGGGGTTGTAGGTGAAGACGAACTCGGCGGTTTTTTTGTTCGTGATCTTATTCAGGCCGGGGTAGATCCTCACATGATCCACAGCCAGCAGGGTACCGGCCGTGCTGTGGCCTTGGTAACACCGGATTCGGAGCGCACTTTTGCTACATTTCTGGGAGCTGCTATTGAACTTTCAGCAGAACACCTGGTGCCCGATACAGGACAATTGGGATCTGGTATTTTCAATGGTTATTCCTATTTTCATATTGAAGGGTATTTAGTCCAAAACCATGCCCTGATCCGTCAAGCGGTAGCATTAGCCAAAGAAAATGGATTGATTGTTTCTCTTGATCTTGCGAGCTATAACGTAGTAGAGTCGAATCTTGATTTTCTCCAATCGATCGTAAAAGAGTATGTCGATATCCTTTTTGCCAATGAAGAGGAAGCTCGGGCTTTTACGGGACAGGAACCTGAAAATGCCATTAATATCATTTCTGATATGGTCGATGTAGCCATCGTAAAAACTGGGAGCAAAGGATCGCTTATCAAAACAAATCGTGAGTACCTTGAAATCGGGATAATCCCGGTTCAACCAATTGATACAACAGGAGCCGGTGATCTTTATGCCTCTGGTTTCCTCTATGGTCATGCTCTCGGATTGCCATTAAAAAGATGTGGGGAACTGGGAGCAATGTTAGCAGGGAATGTGATCGAACACATAGGTTCTAAAATGCCCGAAATAAAATGGGAATCCATTCGCCGGGAAATCGGGTTGCGGTAAAACCTATAATCTGTTGATCCTTAATTCCTAATTCTTCATTCTTATTGCCGGAACCCTTGGTTTATTCCATAAATTTTTCTAATTTTGTAACCCTTTCATAAAAACAATAATTTTCAATCACTTACAATAATTATTTAGCTACCATGAAGGTCTATCAAACCAGTGAAATTCGTAACATCGCACTCATCGGAGGGGCGAAATCGGGGAAAACAACTATGGCAGAAGCCATGCTATTTGAGGGGGGAATCATCAGCCGCCGGGGAGCAGTAGAAGATAAAAACACCGTATCTGACTTTCGTCCGATTGAGCTGGAACGTCAGAATTCAGTATCTGCATCCGTTTTATATACCCTTTGTGACAACATGAAAATCAACATCATTGACACTCCGGGTTTTGACGATTTTTGCGGGGAAGTTATTTCTGCCCTTAGGGTTGCCGACACTGCTATAATGATGGTAAATGGTCAGAATGGTGTGGAGGTTGGAACCGAGATAACCTGGCGCTATACAAACAAAGCAAATACTCCGGTGATTTTTGTGGTAAACCATCTGGATCTTGAAAATGCCAATTTTGATGAAACGATCCGGCAGATGAAAACTCAGTTCGGGAATAATATTACATTGATGCAGTATCCGGTCAATGCCGGCCTTGGTTTTAACACCATCATTGATCTGCTGAAGATGAAGCAGCTTAAATATCCTGTTGGTGGCGGAAAACCTGAAATTTCTGATATCCCGGCTAATGAAAAAGATAAAGCTGAGGAAATGTATAATACCTTGATTGAAGAACTTGCTTCTAAGGATGAATCGATGATGGAAATTTTCTTCGATAAAGGAACGCTAACCGAAGAACAAATGCACAAGGCGCTCAAAACAGGCCTCATCAACCGGACTATTTTCCCGGTGTTATGTGCCTGTGCCAAACAAGATATTGGAGTTGGTCGGGTTCTCGAATTTATCGCCGGAAGTACTCCTGCTCCTAACGAAATGCCGGGTTTGAAAACCAAAGAAGGTAAATTATTGAAATGCAATGTAGCGGATCCTACTTCCGCCCTGATTTTTAAAACTTCTATTGAACAGCACCTTGGAGAGATATCTTATTTCAAAGTGTTTGCCGGTGAAATTACCGAAGCCATGGATATGATCAATCCAGTACGTCAGTCGAAGGAACGTCTTTCTCAGCTTTTTGTAATAAATGGGAAAAACCGGGAAAAGGTAGAGAAAATGGTTGCCGGTGATATTGGCGCTACCATCAAGTTAAAAAACTGTTATACCAACAATACGCTTAACTCACTAAAGAATGCGGATGATGTAATCGAACCCATCACTTTCCCAAACCCAAGATTTAGGGCAGCCGTAAAAGCCAAGAATGCATCAGACGACGAAAAGGTTAGTGGAATTCTGATTGAACTGGCCAAGATGGATCCAACCCTCATCATCGGTTTTTCCCGTGAGCTGAAACAGATGATTTTGCAGGGACAGGGGGAACTTCACCTGAATCTGGCAAAATGGCATGTGGAAACCCTCGAAAAAATTCCCATCGAATTTTATGCTCCCCGTATTCCATACCGTGAAACCATTACCAAATCAGCAAAATCAATGTATCGTCACAAAAAACAATCCGGTGGTTCGGGTCAGTTTGGAGAGGTACACATGATGATTCAACCTTATCGTGAGGGAATGACCGAACAAAATGAATTTCCGATCCGTGGACGTGATGTAATCGATCTGGAATGGGGAGGAAAACTACAAATGAACAATTGTATTGTTGGGGGTGCTATTGATGCCCGTTTCATGCCTGCTATCCTGAAAGGGGTTATGGAAAAAATGGAAGAAGGTCCTTTAACCGGTTCTTATGCCCGCGACATTGTGTTTAATGTATATGACGGGAAGATGCATCCTGTTGACTCCAATGAAATCTCCTTCAAATTAGCAGGCCGGAATGCATTTAGAGAAGCATTTAAAAATGCAGGACCTAAAATCCTTGAACCGATTTATGATGTTGAAGTCATTGTTCCCGAAGACAAAATGGGCGAAGTAATGACGGATCTTCAAGGACGACGTGCTGTGATCATGGGAATGGACAGTGAAGGTAATTACCAGAAGATCATTGCTAAAGTTCCCTTAGCTGAATTAAACCGTTACTCTACTGCATTAAGCTCAATTACCAGCGGCCGTGCCACCTACAACATGAAGTTTGCAGAGTATTCACAGGTTCCGGGAGATATCCAGGACAAGCTGCTTAAGGCTTACGAAGAACAGGAAAAGGACGAAGAATAAATTTGACAAAAAAACATGATGCGTATGCTGTTCTCAGGATACGCGATTTCAGACTGTTTTTAAGTTTTAGGTTTTTCACAACCATTGCCTTCCAGATGCAAAGCATCATTGTAGGATGGCAAATGTATGAACTTACAAAAGACCCGTTGGCTCTGGGGCTGATTGGTCTGGCTGAAGCTCTTCCAAATATCTTTACTGCATTATTTGCCGGAAATGCAGCCGACCGGTATAACCGGAAACACATTATAACCTGGTTTACATTACTTTTTCTTGTCGGTACAACCCTGCTCTTTTTGTTTTCCATCAAGCATCTTGGGATTATAACGACTTTCGGGGTTTTCCCAATATATTTCGTGGTGATGATTTCCGGGGTATCAAGGGCGTTTTTATATCCCTCCATCATTGCCTTGATGTCGCAGCTCGTTCCGCGTCATCTCTATACCAATGCTTCTACCTGGAACAGTACGATGTGGCATATTGCTGCGATTACCGGACCGGCCTTTGGAGGATTGATATATGGATTTTTTGGCGTGAGGGTGGCCTATCTCAGCGTTCTCTTTTTTTTATTGCTTGCCTTATTATTACTGGGTTTTTTGAAAAACTATCCATTGCCTGCCATCATTCCTGGGGAGACACTATTCCAGCGACTTTCGACGGGAATTAAATTTGTTTTTCATAATCAAATTCTGTTGGGCGCTATGTCGTTGGATATGTTTGCAGTACTTTTTGGTGGAGCAGTAGCCATGCTCCCGATATTCGCAGCGGAAGTGCTGTACGTCGGGCCACAGGGGTTGGGGTTTTTACGAGCCGCTCCCATGGTGGGGGCCGTGATAATGTCATTGATCATGGCCTATCGGCCACCGCTGGTCCACGCCGGTCGTTATTTAATGATCGGGGTAGCCGGATTTGGCCTCAGCATCATTTCCTTTGCCCTTTCCCGGAATTTTTATCTCTCCCTTGGAATCCTGATGCTTAGTGGAATGTTCGACAATATCAGTGTGGTCATTCGCGCTACCGCTATGCAATTGTTAACTCCCGATGAAATGAGGGGACGGGTTGCCTCTGTCAATGCCATATTTATTGGATCCTCCAATGAAATCGGTTCCTTTGAATCCGGATTGGCTGCAAAATTGATGGGTTTGATTCCTTCTGTAATCTTTGGCGGAATCATGACCCTGGGAATCGTGGGATTTACTTCCAAATTCACTCCCCGATTAAGGAAATTAAATCTTAGGGCGATTAAATAAACAGTTCAATTATTTTTCGGTAGTCCTCTTCCTTCATTTTCATATTGGCTCCATTCACTTTATTATAAACCATTGCTTCAAAAATGGGTTGGAAAAGATCACCAGGGAGGTTTAATTCTGATAATCGAATTGGGCATCCGAGAGAATGAAAGAAGGTCTCAATACGATAAATCGATTCTCCGGTGGATAAGGGGGCGTTGAAGAGATTTGATCCAAGTTGTGCAATCCGTTCGGGGATTTGATTTTTAAAGTGACGCAACCATGCAGGATATACAATGGTCAGGGAAGCACCATGAGGAACGCCATAAAGAAGGGAAAGGCAATGGCCGACATTGTGTACTCCCCAGTCGCCGGCTGAACGGCCATACATTGTTATTCCGTTCAATGCCATGGTAGCAGCGAACATGATTTTTTCGCGATATTCATAATTCCCCAGGTCGGCCAATAATTTCGGGCCAACATCCATTGCCTCTTTAATAATATCAATCACAAACCGGTCGGTGAGAGAAGGGGTCCCAATACCAAACCAGGCTTCAAAACAATGGGCGATCAGATCGGCAATGCCATAAGCGGTATAATTTCGCGGAACAGTAAGAGTGAACTGAGGATCAAGAAAAGAATGTTTCGGAAAGGTAAGCGGAGAGCCAAAATCCGTTTTTTGACCAAGGGCATGATTTGAAATTACTGCAAAAGGATTCATCTCACTTCCCGTGGCAGCAAGAGTTAGCACGGTAACAACCGGAATGGCTTCAGTTGCTTTGGCTTTACCCAGGAAAAAATCCCAACCCCCATGTTGAACAGGAATAGTTACGGAGATGATTTTAGCGGAGTCGATCACGCTTCCTCCACCTATTGCCAGGATTACATCAACATGATGCTGACGGCCAAGAATGGCAGCGGCATCCACATCTTCAATTATGGGATTGGATTGAATGCCGCTGTATTCTACAACTTCCAGTTCTTCACGCTTCAGGTATGTTATGATCTGGTCATACAATCCGCTCTTTTTTATAGAGCCTTTTCCATATACTAATAAGACCCTGGTCCCATATTCTTTAAGAGTTCCAGCCAGTGTAGAAAGGATATTTTTCCCAAAATGTAATTTAGTGGGGTTATAAGCAACGAAATTTTCCATGGTCGATTTTGTATTGGTTATTTTGTTAGAGCTGCAGTATAAAAGCCATCGGTATAATCATTTGGATCAGTGGGATTATAGCATCGGTAACTCCCGGAGAGCACCATGGTGGTCAAATTGAAAGTGCCATTCAGAAATCCGGAACCATAAACACCAGTACCCAAAGGAATATTAAAATACAGATTAACCAGGGAAGCTATCCCATCGGTATTATAATGTTCGATGGTCCGTTGCCCACCGGAGTTAAAGGCTATAGATAATTTATAGTAAGTGACATATAGCACCCCGTCAAGATTATTAATAGAAATCTTGACCTCTTGCCCCTGAGAGGTTGACCCAGACCAAATCCCGATCAATTGAGGATAATCGGGAGAGGGAATTTCCTTTTTGCAGGAGGGGAAGAAAACCGACAGAAAACTCAAGAATAAAAAAGTAAAAATATCAGAAACCCAATGCTTCATAAATGATAAGTTATTGATCCAAAATTAACGTTTATTTCTTAATTTTGCATTTTAAAAAGTCACTTAAAATACTCAAAATATGTACGGCAAGATTCAACAACACTTACAAGAACAACTTAAAGGCATCCATGAAGATGGATTGTATAAAACGGAAAGAGTTATTACCACACCGCAAAGTGTGGAGATTAAAACAGATCAGGGACAAAAGGTACTCAATTTTTGTGCCAATAATTATCTGGGTTTATCGAATGATCCCCGGGTTATGGCTGGAGCCAATTATGCCTTTTTCAAATATGGCTATGGAATGTCTTCGGTACGTTTTATCTGCGGAACACAAAAAATCCACAAAGATCTGGAGGCAAAAATCAGTGAGTTTCTTGGCACAGAAGATACCATTCTTTATTCCTCGGCATTTGATGCCAATGGCGGTGTGTTTGAGCCCCTGCTGGGAGAACAGGATGCGATTATTTCCGATGAGTTAAACCATGCTTCCATCATTGATGGCGTAAGATTATGCAAGGCACAACGTTTTCGCTATAAGAACAACGACATGGCCGATTTGGAAGAGGTTCTTAAGAATGCTTCCAAATCGCGTTTCAAACTGATTGTGACCGATGGAGTTTTTTCCATGGACGGAATCATTGCCCAGGTTGATAAAATTTGTGATCTGGCCGATAAATATGATGCACTCGTAATGATTGATGATTCCCATGCCACCGGTTTTGTGGGTAAGACTGGAAGAGGGACCATGGAATATTGCAATGCCCAGGGGCGGGTAGATATTATCTCTACAACTTTTGGTAAGGCGTTGGGCGGCGCATCTGGCGGATGTATTTCAGCTCGTAAAGAAATCGTCGACCTTCTTCGTCAGCGTTCTCGGCCTTACCTCTTCTCCAATACCCTGACCCCGTTAATTGCCGGAGCAACCTTAGAGGTGTTAAAAATGCTTTCAGAAACCACGGTACTTCGCGATAAATTATTCGAAAACACCCAGTTGTTCAGAAAAGGAATGGAAGAAGCCGGATTCAGAATCGTTCCAGGAATCCATCCCATCGTACCGGTGTTATTTGGTCATCTTCCCAATGATGCAAAACTCTCGCAGGATTTTGCCAATGCCCTGTTAGAGGAAGGAATTTATGTGATCGGTTTTTATTTCCCGGTAGTCCCCAAAGGAAAATCACGGATCCGAGTACAAATCAGTGCCGCTCACACTCATGAACAAATCCTTTTTGCCATTGAAAAATTCACGAAAGTTGGGAAACGATTAGGAGCGATTTAATATTGATTGCTGTTTTCTCAGAGATCACATTCTCTGGATGGTTGATTTTTCTAGGTAGATTTTCCTCTTAATCTGTGAGGCAAGGGAAAGGTAATACGATTTGAAAAAAATTGTATTTTTAGTCAGATGATATATGGTATAGGAACAGATCTTATTGAAGTTTCCCGCATCGAAAAGGTGATACAACGGGATTCCGGGTTTCGCGAAAAAATTTTTACCCTTAGTGAAATTGAATACTGCGAATCGATGAAAAATAAATTCCAGCATTATGCTGCCCGGTTTTCCGCCAAAGAAGCAATGTTGAAGGCAATTGGTACAGGCTGGCGATTCGGCATCCGCTTTGCTGATATTGAGGTATATCACGATGCGTTAGGGAAACCTCAAATCCGGGTTTTTGGAAAGGCACAAGAATGGGCGGAAAAATTGGTAATTTCTAAAATTCATGTGTCTTTATCTCATCTTAAAGAAATGGCTACTGCCGTTGTAATTATTGAATGTGAAAACTAATTTCACTATTTCGCTTCTTTCCCATTTCTTCTTTTTTTATAACCACTGCCCTATATCAGATATTGGATCCTAAGAAAATGATTAAATTCGCTTTTTGTTATCTCAAAATAACCATAAATCCAAAAAACAGGAGAGAAAATAATGGATGAAATGAAAGATGATATTAAAAAGTATGTGATCAAAGAATATGTTGACGACGACACCGACGTAACGTATGATACTCCATTGATTTCGGGAGGTATTGTGGATAGTTTTTCAATGGTGTCTCTAAAAAGATTTCTTGAAAATAAGTATCAGATATCCATTCCCGACGACAAGGCAACACCGGAAGCATTTGATTCGGTGAACAAAATTTGCTTGCTGGTTAATGAATATTTGAAATAAGGAGGAATCCATGGCTTTTACAGAAAAAACACGCGGTTTGTACTCTGAAATTCTTACCGGATTACAAACTGCCGGATTGTTCAAACAGGAAAGGTTCATCCATTCAGCACAGGCTGCCGATATTGAGGTAGAATACCCCACCGGGGCCCCACTGAAAAAAGTCATCAATATTTGTGCTAATAATTATCTTGGCATGTCAAGCCATCCGGAGGTTGTAAAAGCAGCGCATGATGGCCTTGATTCACATGGATATGGCATGTCATCGGTTCGCTTTATTTGCGGAACACAGGATATTCACCGGACCCTGGAAAGCATGGTCACTCAGTTTTTGGGGACGGAAGATACGATCCTTTTTCCATCTTGTTTGGATGCCAATGGCGGCGTGTTCGAAGCTGTTCTCACCAAAGATGATGTGATGATCTCCGACCGTTTGGTGCATGCTTCCATCATTGATGGTATCCGCTTGTGCAGTGCCATGCACGACACCTTCAAACATTCCGATATGGAACATCTGGAGGAAAAGCTGCAACTTCACAGCGACAAGCGACTCAAAATGGTGATCACCGACGGTGTTTTTTCAATGGATGGCGATACTGCCAAACTCGACAAAATGGTTGAGCTTTGTGAAAAATATAATGCCCTTTTATTTGTTGACGATTCGCATGCCAGTGGATTTATCGGCAAAACGGGTCGCGGAACCCATGAAAAATATGGAGTCATGGGGGAAATTGATATCATCACCACCACCTTCGGAAAAGGGTTGGGAGGTGCCTCCGGCGGATGTGTGTCCGGACGCAGGGAGTTAGTAGAAATGTGCCGTCAGAAAGCACGTCCTTATCTTTTCTCCAATACCATTGCTCCTCCGGTAGTTGCCGGTGTGATCAAAGTTTTGGAGATCCTTTCTGCTTCCACCGATCGCCGCGATAAGCTGGAACACAACACGGAATTCTGGCGCAAGGGACTGATTGATGCCGGACTGATCATCAAGTCAGGAGATACCCCGATCGTTCCGGTTATGCTTTTTAATGCAAAGCTGGCACAAGATGTTTCGCGCGACCTTTATGAAGAAGGAATTTATGCCATCGGCTTCTTCTTCCCGGTGGTTTCACAAGGCCAGGCCCGGATTCGTACCCAGATTTCAGCCGGACATGAGATCCACCATCTCGAAAAGGCCCTCGATGCTTTTAAAAAGGTTGGAAAGAAATATGATATCCTGGGCAAAAGCAAACAGGAAATCATTGAACGGTATGGAATGTAAGGTTTCAGCCTCATCGTGAAATCAATGGAAAAGACCGGATAATCAAACCGCACCAATAAAACAAATCCCATGAAATTCCTGATCAAATCAGCCCTTGTTTTTTTTATTTTCACTTTTCACTTTTCACTTTTCACTTCTTATGGCCAGCCTGCTGTTAAGCCGTACAACGAAAATCAGGATGCCAGAGCTGAGCTGAAAACAGCAATCGCTCAGGCGCAAAAAGAAAACAAACATATTCTGATTCAATTTGGAGGAAACTGGTGTCCCTGGTGTATGCGTTTTCACGCTTTGGTGAATGGGATACCCCAGGTTGATTCCCTGATGAAAGCGAATTATATTTATTTCTTATTGAATGTTTCTCAAAATAAAGAAAAACGCGATTATACCCTTTTTCAGGAGTTTGAATATCCCAACCGATTTGGTTATCCGGTTTTTGTCGTTCTCGATAAAAATGGGAAACGGCTGAACACGCAGGATTCCGATGCATTTGAATATCCAAATCCAAAGATCAAAGGGTATGATACAACAAAAGTGATCCGGTTTCTTACCATGTGGAGTCCGAAAGCGCTGGACCCGGTTACTTACACGCGGAAACCCTAAGAAGTTATTACCAGATCCCCATCAAATAGATTAACATCATTTTATTGCAAGTTATTGACGATATGCCTTTAATTGTAAGTATTCCCTCTATTCTCAATTGTGAACCCGGCATAGCCTTAGGTACTCAATAGGGCTCTGTGGATGCAATAAAAATTTATAATAATTGATCAAGAACCACGTTATTGAATAAAAAAACTATAAATGATGAAAAACATCCTGCTAACCCTTTCTGCTTTTGTATTTATCCTTTTATTAACCGGATCTTGTGCGACGACTCACCCCAATGAAAAAATTTTAGTTGGGACATGGAAGGCTGTAAAAGTTGAAAAGATAGTCGATACACTAAACCTTTCTGCAAAAAATATTTCTAAAAAAACTCCTTCAAGAAAAAATGTAACGACCCCAAAGTCAGAGACGCAGGAAATAGCCTATTCTAAAGGCATGGAAGCTCTTGACCGCTTTGTTAAAAATGAAATGAATTCTACCATGGTAATTTCCCCCGATAAAACAGCCATCAGGACATTTCGTGGCAGAGAAGCTAAAGTGACTTGGAAAATGAAAGGGAAGGGGACCCGTGTTGTCATCAAAAATCCTGAACTTGGGAAAACCTATGTAATGGAAATATTGAGTATCAACAAGGAGGAAATTGTTGCATTGGTTTCGTCACCCATCGCAGATATCAAATTGACCTACAAGAAAATCCAATAATCGGAGAATTTCCTTGAAAACCCGACGTTAGTCGGGTTTTCTCCATAAATCATCGTTTATTAAGCTTTTTATCCACTTCACAGAGCATTACCTCTGTCATTTTTGCAAGGTCGTACGTGTAATTTAATCCCCAGTCCTTTTTAGCTACTTCATCGTTGATGCGGGCGGGCCAGGAGTCGGCGATGGCCTGACGGAAATCGGGTTTGTAGGTGATTTCGAAATCAGGGATATGTTTTTTAATTTCTTCGGCCAGGACTTTTGGGGTAAAACTAATTCCGGCCACATTATAGCTTGAACGAAGCGACAATTTCGAACCATCAGCCTCCATAACGTCAATGGTCGCCTTGATGGCATCGGGCATGAACATCATCGGAAGGGCGGAATCAGGACCAAGGAAACATTCGTATTTCTTATGTTTGATGGCTTCATAGAAGATCTCTACAGCATAATCGGTGGTACCGCCACCTGCTTCCGTTTTATAACTGATAAGTCCCGGATAACGAACGCTACGGGTATCCACGCCATATTTATTGAAATAATATTCAATCCATCGTTCACCAGCCAGTTTGCTGATCCCGTAAACGGTATTGGGTTCCATGACGGTTTTTTGCGGGGTGTCAAAACGTGGGGTGGTTGGGCCGAAAACCGCAATGGAACTGGGCCAGAAGACCTTTTTCAGTTTCAGTTCGCGGGCCGATTCCAGCACATTCATCAGGCTGCGCATATTGATATCCCAGGAAGCCAGGGGACGTTTTTCGGCATTACCCGAAAGAATGGCAGCCAGATGATAGATCTGGGTTATCTTTTCGTGTTCCAGGATCAACTGCAGTTTAGAAGCATCGAGCACATCGAGGATCTCAAAAGGGCCGGCCCCGGTAATTTCAGCCGAAGCTGGACGGATGTCCGTAGCAATAACATTGTTGTTTCCGTAAATTTTCCGTAGTTCAAGGGTGAGTTCTGAGCCGATCTGTCCGGAACACCCAATTACCAATATTTTTTCCATTATCTGATTGTTAAAATTTGAATGCAAAAATAGTAAGAATTCCTGCTCAAAGAAATCTATTTATTGCCCGATAAAGAACGACACACTTCCAGGTTTGCTTTCCGGATTCTTTCCAGATTGGGTTTGATCACCTTACGGTCGTAAGTCATTAGCCCGTTCACCTCTATTTCCACATCGGTGGTTTGCGTGTAAATGGCGGCCGAAAAACCTGAAAGAACAAGTTTTTTAAGTTTCTTTGCCAGTTCAATATAGGCATTGGTAAGCTCTTCAGTATTTTTATATTCCACATAACCCCAGTTCCGGTCTTCGACCCAAAGATGTCCG